>Ga0209807_1001776_pt1 | contig 10316 bp, 10 predicted proteins | sample GraSoiAngelo_154_FD_186168 | JGI IMG/M metagenome (GOLD analysis project Ga0209807, IMG submission 186168) | Grasslands soil microbial communities from the Angelo Coastal Reserve, California, USA - 14_1009_13_20cm (SPAdes) (version 2) | ecosystem: Environmental > Terrestrial > Soil > Grasslands ... | reverse complement strand
TCGTGCGCGAGATCGAACCGGACCTCGTGCGGATCGACCCACGGCCCCCGCATATCTTCGGCGCGGGCCATCGCCTCGGAGCGCTCAATGTCGTTGCCAACGATTCATTCGCGGTCCGGGTGGGCGCCACTGTTCCGTTCGGGGCGCCGATCGTCATCCTCACGGCGGATCCCGAACAGGCCGAGCGTCTTCGTGAGCAGCTCGCCGTCATCGGCTACGACGACGTTCGGGGCTACGCGTCTCCGATTCCGGCGAGTGGGGAGGAGACTCGGCGCATCGAGCAGCTCGACGCTCGAGCGGCCGCCGAACGAAGAGGCGCAGGCTCCATCTTTCTCGACGTCCGTGAACAGTCCGAGTGGGACCAGGGGCATGTCCCGCGCGCGCTCCATATCCCATACGAAGACGTCCGCGCACGCGCGCACGAACTCCCGCTCGATCGGCCGATCGTGACGTACTGCGCGGGTGGAATTCGCTCGAGTCTCGCCGCAAGCATCCTTGAATCCTCGGGGCACGATGTGGCCAACCTGCGCGGAGGCTTCACGGCCTGGCGGAATGGCAACCTCGAGATCTCGATGGAGAAATAGCCCGCCAAAGGCACATTTCCTGCTCGACCATTACAGGTGGCGATTCACTTTGGCTCTGTTCCCCTAGGTATGCCGTTGCCGAGCAAGGAAGCCCTGTTACCGCAGAATGGTGTAGTGAGGATTGCCTTTGTCGCTTCCGCTATCCCCAGGCGCTGTGGAATAGCGACATTCACGGCCGATCTGATGGCGGCCGTCAAAGCGGCCGATCCAGCGGTCCGCTGCGTGGCTGCCGCGATCGACGAGCCCAACACCGTCCGCGCGTACGGCCCGGATGTCCGCTGGCGCATCAAACAGGGCGACAAGGAGAGCTACCGCGGTGCCGCGCGCGCGATCAACGAATCCTCCGTCGACGCCGTGAATCTGCAGCACGAGTTCGGTCTGTACGGCATCTGGCGCGACGGCGTCTACGACGATCATTGCGTGCCCTTCCTCGAAGCTCTGCAAAAGCCGGTCATCACGACGCTGCACACGGTCCTTCCACAGCCGGAGCCGCAGATTCGCGAGACGGTTCGTCGCATCGCGGCGCACAGCACGAGGGTGGTTGTCATGGCAGAGACCGCGGCGCGGCTGCTCGGGAACGTCTACGGCATCACGCAGCGCCCGGTCGTGATCCAGCACGGCATGCCGGCGATCGTCCCGCGTGGCCGGCGTCGACTGAAGAGGCAGCTCGGCGTGGATCACCGAACGATCCTGTCGACCTTTGGCCTCGTCGATCCGCGTAAGGGCCTCGAGTACATGATCGCGGCGATGCCCGAGATCGTGGCGCGCCATCCGACTGCTCTCTACTTGATCGTCGGACAGACGCACCCCGAGCTCCTGAAGAAGGCCGGCGAGCAGTATCGGAACGAGCTTGTCAGCAAGATCGAGAGCTCGGGTATGTCCGATAACGTCCGCTTCGTCAATCAATACCTGACGCAGCGCGAGATCGTCGACTACCTTCTCGCGACCGACGTGTACGTGACGCCGTACCTCGACCTGAACCAGATCACGAGCGGCACGCTCGCCTACGCGCTCGGCGCGGGGAAGGCGATCGTCTCGACGCGCTACCTCCACGCTGCGGAAGCGCTCGCCGACGGTCGAGGCCTGCTCGTCGACGTGCGTGACCCCGACGGCCTGGCTCGCGCGGTGCTCGCGATACTTGAGGATCCCGCACTGAAGGGTGAGCTCGAGCGCCGCGCGTACGACTATGGCAAGGAGATGGCGTGGCCAAACGTCGGCCGGCGCGTCCTTGCGCTCACTCGCGAGGTTCTGGAGGCGCAGCCGGTGAGCTCCCCCGTCGAGGCGATAGACACCGAGAGTCCCGTACACACTGCATGACGACCGTCCCAATCGGTCGCACGACCGGCCTCGGTCAGCGCCTCGCGCAGAACCCGCTCATCACGGCACGGGACGTCAAACCGTCGCTCCCGCAGCTCGAGGTGGTCTCGGTCTTCAACGCCGCTACCGCTCAGTTGAACGGCGAGACGCTTTTGCTGCTCCGGATCGCCGAGCGGCCGCGCAGCGACATCGACCCGCCGCCAGGCGCGATGACGCTCGATCTCGACGGGCCGCATCCGGTGCTGCGACCCCTGCCGAAGGGTTACACCAAGCACGACGTCATCGGCATGTGCTTCCTCGATGACGACGGTGGCCGGCCGCGTGTCGTCGTCGCCTATGTCCCGAAGGACCTGCCCGGCCTCGACCTTCGGGACCCCCGCTCGATCCGGTACCGCAATAGCACCGGTGTCCTCGGGGTGACGAACGAGGGCTATACCGATTACCTCGCGCAGATGAGTCATCTGCGGCTCGCCCGCAGCCGCGACGGGATCAAGTTCACGGTCGACGAGACCCCGGCCATCGCGCCGCACAACGACATCGAGGAGTACGGAGTCGAGGACCCGCGCATCACGCTCATCGACGGCGTCTTCTACATCACGTACGTGTCGGTCTCGCGGTGGGGCATCACGACGAGCCTCGCAACGACCCGCGACTTCGCCTCGTACGAACGCCGCGGCGTCATCTTCCTTCCGGATCACAAGGACGTCGTCATCTTCCCCGAGCGGATCAACGGAAAGTACGTCGCGCTCACACGACCGATGCCCCAATCATTCAGCCGGATCTTCGGCATCTGGATCGCGTTCTCGGACGACCTCACCGAGTGGGGCGGTCACGAGACGGTCTGCCTGCCGCGCTGGGATCACTGGGACGAGCTCCGCACCGGCGGGTCGGCCGTCCCGTTCCGGACCCGCGAAGGATGGCTCGAGCTCTACCACGGAGTGAATCGCAATCATCGCTACGCGATGGGCGCCGTGCTCCTCGACGCAGACGATCCGCGGAAGGTGCTCGCGCGCTCGCCGGCGCCGATCCTCGCTCCAGGTACGGCCTACGAACGGCTCGGTCTATTCAACGACACGATCTTCTCTTGCGGTGTCGTCCCTCTCGATGCGGACCGCATCAGGATGTACTACGGCGCCGCTGACTCGTGCATCGCGGCGGCCGATTTCTCGGTGCGGGAGATCGTCGCCAGCCTCGAGCCCTGGCCAAAATGATCAGGCAACTGGCGCGGCTCACGCGGCGTGTCCCGTCCGCAGGACGGCGTGCCGTCGCGCTGAGCGTGTACGCCAATGACGAGGACCGCGGCCTTGCGGCGCGGGATCGGGGCTTCGAGGGGATCGCATGCATCGACGACGCGGCCCGCGCTGTCGTGCTGCTCCTCGATCTGTATCGCGATACCGGTGACCGCCGCCTCGGAGAGTGGGCGACCGGCCTCGTCGAGTTCGTCCTCTACATGCAGCGAGATGACGGGCGCTTCCACAACTTCATTCGCGACTGGGACGGGACCATCAATACGGATGGTCCCACGTCGTACGCCGGCGGGACCTTCTGGCACGCGCGAGCCGTCCGGGCACTCGCGAAGGCGCACCTGGTCTTTCGCGATCCGCGCGTCGCCACGGCCCTGGCTCGCGGGTTCGCGTTCGCGACGGAGCACCCCGCGCCTCCCGACGTTCGCGCGATTCAGATCCTCGCGGCGCTCGACCTCATGCGCGTTGGCCTCACCCCGGTCCTGCGCGAAACGCTCGAGAGGTGGTGCGACGAGATGGCGGAGTGCCGCGACGGCGAGGTCCTCCTCAACGCCCCGGGCGAGCCGACGCCGCACCTCTGGGGTCATGTGCAGGAGGGCGTGCTGGCGGAGGCAGCGCCGCTTCTGGATCGCCCGGACCTTCTCGAGGTCGCACGCCTGAGCGCGCACGCGTTGCTCGTGCCGCAGATCGAAGCCGCCTTTCCGGAGCGGACCGTTCAGCCGTACGGCGTGGCTGCGGCCGTGTACGCGATGGACCGCCTTCACCAGACGACAGGAGAAGCCGCCTACGCGCGGTGGCGCGATCACGCGCGTGCCTGGTTCGACGGCCGCAACGCCGCTTCGCAGCCTGTGTACGACCGAGTGAACGGACGAGTGTGCGACGGGATCGACGACGGTCGGTTGAATCCGCACTCCGGCGCCGAGTCGAACATCGTCGGCGCCCAGGCGCTCCTTCCCGACGTCGCGGCGCGCGTGAGCGCCCTGCTCGACGAGGTTGCCGATCGTCTCGAGGGCGCTGCCGCCTAGCTCCGCACGCGAATCCGCGTCGGCCGCACCGCGTTGTTCGCATATCCGAGGGCATTCCATCGTGGCTCGAGCGGCTGGCTGTTACCAACCGCGTCTATCGCGCGAACCATGAGTGACCACTCCTCGTCAAAGCCCGGAAGCAAGATGCTCTCGTAGAAGATCTTGGTCCACCCATACGGTGACGGGCTCGCCTGAAGGAACGCGCCCGGGATAGCGGCCCACTCCTCTCCGCCGTCGCGGCTGATGTCGACGCGCACAACAGGAGCCGAACCGGACCAGGCATATCCGCCGATCCAGAGCGCTCGCTCCACCACAGCGCCGTCCTGCGGATAGGTGAGCACCGCGCGCGGAGCGATGTGGCGAAGCGGGTCGCCATCGATCACGTAGCGGTCCTTCTGGAAGAAACCCGTGAATGGCGCATCGAGAAGCGTGATCCGCTCGAGCCACTTGACTGAGGCCATCCCGTACCAGCCCGGGACGATCAGCCGAAGAGGGCCGCCGTGCTCGGGCGGGATCGGCTCTCCTTCCATGAGGTATGCGACGAGGATGTCGTCGCCAAGCGCAACGTCGATCGGCAACGAGCGCTCGTAGCCAATCCGCCTGCCGAGGTCCTTCGGCACGCCCTCGTCAGCGCCGCGAAAGAGCAGCTCCACGGTTCCGCTTGGGATCGCGATCGCTCGGACGACGTCTCGGAGCGCCGCGCCGGTCCACGTCGCCGTGCCGACGGCACCGAGGCCCCATTGCTCCCCGGGAACTTTCGGGTCGAGGAATCGCCGGCCATTCCCAGCGCACTCGAGCGTCACCACCATCGACCGCGCCGGCAACGAGCGGATCTCGTCGAACGAGATCGAGGCCGACAGGCCCATCCCGTCGATGACGATCGATCGCGGACCGGTCGGTATCGGAAAGTGCGTCCGAACGTAGTGCCGGCCCGCCGGCGTGATCGCGGGCGTCTTGGGGTCGAGCCGCGTCTCCGCGTTCAACGGTTCTTCGCTCAGAACGAGAAGATCACGTTCGGGCACGCGGTCAGTCTGCCAGCGGCGGCGGACTAGCATCGCTTCGGTGCCCCGCCGCTTCGCGAACCTCGCATTACTCGCGGCGATCGCGATGCTCCTCGCGTCGGGCATCGTGGCCTGGCTCCTACCTGACACCGCGGCCGGAGCTCTCTACGTCACGCATCGGGTCGCGGGGATTGCCCTCATCCTGGCGCTTGTCTGGAAATACGCGATCGCGCGCCGTTCGCTCCGTCGTCGCGGGATGCGGGGAACCGGGGTCTGGATCGGGCTTTTCGCGGCGGCCCTGACCATTGCCGCCGCCGGACTCGGTCTCGCGTGGACGATTGGGCTCGTCTCGTTCGATCGGCCGCTCGCGTACTCGGCGCTGAACCTCCATGTCATCGCCGGCCTTGCGCTCGCGGTGGTTGTCGTCGCCCACGCGCTCATGCGCGGCGAATCACGTCCCGCGCTCGTCACCCTCGCGAGCCGGCGCGCCGCGCTCCGTGCGCTTGGTGTGCTCGCGGCGTCGTTCGCACTGAGCGTCGTTGTTGACCGGGTCGGGCTCGCCAAACGCACGACCGGATCGCGCCACGCCGGCTCATTCAGCGGCAATGCGTTTCCGACCACGATCTGGAGCCTCGACACGGTTCCGAGCATCGACCCCGACCGATGGCGTCTCCGAATCCGGACGCCGAACGCTCCGCCGCTCGACCTTTCCTATGCCGACATCGCCGCGCTTCCTCGACACGAAGCATCCGTCGTGCTCGACTGCACCGGCGGATGGTGGAGCGAGCAGGTCTGGTCGGGCGTTTCGCTGATGGATGTCGCCAGAAGGGCGTTGGGCGAAACCGCGACACAGGTCGAGGTGATCTCCGTTACCGGCCACCGATGGACGTTCGATCGCTCGGAGGTCGAACAAGCGATCCTCGCGACGCACGTGGGCGGCGAGCCGCTCTGCGCCGGGCATGGGTATCCGCTCCGTCTGGTTGCTCCGAGTCTTCGCGGATTCTTATGGATCAAATGGGTCGGAGAGGTCGTCGTGGCCTGACAATGCCCGGGTGAGACGCGGGTTTCCGGTGGCCGTCGCGGCTGCGGCCGTCATCGTCGCGCTGGCTCTCGTCGCGAACACAGCACTCACCGGGATCCGGCTCGGCGAGCTCAAGCTCGGTCCCGTCATCGGCCCTGGCGCCGATCCCAATTTCGTGCCGGCCGGCGCGCCGCTCGGGCAGATCGGCTCCGACCCCGACGATCCGAGCGACCCGTGGTCCGCGGCGGCGCCTCCGGGTGGCGTCGTCGTGCAAAACCCCGGGCCGACGGCAGGCCCGAACGTCACCGGCACCATTCGCATCCCGATCCCGAAAAACGTTCCGACCGGTCCGCGGCGCGTCGCCATCCAGGCCGGCCATTGGAAGAGCGACGAGGCACCCGACGAGCTGCGGCGCCTCATCCCGCAAACCGGGGCGGCCTGGGAGGGCGTCACCGAAGTCGAGATCAACCTCGACATCGCGGAGCGCGTCAGCGTCATCCTCAACTCGAAGGGCATCGCAGTGGACGTCTTACCGACGACGATTCCCGTCGGCTACGTCGCCGACGCGTTCGTCGCGTTGCACGCGGACAGCGACGGCGTCGGCGAGAACAGCGGATTCAAGATGGCGCACGGTGCGCGGCGCGGACCGTACGAGGACGCGCTGCTGAACGACATCAAGGACTCGTACGGCGCCGCGACTGGACTTGATTACGACGCGACGCACATAACTTCGTCGATGCGCGGCTACTACGCTCTTACCTGGAGCCGCTTCCAACACGCCGTGGCTGCGCACACGCCGGCCGTGATCCTCGAGATGGGGTATGTCTCGAACGACGACGACCGGGCGCTGATGCTCGACCGCGCAGATCTCGTCGCCAGTTCCATAGCGGACGGCATCATGAAATTCCTTAGCGACACGCCGCGGTCGGCCATTTTTGGTCAGGACCTCGTCGTGCCGGCGTTCCCGTCGAGACCTTCGCGGCCAAGCCCGACACCTTGAGTGCTACTCTTCTCGCGCGACCGTCGGGTCGACAATCTGAAGGAGGCCGTTAGATGAGCGTTCGAATCGCGCGTGACGCCGCCGGCCTCCGTCTCGCCGGAGCACCGGGCACTCTCTAGCGCCGCGCGCGCGACGGTCGCATCCATCGACGTTTCTCCAAGGCGGAGGACGCGTGCCCGCATTGTTCCCGAGCGACTGGCTTGCGGACGCACCCTATGAAGATCGCGATCTCGGCGTGCTCAAGGCCGGCAAGGAGAGCGAGGTCTACCTCGTCTCCCGGACCGGTCCTACGCGCACGTGCCTCATGGCCGAGAAACGCTTCAAGCCTAGGCTGCAGCGCGCCTTCCGGAACGACTACCTGTACGCCGGAGTTTGGGGCCAGGGGACGACTCATGAGAGCCGGGCGATAAAGAAGCGGACGCGCTTCGGCCAGGAGCATCTCCAGGCGAGGTGGGAAGCGCACGAGTGGATCACGCTCCAGCGACTGCACGCGGCCGGCGTAACGGTGCCTCCCCCTGTCGAGCGGGTCGAGACGGGGTACCGCATGGCGTTCATCGGCGATGGCGACCGTGCGGCCCCCCGGCTCTCCGATGTCGATCTCGACCTGGGGACCGCACGAAGGGTCTGGCGCGAGCTGCAGCGCGAGATTCGCCTAATCCTCGACGCCGAGCTTGTGCACGGGGACCTCTCGGCGTTCAACGTCCTGTGGTGGCGCGAGACGCCGGTGATCATCGATTTCTCCCAGGCGGTCGACGCGGTCGTACATCCGGCGGCGCGCGACCTCCTGAGACGGGACGTCGAACGTATGGCCGGGTACTTCCGTCGCCAGGGCCTCTCGATCGACCTCGACGCGGCTTTGGCACTCGTGGGCGACTCCCCCGCGCGCTTTGCCCACCAAGTTTTGTCATCCTGAGCATGTGTTCGGTCTAACGACGCCCTGGTGGGAGATCATCCTGCGCACCGCCGTCGTTTACGTGGTGGTGCTCGTGCTCCTCCGAGCCGCGGGGAAGCGCGAGCTCGGGCAGATGAGTCCGGTCGATCTGGTCGTGATCCTTGTGATCTCGAACGCGGTCCAAAACGCGATGACCGGCGGGGACAATTCTCTGATCGGCGGCGTCATCGCGGCCACGACCCTCGTCGCGGTGAATACGGGGTTCTCTCGGGTCGGCCACCGGGTGCCTTACCTGAAGCACCTCTTCGAGAGTGAACCCACCGTTCTCGTAGAGGGCGGGAAGCTGATCAAACGCAACCTGGAGCGAGAGAACGTCGAGGAGGACGAGCTCTTGATGGCGGCTCGCGAGCACGGCATCGAAGAACTGGCCGGGGTCGATGCCGCGTATCTCGAGCGCGACGGCTCGATAAGCATCATCCCGAAGGACGCGCCGGGGAAGGGAATCAGTCGCCGCCACATTCGACAGTTCCGTCAACGCTGAGCGTGTGACCCGCTTCCCCCCGCCCGGCCTCGCGCCGCTCGCCCATCGCAATTACGCGTTGTACTGGTTGGGCCAGCTCGTCTCGATGTCTGGCACGTGGATCGAGCTCACCGCGACGTCATGGCTCCTTTATCAGCTGACCGATTCACCCCTTCTTCTCGGGCTCAACGGGGTGTTCCGCGCGGCCCCGATCTTCGCCTTCGCACTGATCGGCGGCACCGTTGCGGACCGCGTCGAGCGCCGTCGCCTCCTGCTCATCACCCAGAGCTCGTCGGTCGTGACCTCCCTGGTGCTCGGAGCGCTGGTGGTCTCGGGGCACATCGCGTTCTGGCACGTGTACCTGATCAGCCTCGTCAACGCGACCATCGCAGCCTTCGACGCACCCGGCCGGCAAGCCCTCTTCCCGATGCTGGTGCCGCGGGGACAGCTGCAGAACGCGATCACGCTCAACGCGATGCTGTTCCAGACAGGCCAGCTCGTCGGTCCCGCCATCGCGGGCGTGCTCATCGCCCGCGTCAACGTCGCCGCCCCCTTCTTCGTGAACGCGGCGAGCTACTTCGCGATCATCGGCGGTCTCCTCGCGATGCGCATCCCACCGGTCACCGTCCGCCCGATGCGCGGATCGATCCGCAGCGAGCTCGTGGGTGGGCTCCGCTATGTCAGGGCGAGCACGGTGCTACCGCTCGTGCTCGTGATGGAGGCGACCTTCTCGGTCTTTGGGCACAACCAGGCACTGATGACGATCTTCGCCCGCGATGTCCTCGGCGCCGGAGCCGAGGGCCTCGGAGTGCTTCTCTCCAGTGTCGGTGCCGGCGCGATCGCCGGCATGGTCGTGCTTCTGCTTGTCGGCGACATCCGCCGCAAAGGCGCGTTCATGCTCACCTCAGGCGCGCTGTATGCGACGGCACTGCTCGTCTTCGCGTGGTCGCGATCGTTCCCACTCTCCGTCGCCGTATTGGCGCTCCTCGGCTTCGCGGATGCCATCTGGGGCGCGCTTCGTAACGCGATCGCGCAGATCGTTGCCGAGGATGCTTACCGCGGTCGCGTCATGTCTCTCATCCTCATCGCCGCTCGCGGGCTGACGAGCGCGTCACAGGTCGAGACGGGCGTCGCGACCGCGCTCTTCGGCGCTCCGGGCGCGGCTACGATCGGAGCGCTCGCCATTGGGGGCGCGCTGACGGCCGCCGCCACCCGGGGGAAAGCCCTGCGAGACTTCACCGCGGCGAGTCCGCGACGCCACGCCGCGCAGGCGGCCTCGGCGGCAGGAGGGGAGTCATGAGCCCGGCGAAGAAGACGGCGACGAAGAAGACGACGACGCGCAAGACGACGCGGCGCAAGCGCGGACCGGCCGAGCCGCGCGGGCCAGAGGCTCGTGAGACGGCGCTCGACCGAAGTGACGAACACGTCAGCGCACTCACCGACCGCGTCGAGAAAGCGAAGGGCTCGGTCCTCGCGTCGTATCGCGATCCATACGCGGGACTACCTCTCGTCCTCGCGTCGTTGCCGATTGGCACCGTGGAGCCGACGCCGTTCCAGCGCGACCTCTCGCGCACGCATTCGGACCGCCTCGCTGTCGCTATCGGCGCGTCGGGTTTGTTCCTCGACCCGGTGATCGCGATCCCGAGCGGTGACGGCTTCTGGTCCCCGAACGGACGCCACCGCCTAGCGGCTGCGAAGCAGCTCGGTCTCCG
>Ga0209807_1001775_pt1 | contig 10318 bp, 10 predicted proteins | sample GraSoiAngelo_154_FD_186168 | JGI IMG/M metagenome (GOLD analysis project Ga0209807, IMG submission 186168) | Grasslands soil microbial communities from the Angelo Coastal Reserve, California, USA - 14_1009_13_20cm (SPAdes) (version 2) | ecosystem: Environmental > Terrestrial > Soil > Grasslands ... | reverse complement strand
GTACAGGCCCACCCGGAGGCTTCGCCTCCGACCTCCCCGGCGAGCGGGGAGGTGAAGGCCCAGACCGACTCGGATTCCTGAACCGTCGCCTGAACCTCCGGATAGTCCGGACAAACTGGCCTCAAGCCCAGTGCAAACACCGGATAGTCCGGACTATCCGAGGCGACCTCCCCGGCTCGAACGGAGGTGAAGGCCCAGACCGACTCGGATTCCTGAACCGTCGCCTGAACCTCCGGATAGTCCGGACAAACTGGCCTCAAGCCCAGTGCAAACCCCCGATAGTCCGGACTATCCGAGGCGACCTCCCTGGCGAGCGGGGAGGTGAAGCTCGAAACCGACTCGGATTCCTGAACCGCCGTTTAAGCTTTCGGCGGCATGGGCGACGATTGCATTTTCTGCCAGATCCTGCGCGGGGAGTCGCCCGCCAGCTTCACCTATCAGGACGACACAGTCGTCGCCTTCATGGACGTTCAGCCGATCACGCAGGGCCACATGCTCGTCGTGCCTCGCGAGCACGCGGTCTTGATGACTGACATCAACGAAACCGCGGCGATGCGCACGTTTCGGGTCGCCCGCAAGCTCGCGGCGGCCGCGCGCCAGACGCTGGGCGCGAGCGGGGTCAACCTGCTCGTCATGGATGGCGAGGCCGCATATCAGGACGTTCCCCACTTTCACGTCCACGTCATCCCTCGCTATCCGAACGACGGATTTGGGCTGACCTTTCCGAGCACGTACGAGCACCCGCCCGCCCGCGCCCAGCTCGACGCGATCGCGACTGCGATCCGCGCCGCCGGCATGCCCGCTACTGCGTGACGGTCACCGTCAGCGTGTAGGCGATCGCGTACATCGGGCACATTGCGCCTGACGGGCATAGGGGACCCGACATCGACGTGACCTGGACCTGGCCCGATTTGTTCGCCACGAACGCGGCGAGTGTCACTCCGCGAGCGGCCGTGGCGGCCGGGTCAACGGCCGGCGACAGGACGGACGTGTCGTTGGAGACGGGATGCGACCAGCTCACCATTCCGCTGCCGGCGTGGAGCACCACCTCGAGCTTCTGACCTGCGTGCATCGTGACGGCATGGTCCTTTTCAGTCGCGGTGACATCGAAGCCCAAACTCCCCGAGGACGGGGTGGGATTCCCGCCACTGCCTGTTCCAACCGCACCGCAGGCCACGGCCAGCAGCGCGATGGCGGCCAGCAATACGAACTTGCCCATGTAGATACCGAAACGCACGCCCCCTCGTTGGGTAACACGGAGGGATAAGATCGCTTGCTCATGCCCAGACGCCTCGCCTTGATGATTGCCGTCCTGCTGGTTGCCGCATGCAGCGGCAGCTCCGCGGCGCCGCCCGTCCACAGCCCATCGCCGCTCGTCGGTGGATTGGCGCAGGGCCTGATCGCCTACGTGGCGGATCAGGGAGTGGGCGTGCTGGATCCGGCCACCGGAAAGTCGACGCTCGTCGCACCGCTGCCGCCGGGCGCGTTCCGGGTCGCAGGTCCGGTCTGGGGGCCTGAGCCCAACGTGAGCCATCCTGTCCTCTACTTCACGTTGCATGACGACCGGCCCGCCGAAACCCGGACCGCACCCGGAGTCGTCCCCTACGACTGGCTTTTCCGGGTCGATCCCTTTGCCGGAACCATCGACCCTATCGCGGCCTCGCAGGACTCGTCGAGCGAAGGACCGTTCGGCCTGGTCGCGAACTCGCACTACGTTGCGCTGACCGTCGGCTGCTGCACCACGTATGAGGTGGATGCGCTCGACCTTACGCAGGCATCTGCCGCGCTCAAGGCGCTGGCCAAGCCTCCGGCGCAGCCCGCGTTTTTCACTGAAGGCGTCGCGCCGGGCGATTCTGGCCTGCTCGCCGTGCGCGAGTTTGGCACCGGCACGTGGTATTGGCTGAACGCCGGAGCTTCGGTGCTGAATCCGTTTCCTCTGTCCCTTGGACCCGATGACGGTCCGATCGCCATCTCGGCTGACGGAACGATGGTCGCGGTTGCCATGCCCGATCACGGGCCTGTCATCGAGCCCATCAACACCTCGCTGCCCGTCGCATTGCCAAGCGCCACACCGAGTGCGAGCGCAAGTCCCACCGCGCATCCCAGCCCGACCAGCTCCGCGCCCAAACGCGTCAACTCGAAGCTCCAGCACCCCGACGGCCTGGCCTGGAGCCCAGACGCCCAGCAGCTTGCCGTCGCCGTGAACGGAGACATCGAGCTCTACAACGCCTCCGCGCCCGACGGCACCGCGCCGGTGCACCAATACCTTGCAGGAGGAAATGTGATCGGCGTGGCATGGTCCGCGCCCATCGCCGACCGCACCTTCGCTTCGGTCAAGGCAGCGGCGGGTCCCCAGCCGCAGGTCGATGCGCTGCTCACCGCGACCAGGCTGCCAACCCAGGCGGACACGCCTCAGAACCGGCCGCTCACCAAGGCCTACGTCTGGCAGTTCGACTCGACCAAGACCTCGCCGATCGAATCGATCACCGACGCCACGCCCGATGTTCTGTCGAAGTACCCGCCGCTGGCCGCCGGCGTGGTATTCCACCACTGGTCGGCGATCGACACCTGGGCGCTGCAGGGCGGCTGCTACCGCTACCGCGTCGTCATCGCGGGCAGCGTCGCCCCGGTGGCCGCCACGTTCGGGCTGGCCGGCAACACGCTTTGCTCGGCGAAGCCGTCGGCGGTCCCATCAACGCCGGCGAGCCCCACGCACTCTTAGCATCGGTGGCGTGAGCATTGATTTCCTGGCCGCGCACGCCGAGGCGCTGCCCGACAAACCGGCTCTCATCCGCGGAGATCGCGTCGTTGATTTCGCGACGCTGAACAAGAGCGCGAGCCGCGCGGCGACCGTTCTGGCAGGCCTTGGCTGCCGTGAAGAGGACCGCGTCGCATTGATGTCCTTCAACTCGATCGAGGGCGGGGAGATCGCGAGCGGCTCGCGGCGAGCGGGGCTGGTCATCGTGCCAGTCAACTACCGCCTGCGCGGCGCGGAGATCGCCTACGTGCTCAACGATTCGGGCGCGAAGGTCGCGATCGCAGGCCCCGACCACGTCGATGCGATGGCCGAGGCAATGGCCGATGTGACAGGAGACGTGACCTTCGTCGCGGTGGATGGCGCCGTCCCCGAGGGCTGGCTTTCATACCGCCAGCTGATGCGCGATGCGTCAGAGGAGTTCGCGTCGGTCGCCGAAGGACTCGGCGCATCGATGATCTACACCTCCGGCACGACGGGGCATCCCAAGGGCGCGTGGCGGCCGAACGGCGTCGACATCGCCAATATCCTGCAGGTCATATCGATCTTTGAGCTCACCCAGGCCGACCGGCACCTGTTGTGCGGCCCTGGATATCACAGCGCCGTCTCCTTCTTCTCCGTCCTGCACCAGGTGCTTGGGGCGACCGTGGTCATGCAGAAGAAGTTCGACGCCGGCGACGCGCTGGATCTGATCGAGCGCCACCGCCTGACAACGACGTTCATGGCGCCGACGCTCCTTCGCAGGCTCGTCGAAGCTCAGGAGGAGCGGCCGCGGGACACGTCATCGCTTCGCGCGCTCATCCTCGGCGCCGCTCCGTGCCCATACGCGCTGAAGGTGCGCGCGGAAGCTGTGTTCGGCCCGGTCCTGTGGGAGTTCTACGGGGCAACCGAGACCGGGATCAACACGGTGCTGCGTCCGGAAGACCAGCTCCGCAAGCCTGGTTCGTGCGGCACTGCTGTACCTGGGCAGGAAATCAGGTTGTTGCGCGAGGACGGCTCCGAGGCCTCGGTCGGTGAACCTGGCGAATTCATGGTCCGCAGCACATGGGTGGCCGAGTACTACAAGCGTCCCGACGCGACCACCAAGAGCCTTCACGATGGATTCTTCTCGGTCGGCGACATCGCGTACCGGGACGATGAGGGCTACTACTTCATATGCGATCGGCGCATCGACATGATCATCTCGGGCGGGGTCAACATCTACCCCGCCGAGATCGAGGCGGTGCTCCACGCGCATCCCGCGGTGGTCGACGCTGCCATCATCGGCGTGCCTGACGAGGAGTTCGGCGAGTCGGTGAAGGCGGTGGTTCAACTGAGACGCGATGCCGGCGTCAGCAGCGAGGAGCTGATCGCGTTTTGCGGGGAGCGCCTCGCCGGCTACAAGAAGCCGCGCTCGGTGGATTTCGCCGATGAGCTTCCACGCGACGCCGCGGGGAAGCTGCTGAAACGAACGCTTCGCGACGCTTACTGGGCGGGCGCCGGCCGAAAAATTTGACGGAATCGGTTTCGTTCGACCGCGCGGCGGATTACTACGATCGAACGCGCACGCTCTCGGAGCACCTGATTCCCAACCTCCTGCCCTTGCTCCCGGGCGATGGCGTGTGTCTCGAGATCGGCGTCGGCACCGGGCGGATCGCTCTACCTCTGGTCGAGAAGGGAATCCGCATCGTCGGGGTCGACATAGCACCCGAGATGCTGAAGAAGCTGGTCGCCAAGAGGAACGGAACATGGCCGTGCGTCGCCGTTGCTGACGCTACCGGTTTGCCCTTCGCCGACCAAACCTTTGCATCCGCCATCGCGGCTCATGTCCTGCACCTGATCCCCGATTGGCGCTCAGCGGTCGAGGAGCTGCTGCGCGTCCTTCGATCTCATGGCGTCCTGGTCGCAACTCGCGGAGGCGCATCGAGACCGCGCTGGCATCGCGAGGTGCGCAGCCGCTTCTTCAAGGAGGCCGGCGACCCGCCGTGGCCGCCTGGCCTCGACACGATCGATGAGCTCGACGCCCACGCGCTTGCCCTCGGGCTCGGCGTCCAGGCGTTGCCCGACCTCGTCACCGAGGATTCGATCAGCATCAACCAGCTCCTGGCCATGCTCGAGGCGGGCTACTGGTCGGCTTGCTGGAGCATTGACGAGGAGACCCGCCGGCGCGCCGCTACCGCCACGCGCCAGTGGGCGCGTGAGAAGATCGGCGACCTCGACCTGGAGCGTCACACCGTCGAAACGATGCGCTGGCACGCCTACCGTCTAGCCGAGTAGGGGCAGGACGAACTCCAGCGACCGGCTGATGCGGCCCAGCGGCCTGTCGTCGTGCGAGACCAGGCGCGTCTCTTGCTCCAGCGTGTACCAGCCTCGGTAGCGCGCGTGCTTCAGAGCCTCGGTCACCTTCGCCACCTTGGCGCCGCCCTCGCCCACCGGCCGGTAGAGGCTGCGGGCCACGGCGTCGTTGTAGCTCAGAGAACGGTCTCGCACCCGGCGGGCGAGGTCGAGGTCGACGTCGTTGAGGTGGACGTGCTGGATGCGGCCCGCGGCAAGCTCGATGACCTCGATCGGGTCGGCGCCCGCGATCACCAGGTGGGCGATGTCGAGGCAGACGCCGGCTTCCGAGCCGACGAGCAGCCGCTCGATCTCTTGGGGCCCCTGGATCGTGCTGCCGAACCTGGGCTGCACGGCCACCTTCAGCTTGTGCCGGGCGCACACGTGCTCCACGGATCCGATCAGGTGCAGGAGGTGCGCCCACTCGGCATTCGACAGAGACTCGGGGCGGATGGCGCCGGCGCTCCGCTCGGGGATCGCGGACAGGACCAGCGTGGTCGCGCCCACCGCCGCCAGCCACTGCGCGTGACCATCGATGTGGGCGAGCTCAGGTCCGCGGGCCTCGTGATGGTGCAGGATCGCGTGCACGTGGCCGGCGACGACCTGCAGGCGGTGACGCCTCAGCAGCGCCCTGGCCTGGTCGCTTCTGTCGGGCAGGAATCCAGGGGGGCCGGCCGTGATCGCGCCCTCACCGATGGCCGCGGCTTCAGACAGCACGCGCTCGACGTCGATCTGGTGGCCCCAGTCGGGCGCTTCATTGATCCCCCAGCACGCTGGCGAGAGCGCGATCCGGTGCACTGGGCTGCGCCTGCGCCCCCCAAGCCCGCCCATCCCGCGGACCCGCCGGGCGATCACTGAGCCATCACGGCGCAGAGATTAACCTTCTAGTCAACGATGCCTGTGACGAGATTCGAGCTGCAGCTTCGGCCCGCCACGCTCGACGACGCGCCGATCGTGGCCGAGCTCGAGTCGCTGCGAGACCCCGACGAGCCGCGCGACCCGGTCCTGCTGCGGCACTGGTGGCGAATGTCAGACGAGCTGGAGAAGGCCATGCGACGCGTGGACGTGCGCGAGGGCAGAGCTGTCGCCTATGTGGCCGCGACGCACGAGATGTGGAATGACCATGAAAAGCGGTTTGGCATCGTCCGGCCGCTGCTGCGCAAGGACGTGTGGGACCACGGCGTTTACGCCCAGCTGGTCCAGCTGAGTGAGGACTGGCTTCGCAGCGAGGGTGCGGCGACCGCCGTCGCGCGCGTGCGGGAAGACATGAAGCAAGACGTAGCGGCGCTGGATCAACTTGGTTATCGCGAAGACCGCAGGATGCGGACCTCAGAGCTGGACCTGGTGGCTCGTCGTGACGAGATCATGGCGACGCTGGAGGAAACCCGGCGCCACATGAAGACACAAGGCGTGCAGCTGCATCCGCTGAGCGAGGACCCCGACCCGGAGCGCTATCGAAAGCTGTACGAGATGATGATCGAGTCCGAGAAGGACATCCCGACCACCGTTCCGTGGCGTGAATTGACCTTCGAGGAGTGGCGGCGATTCTGGTTCGACAATCCCGCCATCCGGGAGGACCGATTCTGGGTCGCCCGCGAGGGGGACGACATCGTCGGCACGTCGGTGCTCGACTCCCCGGTCGTGCGCGGAATCCCCTGGACCGCGTACACCGGTACATCGCGGCAGGTGCGGGGCCGCGGCATCGCGCGCGCGCTGAAGTACGAGACGATGGCCCAGGCGATAGAGGCGGGCTATCCGCGGGTGCGAACAACCAACGACGCGGACAACCCGTCCATCCTGCGCATCAATGCCGAGATGGGCTACCAGCTGGTGACGCCGGTCGTCGAACTGCATAGAAGCCTGGACTCATCAGCCCCTCCGGCGCTTCGCGCCACCTCCCCATAAATGGGGAGGGCCCCAGATCCCGTGAATGCGGAGGAGCTGGCATACGGCGTGCGGGCCCTGCCTGAGCTCTACAAGGAGTGGTCGGCGACGGGTATGGTCGCCAACATCGGCACCAGCATCGTGGAGGTCGCCTACGGAAAGCTCGTCCTCGCGGGCAACATGACGGTCGAGTCGCACGGCTTTCCAACCTCGCGCGGGCCAATCGTGCACGGCGGGGCCATCGCGACGCTCGCCGACGAGGCGCTGGCGTCCGTCGCGTTCACCGTCGCGGAGGAAGGCGAGACCACAGTGACCGCCGACCTCAAAGTCGACTTTCTGCGGCCGGCCAAGCCCGGCCGCCTTGTCGCGCGGGCCACTGTGCGGCACCGTACCAGGCGCCTTGCTTTCTGCGAGGCGACGGTGGAGCACGCGCACGGCGAGGTCGTGGCGGAGGCCAGAGCCGTGATCGCCTACGTCAAGGCGTAGAAGCAGGCGTCCAGGCGTCGGGCATCGGGGGCAGCAGCACCATGCGCCAGCCGTTGCCGCCGTCGGCTGTAGCCTCCAGCACGGGCCTCGGCCCGGCTGCTCCGGCGAACCACGCGTGGTTTCGGTCCAGCACCTGAAGAGAGCCGGGCAGCGCTTCGAGGGCTCCGATGTTTTGAGGATCGGTCCAGGTCGCACCGCTGTCGCCGCTGCTGGCCAGCTGACCCGCGCCGATCCACCACCAGTTCAAGGCATCGAAGGATCCGATCGCGCCGTTTGAAGACGGCGGCAGGATCGCCATCCACGTCGTGCCGTTGTCGGCGGTGCTCAGCCGGGCCTGATTGGGCGGCGCCTCTTGCCCGAGCGGGCCCTCCACGAACTGATTGATGAGCGTCGTGTAGGTGTAGGTGTGCGGCCGGCCGCCGTCGAACGAGCGCACCACGAGCGGCGGAAAGGCCCGGATGTCGGCGCCGACGCCCGTCCGTCCTCTGACCGCTGGGAAGTACACGACCGAGGCCACCGCCCCACCTCCCGACGTCGGCTGCACCGCGACCAGGAACCGACCTCCGTGAGGCCAGCCGCCGGCGGGAGCCGGCAGCGGGACCCGGGCCCAGGTCGCGCCGAAGTCGATCGTCTTGTAGGCGTACGGCCCGGCGTTGGCACTGGTCAGCCAGCCGGTCGTGAAATACGAGAAGTTGACCTGGAACGCCTGGTCCGGTGCTGCCGGAAGACCTAGCTTCTGCCACGACAAACCGCCGTCCTGGGTGCGGTAGAGGTAGGTGGGCGGATTCGTGATTGGACCCTTCGCGCTGACCAGCATCCAGCCGTACTCAGAGTCGACGAACGACCACGATGCCACGGTGCCTTCCACCGCGGGCGGAGGCAGCGCGGACCAGGACTTCCCGCCATCAGCGGTTCGGTACAGCTGCGGGGCGGCACCGACCAGGGCGAAGACGCCGACGGCGACGTCGAAGAACTTCATGTAGCGCCGGTGGTTCTGGCCGGCACCGGACAGCTGGCGCGTCCAGCTCAAGCCACCGTCATTGGTATGCAGGACCGCGTAGTCGCCGGAATCGAAGTCGACGACGACCCACCCGGTGGCCGGGTTGACGAAGTCCACCGCGGCGACGCGATATGGGGCCTGCGGCGCCGATATCGCATTGATTGCGCCGCCGAACAGCGGAAGCGTCGGGTGAAGGTAGACGGCGGCGGTTGCCGCGATGGTGATCACCGAAGCTGCGATCAGGGCAACTGCGCGTCGAGCCCGGGCAGGCGCGGAGGTGAGTTCGTAAGCCGGCTCGAGGTCCGCCGTCTCCATGCCCCGCTGCCAGCTTAACCCGGCTTCGCCCCGTTCGCGGGTGTCCTGTTCACTGCCCCACCCGAGGCCATTTCGTTGTCCACCCTCACAGCCGCCGCGATAAATTGTGAATCGATGGTCAGCCTCGTGCGCCCGGCTGAGATCGACGATGCGGCCGCGATCGCGCGGGTGCACGTCGCCGCGTGGCGAACAACGTATCGCGGCCTGTTGCCCGATGACTTCCTCGCCTCGCTCGACGCGTTGCGCTACGAGGAGCGCTGGAAGCGGACCCTGAGCGAGCGGTCCGATCGCGTCTATGTGGCCGAGGACATTGATGGGTTGGTCGCGTTTGCATCAGGCGGCCACGAACGGGCCGGCGAGACCGGATACTCCGGTGAGCTCTACGCGATCTACGTCTTGCGCGAGGCGCAGGGACGCGGCCATGGGCGCCGCCTGGTCCAGGCGGTCGCGGGCGGCCTCCGCGAGATGGGATTGACCGACATGATCGTGTGGGTGCTGCGAGACAACCGGAGCGCCCGCGATTTTTACGAGAAGCTCGGTGGAGTCTTCGTGCGAAGCCAGCCCATCACGATCGGCTCAGCGCTCCTGCAAGAAGTCGCATACGGCTGGAGAAGCCTGGACGCGATTCGTTACTGAGGAGGGGGCAAAGGAGACTGCGTGAAGTCGAAGCAGTCCTCCATCCCGTCGGCGGACTGCGTGCGCGCGTTCAGGGACGGCAGCCCGAAGTTGCTCTCACAGAATTTCACCAGGCTCACGTGCGAATGCAGCGCCTTCGAGATGTATCCCTTGCGCGCGTAAGGGCTGAGCACCAGGCATCCCACGCGGCCGCCGTAGCGGAACTGGGTGCCGTCCGTCCACTTCTCGACCTCGGGCGGTGTGACGTGGTCCCACCAACCGCCCCAGTCGTCCCACGTGATGAAGATCGCGACCTGGGGCCACAGGCCTGCCGCAACCACCGCGTGCACCTGTCTGACAGTCCACTGGCTGCCCTTGCTCACATCGCCCTCATGCGCGGCTCGCTGGGCCGCGGTGTCCGCGGGGTGCTCGCTCTCGGTTTCATCGGAGTAAAGCCACGAGACCGAGGGCAGCTTCCCAGCCTGGGCGTCGGTCGCGAACTTCTGCCAGGTCGATCTCTTGCCTGCGGTGTACTTGATGAACTCGAAGGCGTAACCGTTGTAGTTGCCCCAGCTCAACCCGGCCGCATCCAGCTGCCCGGGCAGCGAGGGCTGGTCGAACAGGGGCGGCCCCGGGTGCTTGCGGTAATTGGTGGACGGGTTGTCGATGAGCTTGGAGTCGGCGGTGATCAGCATCAGGTGGTTGGGGGTCGAAGGTCCCGCTACGTCCGTGTAGTAGTTGTCGCAAAGCGTGAACTGCTGCGCGTAGCCCCAGTAATGAGGTATGTCGCTCTGCGGAAAAGCAACCCGCGGCGCCTTCGTGTCGCGCGTGAGCCAGGCGGCGTGGCGGTGATCGGGGTCTTTCGGCGGTGGGTTGGCGCTCGGCGGGAGAGCAACGCCATTGCCGCCAGGGAAGGTGCCGAAGTAGTTGTCGTAGCCGTGGTTCTCCTT
>Ga0209807_1001771_pt1 | contig 10322 bp, 10 predicted proteins | sample GraSoiAngelo_154_FD_186168 | JGI IMG/M metagenome (GOLD analysis project Ga0209807, IMG submission 186168) | Grasslands soil microbial communities from the Angelo Coastal Reserve, California, USA - 14_1009_13_20cm (SPAdes) (version 2) | ecosystem: Environmental > Terrestrial > Soil > Grasslands ... | reverse complement strand
CTGTTGCGGATCCTGCTGCTGGGGTATCTCTACGGCATCACCAGTGAGCGGAAGTTGCTGGAAGAACTGCGCATGCACTTGGCGTGGCGCTGGTTCACGGGTCTGGGCTTCGATCAGGAGATCCCGCATCACTCCACATTCTCGAAGAACCGGCACGGACGGTTCCAAGAATCGAAGCTGTTCGAACAGCTGTTTGAAGAAATCGTGGCACGCTGTCTGAAAGCCGGACTAGTGCGCGGGGACGACCTATCGGTGGCTCGCTGGAACCACAAAGCGCTCCAGGTGGTCCCGCTGCTCTTGTGACATCGTGGGGTCCCGCCGAATCCACTCGCGAAGAGAATTAGCGGTTGAGATGAAATCGTCTAGGTCATCGCGGTTGAAATTGCTCCCCAGACGGCGGAAGATTTTCTTCAACTTGTCGTAACGATCTTTTGCGTTTTTGTGCAGCACATGAGCCTCTATGCGACCGGCTGCACCGATAAGCGAGCCGCTCTGCCGGGACACTGTCTAAAGTAGAAACCTGCCGGGCAATGCTCGGAATCCTGCCGAGACTTATGCTCAACATGCGGTGCCGGACCATGCGCCACATGCTTGCCGTGGAGTTTCACGGACCCGTGGCGGTCCTTACAGCGGAACTCGGTTGCTCCGTTGCGGATGGCATCTGCGACCGGCATCACCACCCATTCCCATCTTTTTGTGCCGTCCCTTAGAAACAACTTCTTAACTTCGCATTCATAAATCGTTTCGTTCATGTGGCTGTCCTCAAACGTGGGAACGAATCCGGGAACGGAACCAGTACCCGCCTGCTCTGAACGTGCTTTTCCGCTCCCATGCGGCCTTCTAACTCTCTGATTCGCCGTGCTTCAGCGAGTGTGAAGATGGCACTCCACCGCTAAGTTAAGCGCCCAGTTCTTCTTATTCAAGCAGTTGCAGCCTTATCCGTCAACCGCGTGGGAACGTTTGGGAACGGAAGCATTTTCACAAGGCGTGATTGAGCCTGCCGCTTCGCTGCCATCACAGCTTGAACGTACTTGTCCATTGTGATGCTGGCGTTCGCATGTCGCATCAGCGCTTGCGTCGTCGCAACGTCCGCCCCATTCGTGTTAACCAACGTTCCAAACGTATGCCGGAACGTGTGCCATCCCACTCGCTTGGTGATACCTGCCCGAAGTGCCGCTGGCCTGATGTGGTCTTCCATTGCCGCCTTAGGCCAGTACGGTTGGGTTGCACTCGTGATGCACGTCAAAAACTCGTCACCAACTCGTCACCAAAGATGGGCTATTTTCGAGCTGATTTGTGGATGCAGAAAACGGAAAAGCAAGGAAGCTAAAGGGGTTTAGGGTTTGTACCGCAAAATTGACACGGTAGAGGTGTGAGTTCTATTGAGAGCTGCGGGTTTTCTTCGGGTGCGGGAGGTTTAAGACTTCGCACGCCGAAGTCGGTCCCAGTGAGCGCGATCCGTTTGCAATCCATTTACTTGTAGTAGCTTGAACTCAACCTTACGGACAATCTTGGCGAGACTCCACGTATAGGACACAGACTGGTTTCCGAGTCGGGGGATTTTGAGTGTAATGATTCCATAACAATGTCGGCGATGTTTCACCACTTGAGACGATTTCCTAAACCGGGTGGCGGCTTCGATAGCTCCAAAGGTCGAGCTAAGGCTTCTGGCCGACGACGGTAAAAACCACCGCGCCGTTTTGAAAGACTCCTTCCGCGTCGGCTTGTTCCAGACTCTTCAGCCACGCCGCTACTTCCGCCTCCGAGAGTCGCGCCCGTTGGATCGCTGAGCGAAAGAAGCCATCGAATAGTCGTCGGAAGGTCTTGTAAGGAGGCGCAGCACCATCGGCGTCGATTTCACACTCTGGAATCATGGGCGGCGATTCGTGGACGTCGACCGTCTCCTTGATTTCCTTTAGATGGTTGAGAGTAATTTCGATTTCGGAGGAGCCAGAGGGTTCGACTGAGGAGTTCGCGACATAGTAGCCCTCTTTCTCGACGTGAATCTGGCAAGGCCCGGAGGGAATGTGCGAGAGCTCGCAGCGGCCGGAAATTTCGGTCTCGCATCTGAGGGCCTGGGCCGGCGACGGAAGCTGGAGCGTGACGCGGGCGCCGCGGACGGCGACTCCGTTTTCATCGAGCACGGCGACAGAAAGGCGACGTGAAGTTTGCGTGCCTTGCGCGAGCGCCACGAGAAGGGCGAGCGCCGGGACTAAGGATGGGCGAGCGCGCATGTCGGGGATGCGACTATTGTCTCGCAAGTCGGCGAGGATTGCCCAGTACCGGGAAGACAGTAGTCAAGGAGTGTTTCCGAGTAGCCCGTCCGGAGACAATCGCAAAAGGTGACAGGCATTTCCCTGCTTCGGGCGCTTATATGTCGTAAACAGGCTCGCGGTACGCGTTTCCGATGAAAGCCCTCAGAGCGTAGCCACGCCGCTGCCAGCCTACCGATAAATCGGCTATTCCCGGTCTGCGATGGAAAGGAGCCAATTGAGGACCAGCGCCAGCACGGTCCCCAGGGCAATTCCCGCGATGTTCATCCCCGCGACCGTCAGACCCTTCACGCCTAATCCCGTGGCGACGATCAGTGGTACGCCGGCCACTGCCAGATTCTTGTGGCGCGTGAAGTCGACCTTGGCATCCATCCAAATGCGAATACCCATCAAGGCAATGATCCCGTAAAGCAGGAGGGTAATGCCGCCCAGAACCGGGTTGGGGATCGCTTGAATCAGGGCGCCGAACTTTGGGCAGAGCCCAAGCAGGAGCGCAATCACCGCCGCTGCGATGAAATTGTGTGTGCTGAATACCCCCGTCATCGCCATGACCCCCATGTTTTCCGCATAGGTCGTTTGTGGCGTGCCGCCGCCCAAAGAGGAAACCAGTGTTGCCAGCGCGTCGCCGAGATATGCGCGCCCAAGATATGGATTCAGATCTCGCCCCATGTAGTCCGAAATGGCAGCAATGTGACCCTTGTTCTCGGCGACCAGCACGACAAAGACAGGCGCGATGGCCGCCAGCGCGCGCCAGCTGAATGCCGGGGCTTGAAACGGGGGCAATCCGATCCACGGCGCACTCTCGACTCGCGCGATGCTCTGCGGGTCCAACACGCCGCATATCGCAGCGACCGCGCAGCCGACGATCACACCCACGAGAATCGGCACCATCTGAAGAAATCCTCGGAGGCGAATGGAAACCAGGGCGGCTGTCAGAAAAGTGACGGTGGCAATCATCACGCGGGCCCAATCCGAGGCAGCGTTGATCGCCAGGTCGTTGTTGACGGCGTCCGAGACGGCCGTACCGGCCAGATTCAAGCCAATGATCGCCACCACTGAGCCGGTCACGATAGGAGGCATCAAGCGGTCAATCCAACTCGGCCCCCAGCGCATTGTGGCCACAGCAGCCACAGCGTAAAGGACTGCAGCGCCCGCAACTCCGCACAAGGCGTACGGGATCCTTGAAGCATTGCCGCCGGTGATGGCCAGGATCGGGCCGATGAAGGCGAAACTCGAACCAAGATAGCTGGGGACCCTGAGACCGGTGATGAAGAGGAAAAGAAGGGTCCCGATACCAGAGAAAAAAAGAGTTACCCGCGGATCGAATCCCATCAGAATGGGCGCCAGCACGGTACCTCCAAACATCGCGATCACGTGCTGTATCCCCATCGGGATGAGCTTCACGAGCGGGAGTCTGTCTTCGGGATAATAGATACGGTGCGGGGACTTCCTCGGATATTCCTGTGTAACTTGCATGGTTATATCCCCTATTTCTCAGCTCCGCGGAAGGCGATTTTATTAGGAGCAAGACCGAGGTGCAAGATGACCGGCGCACAAGGCCTTCAACGTAACTCTGCTGAATGTGAAGGAAATGAGCGAGGAGTGCGGTTTGCGGGCGCAGGTTGGGAGCCTTGTGGGTCATACGAAAGTATTCTCCGACGCGGCGATGGTCAGGCGAAGCACCGCCGACTGAGGACCTCTCCGATTCTCAGACCCGCCGCACCGCACAATATGAAAATCATACAATGACAACACCCCTCAGCACGACGCCGGGAGCCGATCTACCTAGTCCATTCGGCTGGGGACGAGGGTCTCTCAACGACTCCTTCTGGTAAACCGGCTGGCTGCTCACTTTCCTCGCCGCCGGTGATCAGACGCAGGGACGATTCGCGCTAATCGATGCACTCGCCCGCAAGGACAATTGCCCGCCTCGCCACATCCACCGCAACGAGGACGAGAGCTTCTACATCCTTGAAGGCGAGATCACCGCGTGGATCGGCGATCAGACCATCCGCGGCACAGCCGGCACGCTGATCTTCAGTCCGCGCGGCGTCCCGCACTCCTTTGAGATCCATTCTGATGAGATCCATTCTGATCGGGTGCGCATGCCGATCCTGCTGACCCCGGCTGGGCTGGAAGGATACTTCAAACAGTTCTGCACGCCCGCGCCCGCGCTGATTCTGCCGCCCCCCTGCCGAAGTTCAATACGCGGACGTTACAAACCCAAATTCTGTGGTCGCTTTTATCTCCAACGCTCACGATAGCACTCAAGCCAAAAACGGGCTTGAGTGGTCTACCCATCGATTTGTGTCGAAGCACGCTGGTAAACTAGCGACCGCAATGAACACAACCGATCTCAACCACGAATGGATTCGGCTGTCTCCGGCCTGGATTAAGCAGGCCCGCACGCACACCATGCCATCTCGCGATGGCCTGCTCGATAAGCCGATGCTGGCCGCCTGCGGCGACGTTCGCGGGCTCAGCATCCTCGACAGCGGGTGCGGCGAGGGGCGCTTCTGCAGGATTCTCCTCGACCGCGGCTCGGAGCGTGTGCTCGGTGTTGACCTGTGCGAGCCGATGATCAACGCCGCGCGCGAGCTGCAATCCGGAAAAGACACATATCGCGTCGCGGACGCGGAGGACTTGAGCTTCCTTGACGATCACAGTTTCGATCTTGCCGTTTCTTATTTAAATCAGTGCGACCTGTGCGACTTCAAAGCCAACACGCGCGAAGTCTTCCGCGTGCTGAAGCCGGGCGGACGATTCGTGATTGCGAACGTGCATCCTATGCGCTCCGCAGTTGGCGAGTGGCACACCACCTGCGAAGGCGCGAAACAGCATGTCATTCTCGACCACTACTTCGATGAAAGCGAGCGCCACTGGAGGATGCTGGATTGCGACTTCACGAACTTCCATCGTACGCTTGCGACGTATGTGAACGGCTTTCGGAAATCCGGATTTCTAATTGACGACATCATCGAGCCGAGTGTGGATGCGGAAGGCCTGGCGCGTTTCCCGGAGCTTGCGGACGAATTGAGGGTGCCGAATTTCATTATTTTTGTGCTAGAGAAGCCATGAGTGAGAATTCTAAGTTCTGTCGCGCTTCAATCAATTGTGAATCTGCAGCACGCAGCATTGTGCGAATGCCTTTCATCGTATGTGATTCCATAAACGGTAGTGAGGTCCGTCGACTGTGCCGGCTTTCGCGGAACGAACGCCACTTTTTGATCCAATGCGCAACGATGCCCGTTTTAAAGACCCGCTCCGCCAGGTGGGTTTTTGATTGATTGGGTGGACCGAACTGAGTATCACACCTTAGATTATGATTATTAAATGACGCTTAATAACTGCAGTGGTAGCTGTTGAAACCAGGCGTTATCACAACTATGCGCTATTTGTTCGCCCGACAGCAGGGTCAACCAGTGATATAGCGGTTTTTCACCAGCTTGGCTCAGGTGTTCCGGTCAACCCGTTCGCAAAATCTGAACTGCTTTATTGATTGGACGGGCGGCGTTTCCTGGGCGAGGGCTTCTCCGGGATGTTGTCGTCAACAATGACTCTTTTCGGAGATCGGCCAGCCGAAGACACTAGCTGAGCATTTTTGCTCTCCATCGAAGCCGCGGTCTGCTGAATATAGGAAGACAACTCTTCCCTGAGCCGATTCATGTCGGAAAGGTCGTTGCTCAAAGCTGTCAGCTCAGTTTTACCTTCGCGCGAACCGGGTGGGAGCAGCGAATCCAGAGACTCGCAGACCACCGTCAAGTCTTTATACAGCTTAAAGGTCGTGGAGATGCTTCCACCAGAGGCTTGCGCATCGTGAATCAAATCGGGCACAGCAAATTGGAGATTGCGGCGCAACGCTGCTGTCATCTTGGCCTTCTGGGCTTTGTCTCCCCGCCAGAATGTGACCCGGTGGAGTCTCCCGCCCTGTTGCTGTAGGTTCATCAGGTCCTGGCTTGTTGCCGGGGACGCGCGCATCAACTCAGCCAACGTTGTATTCAGGTCGCGTGCAACTGGAGAGGGTGAAGTCGAGACTGCGGCCGGTCTTGATTGTGCGAACAAGCCTATGCTGAAAACAAGGACGAAAACCATGACGAGAACACCCCAATACGCCCGGCGAGTAGTGGTTGTCATAAAGCAGACTCCTTCGTCCAACCGCCCAAGCATAGCCTGATTCCACGAGAGACAGGCTATTACCGACGTCTAATTGCCCAAATGTCAACGGGTATTGTCCGAATGGGCGGATTGGTTACTGGTCTTGCGGGCGGATGAAGTTGGACCTATCACGGCGACACCGGCATAGTGGAACCGCGTGGAAATGTGCGGATACAAACTCAAACCCCTGCCCAAGGCATTTTGAGTGCTATCGCGATTTAACAGTTACCCTCTAGCGGACTGCTGAAAAACACCCAGCTCATGTCCGGGCATCGCTTCAGCGGTGCCGTAAACGCCGCAAAATCAATGCGCCTTTAGGCGCTGCGGTTCAGCTAGGATCATGGGTAAGAACGCCCCGCACGAACCACTGTTGAAAGTCCAAACTCCCGCCGCTAGAATCCTCGGATGCGCGGAAACGATAAAGTTCTCAAGGATTTGAGCGAGTCACTTAAGGCGGAGCTCACTGCGATTAACCAGTACTTCCTCCATGCGAAGATGTGCGAGAACTGGAGCTACTCCCGGCTCGGAGCTTTCTACCGCAAGGAGTCCATCGAAGAAATGGTTCATGCGGAAAAGCTGATGGACCGAATTCTGTTCCTCGACGGATCCCCGAACATGACCGACATCGGGCCCATCAAGGTGGGGACCAACGTCAAGGCGCAATTCGAAAGCGACCTCGCGCTGGAGATGCACGCCGTGAAGCAACTGAATGACGCGATCAAGGTCGCCACCGAGGTCGGAGACAACGCATCCCGCGCGCTCTTCGAAGAGATCCTCGGCGACGAAGAAGAGCACGTCGATTATCTGGAAGGCCAGCTACACGCCATCGGCGAAATCGGTATCGAGAATTATCTTGCGCAACAGCTCCACAAGGGCGAAGAAGAAAAAGACTAGCAAGGTTGCTGAAAACCCACTCCTCTTCCACAGGTCAGTCGTGTTAGGACTGGAAGCATGCGAGGCGTGGATCATCAGCAGAGTCAGAGTCACTGGGCTGATGATGCAATCCGCTCCGAGTTAGAGTTGCAAATGATTCTATCCGATAAATGTCGTAAACAGGCGATTACACTCAGAACCCCATGGTAAATGCCAAACCAGCGAAAACGAAGACTCCTGCCATAAACGTGCTGACGATTTGCCAGCACGTTGTTCACCTCGGCACTTTGCGAAATTCATTCACCGCTAGCACCTCGCTGGTGTGATCGGGATGTTCTCGCTTGAGCCGTTCTTGGAGAGTCGCTACGTTGTCCTCAAGATTCGACGGCCTGTAGCCGTACATTTCATAAGTACACTCGCAACCAGCGAACGGACATGGCACCCGCTCTGGCTTGAGAGCATTCCTACGCTGCCGGATTTCCTCTTGAAACTTCTTTTTGCCGACCACATCAGTTCTGTAAGCTTTTGCCATCTGTCCAGCTTGCCACAATTATCGGTCCGGGAAAAATGTTCTCTCGGACCATCGCAGGGCGGGTAGTTCGAAAAAAGTGCAACTGTTGTAATCAGATTTCACCAACAACTGAGTGATTTGTGTGATGGCGAGTTGCCCCGTTTTCCTACTGAAGCAGGATAGTTTAGGATCTACTCGCTCACAAGAAGGTTTGTCATCGGTAATGATCCTCCCTCTTTTTGATCGATTGCATTATCCCAGCCTCCGTCAAAGTGCTTACTTGAATCAGGCATCCTTGGGATTAATCGGTCAACCTGCCGTAACCGCAATGCACACTTTCATAGACAATGTTGCTAGGCATGGCAACCTCTACATGTCCGACAGCGATGAGTTGGCATACTGCGAAACGCTTCGCGAACGCGCATCGCGATTATTTCATTGCGATTCCAGTCGCGTCGCAATTGTCGCGAGCGCAAGTGAGATCTTGGGGCAGCTTCCGATGTTGCTTCAGCCAAGACTAAAGAGCACAATTCTGGCCGTTTCATCAGACTTTCCTGCGATAACTCGGCCGTGGCTTCGTCAGGCTGCTCTAAAAAACCATACGGTGCGCTTTGTTGATGACCAGCCTACATGCGATTTGACCGATACACTCATTGAGGCAACTGATGAGAGTACTTCGGTGGTTGCGGTGAGCAGTGTGCAATACGCTACGGGTACGGTGGTGGATATTTCTCGCCTCCGCCAAAGCACTATCCAGGTTGGTGCACGTTTGGTTGTAGACGCTACGCAAGCGGCAGGTGCGATGCGGGTGGACGCAGCGGCGTGGGATGCTGATGCCGTCGTCACCAGCGGCTACAAATGGCTTGGTGGACATGGAGGGATTGCACTAGCAATCATGTCGCCGCTTTTGCTTGAGCAAATCCCCCCTTTAACGGGTTGGATGGGCGCGGAGGTCCCCTTCGGATTTGATGCAACCTCTGTGTCGCTAGCTAACGATGCGCGGCGCTATACGCAATCAACAATGTCGTATGTCTCTATGGCGGGTCTCGTGGTAGCAATTGAGCAGTTGTTGTCCTTGGGTGAAGCTCGCATTGAGGCACATGCACGGAATCTGGCAGCAATACTGGTTAGCGAAGCCAGCAAGTATGGTTGGCAACCGTTTCGTAGTGTTGACGATCCTGCTGGGTCTCCACACATCATTTCACTGGGCCGCCCTCGCGAAAGCGCACAAGCAACTGTGGAAAGACTTCGTAGCCACAATATTGTGTGCAGTACACGTGGCGGACGCATTCGGATCTCGCTCGCCCCTTACAACGATGAAAGTGATGTCAACACCCTTATCGACGCATTTGCAGGAGCAGGTTCGGGATCCCGCGTCGGTTTAACGGGATAGTGCGTGCGTGATGCAGCACATGTACACACACTCCACTTCGTATACTCCGTCGTAGTACGCCGCGAAATTAAGGCGATCCGGGATTGTTGACGTAATCGCATTATAAAAGGGCGCCCCTTTGGAGTAGGTTGTCATCGTTGCGCACGACCACCTACGAAAGGAGCACCCTCAATGATCGGTGAAAAGTATATTGGGCTCGATGTTCATCAAGCAACGATCTCCGTGGCGGTGATGGATTCCAAGGGCAAGGTTGTCATGGAATCCATCCTGGAAACGCAAGCAGCAACCATCCTGGAGTTCTTCGCGGGACTGCGCGGAACTTTGTGGGTCACTTTCGAAGAAGGCACGTGGGCTGCCTGGCTCTACGATCTGCTCAAGCCGCATGTTGCCAAGTTAGTAGTGTGCAACCCGCGCAAGAACGCGCTGCTCAAACATGGCAACAAAAGCGACAAGATCGATGCCCGCAAACTTGCCGATCTGTTGCGTCTCAATGATCTCGAGCCGGTATACCACGGCGAGACCGGCGTACGCATGCTGCGGGAACTAGCCCGAAGTTATCTGACCATCGTCAAAGATCTTTCCCGAGTCATGAATCGCCTGAAAGCGCTGTATCGCAGCTGGGCGATTCCTTGTGCCGGACGGGACGTCTACTATACCCGCCATCGCAGTGAGTGGCTGGGGAAAATTCCAGAGGCCGGCACTCGCCGCCGAGCTGAGCAACTTTATCAGCAACTGGACATGCTGCAGCACTTGCGCCAGCAAGCCCGGCGCGAACTGCTGGCGGAGAGTCGCAAGCATACGATCACTGCCAAACTGCGGCAGATTCCCTCCTTGGGACCGATTCGCTCTGCTTTGGCGGTGGCACTGATCCAGACCCCGCATCGTTTCCGCACCAAACGACAGCTCTGGACCTACAGCGGACTGGGGCTGGAAACCCGCGACAGCGGGGAATACCACTACGTCCAAGGCCAACTGCGGCGCCGCAAAAAGCAGATGTCCATTCGCGGCCTCAACAAAGATCACAACCATGATCTGAAAGGCCTATTCAGCTGCCGCCAGCAGGGCGAGTGTACAGCCCGGACCATTTCAGGATTTCTACCAGAGATCGCTGGCGAAA
>Ga0209807_1001770_pt1 | contig 10323 bp, 7 predicted proteins | sample GraSoiAngelo_154_FD_186168 | JGI IMG/M metagenome (GOLD analysis project Ga0209807, IMG submission 186168) | Grasslands soil microbial communities from the Angelo Coastal Reserve, California, USA - 14_1009_13_20cm (SPAdes) (version 2) | ecosystem: Environmental > Terrestrial > Soil > Grasslands ... | reverse complement strand
CGGTGGCGCCTGCCGCGATCCGCGCCCATCCGCCCGGCGCCGAGGCCTAGAATTTGCTCAACGCGGGCCCACTTTGAGGTCCGCAAGTCATAGAGCCAACCCCAGGCGGGACCCTCCTGGTCCTGCCGTGGTCACGCACTTTGACAATCGAATAACGAGGTGCATGTCACATGCCTGCTTTCGTCTTCGTATGGCTATTTGTGGCAGTCGTGGTGGGCCTCGCCGGAGGTTTCGGCGCCGCCTACCTGCTGCTTCGCCGCCGGCAGAGCGACGGGAGTCAAGTCCTGGAGCTCAAGGCACAGCAGACCCTTCTCGAGGCTGAAACCCAGGCCAAGGAGAAGCTGCTCGAGGCCAAAGAGGAGGCGGTCAAAGTTCGGACCGCCGCCGAACAGGAAGCCCGCGAGTATCGGGCGCAGTCACAACAGATCGAAAGGCGCCTTCTCCAGAAGGAGGAGAACCTCGACCGGAAGGCAGAGGACGTCAATCGGTCCGAGCGTGAGCTCGCGAATCAGAAGAAGTCGCTCGACGACATCAAGGCGCAGCTCGAGGAGAGCTACCGCCAGCAGGAAAAGGAGCTTCAGCGCGTCGCGAACATGACGCGCCAGGAGGCTCAGGGAATCCTGATGGCGCAGGTGGAGCAGGACCTGCGCAACGAAGTTGCGCGCAAGGTCCGCGAATCGGAGCTGGCGGCTCGCGACGAAAGCGAGCGACGAGCTCGCGAGATCGTCACCGAGTCGATCCAGCGCATCGCCGCCGACCAGACCGCCGAGGTCTCGGTCTCCGTGCTCCCGCTACCGACCGACGAGCTGAAGGGCCGCATCATCGGCAAGGAGGGGCGCAACATCCGCGCTCTCCAGCAGGCCACGGGGATCGACCTGATCGTCGACGACACCCCCGAGGCCGTGATCATCAGCGGCTTCGACCCGGTCCGCCGTGAGGTGGCGAGGGTCGCGCTGAACAAGCTCATCGTGGATGGCCGTATTCACCCGGCTCGCATCGAGGAGATCGTCGCCAAGTCCCGCCTGGAGGTCCTGCAGAGGGTCAAAGAGGAGGGGGAGGCGGCGGTCCTGGAGCTCAGTCTTCAGGGTCTGCATCCTGAGGTCGTTCGTCACCTCGGCATCCTTCGTTTCCGCACCAGCTACGGACAGCAGGTGCTCAACCATTCCAAAGAGGTGGCCTATCTCGCGGCGATGATGGCGTCCGAGATCGGCGCCGACGTCCGCATCGCAAAGCTGTCTGGCCTGCTTCACGACATCGGCAAGGCCATCGACCACGAGGTCGAGGGTTCGCATGCCGTCATCGGGGCGGACCTGCTCCAGCGACACGGGGTTCCCGCGCCGGTCGTGCACGCTGTACGCGCGCATCACTACGACGAGGAACCGCACTCCATCGAGGCCCTCCTGCTCATCGCGGCCGACGCGATCTCCGCGGCCAGGCCCGGAGCGCGCCGCGAGTCACTCGAGGCGTACGTCAAGCGGCTCGAGAAGCTCGAGGAGATCGCCAATTCGTTCCAGGGAGTCCAGCAGTCTTACGCCATCCAGGCCGGCCGCGAGGTCCGGATCCTGGTCAAGCCCGAGCAGATCGACGACAGCGCTGCTCAGCTGATGGCGCGGGACATCGCCAAGCGAATCGAATCTGAGCTCAGCTTCCCCGGTCAGATTCGCGTCACCGTGGTGCGCGAGACCCGGGCTGTTGAATACGCAAAATAGGCACGAAGGGAGCCCCACAAGGGCTCCCTTTTTCTTTTCCACGAGAATCTGATGATGAGCGCCGCCGAGTTGAAGATCCTGTTCGTCGCTGATGTCGTCGGGCATCCGGGTCGCGACGCGGTCAAGGCGCTCCTTCCGGAGCTGAAAAAGGAGCTGCATCCCAACCTGGTCATCGTCAACGGCGAGAACGCGGCCGGTGGCTTTGGGCTTACCGCCAAGATCGTCGCTGAGCTGCGAGGCGCCGGCGCCGATGTCATCACCACCGGCAACCACGTCTTCGCGCAGAAAGAGTTCGTCGGTGAGCTTCCCAACCTGGAGCGCGTCCTGCGGCCCGCCAACTACCCGCCGGCGGCTCCCGGCCAGGGCTGGTGCCTGGTGGACGCGGGCGGCCACCAGGTGCTGGTGATGAACCTCATCGGGCGGATCTTCCTCGACTCCCTGGACGACCCATTCCGCGCTGCGGATGCGATCCTCAATGACCACCCCGAAACGCCGATCGTGTTCTGCGATATGCACGCCGAGGCCACCTCGGAGAAGACCGCCATGGGCTGGTACCTGAACGGTCGCGCAAGCGCCGTGGTCGGCACTCACACCCACATACCAACAGCCGACGCCCGCGTCCTGCCTGGGGGGACGGCCTACGTCACCGATGTGGGCATGGTTGGGCCTCGGGACGGCTGTATCGGAATGGATAAGGACGTGGTCGTCCAGCGCTTCTTGACCGGAGTCCCGAACCGGTTCGTGGTGGCGTCCGGACCCGTGACATTCAATTCGGTACTGGTTACCATTAACAGTTCAACCGGACGCTCAACGTCGATCCAGCGAGTCGATCGTGAACATATTTGAAGGGGTTCCAGCAATGACAACGGAGCGCGCTCCAGTAGAGGTGCTCAAGGTTTCGGCCACCTCAAAGCCGGTTGCCGTGGCGGGCGCCATCGCCGGCGTCATTCGGAGCAAGGGGCGCGTGGAGGTCCAGGCGATCGGAGCGGGCGCGATCAACCAGGCTGTCAAGGCAATCGCCATCTCGCGTGGCTATGTGGCACCGGGCGGCCTCGACCTGGTCTGCATCCCGGCCTTCATCGACATCTCGATCGATGGTGAGGAGAGGACAGGAATTCGGTTGCTCGTGGAGAGTCGCTGACGGCAGTCCAGACCAGGTCGTTCCACATCTGGACGATCGGATGCCAGATGAACTCGGCGGATTCCGAGAGCCTCGCCCGGCGGCTCCTTGCCGCCGGCTACGTCGAGGACTCGCTCGACCGGGCTGACGTCGCGATCCTCAACACGTGCGTCGTGCGCCAGGCATCAGAGGACCGCGTGTACTCCAAGCTCCATGAGCTGAAGGAATGGAAGACCGAGGCGCGCACCATCGCGGTCACCGGGTGCATCGTCGCCAAAGAAGGCGATGGCCTGCGCCGGCGGTTTCCACATCTCGACGCCGTCGTACCCATCGGCGACTACGAGGCCTTCGTCGCCGGCCTCGAGGCTCGGTATGACTACTCGCAGGGTGAGCCGCTGCCTCATTCGGGGCGGACCGGCATCAGTCACTTCATCCGTGTCATCCAGGGGTGCGACCACAACTGCACGTTCTGCATCGTGCCCAGCGTGCGAGGCCGGGAGAAGCATGTGCCGATGACATCGGTCGTGGACGAGTGCCGCCAGGCCGTGGCAGCAGGGGCGAGAGAGGTCGTCCTGCTTGGTCAGAACGTCGATGACTACCGAGACCCAGAGGGCCGGGGCGGCCTCGCCGCGCTCGTGCGCGAGGTCGAGACCATCCCTGGACTGAGGCGCCTTCGCTTTCTGACATCCCATCCGCAGGACCTGGAGCCACAGCTGCTCGAGGTCATGGCTTCGAGTGATGTCGTGTGCCGCGAGCTGCAGCTTCCAGTCCAGTCGGGTGATGACACGGTTCTGAAGCGGATGGCGCGTGGTTACCAGACGCGGCGCTATCGCGCCATCGTCGAGAATGCGCGTCGCCTCATGCCCGACATCGGACTGGTGACGGACGTGATCGTTGGGTTCCCGGGCGAGACCGAGTCCGCCTATCTCAACACCCGTGCGCTCGTTGAAGAGATCGAGTTCGACGTCGTCCACATCGCGATGTACTCGCCTCGGCCAGGCACGTACGCAGCGACAAAGATGTCCGACGACGTACCTCAAGAAGAGAAGCTGCGCCGCCTGAACGACCTCCTGGCGCTGCAGCGCGAGATCGCGGCCCGGAAAACGGCGAGGTGGATCGGACGGGACGTCGAGGTGCTGATCGAGGGACGGGATGAGCTGCACCGTCCGTACGGGCGAATCCGGCAGGGCAAAAGGGCGAACGTGCTGAGGGCCGGTGACATCGCGCCAGGCGACGTGATCAACGTGCGCATCCTCCAGGCCACTGCCGGCCAGCTCACAGGAATGCCCGCGGCTTGAACGTCCCAGCTACCCCGGTGATGCGGCAGTACCGGGAGGCAAAAGAGGCTCACCCCGACGGGATCCTGCTGTTCAGGCTCGGCGACTTCTATGAGATCTTCTTCGAGGATGCCCAGGTCGCCGCGCCGATCATGGGCGTGCAGCTTACGTCGCGGCCGCTGGGCAAGACCGGCCGCTATCCGATGTGTGGCGTGCCTCACCACGCGTGGCAGTCGTACGTAGGAAAGCTGCTGCGCGCGGGACACAAGGTAGTGATCTGCGACCAGGTGGAAGCGGCGAGCAAGAACAAGATCGTGCGCCGCGACGTCACCCGTGTCCTCACACCGGGCACTGTCGTCGAGGATGCGTACCTCGAACCGTCGCGCCGCAACTATCTCGTCGCGGCATGGTCGCGTGGAAGCGACGCCGGGATCGCCGCGTGCGAGGTTTCCACTGGCGAGCTTCTGCTCTGCCAGCTGCCCAAAGACCGATTGCAGTCCGAGCTCGAACGCCTCGCGCCGGCTGAGCTGCTCGCGCCTCCTGACATCGACGAATACAGGTTCGACCCTGTCCGCGGCCAGCAGCGACTAAAGGATTTGCTGGGTATCGCATTTCCGGCCTCGGTTGGAGCCCAGGACGCGCCGCTGGCGGTGGGAGCAGCCGGCGTCGTGCTCGATTACCTGAAGCAGAACCAGAGCCGCGTCGTTCCGGGCTCCTTCACAGTGCGGACCTATTCGCCCGACCTCACGATGCCTCTCGACGCTGCAACGGTGCGCAACCTCGAGCTGCCTGCGCTCGTCTCGCTGATGGACCGCGCGTCAACCCCGGTCGGAGCGCGTCAGCTGCGCGCTTGGATGGGCGCGCCCCTTCGCGATGCGGAGTCGATCCAGCTGCGCCTGGCGGCGGTGGACGAGCTGGTGTCGGCGCCCGGACTTAGGGATCGCCTGCAGGCGGCGTTGAAGCCGGTCGGCGATCTCGAACGCCTCGTCTCGCGGGCGGTCCAGGGCCACGCTTCGGCGCGAGAGCTCGTCGGCCTGCGGCGCTCGCTCGCCGCCATTCCGGACGTGCAGGAGGCTCTGAGCGCCTGCTCGGCCCTGGTGACGCGGGACCTGGCCGGCGAGGTCAGCGCGGCGCCGGAGCTGGCGGGCACCCTCGCTCGTGCGCTCGTCGAGGACCCGCCATCGAGCATTCGAGAAGGCGGTGTGATCCAGGCCGGCTACGACGCCGACCTCGACTCGATCGCCGACGCATCGCGCAGCGCCCGCGACTGGATCGCGCGTCTCGAGCCGGCGGAGCGTCGCCGCACCGGCATCCGCTCGCTGAAGGTCGGATTCAACAGGGTCTTCGGCTACTACATCGAGGTCAGCCACGCCAACACCGCGCCGCTGCCCGAGGAGTACGTCCGCAAGCAAACCCTCACCGGCGGCGAGCGGTACATCACACCCGCACTCAAAGAAAGGGAGGCGGTCGTCCTCAGCGCGCAGGAGAGGATCGCCGCCCGCGAGCTCGAGCTCCTGCACGATCTCGGGGCGGCAGTCGCGGCGTCGTCTCCGCTCCTGAGGGCCAGTGCGCAGGCGATGGGGATGGTCGACGCGCTGCTCAGCCTCGCCGTCGCGGCGGCCGAGCATGGTTGGCGCCGGCCGGAGGTCAACGCCGGGCTCCGGCTGAGCATCAAGGCGGGGCGTCACCCACTCGTCGAGCGCGGCCTGCCGGCGGGCGTGTTCGTCTCCAACGATCTGGAGCTCGATCCCGACGACGCGCAGATCGTGATCCTGACCGGCCCCAACATGGCCGGCAAGTCGACCTACCTTCGCCAGGCCGCGATGATCGTCCTGCTGGCCCAGTGCGGCAGCTTCGTTCCGGCGGACCGCGCGGTGATCGGCCTCGCGGACCGCGTGTTCACGCGCGTGGGCGCCCACGACGACATCAGCGCCGGCATGTCGACTTTCATGGTCGAGATGACCGAGACGGCGTACATCCTCAACCACGCGACGCGGTCGTCTCTCGTCATCTTCGATGAGGTGGGGAGGGGGACCTCGACCTACGACGGCGTGTCGATCGCCCAGGCCGTCGTCGAGCACCTGCACGACGCTCCCAAGCTCGGCTGTCGCACGCTGTTCGCCACGCACTATCACGAGCTCACGGCCCTGGCGGAACGGCTTCCGCGAGTGCGCAACGAGCGCATGGAGGTGCTCGAGGAAGGCGACGCCGTGCGTTTCCTGCACCGAGTCGTGCCCGGAGGCGCCGACCGCTCGTACGGCATTCACGTCGCCGCCGTCGCGGGACTTCCGTCTGGAGTCATCGCTCGCGCTCGCGACGTTCTCGCGGACCTCGAGCGCCAGCGGCCGCTCGAACCGCCAGACGTGCAGCTTGGCCTGCCCATCGAGATGGCGCCGGACGCGCTGCGCAAGGAGCTCGAGGAGATCGACCCCGCCTCGCTCAGCCCGCTCGAGGCGCTGCAGAAGCTCTACCAGCTCCGCGCCAGGCTCGGCGAATGATTCAGATGCTTCCGCCGGAGGTGGCCGACGCCATCGCCGCCGGCGAGGTGATCGAGCGACCGGCTTCGGTCGTCAAGGAGCTCATCGAGAACGCCCTCGACGCGGGCGCGCGGCGCATCAGCATCGACGTGCGCGGGGCGGGGAAGACCTCGATTCGAGTCAGCGACGACGGCGCCGGCATTCCGGCCGCGGAGCTTGCTGTCGCGTTCGTCCGCCATACGACCAGCAAGCTGAGCAAGCTTGCCGACCTCGTCGCCATCCAGTCGCTCGGTTTTCGCGGTGAGGCGCTGGCGAGCATCGCCGCGGTGGCGGAGGTCGAGTGTGCAAGCGGCGGCGCGGTACTCCGCATCCGGGCCGGCGAGACCGCCGAGCAGGGCTCGGGGCCGCTCCTGCCCGGTGTTGCGATCGAGGTCAGAGACCTCTTTGCCAACGTGCCGGCGCGGCTGAAGTTCTTGAAGAGCGACGCCACCGAGGTCGCAGCGATCAAGGACGTCGTGAGCGCGTTCGCGCTGCTGCACTCGCACGTCCGTTTCCACCTCACCATCGACAGCCGCGCCGCGGTCAGCAGCAGCGGCGACGGCGACCGCCGCCGTGCGATCGCCGCGGTTTACGGTCCGACGGTCGCAACCGAGATGCTGGAGATGATCGGGATGCCGCTTGATCCCCACGAACTCGGAGGCTTCGCCTTGAGTTCGCGGGGGCCCCTAGACGTCACCGGTCTGGTCAGCCAGCCCAGGCTGAGCCGGGGCAGCCGCGATGGGATGGTGCTCGCGGTCAACGGCCGCCCGATCAGCGCCCGTTCCCTGGTCTATGCCCTCGAGGAGTGCTATCAGGGCCGGCTCGAGCGCGGGCGGCACCCGGTCGCGGTGATCGACATCGGCATCGATCCCGAGCTCGTCGACGTCAACGTGCATCCCGCGAAGAGGGAGGTTCGCTTTCGCGACGAGGGCGCGGTCTTTGCCGCCCTGCAGCGAGCCGTAAGGTCCGCGCTGGACGGCAGCGATCCGTTCCGTTATCGCTCCACCGAAAGTTCGACCGAGGTTGCCGTAGCGGTGGCTGGACCGCAGCTCACCCTGCACGACGCGCCTGCGGCGCTCGTCGCCGCCGAGACGAACGGCCACACCTCAAACGGCGTTCTGCGTCCCATAGGTCAGGCCGGACCGGGTTACCTGGTCGCGGAGGGACCACACGGACTTGTCCTCGTCGACCAGCACGCGGCGCACGAGCGCGTGCTGTACAACCGTCTGCTCGAGCGTTTGCATACGGGCCGTGGCACGAGCCAGCCGCTCCTCATTCCGCAAGCGGTGGATGTGGAGCCGGCGCTGATCGCGGCGGCGACGGACCACCGCGCCGAGCTTGCACTGCTTGGTCTGGAGTACGAGGAGTTCGGCCCCCGTAGCCTGCGCATCACCGCGGTGCCGGCTGAGCTGCCGTCCGGTCGTGCGACCGCGGCGATCCAGGAGACGCTGGCTGCGCTGGCCGAGAATCGCGGCGACGGAGCGATCGAAAAGGCGGCCGCGGCGCTGGCGTGCCACTCGGCGGTGAAGTTCGGCGACGTGCTCGAGGTGGCGGAGCAGCGGCATCTGCTCGCTGACCTGGAGGCCGCGTCGGAATCGATCACCTGCCCACACGGCCGACCCACGCGCCTCCTGGTCGAGTGGCAGGAGCTGACGCGGCACTTCCGCAGAAACTACTGACCCGGATCCCCGTCATCGTCGGGCCGACGGGCATCGGCAAGTCGCGGGTCGCATTCGAGCTTGCTCTTCAACTCGGTGGAGAGATCGTCGTCGCCGACTCGCGACAGGTCTATGGGCGGCTCGACATCGCGACCAACAAGCCGAGCCCGGAACAGCGAAGGCGCGTCCCCTATCACATGATCGACTTCGTCGATCCCGCGACCGACTTCAACGCCGCGCAGTACGTCGAGGAAGCACGCACCGCAATCGACCACATAATCAGCCGCGGCCGGCTGCCGATCGTCGAGGGCGGCACCATGTTGTACGTCGACGCGCTCGCCGATGGCTTCAGCCTGACCGGCATCCCTCCCAATGCGGCGATGAGGGCTGAGCTGGAGCGTTTGGACATCGCTGACCTGCAGCGAACTCTGCTCGCGATCGACCCTGATCCAGGTGTCGACATGAAGAACCCGGTGCGAGTCATTCGCGCGCTCGAGATCCTCGAGGCAGCCGGACCGCCTCTGCGCCGCCTGCGCACCCGCACACCGCCACCGTGGCAAGCGATTCGTGTCGGACTGACCGCGAGCCTCGAGGTCATCGACAGCCGGCTCGATGAACGCAGCAGGCGACAGGTCGAACGAGGCCTCGTCGGGGAGACGCAGGATGCACTTGATGCGGGCGTACCGCCCACGGCGCCGGTCCTGACCGGGATCGGCTACACGGAAGCGCTGGCGCACATTCGCGGCGACCTGACCCTGGAAGAGCTGCCGGAGGCGATGGCCAGGTCAAATCGCCGGTACGCGAGGCGGCAGCTGCGCTGGTGGCGTCGCGACGAACGCGTCAGATGGTTCGAGATCGAGCCCGATCCTTTGCCGGGTATCCTCAAGTACATCAGGGACGAATCGTGAGCAAGACCGTGGCCGGCGCAAAACGTCTGGGGCGCATCCCGCCGTATCTCTTCGCCGAGATCGATCGCAAGGTGCAGGAGAAGAAGCGAGCGGGCATCGATGTCATCTCATTGGGCATCGGCGATCCCGACCTGCCGACACCGGGGCGGATCGTGAGCGTGCTCCAGGAGACCGCGGCGGATCCTGCCAACCACCGCTATGCGTCGTACTTCGGGCTGAGCGAGCTGAGGGAATCCATCGCGCGGTGGTACAGCGAACGCTCAGGCGTCGAGCTCGACCCTTCGACCGAGATCCTGCCCACGCTCGGCTCTAAAGACGGGATCAGCCACGCGCCACTCGCCCTGGTCGATCCGGGCGACGTCGTGCTCGCACCCGACCCGGGTTACACCGTCTACATGACCGGCGCGATCATGGCCGGCGCCGACCCATACGTGATGCCGCTCAGGGCGGAAAATCACTGGCTGCCGGACCTCGAAGCGGTTCCCGCCGACGTTGCGGACAGGGCGCGGCTGATGTGGTTGAACTATCCGAACAACCCGACCGCCGCCACAGCGGACCGAGAGTTTCTCGAACGTGCCGTCGAATTCTGCCGGCGCCACGACATCGTCCTGTGCCATGACGCCCCGTACTCTGAGATTGCATTCGACGGCTACCGGCCGATCACGCTCTTCGAGATCCCTGGCGCCAAAGAGATCGGCCTCGAGTTCCACTCACTGTCGAAGACCTACAACATGACCGGTTGGAGGATCGGCTGGGTCTGCGGTCGCGCCGACCTGGTCAACCTGATCGGCCAGCTCAAGACGAATATCGACTCGGGCATCTTCCAGGCCGTCCAGTGGGCGGCGATCGAGGCGATGAGCGGCGGAGATGACGAGACCCGTGCGGCCTGCACCGTCTACGCACGAAGACACCGCCTCGTCGCCGAAACGCTGAACAGCCTCGGCTGGTCGATCAAGCCGCCTCGCGCGACTTTCTATGTGTGGGCTCCGGTGCCGAAGGGGTATGACTCCATCGGGTTTGCCAGCCACGTTCTCGACCAGGTCGGAGTGAACATCACGCCAGGCGTCGGATTCGGCGCGCACGGCGAGGGCTACTTCCGCCTGTCGGTGACGGCCCCGGATGCCCGCCTCGAGGA
>Ga0209807_1001762_pt1 | contig 10333 bp, 8 predicted proteins | sample GraSoiAngelo_154_FD_186168 | JGI IMG/M metagenome (GOLD analysis project Ga0209807, IMG submission 186168) | Grasslands soil microbial communities from the Angelo Coastal Reserve, California, USA - 14_1009_13_20cm (SPAdes) (version 2) | ecosystem: Environmental > Terrestrial > Soil > Grasslands ... | reverse complement strand
AGCGCCTTCGCGACCACCCGGTCGAACTCCGGCGACAGCGCCATATTGATCGACGACGGCATCGGGGGATCTTCCTGGATGATCTTCTTCGCGACGGTCCAGGCGCCCTCCCCCGTAAACGGCTTCTGGCCGGTCAGGAACTGGTATAGGATTACACCCGCGGAGAAGATGTCGGTGCGCCGGTCGATGCGCTGCCCCTGGATCTGCTCGGGCGACATGTAGGCGGGCGTTCCGACCACCGTGCCCGCCTGCGTGCGCTCCGCGTGGGTGCGGTCGGAATCGGTGACGCGCGCCACGCCGAAATCGGTGAGCTTGGCCCGGCCCTGGCTATCGAGCATGACGTTGGCGGGCTTGATGTCGCGGTGGACGACCCCGGCTTCGTGCGCGAACTCGAGCGCATCGAGCAGCTCGCACATGATGCGCACGCATTCCTTCCGGTCGAACTGCCGGCCCGTGCTCAGGGTGGACTTCAGCTCATCGCCGCGGATGAACTCCATGACGAGGTAGGCCATGTCGCCTTCCTCGCCGAAGTCGTAGACCTGGACGATGTTCGGGTGATTGAGCCGGGCCACTGCGTGCGCCTCGCGCACGAACCGCATCGAGAAATCCTTGGCGGTCTCCTCGTCGAGCTGGCTGATCAGAATGGTTTTGATCGCCACTTTGCGGTTGAGCTTCGGATCGAGCGCCTCGTAGACGATGCCCATCGCCCCCTTGCCGAGGACACGCTCGAGTTGATAGCGGCCGAGGGTTTGCGGTCCGGCAGCCATGCTTTAGAGCAAGCCGATTCGTCCGTACGTGCGCGTCGGACGAGCGCTCAGAACTGATCCTCCGACAGCGCCATCACCCCCGCCGCTCCGTGCACGATCGTGTTCCGCAGCCCGGGCGCCTGTGTGAGGACGTGATCGGCGTAGAAGCGCGCGGTCTTGATTTTCGCCTCGTAGAAGGACTTGTCGCCCTTTCCCTCGGAGAGCCGCTGGCGCGCAACGAGCGCGGCGCGCGCCATCTGCCAGCCGCCGCACACGATGCCCATGAGCTTCAGGAAGGGGACGGCACCGGCATGCGCCGCCTTGATGTCGTTGCCGTAGGCGATGACCATCCAGGAGACGCATTCCTCGGCCGCGGTCAGCGCCGCTGAAAAAGCCTCGCGGGTCGCCGCCATGTCCTCCCCGGCCGCCTTGCCGAGCTCCGCTTCCACCGCGCGCATCACCCGGATCACCTCCTTCGCGGTCGCACCGCCCTCGCGCGCGACCTTGCGGCCGATGAGGTCGTTCGCCTGGATGCCGGTCGTGCCCTCGTAGATCGTCGTGATCCTCGCGTCGCGCAGGTGCTGCGCCGCGCCGGTCTCCTCGATGAAGCCCATGCCTCCGTGCACCTGGATACCGGTCGACGCCACGTCGATGCCGGTCTCGGTGAACCAGCCCTTCACGATCGGGATCATGAGGTCGACGAAAGCCTGGTTGCGCGCGCGCTCTTCCTTGTCAGGGTGCTTCAGCGACTTGTCCACCGCCGCCGCGACGACGTAGCCCAGCGCGCGCATCGCCTCGGTCTGGGACTTCATGCTCATCAGCATGCGGCGCACGTCGGGGTGGTGGATGATGGTCACCGCCTTGCCGCCGCCCGCGACGTCGCGGCTCTGGACGCGCTCTTTCGCATAGGCGAGCGCCTGCTGGTAGGCGCGCTCGGAGATCGCAAGGCCTTCCATGCCCACCGCGAATCGCGCGAGATTCATCATGATGAACATGTATTCCAGGCCGCGATTCTCCTCGCCGACCAGGTAGCCGACCGCGTTTTCGTATACGAGGACGGCAGTCGGGCTCGCGTGGATGCCGAGCTTGTGCTCGATCGAGGCGCACTGCACCTCGTTCCTCTGCCCCGGCGAGCCGTCGGCGTTCACCAGGAACTTCGGCACGAGGAACAGCGAGATGCCGCGCACGCCCTCGGGCGCGCCCTCCACGCGCGCGAGCACGAGATGGATGATGTTCTCCGCCAGATCGTGCTCGCCGTAGGTGATGAAGATCTTCTGTCCCGAGACGCGGTAATGATCACCCTCGCGGACCGCCTTGGTGCGAACGAGCGCCAGATCGGAGCCCGCCTGCGGCTCGGTGAGATTCATGGTGCCGGTCCAGCTGCCCTCGATCATTTTCGGGAGGTATCGCTTTTTCTGTTCCTCGGTACCGCGCAGGATCAATGCCTCGACTGCCCCCGCGGTGAGCATCGTGACGAGCGAGAAAGAGAGGTTCGCCGATTTCCACATCTCGACGACGGGCGTCGAGACGATCTTGGGCAGCCCCTGTCCGCCGTGCTCGGCGGGCGCCTGCAGCGCGTTCCACCCGCCTTCCACGAACTGCCGATACGCCTCCTTGAAGCCCGCGGGCGTGGTGACCCTGCCCTTGTCCCACTTCGAGCCCTCCTTGTCGGCGGGCTTGTTGAGCGGCGAGAGCACGCCGCTTGCGAACTTCGCGCTTTCCTCGAGGATCTGGTCGACGAGTTCGGCGTTGATCTCCTCCAAGCCGGGCAGCTTCGCGACCTCGGCCAGGCCGGCCAATTCCTGCAGCACGAAGTGCATGTCGCGAAGCGGTGCCTTGTATTCGCTCATAGGTGCCTCTGTAAAAACCGTTTATCCCAGCTCTTTCACCAATTCCGGAACGATTTGGAACAGGTCTCCCACGATCCCGTAGTCCGCCACCTGGAATATAGGCGCTTCCTCGTCCTTGTTGATGGCGACGATGACGCGGCTGTCCTTCATGCCCGCTAGGTGCTGGATCGCGCCGGAGATGCCCACGGCGATGTAGAGCTCCGGCGCAACGATCTTGCCGGTCTGCCCGACCTGCCAGTCGTTCGGCACGAACCCCGCGTCCACTGCGGCACGCGAAGCTCCCATCGCCGCGCCCAGCTTGTCGGCGAGCGGTTCCAGGATCTTGAAGTTGTCCCCCGAGCCCATGCCGCGCCCGCCCGACACCACTACGCGCGCGGAAGTCAGCTCGGGGCGCTCCGACTTGGTGAGCGCGCGGCCGACGAGCGACGACAGGCCAGCATCCGCGCCAGCCTGGAGAGCTTCCACTGCGTCCGAGCCGCCGCTTGCGGAAACCGCGTCGAAACCCGTCGTGCGCACGGTGATGATCTTGATCCTGTCCTTCGATTGCACGGTTGCGAGGGCGTTGCCGGCATAGATCGGACGAACGAAAGTGTCGGCGCTCACGACCGCGACGATGTCGGAGATCTGCGCGAGATCGAGCAGCGCCGCGATGCGCGGCGCGAGATTCTTTCCGAAGGAATTCGCCGGCAAGAGAACGTGCGTATACCCGCCGGCGAGGCCTCCCACCAGCGGCGCCATGTTTTCCGCAAGCTGGTCCTGGTAATGCGGCGCATCGACCGAGAGGACCTTTTTGACGCCCGCGACCGCGGCGGCCGCTTCGGCCGCCGCGCCGCAGTTCGAGCCGGCGACGAGGATGATGACATCGCCGCCGACGCTTTTTGCTATCTGGGCCGCGGCGGCGACGGTATTGAGCGTCGCCGACTTGACCGATTGGTTGTCGTGCTCCGCGACGACGAGCACGCTCATGCAATCACCTTGGCTTCGTTGCGAAGCTTCGCGACTAGGGTCCTCGCGTCGGGCACCTTGGCTCCTGCCTTGCGCTTGGAAGGCTCCTCCACCTTCAGGGTCCTGAGCCGCGGCGCGATGTCGACGCCGAGCGCGTCGGGTTTCAGCACTTCGAGGGGCTTCTTCTTCGCCTTCATGATGTTGGGCAGCGTGACGTAGCGCGGCTCGTTCAGGCGCAGGTCGGTGGTCACCACGGCCGGCATCTTGATCGAGATCGTTTCCAGGCCTCCGTCCACCTCGCGCGTCACCTCGGCCCTGCCGTCCGAGATTTTCACTTTCGAAGCGAAGGTCGCCTGCGGCCAGCCGAGCAGCGCCGCGAGCATCTGGCCTGTCTGGTTGCAGTCGTCGTCGATCGCCTGCTTGCCGAGGATGACGATCGCCGGATTCTCCTTTTCCACGATCGCGCGCAGGAGCTTGGCGACCGCGAGCGGCTGCAGCTCCACCCCGGTCTCGACGAGGATCGCGCGGTCGGCGCCGAGCGCGAGGGCCGTGCGCAGGGTCTCCTGGCTGGCCTGCAAACCGCAAGATACCGCGACGATCTCGGACGCGGTCCCGGCTTCCTTCAGGCGTATCGCTTCCTCGACCGCGATTTCGTCGAAGGGATTCATCGACATCTTGACGTTGGACGTCTCGACGCCCGAGCCGTCGCCCTTGACGCGCACCTTGACGTTGAAATCGACGACGCGCTTGACCGCGACCAGGATTTTCATTCACCGCCTCTCGTGGAAATACAGGCGGATTATAAGCCATGGCGCGCAGCGCCCCAGCTCCCGGCGCTCACCGATATAATCGGCCGGTTCGCGATCGCTCCCGCCATGCCGCGCCCGCTCTCCCACATACGCGTTCTGGATCTCTCGCGTGTTCTCGCCGGCCCCTGGGCATCGCAGAATCTCGCCGATCTCGGGGCGGAAGTGCTCAAGATCGAGCGCCCCGGGGTGGGCGACGACACGCGCAGCTGGGGCCCCCCTTTCCTCAAGGACAAGGACGGCGGAGAGACGCGCGAGTCGGCGTACTTCCTCTCGGTGAACCGCGGCAAGAAGTCGGTGACGCTCGACATCGCGAAGCCCGAGGGCCAGCGCATCGCGCTCGCGCTCGCGGCGAAGTGCGACGTGCTGCTCGAGAACTACAAGGTCGGCGGTCTCGCGAAATACGGCCTCGCCTACGACGATCTGAAGAAAATCAATCCGCGCATCGTCTACTGCTCGATCACCGGGTTCGGCCAGTCCGGCCCGAGCGCGCACCGCCCCGGCTACGACTTCATCTTCCAGGGCATGGGTGGCCTCATGAGCATCACCGGCGAGCGCGACGGCGAGCCAGGAGGCGGTCCGCAGAAAGTCGGCATCGCCGTCACCGACGTCCTCGCCGGGATGTACGCGAGCCTCGCCGTCACGGCGGCGATCGCGCACCGCGAGCGCACCGGCGTCGGGCAGTACATCGACCTCGCCTTGTTCGACGCCGTCGTCGCCTTCGGCGCAAACCAGATCCTGAACTACTTCACTTCGGGAAAGATCCCGGGACGCTACGGCAACGCGCACGCGAACGTCGTGCCCTACGAAGTGTTCGCCACCGCCGACGGCCACCTCATCCTCGCGGTCGGCAACGACAGCCAATTCGCGAGCTTCTGCAGGGTCGCGGGCCGGCCGGAGCTTGCCGGCGATCCGCGTTACGCCACCATGCCCGGGCGCATCACGAATCGCGCGACCCTCATCCCTCTGCTGCGAGAAATACTCCGCGAGCGACCGGGCGCGCGATGGCTCACCGAGCTCGAGGCCGCAAACGTTCCGTGCGGTCCGATCAACGATTACCGGCAGGTATTCGAAGATCCGCAGGTGCAGCACCGCAGACTGAAAATCGAAATTCCGCACCAGGCGGGCGTGCCCTCTCCGACGGTCGCGAGCCCGATGCGATTCTCGGAAACGCCCGTCGAGTACGAGCTGCCTCCACCGGTCCTCGGGCAGCATACGCGCGAAGTGCTCGGCGATCTGCTGGGTATGCGCCGCGAAGAGCTCGATCAGCTCGCGGCGCAAAAAATCATCTAGTCCTGTTTCAGGCTTATCCACAAAATCTGTGCATAGCCTGTGTATACCTTGCAGGGTTTCCGCCCGCGTTCTGCGAGAAACGGAGTGTTCGGACGGATTGCTCAAATCTTGTGCGCGATTCCCCCAGACTGTCGCCTAGAAGCGACAAAGCGGGGGCGGGTCTTGGCTTATTAGCTGGCTTCCCCGGAGTTTAGGAATACGTCGCCTTCGTTACACGTATACCAAGGCGGCCTGTGTCCGCAGCTCTGGGATCGGGCCTGATCACCTAAGGAGGCAACCCATGCAGATTCCCACGAGATCGCTAAGCGTTCTGACAGTGGTGCTGGTCGCGGCGTGCGGCATGTCCAGCGATCAAACTGACATGCCGGCTTCGAGCGGCAGCGGCGTTTTCCAGGGCGCCGTAATGGGCAGCGGGTCGCAGAGCATGCTCGTCGAGGTGCCGAGCAGCAGCGCCGCCACTACCACCGACACAACCGGCGGTTTTGTCCTGGCCAACGTGCCAAAAGGTGCGACCGTCCTGCATTTCAGCGGCGGGGGCCGGAACGCAACCTTGGCTACGGCGCCGGTGGTCCCGGGAGAGTTCCGGCACCTGACGCTCAGTCTTTCGGGCACCAGCGTCACCGAGCAAAACGAGCAAACCGAGACCGAATTCGAAGGCACCGTCGACGCTATCGACGGCAAGGTGCTCACCGTCGCGGGCCGCAAGGTGGCCGTGACCGACGCCACAACGATCAGGAAGGAGGAGGATGCTGCTGCGACCTTCGCCGACCTCACGCTAGGCACGCCGGTCGAGGTCGAGGGCACCCTGAACGCCGATGGCACCGTCACCGCCAGCGAAATCCGCATCGAGGACAGGAACGATGCCGACCGCACCGCCTTCGTCGGCACGCTCACGCAGATAACCGGGAGCACGCTGAGCGTAGGCGGTCTGACGGTCAACGTCAGCTCTGCCACCGTGATCGTGAAAGGCGACACCACTCTCGCGCTGGCCGACCTCATGGTCGGCGATCAACTGCTGGTCCGCGGCACCGTCCAGTCCGACAAGAGCATCAACGCCACGCGCATCCGCGTGCTGCAGCGCGAGGACGAGCCCGAGGAGGAGATGCACGTGTCCGGCAAGGTCACGGCGGTGGACGCCAACACCCTCACCATCGGCGATACCAAGATCATCACCGACGCCAGGACCGAGTTCGAAGGGAGCGGCTTCCAGAGTCTCGCCGATCTCAAGGTAGGGGACTTCGCCTTCGCCGAAGTCATCAAACAGGCCGACGGTTCGCTGCTCGCCAAAGAGGTGAAGAAGTTCACGCCACCGCCTCCAAGCTGACGACATCCACGCGGACTGCGTGGGCCAGCGAGCGGGGGAAAGCTTGATTCCTACAGAGGCTTCCCGATCAGCCTCCCCAGCTCGCCGATCACGCCGCGGCGGAAGGTGAGCACGCAGATCACGAAGATCACGCCCTGCACGACCGTCACCCAGGAGCCGATCTGTGCCAGGTAGTTCTCCATCGAGATGATGATCAGGGCGCCCACCACCGGACCGAACACGGTCCCGAGCCCGCCGAGCAGCACCATCAACACCACCTCGCCCGACATGGTCCAGTGCACGTCGGTGAGCGATGCGAGCTCGAACACCAGCACCTTGGTCGCTCCGGCGAGTCCCGCGAGCGTCGCCGATAGCACGTAGGCGAGCAGCTTGTAGCGGTTGACGTCGTAGCCGAGCGAGAGTGCCCTCGCCTCGTTTTCGCGGATCGCTTTCAGCACCTGCCCGAAGGGCGAGTGCACCGCGCGATGGATGAGAAGAAATCCGCCGACGAACACCGCGAACACCAGCGCATACATCGCCCACACGCTGTCGAGGTCGAGCAGGCCGAAGAGCTTGCCACGCGGCACGGCCTGGATGCCGTCCTCGCCGCCCGTAAACGGCGCCTGCAAGTAGAAGAAATACACCATCTGCGCGAGCGCGAGCGTGATCATCGCGAAGTAGATGCCCTGGCGGCGGATCGCGAGCAGCCCAGTGACGAAGCCGAGCAGCGCGGAGCACGCCGTGCCGAATAGGATCGCGAACTCGGGCGGGAAGCCCCATGCTTTTGCAGCGTGCGCCGAAGCGTAGCCTGCAGTTCCGAGGAACATCGCGTGGCCGAAGGACAAGAGGCCCCCGTAGCCGATCAGGAGGTTGAAGGCGCAGGCGAAGAGCGCGAAGCACATCACCTTCATGAGGAACACCGGATACGCGACGAGCGGCGCTAGCGCAAAGAACGCGATCATCACCGCGGCGGCGATGCGCTGATGCGCAAACCCGCCGGCGCGCGGTGCAAGTTCGTGCACGGCCGACATGATCCTAGAACACCCTCAGCGCTGCGTGCCGAAGAGACCCGCCGGCTTGATCATCAGCACGATCGCCATGATGATGAAGATCACCGTGTTCGACGCCTCGGGATAGAACACCTTGGTCAGGCCCTCGATCAGCCCGAGCGCAAAGCCGGTCACGATCGATCCCATGATCGAGCCCATGCCTCCGATCACCACCACCGCAAAGACGACGATGATGAGATCCGCCCCCATGAGCGGATTGACCTGGTAGATCGGCGCCGCCATCACGCCCGCGAACGCGGCAAGGGCGACGCCGAAACCGTAGGTGAGCGTGATCATTCTCGGGACGTTGATGCCGAAAGCCTGCACCAGCTGCGGGTTCTCGGTCGCCGCGCGTAGGTACGCGCCCAGCCGGGTCTTCTCGATCATGAACCAGGTCGCGAGGCACACGACGATCGAGGCGAGGATGACCCATGCTCGGTAGTTCGGCAGGAACATGAAACCGAGGTTGTGCCCGCCCGCGAGCTCCTGCGGCAGGGCATAGGGAATTCCCGAGGTGCCGTATTCGTTGCGGAACAGCCCCTGGATGATGAGCGCGAGGCCGAACGTGAGCAAGAGGCCGTACAGGTGGTCGAGCTTGTAGAGCCTCGCGAGCATCAGCCGCTCGATGACCATGCCGATGATTCCGACCGCGAGCGGTGTGACCGCGAGCGCCCACCAGTAACCGATTCCGAGCTTCGTGAGCAGGAAATAAGCGCAGAACGCGCCCATCATGTACTGGGCGCCGTGGGTGAAGTTGATGATGTTGAGCAGCCCGAAAATCACCGCGAGCCCGAGCGAGAGCAGCGCGTAGAACGAGCCGTTGATCAGCCCGATCAGCAACTGCCCGAACAGCGCCTGGGTCGGGATCCCGAAGATTTCCATGAGCGGCGCTTCAGCGTCCGCTCTGCCCTATTTCACCAGCGGGCAGCCGCCTTCGCTCAGCGGCCGGAAAGCCTGATCGGCAGGGATGGTCGCGCGGATCTTGTAGTAGTCGTAGGGTCCTTTGGACTCCGAGGGTTTCTTCACTTCGACCAGGTAGGCCGGATGAAGCGCGCGGCCGTCGATGCGCACCGTGCCTTTGCCGAACAGCGGATCGTCGGTCGGGAGCTCCTTCATCTTGGCGATCACCTTGGTGCCGTCGTCCCCCTTCAGCGCCGTCACCGCCTTGAGGTAGTGCGTGATCGCCGAGTACACGCCGGCCTGGACCATGGTCGGATACTTGCCGCTGTTGGCGGCGGCAAAGCGCCTGGCGAACCCCCGGGTCTGATCGTTCAAGTCCCAGTAGAAAGTCTCGGTGAAGATCAGCCCTTGTGCCTTGTCCAGTCCAAGGCCGTGGATGTCAGAGAGGAACACCAGCAGGCCGGCGAGATTCTGACCGCCTTTGACGATACCGAATTCGGCCGCTTGCTTGATCGCGTTGGTGGTGTCGCCGCCGGCGTTGGCGAGACCGATGATCTTCGCCTTGGAAGCCTGCGCCTGGAGGAGGAACGACGAGAAGTCCTGCGCGTTCAGGGGGTGCCGCACCTTTCCGAGTACCTTGCCGCCGTTCTTCAGCACCACCGCTTCGGTATCGCGCTCAAGCGCAAGTCCGAAGGCGTAGTCCGCGGTGATGAAGTACCAACTGTCGCCGCCCGTCTTCACGATCGCGTTGCCCGTTCCGTTGGCGAGCATCCAGGTGTCGTAGGTCCAGTGGATGGTGTTGGGCGAGCACGCTTTGCCCGTGAGGTCCGATGAGGCCGCGCCTGAAACGAGGAAGGCCTTGCCTTTCTCGCGCGTGACCTGGTTGATGGCGAGCGCCACCGAAGAGGTCGGCACGTCGACGATGACGTCGACCTTGTCGACGTCATACCACTGGCGCGCGATGCTCGAGCCGACTTCGGGCTTGTTCTGGTGGTCGGCGCTGATCACCTCGACCTTCATGCCCTTCTTGGCGGCGCCGAAATCCTCGACCGCCATGCGCGCGGCCACCGCGCCGCCCTGGCCCGAGATGTCGGCGTACAGGCTTGACTGGTCGTTCAGCACGCCGATCTTGATCACGCCATCCGAGATCTGCGCGTGCGCTGCCGCTGCCATGGCCATTGCCACGGCGCCGGCGAGTACAGCTTTACGGAATGCCATTGCTTTCTCCTGGTTGAAAATCAGACGCCCAAATAGGCGTGAATCTTGTCCATGCTGGCCTCGAGTGCGGCGTTTGCCACCATGTCGACGACGCGCCCATGCTCCACGACGTAATAGCGATCCGCCACGGTCTGCGCGAAGCGGAAGTTCTGCTCGACGAGCAGGATGGTAAAGCCCGCGCGCTTGAGCTCGCCGATCGTGCGGCCGATCTGCTGCACGATCA
>Ga0209807_1001760_pt1 | contig 10335 bp, 10 predicted proteins | sample GraSoiAngelo_154_FD_186168 | JGI IMG/M metagenome (GOLD analysis project Ga0209807, IMG submission 186168) | Grasslands soil microbial communities from the Angelo Coastal Reserve, California, USA - 14_1009_13_20cm (SPAdes) (version 2) | ecosystem: Environmental > Terrestrial > Soil > Grasslands ... | reverse complement strand
ATATCGAATCCCTGGTGTCTCGCAAATCGACGTGAAACCAGAGATTGATCTGACTTTCGCCAAAGGCCTGCGACACATTTTGCGACAAGACCCGAATGTAGTCATGGTCGGCGAGATTCGAGACATCGAAACTGCGGACATTGCGATTCGCGCCGCGATGACAGGTCACCTTGTCTTTAGCACACTGCACACAAATGACGCGGTAGGTGGCATTACACGTTTGCTCGACATGGACGTGGAACCGTTTCTGCTCGCCTCTGTCGTGAAGTCGTTTATCGCCCAAAGGCTCGTGCGCACAATTTGCCCGGATTGCGCCGAAGTAGTCGATTATCCGCGCGATTACCTCGCCGAGATTGGTGTCCCGGTGAAAGAGCTCGGCACTAGCTTCCAGCGTGGCACAGGATGCGATCAATGCCGGCAGACCGGTTACCAGGGACGCGCGGCGATCTACGAAGTTTGCGTGATTACCGAACCGTTACGGAGGCTGATCATGCAAAGGCGTGATGGCAGTGAGTTGAAGCAATGCGCAATTGCCGAAAGAATGGAGACTTTGCGGCAGGATGGCTGGCGACGCGTAGCCCAGGGGAAAACCACCATCGAAGAAGTTGTGCGCGTCACGCAGACCGACGAAGTAATGGCTGAAACCACTGAAGAAGCCGAGCCGGTCGTGGCCGCGGAGCTGCCGAAATCCGCTAAGCAACCTCCGTCATCTCATTCGCCGCGCAATTCACGAATTGCTTTGGCGTAATCATCGGAACGGAAAATCGACGTGCCGGCGACAAGAACGTTCGCGCCGTTTTCGATTGAGATCCGGGCCGTTTTTGGATTGATGCCGCCATCTACCTCAATATCGATCGTGTGCTTGCGAGATTCGTTCCATTTCGCTGCGCGCCTGACCTTTTCCATCTGATCAGCGCGGAACGGTTGTCCGCCAAAACCAGGATGAACAGTCATGACGAGCAGCATATCGAACCTGCTGAGGAACGGTTTGATCATTTCAATTGGAGTCTCGGGATTCAGCGTGAGGCCGGCACGGCAACCGCCGTCTCGAATTTGCTGCAACGTCTGTCGGATGTCGTGTTTGGCTTCGGGTTCCACGTGCACGGTGATCGAGTTTGCGCCGGCTTTAACAAATCGCGGCACATAGCGATCGGCATGCTCGATCATTAGATGTACATCCAGCGGCAAATTTGTTTCTTTGCGTACGAGCCGCACAACCTCCGGTCCGAACGAAATGTTATCGACAAAATGGCCGTCCATGATGTCACAATGAATCCAATCAGCGCCTGCGGCTTCCACGTGATGAATTTCCTCAGCAAGCCGCGAGAAATCTGCCGCAAGAATGGATGGGGCGATGATCACTTTTCCCATTGAATGATGGAGTAAAGGAGTAATGCAGTAATGGCAAGCTCGTCAGCGCTCAATAGTCCATCACTCCAAGATAAATACGCTTGACGGCGGGCTGTGCCTTCTCATGTTACCGCGTTTCAGCCGCCCGAATCGCGCCGCGTGAACGCGTTTCTTTCGAGCTGGACAGTGCTCTAATAAATAATTCATGTTCAACGGATTTTTCGGCTGGCTATCCAGCGACATCGGGATCGATCTCGGCACAGCGAACACTCTTGTTTACGTAAAGGATCAGGGGATCGTTTTACGCGAGCCATCTGTCGTAGCGGTGCAGGCCGGCACGAATCGAGTGTTGGCGGTGGGGGACGAAGCCAAGCGCATGCTTGGGCGCACGCCGGCAAATATCGTTGCGGTGCGTCCGCTTAAGGACGGTGTGATCGCCGACTTCGAAGTCACCGAGGCGATGTTACGGCATTTCATCACAAAGGTACACAATCGCAAGGTGCGGGTGAAACCACGCGTCGTTATTGCGGTCCCATCAGGCATCACGGAAGTTGAAAAGCGCGCAGTGCGTGAATCAGCTACGCATGCAGGCGCGCGTGAAGTGTATTTGATCGAGGAACCGATGGCGGCGGCGATCGGCGTGGGACTTCCGGTGCAGGATCCCGCAGGTAACATGATCATCGATATCGGCGGCGGAACGACCGAGGTCGCGATCATTTCGCTTTCCGGCATTGTGTTTAGTCGTAGCGTCCGCGTGGCTGGCGATGAGTTGGACGAGGCGATCGTGCAATACATGAAGCGCGCCTACAATTTGATGGTTGGCGAGCGCACCGCCGAGGAAATCAAAATCAAAATCGGCTCGGCGTACCCGAGTGAGAAGGAAACGAGCGTGGAAGTTAAAGGGCGCGATCTGGTCGCTGGTCTGCCCAAAACACTGATGATCACGTCTCAAGAAGTGCGCGAAGCTTTGCTCGAACCGATTTCGACGATTGTCGATTCGGTGCGCATCACCCTTGAGCGTTGTCCGCCCGAGCTTTCCGCGGACTTGGTTGATCGCGGGCTTGTGCTGGCAGGCGGTGGCGCCTTGCTGCGCGGCCTCGACAAGCTTTTAAGTGAGGAAACCGGGTTGCCTGTCCATGTAGCGGAAGATCCACTCAGTGCAGTGGCGGAGGGCACAGGCAAATGCCTCAATGAACTTAAGTTTTTGCGTCAGGTGGCCTCAGCCGATCGCCAGTGGCGCCAATAATGGCGGACACCGGAAAGCGGAAACCGGAAAGCTCGTTAGGCGCCTGCCGGTGAGTTGTCGAGTGGCCAATCGGCAATCGGCAAACCCAATGAGCCGCACAAATATCATCGCGCTGCTGATTTTCGGTGCCATTCTGGGATATTTCCTCAGTTTCGGTCCGGAAACTACGCAGAACTTCAAGGCTGGTGTATATCGGCTGCTGGCGCCTTTTTTGACCGGTGGGTCTGGAATCAAAAAGCAGATTACGTCGGTGCGGTCAGGGTTAAAGTCGCTCGACGAATTGGAGCACGAGAACGCTGCCTTAAATGTCGAAAATCGAGAGCTGCGCGCCACTAACAAGGGCTTGCGCGATGTTGAGCACGAAGTGAATCGTCTGCGCCACGCCCTCAATTATCGCGAGCGCTCGATGTTTAAGTTAGTCGCAGCTGAAGTCATCGCGCGCGATTCGTCAAGTTGGTGGCGAACGCTCACCATAAACCGCGGCAAGAGAGACGCGATCGAAACGGACATGCCGGTGGTAACCGACGTTGGTTTGGTCGGAAAAACGACGACCGTAAGCGACACGATTTCGGTTGTTTTGTTGATTTCTGATGAAAACTGCCGGATCGCAGCCTCAGTGGAAGGCAGCCGCGAACAGGGAATCGTTTCCGGCGAGCGGGTGACCGGAGGACTCACGCCGCTTTTGGACCTCAATTTTCTATCAAAGCAGGCTGATCTGAAGCCCGGCCAGAAAGTTTATACTTCAGGAGTTGGCGGTGTCTTTCCATCGGGGTTGTTGATTGGAGCTGTGAAGATTTTCCGCGTGCGCGAACTGGACGGTCAGGCGCAGCTAACACCTGCCGTCGAACTTTCTCATCTGGAGGACGTCTTTGTAGTGACGGGTCGACGATGATTTTTTTTCTTCTTCTCTTGGGACTCGTGTTGGTGGCGCAGATTGCCGAAGTTTTTATTCCGGCGCTGCCTTGGTTCTACAACGCGCACGTCTGTATCGTGCCAGTGATTGTTTTCTACGGCGCAATGGCGCTGCCTTTTCCCCTTATGTTGGCCTTAGCGTTGTTCGCCGGGGTTTTGCTCGATGCGCTAACGGTTCAAGTGATCGGCGGTAAGGTTGAAATCTCAGCCGGATCATCGATACTGCTTTACGGTGTGCTGGCGGGAATAATGCACGGACTGCGGCCGCTCTTTGCCCGCGGCCGATGGGAAGTACATTGTATCTTGAGCGGCGTTTTCACCTCCTCAATAGTTCTGGCGCAATACCTCATGATTACGTTTCGCCGCGGCTCGCTTGTGTTTAATCGTGAAATCTGGTGGCAAATAGGCGGACCCGGCCTGATTGCGATGGCCATCGCGCCCATCTTCTTCTGGGGGTTACAATGGCTCGGGCAGATGACCGCTTATTCATACGGTCCTGAAAGGGGACACGCCGAATGAGCAAACGACGCCTGAATTCCCGTCTGCGGATTCAATTTCTCGGGCTCTTCATGCTGTTGGGCGTCGGCTCACTTGGTGTTCGACTTTGGTGGCTACAAGTGGCGCATGGTCAGGAATGGACGTCGCAGCTTCGCGGCAGCTCCCAAGTGACTGTGCGCATTCCGTCTGTGCGCGGCGAGATCAAAGACCGTAATGGTATTAGCCTGGTACAAAACCGGGCCAGCTACGAGGTCGATTTCTATTTGCCAGAAATGGTCAAAGGCTACCGCGAACGGTTCGGTTCACCGCCCACGAGTGAATATCGGGCAATCATCAGCGGAATGCCGAAAGATATGAAGGAGCCGGATATCATCAAAATCGTGAATCACGGCATCGTTCCGCGCCTTAACGACCTTGATCTGGCGCGCGATTACAATGCCGGCAAGCTGCAGCGACATTTTCGCAACGATACCGAGGTTCCATTTTCTTACATCAAGGATATCGATTTCCCTACAATGGCGAAGTTCGCCGAGCATGATGTAGGACTCCCCGGCGTTGATCTCGCGATTAAGCCGGTGCGCTCATACGTCTACGGCGCGCTCGGATCTCATATTCTTGGTTATGTCGGTGCACCGAACGACATCGATAAGGAGGAAGCGAAGAAGTTCACGTTCTACCAGGCGGACGTCGAAGGAAAATCGAACATTGAGAAAGCGGCGGATGAATATTTGCGCGGGAAACCCGGCGTCCGGTATTTGCGGCGCAATGCGAAGGGCACGATCGACGGGATTTTGCGCGAAGATCCGCCGCAACAGGGCGCGAATGTTTTTTTGACGATCGACGCCCGTATCCAGGCCATCACAGAGGAAGCATTGCGATCCGTCGGGCGTGGCGCTGCCGTCGTCGTCGATCCAAACAACGGCGAAATCCTCGCAATGGCTTCGGTGCCTTCGTTCGATCCAAATACATTTGTCCCCAGCATCAAGGCAAAAGATTGGATGGCGCTTCAGAAGGACGAAGCCAATCCGCTAGTCAATCGCGCGGTGAGCGGATTCCCGCCGGGGTCAACATTCAAAATAATCACCTCGCTCGCTGGACTGCGTCGTGGCTTGGCGAAGCAGAAGTTTACATGTAGCGGCGGTGTTCAGTATGGGGATCATTATTTCCAATGCTGGGCGGCCGAAAAGCATTACACGCACGGCACGCTCGCGCTGCCCGATGCAATCAAAGTATCGTGTAACGCCTTTTTTTATCAGTACGGTAACGCCGCAGGCATTGACTCCATCGACCGCGTGGGCGATTTGCTTGGTTTGGGAAAACCATCCGGGCTCAATTTAGCCGGCGAACAGCCTGGCGTCCTGCCGGGGCCGGACTGGATGCGGATTTATTATCCTCAGGAGCGATGGTCACAAGCCTATACGGCCAACGTTTCTATCGGCCAGGGGTATGATCTATGCACGCCTTTGCAAATGGCCATGGCCTATTCCACCGTCGCTAATCGAGGCATTTCTTATTACCCGCGGCTGGTGAAGAAAGTACTGAATCAGGACGGCACACCAGCCTTGGACGAAGATGGAAAGATTGCCGTCCCCGACCAGCCCAAGGTCCATGCCGATTTTCGCAGCGAGGTTTCACCTGCGGATATGGAATTGGAACGACGCGGATTTTGGAACGTGGTGAACGCAGACGGCGGAACGGGTGGCCGGGCACGCTTGAGTGGGGTGCAGGTCGCAGGTAAAACCGGAACCGCTCAGGCCAAATACAAGGGCAGAGAAGATACAATTTCGTGGTTTATTTGCTGGGCCCCCTTTGACAATCCCAAATATACCGTTGCAGTCATGGCGCAGGGCGGGGAACACGGCGGCACTGTTGCGTGTCCGATCGCCGCGCGAATCATGGAACGCTCATTGGCGATGGACGAGGGAAAGTTTGATGCCGAAGTAGCGTGGCTTCCTCCCGCGCACAAGGCCAATCCGTTCCAAATGATCAAGGAAGTGAGCTTTCGCGATTCCGGAATAAACGAAGGGAGCGGTGATGAGGAGAATGCCGACACCTCGCAAGGCGCAGATGTGCAAATGGCGGGCGCGGGCGGGGATCCCGATGTTGAACCGGAAGCAGATTCAAGGGGAAAAGTAGCGCGGCGAGCTGCGGTTCCGGCGGCTCGCGCGATGCCGGTTGCGGCGCCACAGCCTCAACGCAACTTTTTTCAGCGGCTTTTCGGGATGAAGCGCCCGCCGGCACCACCTCCACCGCCGCCGCCCAGCCGGAAGCAGCGCAATACCACCAGATGAACCCCCGGTCAGAATCACTGCTGCAGCTCGCGTCGGCAGCTCGGCTGATGACCGGTCAACCGCTCCATTTTTATGATAGACAAAGTGAGAAAGATTTTGGGTCTTCCTTCACGAAAAACTGGCAACAAGCTCGTTCTCAGTGTGGAGAAACTCGAGACCCGTGTGGCTTTGCTCGAGGGCGGCCGTCTCGAGGAATACAGCGTTGAGCGTAAGAGCTCACGGAACATCGTAGGCAGCGTTTACAAAGGTAAGGTCAAAAACATCGAAATGGGGTTGAAGGCGATGTTTGTCGACATCGGCTTTGAAAAAAATGCGTTCCTTCATTTCTGGGACGCCATTCCCGCCGCGCTCGACAGCGGCGTTGAAGAAATCGATAGACGCTCGAGCAAGCGGCCTCGAAAACGAATCACGGTAAAAGACATACCGAGCATCTACCCGGTCGGCTCGGATGTAATTGTGCAGGTCACTAAAGGCCCAATCGGTACCAAGGGGCCGCGCGTCACAACGAACCTCAGTTTCGCCGGACGGTATTTGGTCCTGATGCCATTCAGCGATCGCAGCGGTATCTCGCGAAAAATTGAAGAGCCGAAGGAACGCGAGCGGCTACGCAATATTCTGCGCGAGTTGGATGTTCCAGAAGGAGTTGGCGTGATCATCCGCACAGTGGGCGAAGGTCAGCGCGCCAGGTATTTTGTCCGCGATTTGCGAGTTCTGCTGGATCAGTGGGCCAAAGTTGATCAAGCTATTCGGGACAACCCCGCACCATGTCGGCTGTTTGAAGAGCCCGATCTGGTCGAGCGCACGGTCCGCGATTTCCTTACCGAAGAAATCAATGAGATCGTTTGCGACGATCGCGGGGCAACGGACCGGGTGCTCGACATGGTCGGTCAAATCTCCCGTCGTGCGAGAAACCAAGTTCGCCACTACGATGGCGCCACGCCACTCTTTGAGACATACGGTGTGCAGAAACAGATTGACGACGCATTTCACAGGCAGGTCTGGCTCAAGTGCGGCGGCTATATTGTGATCGACGAGACTGAAGCGCTGGTCGCCATCGATGTGAACACTGGACGCAACAAAGGTGGACGCGACGTCGAGAAAACGATCTTGCAAACCAATCTCGAAGCGGCGGACGAAATCGCGCGCCAGCTTCGATTACGCAACATCGGGGGATTGATCATTGCTGATTTCATCGACATGAAGAGCCGCAGAGATCAGCAGGCGGTTTACAACTTAACGAAGGAACGGCTGAAGCGCGACAAAGCCAGGACCCATGTGCTTCCCATTTCACAGCTCGGCTTAATGGAGCTGACGCGGCAGCGGGCGCAGGAAAGCCTCAGCGACACGATCTATGAGAATTGTCCTTATTGCGGCGGGCGCGGCGTGGTGAAGACGACGATGAGCACGAGCGTGGAATTGCACCGGACGCTCAACACTGTTATGCGGAGGTACCAGGATTCCATCCACGACATTCGGGTGATCCTGAACCCTGACGTTTTGAAGCGGTTAAAAGAAGAAGACGAGGAACTGCTTGTGGAACTCGAGCGCCGTTATGCCGGGCGGCTGATGTTTCGCGCCGACCCTACACTTCATCATGAGAAGTTTGTTATTACAGACGCAAATACCGGGGTAGAACTGAAGCCCTGAGGCCGATAGGCGGACCGAAAAAGCTTGCAATTTCGGGTTAGTCGGCTCAGACTCACGGCGTCCAAATGTGGCGCGGAAGTCGTGTACCGGCTGAGTGCGCGGTTTTTGCAGGGCTTTAACCAAAACGAGAAACAGATGAAAAAGCTGCCGTTGTGCCTGCTGGGCCCCGCTTTGGTCGCTTCGATCGGTTTTGCAGGGGTTGGCTATTCAGGCAACGAAATCAAGCAGGTTGCTCCACCGCCTTGTCCTGAGTGGTACGCGGACAGGGAATTCAACGTCTCGCTTTGGGGCACTTACGTTTTCACGGGAACTAATTGGATAGATGACCGCTACATCGAGGCTGATCACGCTTGGGGTGGTGGTATCGATCTCAAATACTTTTTCATGCGTTACATTGGCGTGGGAATTGAGGGCTGGGTGGTTGATGCTCGGCAGGCACGCCAAGATATCTTCGTCGATTTTAGTGACGGAATTTTTGCCAGGAGCATCCATCGTGAGAGCAACGCTATCGGCGCTGTGCTGGGCACTCTCACCCTGCGTTACCCGATTTCTTGCACGCGCTTTGCGCCGTACATTTTTGGCGGAGCTGGCGGGATCTTTGGCGGCGGCCAGAAGCAAATAAACGAGCGCTTTACCGAGCCGGGAGAAGGTTTCGATAGCGTCGCGACAACTGGTCATACAGATGCCGAGACACGGGCGATCGGCCAGGTTGGCGGTGGGATGGAAATCCGCTTAACTCCGCACATCGGCTGGGTCAGTGATTTCAGCTGGAATTTCGTAGACGGCCCAAACAATAATTTTGGTATGGTCCGCACCGGCGTGAATTTCGCGTTCTAAAGAATACAACAATCGCATTTGCAGTGCAGGGAGAGGGTTCCGGGAGGCAGCGAACGGCAGGATGGCTCGGCCCACGACGGCGCGGTGTGGTGTTTCTGTCACCGAAGACTACATACGGCCTTCCTGAAGGAGTACGGGTTGGAGCCTCCCGATCTGAGTAGGACAGAGGACGAAGACCCGGCCGTGAAGCACTTGCACGAGGCGCTTCGAAGCCCGACCGCCACCTGCCGCGTGGTGCCCCTCGCGTTCAAGTTCTTTTCCAGCGCACGGATAGTGGAACAGCAGGGACGTTTTACGATGTGTCTGAAAGTCCATCAGGACGACGTCTGCATCGCGACGAAAATCGCAAGGACCCATCTCAAGAAGATCGTCATTCCACATAAGATCAAGCCCGACTTTCTGGCGGAACTGCGCCGGATGAACATCACCCGCGGCCGCGCTGTTCCCGGGAGTCGACGGCTTGGGTCGATCCATCGCCGAGCTGACCTCACTCGTCATGCAGCACGGCCGCACGTAAGGCCTGAGTATCAACTGACGGCGTACCTCCGTTGCCGTCGGGTCGCATTCGTCACTCCAGCCTGAATGAACCGAACGGGCCATCGTCCACGACGGCGACTGTCCGATCGTTTTGACGGGCGCGGTCGCACGACGATCCGATCTCGAAGTCGCTGCGCAGGCGTGCGTCGATGGCGTCGGCACCATGTGCAGACATCTGAGCCGGCGCGCCGTCGCCGGCATCTCCCTGCAACCCGTTCCTCAGTCGATACCAGATCACGTTCATGGACGTGCACGTTAAGACTCAGATGCCGGTTCAGGTGAACGACCAGAACTTCTGCGACGAGAATCCCATCGGCGCCGTGACGCGGAACATCTTCGTCATGGCATCCGACTGGTTCAGAACATGACGACTCCCGGCACGGCGACGGGCTAGGGTACAGATTTCAATGACATTCGGATCTTCCGAACGCCGCTTTTTTCCCCGAGATTCATTTCTCACAAACGCGGTGTTAGAAGGTTCTTTGATGGATGAATTGGCGTTTGCGAACGCTTGCATGCTCACGAAATTATGGTGATGTCGTTCGTCGAAATCTTGGACAATTTGGCCCTGAGGAAATCGGAGCTGGTTGAGCGGCTCGAGCATCTAATCGCGCCGAAATCGGATCAAGAACTCGAAGCGATGGCAGAAGCTTCGCGCTCGCTCACGCTTCAGAATTTTGGTCTGACGATGCGGCTCTTTGCACCGCTCTATCTTTCCAACGAATGCATCAACAATTGTCAGTATTGCGGTTTCTCGCGGGACAATCCGATCCTGCGCGTTACGCTTACTGTCGATGAAGTGGTGACCGAAGCGCAGCATCTCGCCCGGCAGGGATTTCGCCAAATTCTTCTTGTTGCGGGCGAGCATCCAAAGTTTGTGAGCGGTGGTTATCTCGCTCAGTGCGTGCGCGCGTTGGCGCTAGATTTTTCGTCGATCTCCATTGAGGTCGGCCCGATGGACACCGAAGATTACGCGCCGATTGTCGAGGCTGGCGCCGAAGGCATCGTCGTTTATCA
>Ga0209807_1001759_pt1 | contig 10337 bp, 11 predicted proteins | sample GraSoiAngelo_154_FD_186168 | JGI IMG/M metagenome (GOLD analysis project Ga0209807, IMG submission 186168) | Grasslands soil microbial communities from the Angelo Coastal Reserve, California, USA - 14_1009_13_20cm (SPAdes) (version 2) | ecosystem: Environmental > Terrestrial > Soil > Grasslands ... | reverse complement strand
GCGCCGGCGCCGTCTTTCGCTTCGGCTTTGCGGACCAGCGTCAGCTGCGACACCGCCAAGCCGGCGCCGACACCGAGGCCCGAGCGGCGCAAGAACGCGCGGCGGTCCATCGTGGGGATGGCGCGCGCGACGCCGCGAGCCAGGCTGGAAACGAGCGACGAAGACGGCGAGGCGTAGCCCGCGTCCGACGATTTGCGCGTGAGCAACATGATGCCTCCTCGGGCTGGCGGGCCGCCCGGAGTCAAACCTTGGCGGTCTCGTAGTAGCGCAGCACGTGCTGCGTCAGCTGGTAGCCCGCTTTTTCATCGGCGGCCGGCTTGGCGGCGACCGCCACGGCCTCGGTGGGTGCGGAGGGCAGCGCCTTCGCCGCCAGCGGCGAATATGTCATCGTGGTCGGCGGACCTTCGTTGTATCAATGGGAAAAATACAAACTTTATCCGCACGATCATTGGTGGGCGAACTTTGTGCGCGCCGCGCGTCTGCGCACTGAACAGTTGCGCGCATACTTTGGCCCAGACCAGCAAATGACCTGGCTGGTTTATAAACAGGGTTATCTGGATCGCGCGAAACAAGAACACCAGGACCTGATCGCTTTGATCGAGTCGGTGCGCGAAAAATTCAATCTGAATCTTGTTTGGTTTAATTCCGGGTCGGACGTTATCGACTATTTAAACAAAGGCCAACCACGAAACCAGGTGAAGATTACCGGCTTTGAATATTTTGGGCACTCGAACCGCGCCTGTTTCATGTTCGACTACAGCAACTTTATCGACAGCGCATGCAAATCGTGGTTGCACGAGAACGAGCTAGCCAGAATCGACCGGCGCGATTTTGCGCACGGGGCCTACGTAAAGAGTTGGGGCTGCCATACTGGCGAGAGCATGTCGAGGAACTGGTATCGCGCCACCGGAACGCACATGATCGGCGCAATCGGGAGAACGCAGTTCATGATGGAAGAGCTGCCGATCCTTACTTCCGAGGGCGGGAAGTGGGTCAACTGACCGAAATGACGAAGCGCAAATGTCTAATGACGAAGGAATGACGAATCTGTAGTTAAGGTTCGTAGTCCGACATCTATTCCCCCCCGTCATTCGCCTGCCGCGCCGTAGCCTGGGCGAAGGCGGGTGCTTCGTCATTTTTAGATCGACACCGGCCACGCGTTTTGCGATGAAGATCTCCGGCGCTTGGGCTCAACAAGAACCTCGACGGAAAGAAATTATGAACTGGCAAAAATTCTTCACCGCATTCATCGCAGCCTTCATTTTCCTCTTCATTTTTGGCTTCCTTTGGTATGGCACGCTGATGCGCGGCGCGCATGAGGAAGTGCAGGCCCTTTTCCGAACCAAACCTGATTTTCCATGGTTGATATTGGGTCATATCGTCATGGCATTCTTCTTCACCATGCTTTGTGTCCGCTTCGTTCCAGCCGGTGGCATAGGTGCCAGCGCGGCACTGGGGATTCTGGTGGGTTTAGTGTACGCGGGTGCCGATTTGATCTCGTTCGCAGTCCAGCCCTTGACGACGAAAATCCTTTGGGGCTGGATCGCGGGCAGCGTGATCCAATTCGCGATTACCGGCGCAATCGTTGGCGGGATTTACAAGCCCAGATCACCGATGAGGCCATAGGTTCTAATTACATCCAACTCATGAAACGATTCATCTTAGCATTCATTGCCGCGTACGTTTTCATATTCTACAAACCGACGTCTGCGCGAACCGCCTTAGCGACGATTTAATCTGGCAATTGAGCGTTGGACGTTGAGCAGCGTGTCACGCTGTAGCCTTGCGAAGACGGATTGGGCGTTGGACGTTTCTCCCATGACTTCGCAAACTCCCGCCGCGCTCGGCTATCGGATGCCAGCGGAATGGGAGCCGCACTCGGCAACCTGGCTCTCGTGGCCACGACGCGAAGGGATCAGTTTCCCCGATTCGTTCGACTTGGTCATGCCGGCGCTGCGGGCAATGGTCGAAGCGCTGATCGAGTCGGAACAAGTTTGCATTAACGTCTGCAATGGCGCGCACGACGCAGAGGCGCGCGAAGTCCTGCGCGGATTGCCGATGGAACAAATTCAGTTTCGTCTGGTTCCGACAAACGAACCGTGGTGCCGCGATCACGGGCCGATTTTTTTGACGCGTGATGCCGATCCAAAATCCGCCACAGGACGGATTCGCCATGGCGAACTCGCAATTGTTGATTGGGATTACAATGCCTGGGGGAACAAATATCCGCCATTCGACTTAGATGAAGTCGCACCAACGCGAATCGCGCAAATCCTGAATGTTCCGGTTTTTTATCCGCGCATGATTTTGGAAGGCGGGGCGATCGACGTGAATGGCGCGGGCGCGCTGCTTACGACCGAAGCGTGTCTGCTCAATCCCAATCGCAATCCGAATTTGCGCCGCGAAGAAATCGAACAGCGGCTCCGGGATTTTCTCGGGGTGCGCGAAATTCTCTGGCTCGGCGACGGGATTGCGGGCGACGACACCGACGGCCACATCGACGATCTCGCTCGGTTTGTCTCCGAACGAACGGTCGTGACTGTCGTTGAAGACGATTCTCACGACGAAAATTACGCGCCGCTCCAGGAGAATGTCGCGCGTTTGCGCGACATGAAAATCGGGGCTCGCGACATCGACATCGTCCCGCTGCCGATGCCGAAGAAGATTGTGCGCGAAGGACTACGGTTGCCGGCGAGCTATGCGAACTTTTACATCGCAAATACCTGCGTGCTTGTGCCCACATTCGCCGATCCTGCCGACGAAGTTGCGTTATCGATCCTGCGCGAATGTTTTCCGAATCGCCGCGTCATCGCGATCGATTGCCGCGAATTAATCTGGGGGCTGGGCACGTTTCACTGCCTGACGCAGCAACAACCCGCGGTGAGATAAAGGTGGGAGGGACCTTGGTGTCCCGCGTGTCGCTGCGCTAAGGCCGCTCCCACATTCTCAATCCGCCCTTGGCCCGGGTTTGTAACCGCTCTTCAAAATTGCGTCGTGAAGATCGGGCGGATGCGTCTTGCGCGCGTCGAAGGTGACGATCACGCGCTCGTGCTCGAGATCCACTTTCACGTCGTGCACACCGTTAATCTTCATGAGCGGCCCGCGCAGCCTTCGCACAGCCTGATGGTGATTCTCGCCTCCCGTGGCGATTTCGATCGTTTCCAGGATCGCGTGATCAGCGCGTTCCGGGAAAAAGGGATCGGCCGGATCAGGATCGCTTGGTCGTGCAGGGTCCATCGTTTTTGATTTTACTTATCTAACGTGCGGTAGGCGCGCGGCGGTTGCCTTTTCTTCTGTGGCCGTTTCGCTGTGCGAAACGCAACGCTGACGCAGTTGCGGCGCTGCGATGCGCCGCCCACAGGGCGGCGGCTACAGCTCGCGCGCTATTGGTTTGAGCACGCGCCAGACGTTTTCGGCAAGAATTTTTTGGCCGGCGGCGTTGGGGTGAATGCCATCGGCTAAATTCAACAAGGGATCCCCTGCCACGCCTTCGAGTAAATAGGGCACCAGGGCCGCTCCATTTTTGGCGGCGAGCTCCGCGAACATTTTGCCAAATGCCGATACGTAATCGTCCGCCGCGTAATTAGGCAACTGCATTCCTGCGATTAAAACGCGCACATTTGGATTTCGCGCTTTCACCTTGTCGATGATTCGCTGGAGATTGTTTTCAATTTGATCGACTGGCAGCCCGCGGAACGCGTCGTTGATTCCGAGTTCCAAAACCAGAATATCGATTCTGTGTTTCAAATGGGCCGGGAGCCGTTCCAAGCCGCCTTGTGTCGTGCCGCCGGCGGCGCTCGCGTTGGTCACTTGAAAGTCCAGGCCCGCGGCGTCCAGCTTCTGTGCAAGCAAAGCCGGGTAGGCTTCGCTTCGTTGAAGCATGAAGCCGTCCGATAAACTGTCGCCAAAGACAAGAATGCTTTTCGTTTCGGCGGCAGAAGCCAGTTGTGCGGGGATGATTGACCAGATGGCCAGGAACGCGGCGATAGCGTACTTCATTCAGAAAACGTCCAACGCCCGATCCGCCTCCGCAAGGCCACGGCGCGAGAAGCGCCGAACGTCCAACTTCAAAAATATTCGCGAGCAAGCGCTCAATGATCCTGAATTTGAAGTTGAGCGTGTGGCGTGGAGCATTGAATGTTGAACGTTTTTCCGCTTTAACGTTTTAACAATTCAAACTTATGCAAAGTTACGCTATCAACGGTTTCGGGCGCATTGGACGCAATGTCCTTCGCGCCATGTCACAAAAACAAGTCGAGCGCATTCTTGCGATCAACGATCTTACTGACACGCACACTCTGGCCCATCTGCTTAAGTGGGATTCGGTGCATGGCAAATTCGACGGCGAGATCGGTTACGATGACGAAAACATCATCGTGCGTGGTCACAAAATTAAAATTCTGAAGGAGCGCGACCCGGCGAACCTGCCTTGGAAAAAACTGGACGTCGATGTAGTGCTGGAATCGACCGGACTGTTCACCAGCCGCGAGAAAGCCGACCTGCATTTGAGCAAAGCTGGCGCAAAACGCGTGTTGATCAGCGCACCGGCAAAGGATCCGGATGTGACGATCTGCATGGGCGTGAACGACAATGTGTATGACCCTGCAAAACACAAAATTATTTCCAACGCGAGTTGCACGACAAATTGCCTCGCGCCGATGGCCAAGATCGTTCACGACAAATTCGGCATCGCGCGCGGATTCATGAGCACGATCCACAGTTACACCAATGACCAGCGGATTTTGGATTTTCCGCACAAAGACTTGAGACGTGCGCGGTCGGCGGCAATCAGCATCATTCCATCCACGACCGGTGCCGCCAAAGCCATCGGCGAAGTGATCCCGGAATTGAAAGGGAAGTTGAATGGCGGCGCTTTCCGCGTGCCGACGCCGGATGGGTCAGTGACAGATTTTACCGCTGTGCTCGAAAAGGACGCTACCGTTGATGCGATCAATGCCGCATTTAAAGAAGCTGCGTCAGACAAAAGCTATAAAGGCGTCCTCGAATACAGTGACGAGCCGCTTGTGTCCGCGGACATCGTTGGCAATCCGCACTCCTGCATTTTCGATAGCCAGTTGACGCTGATGCTTGGGAACCGTTTCGTCAAAGTCGTGGGCTGGTACGATAACGAGTGGGGCTACAGTAACCGCTGCGTGGAATTGATGGAAATGTTGGCAGAATAGTCCGTCTTGCTCATGCTCCTGCTCATGATCGAAGCATGAAAACTTATTTCGACCAAGAAAAGCTCGATGTTTATCAAGAGTCGATCGCTTTCTGCGGATGGGTCGGCGACTTGCTCAGCGACTTCACCGGCAAGGCAGCTGCCAAAGATCAACTCGATCGTGCTTCAACTAGCTTGCCTCTCAATATTGCGGAAGGAAACGGGAAGTTCTCGCACGCTGATCGATCCAGGTTCCTAGAGATTGCTCGTGGTTCAGCCCTAGAGTGCGCCGCATGCCTTGACGTGCTGGTAGCGCGAAAGCTTATCGCTACAGAGCGAATTGTTCCCGCAAAAGAACGACTCGTGCGAATTGTTAACATGCTCATGGGAATGTTGAAACGGTTTTCGGGGCGCGCTGAGTTCTTGCGCGAGAATGAAGGAACATATCCTAACGACTATGATCATGATCATGAGCAGGAGCATGATCAGAGCTGCGATCACGAGCAGGAGCACCAGTAGGAATGGCGAAACTTTCACTCCGCGATCTCGACGTGCGCGGGAAACGCGTTCTGGTTCGGGTGGACTTCAACGTGCCAGCCGAAACACGCAGCGGCAAGATTCGCGTGACTGATGACACGCGAATCCGGAAAAGTCTGCCCACGATCAACTACCTGCGCGAGCACGGAGCGAAAACCATTTTGATGTCGCACTTTGGCCGCCCGAAGGGAAAGCCCGTGGAAAAATATTCACTTCGACCGATCGGCGAATATTTGCACTCGCTCATCCATCAACCGGTCATCTTCAGTCATGACACGATCGGAGAGGTCTCCACCAAAATTGTTGAACACATGGAGAACGGCGACGTTGCTCTGCTGGAGAACGTTCGCTTTCAGCCGGGCGAAGAGGCAAACGATCCGCAGTTTGCAAAAGCGCTTGCAGATTTAGGCGATCTTTACGTGAACGACGCGTTTGGCGCCGCGCACCGCGCACATGCGTCCACGGTGGGCATCACGAAATTCGTGCGGCAATCGGCGATGGGTTTTTTGATGGAGAAAGAGCTGAAACACTTGCGCGAGGGCCTTGAGAATCCGGCCAAACCGTTCGTCGTCATTTTAGGCGGAGCCAAGGTCTCCGATAAGATCGGGGTTTTAAAAGCGCTGATACAAAAGGCCGACACCATTCTTATCGGCGGCGCGATGGCGAACACCTTCTTGAAGGCGGAGGGAATTCCGGTCGGCGCAAGCCGGATCGAATCCGATAAGGTGGATCTTGCGCGCGAACTTCTCGATCTCGCGAAGCAACGCGGAGTAAAATTTTTGCTTCCGGTTGATGTAGTCGAAACCGACGAAGTTCGTCCGGGCGCGGACATGCGAAACACCAGCCGTCTGTCGCCGCAGCACGGGATCAGTGATGGATGGCACGCTGTCGATATCGGGGCCGCAACGATTACGCTTTACCAGGAGGAAATCGCAAAAGCGGAAACGATCCTCTGGAACGGGCCGATGGGCGTGTTCGAAATTCCGGAATTCGGCGAGGGAACGATCGCGATCGCAGAAGCGATGGCGCAATTGGGAGCGACGACGATCGTCGGCGGGGGCGATTCCGTGACAGCGGTCAAACAGGCCGGGCTCGCCGACAAAATGACGTTTATGTCCACGGGCGGCGGGGCATCGCTCGAACTGCTCGAGGGCAAAGAGCTTCCCGGCGTGGCCGCGCTAACCGATAAAGAGTGATGCGCAAGAAAATCGTCGCCGCGCTACTTTGTCATCCCGAGTGTAACGAGGGATCTCGCAAGTGACGATAGATTTACAGGCCCTTGCTAGAGCGGGAGGTCCTCGCTTTCGCTCGGAATGACAATTGAATGAGATGAGAAAGAAAATCATCGCCGCCAACTGGAAGATGAACATGACGCAGGCCGAGTCCGAGCGGTTCGTAGAAACGTTCCTGCGGGACTGCGGCGAAATCATCGATGTGGAAGTAGTGATCGTGCCGCCGTTCACCTCAATTGCGAAAGTGATGGAAGCGCTTGGTAGAGCGCAGAACATAAAAGTAGGCGCGCAAAACATGTATTGGGAAAAAAGCGGCGCTTTTACCGGCGAGATCAGCGCTGCTCTCCTGCGAGATTTATTTGTGCACTACGTCGTGCTCGGCCACAGCGAACGCCGCACTTTGTTTGGCGAGACTGACGAGATGGTGAATCGCAAAGTGCGCGCCGCGCATGAAGCAACATTGCGTCCGATTGTTTGCATCGGAGAAACGCTCGAGCAGCGCGACAAGGGAAACGTTGAAAAAATTTTGTCGATCCAATTGCGCGGCAGTCTTGCCGGTCTCACGCCAAAGGAATTGCAGGAAACAGTGATCGCGTACGAGCCGGTCTGGGCGATCGGCACCGGGCGCAATGCGACACCACAGCAAGCGCAGGAAGCGCATGCTTTCATTCGCAAAACATTGCGTGAAATGGCCGACGACACGACGGCCGAGCGAGTGCGCATTCAGTACGGCGGCAGCGTGAAACCAGAGAATGCCCGCGAACTCATGAGCCAGTCGGACATCGACGGCGCGCTCGTCGGCGGCGCCAGTCTCGATCCGCGCAGCTTCGCCCAGATCGTCAAAGCCGCGCGCGAAAAATAGGGCGGCGCTGCTGCACGCAGGTTTCTTGTAGAGGCGTTTGTGTCAAACGCCTATGGCTTCGGTGCTTGACACAAGCACCGCTACAACTTGCTGCGTCAGTAATCGTTGGCGACGGTCCTCGATGCCTCCTTGGTCAGTTCAACTTGAGCACGGACCGTCTGGATTTTTGCGTCCTGCTCTTTGGAGCGCGTGACAATAGTCGCTATCTCTTTCTCCAGCTGACTGATCGTCGTCTCAAAATCTCTGCGCTGGTGCGCAACAGTTGCTTCTAGATCCCGGACTCGTTGGTGCTCTTTCAGAAACTCGTTCAGCAACATCGCGTTGACCTGCTCATAGCGGACGGTGTAGGGTTTGCCTTCCTTGTCACGCACAACCAGATCGGGACTCACCTTCTCCACATCTTCGGCCACGAGCCCAAACTGCGATATGCCGGCCGGATCGATCTCTTCGTTGTAACGGAAGACCACTGGTTTGAGCAAAAAGAGCCGCTCACTGGCATCGTCCATTGGCTTGATCCCTTTCTTGAAGCGCCGAGAAGAAACGATTGTGCCCAAGTGACCGTTGGTATCGATGATTACCGCCATACCGTTTCCAACGGTGACTCCGCTTATACCGGCAATATAAGTGGCTCCGTGAAGAACGTTGTCACCGATGCGAATCGTGCCTGAGTCACCAGCGAAACCGAAGTTGCCGATATCAATATTGTCATCGCCGGCGGTAACTACTGAACCAGCAAGAGTACCCAACGCGATGTTATTGGCCCCGGTCGTGTTATGTTCGAGCGCTTGATAACCAATGGCCGTGTTTCCCGACCCACTGTTGAAGTTGAGCGCCTGAAAACCACTGGCAGTGTTGCCGGTACCGATAGTGTTATTAAAGAGCGCGCCCGCGCCGCAGGCCGTATTATCATCACCCATTGTGTTCGAGGACAGTGCGCCCTGACCAAGGGCGCTATTAAAGATGCCGCTCGTGTTGGAAAAGAGCGCAAGGGATCCATGGGCGGTATTGTAGCTGCCACCAGCATTGCTTAGAAGCGCTGCGGCGCCGGTAGCCGTGTTTTGGTCTCCGGTATTGGCGAGGAGCGTCCCGGCCCCGAGCGCTGTGTTGAAACTGCCGGTCATATCGGCCCTCAGCGAAAAGAAACCAACTGCCGTATTGTAACCGCCGGTGGTGAGCCTTAAAAGTGCGGCTTGCCCTTCAGCGGTGTTACCTCCGGGATAGCCGCCATCCGGCGGCGGGCTGACTGCTTGCGCGTTGGATAGAAACCCAACGCTGATAATCAGGATCGTCAGAGTGTGAATTAGATTTTGAAGTTTCATATTTCTTGTTCCTTTCTTGCATTCATTTTGATCATGCAACGACCATTTTTGAACGCACCTTATGGCCACGGCAAGATTAATCTGATCGGATGAGGCGCGTGTTCTTTATCGTTGGCCCAACCGCAACCGGGAAGTCGGAACTGGGGGCCGACGTTGCGCGTGAATTTAGCGCAGAAATTGTCAGCGCGGATGCGTTTCAAATTTATCGCGGCCTCGATCTTCTGACGGCAAAACCGGATACGTCAACGCTTGCAAAAGCGCCGCATCACCTGATCGGCACGACGTCTCTTCATGAAGAAATGAATGCGGAGAAATTTCGCCGGCTCGCGTTACGTGCAATTGAAGAAATTAATTCACGCGGCAGACTCGCGATCATCCTTGGCGGTAGCGGACTTTATATCAAAGCGCTCACTCACGGGCTGGCGCCTCTGCCCGCGTCCGATCCAAAGCTTCGTGAAAAATTGAACGCGATGACCTTGGATGAATTGCGCTCGCAACTTATCGAACTCGATCCTGAAACGGCACGGAAGATCGACGTGAAGAATCGGCGTCGCGTTATGCGAGCCTTGGAGATTTGCCTACTTGCCGGGAAACCGGCATCGGAAGTTGTAGCCGAGGGCGGCTTGTCCGCCGTAGCTTTGGCGAAGGTGGATGACTCCGGCCTGCCGGGATCACCGATCCCGGCTGCAGGCGTCTTCGTTTTTCGCGACCGGCAAGAGCTTTATGCCCGAATCAATCAGCGAGTAGAAGCAATGTTTGAAAAGGGCGTAATCGAGGAAGTACGCGCGAGCGGGGCAACGAGCACGACTGCGTCGCAGATGATCGGCTTGCGTGAGGTTCGCGAACTGCTCGAAGGAAGGATGTCGCTCTTGCAGTGTATCGCGCAGATCCAGCAAGCGACCCGCCGTTACGCCAAAAGACAATTGACCTGGTTTCGGCGGCAAACTAATTTTTTGCCGATAAACTTGTCGATTCTTAGTCATAACGAGGCCGTGAAAGGGGTTTTGCTGCGAGCGCAACGCAGCGCTCGCGAATCGGGATGATTGAAACGCGTCCGCAAAAAACACAGGAGCGCGCGCTCCTGATTGGCCTTGAAAAGAAAGGCGTCTCGAAGTGGGACTTGCACGATTCCCTTGAAGAATTGCGCGAGCTGGCGAACTCCGCCGGAGCCGAGGTCGTCGATACCGTGACGCAAAAACTGCAGAAGCCGACCGCGCCATACTACA
>Ga0209807_1001758_pt1 | contig 10337 bp, 7 predicted proteins | sample GraSoiAngelo_154_FD_186168 | JGI IMG/M metagenome (GOLD analysis project Ga0209807, IMG submission 186168) | Grasslands soil microbial communities from the Angelo Coastal Reserve, California, USA - 14_1009_13_20cm (SPAdes) (version 2) | ecosystem: Environmental > Terrestrial > Soil > Grasslands ... | reverse complement strand
CGCGGGCCTCGGCCGAGGCGGCCAACCGCGCGAAGGACGAGTTCGTGGCCGTGCTGGGGCACGAGTTCCGCAACCCGCTGTCGGCCATCAGCACCGCCGTTCAGCTCCTCGACCGGGTCGGCAAGCCGGACGACACGGCGACGAGCGCCCGCGAGGTGATCGCACGCCAGGCGCGCAACATCGCCCGGATGGTCGACGACCTGATGGAAGTGAACCGGATCGCCGCCGGCAAGATTCGCCTCGACCCGCGGCCGATGGATCTGGCGGAGACCGTGCGGCGGTGCGTGGCGACGCTGTCCGGCGCGGGACGGACCGAGCGCCACGCGCTGGCCGTGCACGGCGAGGCGGTGTGGGTCGAAGCGGATCCCGTGCGTGTCGAGCAGATCGTCGTCAACCTGCTCGACAACGCGCTGAAATACACGCCGCCCGGTGGCGCCGTCGACGTCACCATCGCGCGGGAGAGCAGCCACGGCCTGCTGCGGGTGCGGGACACCGGCGTCGGCATCCCACGCGAGATGCTGCCGAGGATCTTCGACCTGTTCGTGCAGGGCGAGCCCGGCGCGATCCGCGGACGCAGCGGGCTCGGCATCGGGCTCGCCGTCGTGCATCACCTGGCCGAGCTTCACGGCGGGACGATCGAGGCGTCCAGCGACGGTCCCGGACGCGGCAGCACGTTCCGCCTTCGCCTGCGCAGCGCACCCGCGCCCCGCGCCGAGACGTCGCGCGCTCGCCGTCCGGCCACCGACACGCCGCGCCGTCGGATCGTGGTCGTCGAAGACGACCCGGACATTCGCGGCATGCTGCGGCGTCTCCTGGAGGCGTCCGGCCAGGACGTCGCCGAGGCCGAAGACGGCCCGAGCGCGTTCGAGATCGCCGTCCGCGTGCGGCCCGACCTGATGCTCGTCGACATCGGCCTGGCCGGGTTCGATGGCTACGAGCTGGCCCGGCGCCTGCGCACGATGCCGGAGACGAAGGCGGCGGTGCTCGTCGCGCTCACGGGCTACGGGCGCCCGGAGGACGTCGCGCGGTCCCTCGCGGCCGGCTTCGATCACCACGCCGTCAAGCCGCTTGCCCCCGACGCGCTGGCGGAGATCCTCCGCCGGTAACGCCTGCGCGCGGCGCCGTGGACATCGTCACCAAGCGCATCTACGAGCCGGCCACGACCACGGACGGCCACCGCGTGCTGATCATGCGGCTCTGGCCGCGCGGCATCCGCAAGGAGCGCGTGAGCGTCTGGCTCAAGGAGCTCGGCCCCGTGCCGGAGTTGCTGCGCGCGTACCTCGACAAGACCCTCACGTGGGAGCAGTACGTCCCGCGTTACCTGGCCGGCCTCGAGCGGCCGGAGGCGCAGGCGGCGCTCGCGGAGGTGCGACGCCGCGCCGACGACGGACGCGTCACCCTGCTCTGCGGCTGTCCCGACGAGACGCGCTGCCATCGCTCGCTTCTGCGGACCTATCTGCTAGACTCACCGCGTGTCGCGACGCCGCGTCCTCGCCGCTCTCCTGCCGAGCCTCGTCCTCGCCGTCCTTCTGTCGGGCCTCGCCGCGCCGGCCACCGCCGAGCATGAGGTCTTCTACCGTTTCACGGTGCTCGGCTACGTCAGGGACGCGCGGGGCCAGCCCGTGGCCGAGGCCACGGTGCAAGTCGTCCGCGACAAGACCGGCTTTTCGTATCTCGGGGTCACCGACGCGCGAGGGTTGTTCCTCGTGCTGACGCGTCTGGGCGACGAGAGCGTGGGCGAGGCGCTCACCGTGCGCCAGGGCACGACCGAGCGCCGCATCGCCGTCGCCTTCGATCCCACCAACCACACGGACGAGCGCGGCACGCGCGTGGACTTCGAGGGCGCGCGCGCGATGGAGCACGCCGCCTGGTTCCGCTCCACGCTGTTGAACGTCGTCGGCGTCACCACGCGGCACTGACCGATCAGCGGAGGAATGCCATGGCCGCCAAGAGCCGCCCCAAGGGCATGAAGGCGTACGTCCTCATCGAGACCGCGCCGGGCAAGACCAAGTCGGTGCGCAAGGAGCTGGCCTCCGTGTCGAAAGCGGCGCTGGCCAACCTCGACGCCGTCACCGGCCCCTACGACTTCATCGCGGTCGTCGAGGGGCCCACCCTCGACGCGATCGGCCGCCTCGTCACCGACGAGATCGGCGCGGTCAACGGTGTCACGCGCACGACGACCTGCGTAGCGATCTCGCTGGCCTGATGCGCGTCCTCGTCGTCGGCGGCACGGAGTTCATCAGCCTTCATCTCGTGCGGGCGCTGCTGCGCGATCGCCACGAGGTGGTCGTGCTGAACCGCGGTCGCCACCCCGGACGCGTGCCCGCCGGCGTGAAAACGATCGTCGCCGACCGCAAGGACCACGCCGCGCTCGGCCGCGTGCTCGCCGGCGAGCGCTTCGAGGGCCTGGTGGACATCACCTACGCACCGACCACCGGCGACGACGTGCGCGCGCTGCTGGCGGCGCTGGGCGGCCGCGCGGGCCACGCGATCTTCGTCTCCACCGGGCGCGTGCACGACCACGCGCTGCCCATCCCGTACCATGAGGACACGCCGCGCAACCTCTACTGGGGCGAGTACGCGAAGAACAAGATCGAGGGCGAGGACGCGTACCTCGGCAGCGGCCTGCCCGCCAGCGTGGTGCGTCCCACCCACGTCTTCGGCCCCCTCAACACGCGCAACAACGAGACGTTCTTCTTCGACCGGCTCGTGCGCGGCCGCCCGGTGCTGGTGCCCGGGCCCGGCGGCTGGCTGCGCCAGTTCGGCCACGTCGAGGACCTCGCCGATGCGATGGCCGCGATGCTCGGCGACCGCCGCGCGTTCGGCCGGGCCTACAACGTCAGCGGCGAGGAGTCGATCACGCAGGTCGGGTTCGTCGAGCTCATCGCCGAGGTCATCGAGCGGCCGGCGAGCCTCGTCCACGTGGCCAAGGCGCCGTTTGGCCAGAACCTCGTCTACGACTGCCACGCGGTCTACACCACGACGCGGATCCGCGCCGAGCTGGGGCTCCGCCCACGCTACACGCTGACCTCGGGGCTGGCGCAGACCTTCGAGTGGTACCTGCGCGAGGGCCTCGACCGCCGCGACGTGGATTTCTCGCAGGACGACGCGCTGCTCGCCGCCGCCCGCACGTGAGGCGGCGCGGGCCTGCCACCGTCCTCGTCTTTCACCCCGACGAGGCGAAGGCCTACGCGGCCCTCGTGCGCGCGCCGCGCGCGCGCGTCCGTCTGGCCGTGTGCGCGACGCCCGCGGAGGCGGCGGCCGCCGTCGGCGACGCCGACGTCATCTACGCCTGGAAGCTTCCGCCCGACCTCTACGCGCGCGCGGCGCGGCTGACGTGGCTGCAGGCGATGGGCGCCGGCGTCGACTGGGCGCTCGTCCCCACGCTCCCGTCCGGCGTGACGGTCACGCGCGCGCCCGGCATCTTCGGGCCGTGGATGCGCGAGTACGTCCTGGGCTGGTGCCTGTGGGTCACCCAGCACACGGAGACCTATCGCGCCGCGCAGCGTGAGCGGCGCTGGCGCGAAGAGATTCTGCCCGATCGCCTGGCGGGCAAGACGATGACGCTCGTCGGCCTCGGCGACATCGGCCGCACGATCGCCGCCGCCGCGCGCGCGCTGGGCCTGCGCGTCATCGGCGTCAGCCGCTCCGGCCGCCCCGTGCGCGAGGCCGAGCGCGTGTACCGGCTGCCCGCGCTGGCGCGCGCGCTCGGCCAGGCCGACTTCGTGGTCGTCGTGCTGCCGCTGACCGACGGCACGCGAGGCCTCCTCGGCGCGCGGGCGCTGGCGGCGATGCGGCCGACGGCGTGGCTCTTCAACATCGGCCGCGGCGCGGTGGTCGACGAGGCGGCCCTCGTCACGGCGCTGCGCGAGCGACGGATCGGCGGCGCCGTCCTCGACGTGTTCGCATCCGAGCCGCTGCCGGCCGAGCATCCGCTGTGGGGGCTCGACAACGTCGCGCTGACCCCGCACATCTCCGGCCCGAGCACGCCGGCCGAGATCGCGCCCGTCTTCAACGACAACCTCGCCCGCTGGCTCGCCGGTCGCCCGCTGCGCCACGTCGTGGACCGCATCAAAGGGTACTGATTGTAGTGGGGGCCCCGAAATGGCCCCCACACCCCCCAACGTTCGGAGCGCCCCGGCGAAGCCGTGGCGCTCCTCTGATCTTAGTGGGGGCCCCGACATGGCCCCCACTCCCCCAACGTTCGGAGCGCCCCGGCGAAGCCGTGGCGCTCCTCTGTATGGCGCGTTGCTTCCGCGCTGACCGCGCGTCCTGCATTACCGCAGGCGGGTGCACTGCCGGCGGCGGCGCCGCCGCGCCGCGCTGAAACGCGCTGCAGCGATCGTGGCACGCGCTGCGTGACCCGCCGGGTCGCCAGCCCGGTAAGTGCGTGCCGCGCAGAGAGTTCGGCAGCCTGCTGCATAGCGCTGCCGTCACTCTGGAATGCCCCTTGCCCCCTCTCGCTCGGTGAGAGGCCTATGATCCGCTCACTCGCCCGTCTCGCCGCCGTCGCCGTCGCCCTCGTGCTCGCTTCCGCCGCGCCTTCGCCGGCCACGACCGTGGTACGGATGACGGAAGCCGACCTCGCCGCGCAGGCCTCCGCGGTCGTCCTCGGCCGTGTGACGGCGCTCGAGAGTCACTGGGATGCGGCACGCGGTCAGATCTTCACCGACGTGACGCTGGCCGTGGAGGAAGTCCTGGCCGGCCCCGCGCTGCCGGCCAGCGTGACGCTGCGCCAGCCCGGCGGCCGGATCGGAGCGGTCCACTCGTGGATCGATGGCTCGCCGGAGTTCCTGATCGGCGAGCGCGTCCTCGTCTTCCTGCGCGTCTCGCGCGACGGGACCCTGCGGGTGTTGCAGCTCTACCAGGGCAAGCTCTCCGTCATGGTCGATCCCCTCACCGGCGACGAGATGGCGATTCGAATCAACGGCGGCGGCGTGCGCATCCTCGCCCCTCTCCAGCGCGGCGCCACGCCGCCGCCCAAAGACACGCACCGGCTCGACGACCTCCGGCGCACGATCCGCGCCGTCCGTGGCCGCGCGGCGCCCCCGGCGGAGACGGCGCCGATGCAGACGGCGCCCGTGGTCGGCTCCGACGTCACGCAGCAGCAGGAGGCCTTCGTCTACCAGGGCACGCCGTCACGCTGGTTCGAGCCGGACAGCGGCGCGGCGATCACGATGTACATCAACTCCGCCGGCCAGCCGGGAGCGCCGACGCAGGGCTTCGACCAGATCCGCCAGGGTGAAGCCGCCTGGAGCAACGATCCCCAGGCCAACTTCCGCTACGCGGACGGCGGCGTCACGACCGCCGCCGGCATGCGTTACGACGGCGTCAACGCGGTGAGCTTCGGCGATCCCGATGGCACGATGGATCCGCCGGTCAACTGCAGCGGGATTCTCGGGATGGGCGGGTTCTTCCGGAGCACGACGGAATCGCGCGTGGTGAACGGCACCACGTTCATGCGAATCCTGGACGGCGACGTCGTCTTCAACGACGGCTGGCAGGGCTGCGGCTTCTACGAAACCTTCGCCAACTTCGCGGAGGTGGCCACCCACGAGCTCGGCCACGTGCTGGGCCTGGGCCACTCGACCGACGCCACGGCCACCATGTACGCGACGGCGCATTTCGACGGCCGCGGCGCGGCGCTCAAGGCCGACGACCTGGCCGGCCTGCGCTCCATATATCCGGTGGCGGCGCCGGCGCCGCTGACGCTGGCCTTCAGCACGCCCGCCAACGGCGCCACCGTGTCCGGCACGACCCCGGTCAGCCTCTCGGCCGCCGGCGGCGTGGCGCCCTATGGCTATCAGGTGTGGCTCGACGGCGGCTCGCTCTCCAGCAGCGCTTCGTCCTCGTGGAACACGACGGCCGTCGGCAACGGCGCGCACACCCTGTCGGCCACGGTGACCGATGCCGCCGGGAGCACGGTCTCCGCGAGCATCTCGGTCACCGTCAACAACACCGGGGGCGGCAGCACGCTGCGGGTGTCCATCACCCAGCCGTCCAGCGGCGCCACCGTGAGCGGTATGCCCTGGGCCGTCATGTGGGTCGACGGCCAGAGCGGCAGCTCCAACACGTTCACGCTGACGCTCGCGGGCCAGACGATGGGCACGACGACGACGGGCAGCGCGGGCCCCATCTCGATGCCCTACGACACGCGCACGGTGGCCAACGGATCGCAACCGCTGACCGCGAGCGTGCGGGACGCGGCGGGCAACACCGGCAGCGCGACGATCACCGTGATCGTGAACAACGCGGGCTCGCCGCCGCCGGCGCTCAGCGCGTCGTTCACGAGCCCGGCCGCCGGCGCGACGGTGAGCGGCACGGTCGCCGTCGGCATGTCGGCGAGCGGCGGCATCGCACCCTACATCTACACGCTGACCCTCGACGGCTCACCGCTCACCTCCGGCGCCGCGACCACGTACTCGTGGAACACGACGACGGCCTCCAACGGTGGCCACACCCTCGGCCTCACCGTGCGTGACAACACCGGCGCCACCGCCACCGCCAGCCGAACGGTCACCGTGCAGAACGGCGCCGCCCTATCGGCCGCGATCACCGCGCCGGCGAACGGCGCGACGGTCTCGGGCACGGTGACGGTGACCGCCTCCGCCGCCGGTGGGACCTCGCCCTACACCTACGCGTTCTCGGTGGACGGCACGCAGGTGGCCTCGGGCTCGACCGTCTCCTACGCGTGGAACAGCGCCGGCGTCGCCAACGGCGCCCACACGCTCGGTGTGACCGTCACCGACGCCGCCGGTGTACGTGCGACGGCCGGAGTCGGCGTCACCGTCGCCAACGGCACGCCGCCCACCGGCACGCTGAAGGTGTTCATCACCAGCCCGTCGAACGGCGCCACCGTGAGCGGCACGAGCTGGGTGACGCTCTGGCTGAACGGCGCAGCGGGAGCGTCGAACGTCTACACGCTGACGGTGGCGGGCCAGACGGTGGCCACGACGACCACCGCGAGCACCGGCCCGGTCTCGCTCCCGTGGAGCACGTCCTCGGTCGCCGACGGCGCGCAGACGCTGACCGCGAGCGCCCGCGACGCCACGGGGAACACCGGCGTCGCGTCGATCGCGATCACGGTGGCCAACGGCGGGACGCCGCCACCGCCCCCGCCGGCGCTCACCGCGTCGTTCACGAGCCCGGCGGCCGGCGCGACGGTCAGCGGCACCGTGTCGGTCGGGATGTCGGCCAGCGGCGGAACCGCGCCCTACACCTACACGCTGACCATCGACGGCAGCCAGGTCGCGTCGAGCGCGTCGGCAACCTATTCCTGGAGCACGACGTCGGTCGCCGACGGCTCGCACACGCTCGGGCTCACCGTCACCGACGGCGGGGGACGCACGGCCACCGCGTCGCGCGCGGTCACGGTCTCCAACGCCGCGCCGCCGCCGCCCGGCGGAACGCTCAGGGTCTTCATCACGAGTCCGTCCAGCGGCGCCACCGTGAGCGGGACGGTGTGGGTGAACATCTGGGTGGAGGGCGCGGTCACCGGCAACCACGTCTTCACCCTGCGCGCCGCCGGCACGACCGTGGGCGGCGCGACGGATTCCGGCGTGCACGTGACGCTGCCCTGGAACACGCCGGGCACGCCGAACGGGGCGACGAGCCTCAGCGCCACCGTGCAGGACGCGAGCGGAAACTCAGGCTCGACGTCGATCCCCGTGACGGTCGGGAATTAGGAGATGACCTCTATTTCTTGGAGATGACCCAGCGGTCGAGCGCGAGGTGGGGCAGGCCGGAGCGCTCGAACGTGTCGACGGCGTCCTCGGGCGAGCCCACCAGTGGCTCACCGTGCAGGTTGAAGGACGTGTTGAGCACGGCGCCGATGCCGGTGCGCCGCTCGAACTCGCGCAGCACGCGGTGGTACGCCGGGTTCCACGCCTCGTCCACCAGGTGCGCGCGCGCGGTGGCATCTTGCGGGTGCAGAGCGGCGGTGATCTCGTCGCGGCGCTTGGGGTTGGTGGCGAACGCCAGCATCATGTAGGGCGACGCCAGACCCTTCGGGTTCACGACGTAATCACCCTCGCGCTCGCGAAGGATCGAGGGCGCGAACGGCATCCAGAAGTCGCGGTTCTTGATCATCCGGTTGATGGTCCCCACCACCCGGTGGTCCGAGGGGTTGGCGAGGATCGACCGGTTGCCGAGCGCGCGCGCGCCGAACTCCATCCGGCCCGCGCAGCGCGCCACCACGCCGTCTGACACCAGCAGCTCGGCGATCCGCTCCTCGATCCGCTCGTGCTCGGTCACGCGATACTTGCCGGCGAGGTCGCGGGCGCGGATCAGCGCCTCGACCGCTACCGGATCGATCGCCGGCCCCAGATAGGCCGGCCCGAGCGGCGTCGGTGTCGCGGCGGCGCCGCCACGCGCGAGCCAGCCGAGATAGGCGGCGCCGATCGCGTTGGACTCGTCGCCGCACGACGGGAAGACGAAGAGATCGCGCACCCACGGCTCGTCGGCGATGAGCCCGTTGGCCTTCACGTTCATGAAGACGCCGCCGCCCAGCGCGAGACGGTCGCCGCCGTGACGCTCGCGCATGAGCCGCGCCCACGCCAGCAGCGAATCCTCCACGATGCGCTGCGCCCCCGCCGCGACCGCGTCGAAGCGCAGGCCCAGCGTGGTCTCCAGCAGCAGCCGGTAGCGCTGGCCGCGCCGCTTCCACGCAAAGCGCGCCGGCGTCGTCGGCTCCAGGCCGAACACCGCGCTCAGCGCCTCGAACGCGCGCTCGGCCTGGCGGGCCGGCGCGTAGGGGGCCAGGCCCATCACCTTGTACTCGTGCTCGCCGAACTTCATGCCGAGCAGCAGCGTGACGAACGAGTAGAAGGAGCCGAGCGAGCCCGGCGCGCTCGGCACGGCCTCGTGGCGCACGAGCGCCGTCCCCCGGCCCGTGGACACGCTCGCGCAGAGACCGTCGCCGGCGTTGTCGTTGGTGAGGACGAGCGCGCGCGCGCCCGCGAACGGCGAGCCGTAGTAGGCGGCCGCCGCGTGGCAGAGATGATGGTCGTAGGCGACGATGCGACTGCGGTCCAGGCCGAGGTGGTCGGTGACGAAGCCGAGCCGGTCGCGCTCGGAGACCTCGAACTTGCCGCGCGAGCGGCCGGCCAGGCCGAGACGCGCGCCGAGCTTGCGCGCGCGCCGCCCCAGGCCGCGCGCCGGCTCCTCGAGGCGCACGCCGTAGTACTGGCGGGCGTAGTCGGCGTCGTGCAGCACCCGGTTCATCCAGTCGCGCGCGTAGGCGCGCGTGCCGGCGAGCGCCACGAGGTCGATGTCGCGCGGAGTCAGTGAGAGCTCGCGGAGCAGGGCGTCGACGGCCAGGCGCGGGTAGCCCGCGTCGTTCTTCAGCCGGGTGAAGCGCTCCTCGGAGGCACTGCCCACGATGGCGCCGTCGCGCAGGATCGCCGCCGTCGCGCAGTGGGTCTCGGTGATGCCGAGAACGATCATCCCGCCGATCTTATCAGACCGACCCTCCGAAGGTGTCGCACCGGCGCAGGTCGCCGGACTCGATCCCCCGCGTGAACCACTGCACGCGCTGCTTGCCCGTGCCGTGGGTGAAGGTCTCCGGCGCCACGCGGCCCTGCGTCTGCCGCTGCAGCCGGTCGTCGCCGATGGCCGCCGCGGCGTTGAGCGCCTCCTCCACGTCGCCCGCCTCGAGGATGTGGCGCGTGCGCTCGGCGTGGTGCGCCCAGATGCCCGCGAAGCAATCCGCCTGCAGCTCCAGCCGGACGGACGCCACGTTGGTCTGCGACCCGCCACGCCGGCGCTCGGCCATCACGCGATCAGAGATCCCGAGCTGCTTCTGGACGTGATGGCCGACCTCGTGGGCGATCACGTACGCCTGCGCGAAATCGCCGGGGGCACGGAACCGCTCGCGCAGCGCGCGGAAGAAGTCGAGGTCGAGATAGACCTTCTGGTCTCGCGGACAGTAGAACGGCCCGGTGGCGGCTCCGGCGATGCCGCAGGCGGACTGCACCGCGCCGTTGAAGAGCACCAGCCTGGGATCTCGATACTCGCGCCCCATGCGGCTGAACAGCGCGCGCCAGGTGTCCTCGGTGTCGGCGAGCACCGTCGCCACGAAGTCACGCAGGTCGTCGTGGCCGCGCGGTGACGTGGACGGCGACGGCGCTTGCTGCGTGGCGGGCGGGCTCGTGGGCGCGTCGCCCTGGAGGATGACGCGCGGGTCGAAGCCGAAGAAGAGGGCCAGCAGCACGAGGACGACGGTGCCGATGCCCCCGCCGGCCACGAGCGGGCCGCCGAAGCCGCGCCGGTCCTCGATGTTGTCGCTCTGCCTTCCGCCCAAGCGCACGGTGCACCTCCAGGTGGGAGATGCACCGTCG
>Ga0209807_1001757_pt1 | contig 10338 bp, 12 predicted proteins | sample GraSoiAngelo_154_FD_186168 | JGI IMG/M metagenome (GOLD analysis project Ga0209807, IMG submission 186168) | Grasslands soil microbial communities from the Angelo Coastal Reserve, California, USA - 14_1009_13_20cm (SPAdes) (version 2) | ecosystem: Environmental > Terrestrial > Soil > Grasslands ... | reverse complement strand
AAATATGGAAATAAATAATATATTTATGTTAACATAATTTGAACAGGCTAATGTGCGCAAGAGAGTACAAATTGAGTGCGCGGTTTGGCACCTCGATGTCGGCTTAGCTCATCCACATGAATGCAGTAATCATGAAGGGTTCGACTGTTCGTCGATTAAAGAGCTACACGAGCTGGGTTTAATACGTCGTGAGACAGTATGGTTTCTATCTTCTAGAGGGAATTAAAGTAAAATAAAGATAGCCCCATTGTACGAAAGGAATTGGGTATGTTGACCTATGGTTTACCTGTTGTTTATATATTTATAAATGTATACTTTCACTAAAGATATATATATCATATAGGCATGGCAGGAAAGCTACGTCAATTAAAGATAAGTGCTGAATGCATATAAGCGCGAAACACACTTTACTATACTTTTATATACGTAGTAAAACACTACGAAAATACTTTAGGCTTTAGTTATAATGAATTTAATTTTTTTAGACATAAAGTACTAATTTTGTAATTTACTAAATATCACTTTTATCTCAACTTTTTTATTAACAGTAAATAAGGCCTGGTTAGCATAAAAGTAATGCTACCGTTTTGTAATCGGTGGAAGTAAGTGCAATACTTACACTAGGCTAAGACCCAGTGGTCAAGTTAGGTTAAGACTTAACATTTTCACTGTTGAAACGGGAGTTCAAATCTCTCCTGGGTTAAAGAAATTAGCTCAGTGGTAGAGCAATCATTTTACACATGATGGGTCAGGTGTTCGATCCACCTATTTCTTATTAATAATAAATGCGGGTTGATGTAATAGTTAACATGTTTGGCTCATGACCAAAATATTGAGGTGCAAATCCTCCATCCGCACTTTGTGTAATAAATTGTAAAAACAATAAAAAGGCTATAGCTTAATAGGTAAAGCCAGCTGCTCATGATAGCTTAGATGAAAGTTCAAATCTTTTTAGCCTTACAGTATTTATATATAAATGCATTAATTAAATATTGTAAAGGCTATACTATTATGATAGTATAGAATATACCTTTATTTACATTATTTATGTTTTATAATAATCCGAGTGCTGGAATAGGTAGACAGGGCAAATTTAAGCTTTGCTGATGTATATCATATGGGTTCAAATCCCTTCTCGGGTAAGATTTATCTAGAGTATTAAATATAGTATTGCTTTATTTAATTAAAGAAAACATAATAAATAATAATATAAATTTAATATCAATTGTTATTATTTGTTATTATTTAAATGTTGATATTCAAAAGAAGCAGATTTTTATAGATAACAAAAACAGGTATTTATAGATGAACTAATATAATATCTGGTAAAAGTTATGTTGGCTCTTCTATAGATTTATCTATTAGATTTAAAGATTATTTAAATATTAATTATTTAAAAAGACAAATTGAAAATAACAATAGTAAGATTTATATAGCATTATTAAAATATGGTTATTCAGGTTTTAATTTATAAGTTATTGAATACTGTGATCCAGCTATTCTTATTAAAAAATAACAATATTATTTAGATAATTTAAAACCGGAATATAATATTTTAAAATTTGCAAGGTCTTCATATGGATTTAAACATAGTATAAAATCTATTGAACGTAGATCACATCCTATAAAAACTATAAATAATAAAACAAATGAAATTAAGAATTTTATATCTGTTAGACAAAATTATAGGTATAAATTATAGTTATTTGGCTAGACATCTAAAAAAAAATAAATTTTGTATAAAAAGAGGATATTACATAACAAATAATAAATTTAACATAATGCTATTTTTTATAGTAAATGCAATTAAAAAAAAATTGCAACGTTATAAATTAATGGTCGTCTCCTAAGTGAAAATTATCGATTCGATTTAGATTGGCCGGACTTTATTATAGTAGTAAAAAAGCCTTAGTTTAATAGATAAAACGAGATATTTTTATCTAAACCTAATACTTTATATCTTGTATTTTCTATAAAATACAGGACATAGTTTTTTATATTAATATTAGATTATAACAGTATTTTATTGTATCAAGACCTTAGTTTAAAAGGTAAAACGATATGTTTATTGTGTTTTGTAGGTTCAAGGCCTAGAGGTCTTTAGGTTTATCTAGTACCTATACTAAACTAGTATTATTTTATTAAATTAATTAAAAAAATATGTTAGACTTAAAAGAAACTGTATCACTTAATAAATTAGATGTTGATAATTGTTTATTAACACTAGAACTATTAGCTGCTTTATTAAAATGCCCTGTAAAATGTAATAAATCCCAAAGCCAAGTAATTAAAAACAAAGAAGGTATATATCTTATAGTTTTTAGAGTACTCAATAATGAAAAAATAAGTTTAATTTATAACTATATTTATTATAATGATCTTTTATATTTAACTTTAATTGTTTACTTTTTAGTAAGAAATTATTTTATTGTTGAAAGTAATCATGAATGAAGTAAATATTTAGTTATTATTGATAATAGATTTTTATATTATAATAATGTAGGTAAACATATATATATATATAATACTAAGGAAAAAGTGAAGCATAAATATTAAATATAATTTTAACCAAGATAATTTAAATTTAAAAAATATCATAGATGAAAAGTATGTATTAGATTTAAAATTCTTAGTGGAATTTAGTAATAACTTAATATATTCAAGTAATTATAAAAAAATGTCCAATTTATTAGATACTAGTTTTAATAAAAATTACTATGAATATAGTAAGATTTTATATAATTATATTTGTCCAAATAAATTTAGTAATAAAAAAAAATATTTTCAGTAAAGATGTTTAATTAACTAATTCTTTTAATAAATTGCTTTTTGTTATTCAAGACAAGGAAGCTTTACTTAAAAATATATCTAATAAAGGTTATAATATAAATCATGGACCTCAATAATGAAGAGGTTAAATTAATAGTATAAACAGCTTTTTAAATTATTTAGATACATATTATAGAAAATCATTATATAATCACAGTAAACTTCATTATAGCAAAGATAATTTAGATAACAGTTGAAAAGATAAAATTTTAACAAAAAAAAACATTTTACATTTAGAAATATAAACCAAATATTAGTAAATGTAAAATGATAATATACTAGTGATTTAAGTAGCTAAAACTTTTATTGTATAAATATATATGTTTGGATTAACTTATATATATATATATTTATAACTAAAGGGAAAATAGTATAATTTGGTAATACGATAATCTTGCACATTATTTATCTAGGTTCAAATCCTAGTTTTTCCAGCTTTAATTAATAAATATAAGCACTTAATAAATTTGTCTAGCATTTTTTCATGTTAAAATTATTCATAAATACAAAGTAAAAACAATAATACTATAAGAAGTATAATGCTTATAGTTACATATCTTAATATATATAAAGACAAAAATATAATTTATTGGGAAAATCACAATAAATGTGGTATATACCGTTGAAATAATATAATTTTGGGTATTATGTAAACTTAAGAGGATGCTTGTTAGATCATATATCAATGTATATAAAGATGTTCAAATCATCTTAAGGGCGTTTTTAACTAAAGTAGAGTATAATTTAAGTGGATATAGTTTAAAGGTAGAACTAGTGTATATGGCATATTATATCTTTGTTCTAATCAAGATATCCTCCCTTATAATTAGTAATATAATAAAAAATTCTTATAAAGAAGATTGAACAATTATTTTTCAATAGCATTTATTGAAAAAAATAAACACGGATAAATAATAGTATAATAAGTAATTCATTAGTAAAGTATAGTTATAATAAATTTAGTATAGATATTTTTGTGAACTAAGTATACGAATGTATTAAAGCCAGAATATTAAAAGAAGCTGGCTTGCAGACTTATTACTGAAGCTTTAATGAATATTAAATTAGCTAAAGTAAGTAAAACTCTTACTTCGCTTTTAATAATTGATCAATTTAGTAAATAAAAAAGATAATTATATAAAAGTATATTATTCTATACAATCTGCATCAATAGATATTGATATCAATGATGTAACAATACTAAAGTATATAAATAATTAAAATATATTTATTCAATAGTTAGAAAAATATAGTTCAATAATATAATTGTGACTTTGCACATCGCAGTTCGAGTCCTAATGTCTCCAGCCTATATAAATAAGTATAGAAATTGAATTGAAAAAAACGGTATTAACTGTATATAAACTAAAAATTGATATTAATTAAAAGAAAACATATAAATAAATATAAATACAAATGAATATATTTTATACTCTTCCTTTAGTTTTATGTAAAATAAAACTATTATTAAAAAATATAGTAATACATTTAAAAGAACGGATATATATTAAATTTAAACAATTAAAAGACAATTAATTACCTATTTTATTAACTTTAATTATAATAATTATTGTAGCAAATGTGTTTAGACAACCTATTTTTATTATTTTAGGTAAAAACATATTTAATAGTTTTCCTTTATATATGTATGTAATGTTTAGTAGTATATTTCCTACCATGTATATAGTTACAATATTAATTAATTGATTAAAAACAAGAAATTTAGATTTCTCTTTCAGATTAACAGATTTAAAAGATAAGATAACGATTTTATCTATATTATTGTTAGCTATATCTTTATATGTTTCATATTTTTATATATGACCTTTAATAAGTTGTAGTATAATATATAATATTCAATCTAAAACTACATTTATAGATTGAATATTAAATCCTAAAAATATAAAAGGTTTACGTCCTCCAAAATTAATGATGTTACCCGGTTTATCAGTTACACAAGTATTTGGACATTTTGAGAGCTCATATACTAAAGATGAAATATTATCTACAATAGAAAATTATGAACCTAATACTAATAACGCTAATCCTTCTAATGAACTTTCAAAATATTCTAATAACAAATGAATAAGTAAATAAGCTTTTACAGAAAATGTGGAAGCTAATGCTGAATATTCAAGAAAATATATAAAAACTCCTTATGTACCTGTTGAATTTTTTGGATCTTTCTGAGATAATTATGGTATTAATAAAGCAATTAAATATCAGGGTATTGTTGATGAAAATATACTTACTAATATATTACAATATTACTTTAAAGTAGACAATGATTTTTATTATAATTTTGGAGGACCTGGACAAATAGCCGATGTAAAAACAACTAATGGTGGAGTTAAACATTGTATGTTGACTACACAGAGTAATGAACCTTTATCTGAAATATTAAAAAAAGTGTGTATTAACGCTTCACAATTAACTCATTACCATAATGATCCAAGTACATTCATTATTATATGTCATAAAAAACGTATTGCATTTGCAACGTATAAACCTAGTCATATTTTATAACACAATTATCCTTTTAAAAAAGGACGTACTTTATATAATAATATTGATGATCTAATTATAGTTAGAGATACTCCTAATTTCTGTGGTATTATAAGTTTAGTTGCAACTACATGAGGTGTTGAAACAATACCTCACCAAAATGTATATAGACCACAATTGGCTTTTTATGATATTACTAATGAAAAACATATTTTTGCTATACACATGATATTTAAATATCTATCTGTAAATCACTTTGCACCAAATTTAGACAATAACTTTAATCAGATAAATTATGATACGGGAATAGGTCTTACTAATATAACAACAAGGTTACCTCAATTAGATAAATTATATATTAAAATGCAGCCAAATGGTATATTACTAAGATAAATAAAATATATTATATATTTTATTATAATTGAATTTTGTATAATTGCAAAATTTTTCTAGTGAAAAAATTTTTTTTATAACACTATAAAAAAAAGCTCAGAAAGCTCAATTGGTTGAGCAGAAAACTGAAGATTTTTGGGTTGTAAGTTCAAGTCTTACTCTGGGCAATAAATAACATAAAAATTATTTAATAGATGTGTTGAAATTGGTATACAAACTTCATTTAGGCTGAAGTGGCGAAAGCCATTATGAGTTCGATTCTCATCATCTATAGATTTATCTAGAGTCATAATTTAGTATTGTGTTGAATAGAAGAAAATTAAAAAAGCAATATTACAAGTAATAAATTAGATCTTAATTGAGTGACAGGTTTTACAGATACTGAAGGTTGCTTTATGATTAATATTACTAAATGTGAAACTAATAGAATGAAATGACAAATACGTCCTTGTTTTCAAATAAAACTACATTATAGATAAACTATTAATAAAAATAAAATCTTTTTTTAACGAAATAGGGTCTATTTAATTTAGTAATGATAATGGAGTAATGTATAGAGTTAATAAGCTAAATAATATAATAAATATAATAATTCCACATTTTGATAAATATTCATTAATTATTCAAAAGCAAAGTGATTATAAAACTTTTAAAAATATTGTGGAATTAATTAATAAAGGTGAACATTTAAATAAAAATGGTATAATAAAAATTATTAATTTAAAAGCAGTATTAAATAAAGGACTTTCAGAAAAACTAAGAATAAATTTTCCAGGTATAATTAATACAGAAAAACTGAAAGCCAATACCCTTATAAATATAGATTATAATTGAATAGCAGGATTTTTTAGTGGTGATGGTTGTTTTTCTATAAGTATTTATAAGTCTAATAAATATAAAATAGGTTATGGTATAACACTTCAAATTGCATTTAGTCAACATTCAAGAGATGAAGTTTTGTTTAATAGTATTAAAAGAGTATTAGGATGTGGAAATATAATTAAATATCCAAAGAGAAGTGCTATAGTATTAAAAATTTCTAATTTTAAAGATACTTATTATAAATTGATTCCCTTGTTTAACAAACATAAAATAATAGGAATAAAATCATTAGATTATTTAGATTTTTGTAAAGTAATATAATTAGTAAATAAAAAAGCTCATCTAACACTAGAAGGAATAAAAGAAATTAGAAAAATAAAATAAAGAATTAATAGAAATAAATATTATTTACATAATAAGAATAGATTATGTAAAACAAGATAATTTATTATTCGGAGTAGACTAATAGGTAAGTCATAGGCCTTTGATACCTAAAATTGGGTGTTCGAACCGCCCCTCCGAAATAGATCAACCATGGTTTAGAAAATCAAAATTTAATTTCATGAATTAAATATAGTAATTCGAGATTATTTAATATATAATATATGTTTATTTGCTCTAACATAATACTAACGCCCTAGTTTAATGGTTAGAACCCTGTGCTACGGACATAGTGATACGAGTTCGAATCTTGTGGGCGTTAATAATGGCCTTTATAGCTTAATGGTAGAGCAAAATACTGTTAATATTTGTATAGATGTTCAAATCATCTTAAGGGCGTTTTTAACTAAAGTAGAGTATAATTTAGGTGGATATAGTTTAAAGGTAGAACTACTGTATGTGGCATAGTATATCCTTGTTCGAATCAAGGTATCCTCCCTTATAATTAGTAATATAATAATTAATTCGAATATTATATAAGTTAGATTTACAAATTAAAATTTACTTATTTAATAAAACGAAGTATAAGCAAATATAAAGAAATATTTAGATTAAATTAAATACATAAAATTTAATAGATATTTTAACAATGTTAAAACGATTATAAATAATTCTATCCGCTTAATAATAAAATAAATTTTGAAACAATGATAAAAGGATTTACTAAAATAACTATGTGAAAAGAAAGATGATTTCTTTCATCTAATGCTAAAGATATTGGAACATTATATTTAATGTTTGCTTTATTTTCAGGATTAATTGGTACAGCATTTTCTGTTCTTATACGGATAGAATTAGCAGGACCCGGAGTACAATATATAGCAGATAATCAATTATATAATAGCATAATAACAGCACATGCTATTTTAATGATATTTTTTATGGTTATGCCAGCTATGATAGGAGGATTTGGTAATTTTCTATTACCTTTAATGGTAGGGGGTCCAGATATGGCATTCCCTAGATTAAATAATATAAGTTTTTGATTATTAATACCAAGTTTAGTCTTATTTTTATTTGCAGCTATGATAGAAAATGGAGCAGGTACAGGTTGAACTCTTTACCCACCTTTAGCTGGATTACAAAGTCATAGTGGACCTAGTGTAGATTTAGCTATATTTGCCTTGCATTTAGCAGGTATAAGTAGTTTATTAGGTGCTATGAATTTTATCACTACTATATTAAATATGAGAAGTCCAGGTATAAGATTACATAAATTAGCTTTATTTGGATGAGCTGTAGTAGTTACAGCTGTATTATTATTATTATCTTTACCAGTATTAGCTGGTGCAATTACTATGATATTAACTGATAGAAATTTTAATACATCTTTCTTTGAATTAGCTGGAGGAGGTGATCCTATATTATATCAACATCTTTTCTGATTTTTTGGACACCCAGAGGTTTATATATTAATTATACCAGGATTTGGTATTATAAGTACTACAATATCAGCTAGCTCTAATAAAAATGTATTTGGTTATTTAGGAATGGTGTATGCTATGATGTCTATAGGAGTTTTAGGATTTGTAGTATGAAGTCATCATATGTATAGTGTAGGATTGGATGTAGATACACGTGCTTATTTTACAGCTGCCACTTTAATTATAGCTGTACCAACTGGTATTAAAATATTTAGTTGATTAGCAACTACTTATGGAGGATCATTACATTTAACACCTTCAATGTTATTTGCATTAGGTTTTGTAGTTATGTTTACTATAGGTGGATTAAGTGGAGTTGTTTTAGCTAATGCATCTCTTGATATAGCTTTCCATGATACCTATTATGTTGTAGCTCACTTTCATTATGTATTGTCTTTGGGTGCTGTTTTTGCATTATTTAGTGCATGATATTTTTGAATACCTAAAATAACAGGTCTTAATTATAATATGATGCTAGGTAAAGTTCATTTCTTAATATTATTTATCGGAGTTAATGTAACATTTTTTCCTCAACATTTTCTTGGTTTACAAGCTATGCCTAGAAGAATTAGTGACTATCCTGATGCATTTGCTGGCTGAAATTTAATAAGTAGTTTTGGTTCTATTATAAGTTTAGTAGCTACATGATTATTTTTATATATTTTATATATACAATTAATAGAAGGTGAAGCTACATCAAGATATCCTTGATTAACACCTCAATATTTTAGTGATTTATTTCAAAGTTTATTTAGCAGAAATTATAATTCACTTGAATGAAGTTTAAATAGTCCACCTAAACCACATGCTTTTGTAAGTTTACCTTTACAAAGTAATATTATTTAATAATTATATATTATTAAAAAAAATGGATTTAAGTACTTTATTTTATAAAACTAAAATATTGGAAGTGCAAACCTTCTGTCCATTACTATATGTAAAAAAAGAACGTTTATTCTTAGTTTTTGGTAATAAAAAAATTTTTTTTATGATACAAGCAGCTAAAATAATAGGAACAGGATTAGCTACAACAGGTTTAATAGGAGCAGGTGTAGGAATAGGTGTAGTGTTTGGAGCACTTATAATAGGTGTATCAAGAAATCCTTCTTTAAGAGGACAATTATTTTCTTATGCTATTTTAGGTTTTGCATTTGCAGAAGCAACAGGATTATTTGCATTAATGATGGCTTTCTTATTATTATATGTTGCTTAATTAATTAGCCTTTAACAAATAATTAATAGAAAAAAATATAATAAAATATAAATGCAAAGTTTATTTTTTTGAAATCCGAGTCCTTTAGATCAATTTACTATAAGAGATTTATTTAGTATAAAAGGAGACTTATTAGCTGATATACAATTATCATTAACTAATATAGGATTATATTTACTAATTACAACATTTATTGTATTTATGTATTATTTATTAGCAACAAATTATAATATATTAATACCTAATTCTTGATCAATAAGTCAAGAATCTATATATTCTACTGTTTATAGTATAGTAGTAAATCAAATTAATGCAAATAAAGGTCAAATGTTTTTTCCTTTTATTTCTGCATTATTTATATATATATTAATAAATAATTTAGTAGGTATGGTACCTTATAGTTTTGCTCCTACTTCACATTTTATATTGACATTCTCTATAAGTTTTACTGTTGTTATAGGAGCCACAATATTAGGATTTCAGGTACATGGTTTAAAATTTTTCTCATTATTAGTACCTTCAGGTTGTCCATTGGGTCTATTACCACTTTTAGTACTAATAGAATTTATTTCCTATTTAGCTAGAAATGTATCACTAGGATTAAGATTAGCAGCTAATGTTTTAAGTGGTCATATGTTATTAAATATATTAGGAGGTTTTACTTATAATATAATGACTAGTGGTATAGTTTATTTTTTTTTAGGTTTAATG
>Ga0209807_1001756_pt1 | contig 10339 bp, 9 predicted proteins | sample GraSoiAngelo_154_FD_186168 | JGI IMG/M metagenome (GOLD analysis project Ga0209807, IMG submission 186168) | Grasslands soil microbial communities from the Angelo Coastal Reserve, California, USA - 14_1009_13_20cm (SPAdes) (version 2) | ecosystem: Environmental > Terrestrial > Soil > Grasslands ... | reverse complement strand
TCCCGTCCCGTCGGCGTCTGAGTACTGACGTCTACGTACGGGGCCCCGCTCCGGCGTGAAAAGCGGGGAGAAAGGAACAGGAGGTTCCCAATGGTCAATAAGCTCGTTCCCGCGGCGGCGGCGACCCTGGCGCTGTTTTTGACGCAGGCGCTCCCGGCGGCAGCCTGCGGTGGCCTGATCGCCCCCAATGGCGCGATCCGGCTCGAGCGGGCGACCACCCTGGTGGCGTGGCACGACGGCGTCGAGCGCTACATGACCAGCTTTAGCTACAGCGGCGAGGCGTCCAGCTTCGGCTGGATCGTGCCCTTGCCCGCCGTTCCCCAGAAGGTCGAAGAGGGGGGAGGCTGGACGCTCCAGCGGCTCGTCCGCGAGACGCATCCGCAGCCACCGATCCTCGCGCTTGATTTTGCGGCGAGCCGCACTCAGGCCGCTTCGGCTGAGGTGCTGCAACAGGTCCAGGTTCGGGCCCTCGACATCACCGTGCTGCGCGGCAGCGGTCAGGCCGTGCTCGACTGGGCCAGCGAAAACGGCTTTGCCGTCGACGCCGAGACCCGTGCCCACGTCCTGCAGTACGCGAAAGGGAGCCCGATCTTCATGGCGGCGAAGTACAACGCCGGCCGGGCGCAGCAGCAGCGGCTGCTGTTCGGCGATGGCGCGCCGGTCCTGATCACGATGAAGATCCCGCATCCGTGGGTCCCTTTCGAAGTCCTGGCCGCCGGCCAGCAGGTACAGGCGGATTTGTATCTTCTGTCTGACAAACCGGTCAACACCAGCGAGTGGCGGGCGCTGATCGGCGCCTCCGGGGTGGGCACCAAGGTGCAGGGCGCCGAGGGCTTCAGCCTCGAATTCCAGGAAAAGATGACCGACGGTCTCTATAAAGACCTGTCGACCGACAAGAACATGGGCTGGGTGCGCCGTGACAGCTGGCTGACCTACCTGACGCTGAATGCGCCCGATGACAAAGTGACGTACGACTTGAGTGTCACGCCGATGGGCGTCGTCAAGGTCGCGCCGTTTGGCACCGAGCCAATGGCGATCGTCGATGGCAATACGGCGGCGACGAAGCCGCTCGACGCACCGACGGCTCCGATGGGGACGGCGACGACGTTGCTGGTCCTCGGGCTGGTCATCGGCGCGGCGGCCTGGATCCTGAGACCTCGCAAGGCGTAGGGCCCCCACCCTGACCCTCCCCCGCGAGCGGGGGAGGGGAGGGGGCGCTCTAGATGTTGCTGCGGGATTGGCCGCCGTCGACCGTCCAGCTGGCGCCGGTCACCAGGCTGGCCCGGGCGGAGGCCAGAAAGGTCACGACGGCGGCAACTTCCTCGAGCCGGCCGAAGCGGCCGAGTGGCATGTCGGACTTGACGAAGGCGGCGATGCCCTCGGGGTCGGCTTGCTGCCGGCGCTCCCAGGACCCGCCCGGAAACATGATGGACCCCGGCGCCACGCTGTTGACGAGGATGTTGTCCGCCGCCAGTTCGCGGGAGAGGGACTTTGCGAGGCTGATTTCGGCGGCCTTCGCGAGGTTGTAGCCGGCGCGCCCGCCGCTCTCCCGGCCGTACACGGAGGCGATAAAGATAATTCGGCCATGTCCGCGCCCGCGCATCAGCGGGACGGCCGCACGGGCCGCGCGCAGACCGGCGAGCACGTTGAGCTCGAGGACCTGGCTGAACTCGCGGTCCGGTGCCTCGAGGCCGGCACCGCCACCGCCGCCGGCGTTATTGACGAGGATGTCCAGTCCGCCGAACTTTGCTGCCGCAGCGCTGATAAAGGCTTCCACCTGGCCGGGCACCGTTACGTCGGCGGTCTGCGCGAAGACGCCTGAACCAAGCATTTGCGCGGCCTCTTCCAGGCGCTGTGGGTCCCGGGCGCAGATCGCGACCCGGCAGCTCTCGGCGAGCAGGCTCTGCGCGATCGCATAGCCCAGTCCACGGGTGCCGCCGGTGACGGCGGCGACCCGGCCCTGCAGACCGAGATTCAAGGCTTAGCGGACTTGCTGAGCTTCGGCGATCGCGGGTACCTCGGCGGCTGGCGCTCCGCGGCTCACCAGGGCCTTCTCGGTCTTAGGATCGAAGAGATGCAGGTGGTGCGTATCGATGGCGACCTGGACGGCCTGCCCAGGCTGGACATCATTACTGCGTGGATCCATCCGAGAGGTCAGCGTCTTGCCGCCAATGTTGAGATAGACAAAGATCTCGCTGCCCATGCTCTCGACGACCTCGACTTTGCTATTGATCTTCGGTAGGCCGTCACGGCCGGGAAAGCGAATGTCCTTGATGTCCTCGGGCCGCACGCCCATGATGACCTCCTGGCCGCGCGAAGCACCGGCATCAGAGAGCACTCGTTCTTCGACCGGGATCTGGAAGCCCTCGCCGGTCAGCATCGACTGGCCGTCGCCACCGACTTTGACCGTCAAGAAATTCATCGCCGGGCTACCGATGAAGCCGGCGACGAACAGGTTGACCGGGTGCTCGTAAAGGGTCTGCGGGGTGTCGAACTGCTGGACAATGCCGTTGTTCAGCACGACGATGCGATCGCCCATCGTCATCGCCTCGACCTGGTCGTGGGTCACATAGATGAAGGTTGTCTGGAGTCGCTGGTGCAGCTTGAGGATCTGGACCCGGGTCTGGACCCGTAGCTTGGCATCGAGGTTGGAGAGCGGCTCGTCCATGAGGAAGACCTGGGGCTGGCGGACAATCGCCCGGCCGAGGGCGACGCGCTGTCGTTGGCCGCCCGACAGCGCCTTCGGCTTGCGGTCGAGGAACGGGTCCAGGCCCAGGATCTGGGCCGCATCACGCACCCGCTTGTCGATCTCGCTCTTCGGTGTCTTGCGCAACTTGAGCCCGAACGATAGGTTGTCGTAGACCGTCATGTGCGGGTAAAGCGCATAGGACTGGAAGACCATGGCGATATCGCGGTCCTTGGGGGCGACGTCATTGACGATCCGGTCGCCGATTTTGACCGAGCCATCACTGATCTCCTCTAGGCCGGCGAGCATCCGCAGCGCCGTGGACTTGCCGGACCCGGAAGGACCAACGAGGACCACGAACTCCTTGTCCTTGATCTCCGCGTTCATGTCGGTGATGACCGTGTTCCCGGGGTACCGCTTGTAAACGTGTTCGTAAGTCACACCTGCCATATCACTTCGAGTGTAAGCATGAACTGCAGGGCGGTCAAGGTTGCGTTTTTTTCCGAGGTCTCCAAACGTGTGTTCGGGCGCCCTTCATCGGGTCCAAAGGTTCTGAGAGGAAACCTAGACGGTGACGTTATAAGGCTGTCATTATTTGATTTGGGAAGGGTCGATTTTCGACAGCGCAGCTCCCCGGGGAGCGCGTCCAAACTACCCAGGGATGTTGAGCACAAGATGGCGACGGATTCCGACTCTCTTCTTCGACCCCAGACGTTCCCCCGGAGCCGCCCAGCGCGTGGGCTGATCTTTGATTTCGACGGGACCCTGGTCGACAGCTACCCCCTGATCGAGGCGGCCTTCGCTCATGTGATGCAAACCCACCGGCTGGACGAAGCCGCCCGCGAGCTATTTCGGAAAAGCCGCGGGCTGCCGTTGCCCGAGCAAATGCAGATGGTGGCCCCGCAAATGTGGGAGGACCTGGTCGCCACCTACCGGTCGGTCGACGCCACGCTCGGCCACGCCCGGGTGTTCCGCGGCATCCCCACGCTGGTGCGCAAACTGCGCCAGGCCGGTGTGCCGTTGGGTGTCGTCTCGTGCAAGCGCCGGGCGCTGGTCGAAGCCGAGCTGGTCGCCGCCGGCCTACGCGGATTCTTCGACGTGGTGATCGGGTTCGAGGACGTCACCCCGCCCAAGCCGGCACCCGACCCGTTGTTGGCGGCCATTGGGCGGCTGGGCTTGTCGCGGGCCGGCGCGGTTTATGTCGGCGACAGCATGGTGGACTTGCAAACCGGCCGGGCCGCGCGAGTGCGCACGGTGCTTGCCGCCTGGGGCTTGTCAGCCGAGCTGCGCGCGGCGTTCCGCCGGCACCGGCTCTGGGCAACCCGTCCGTCCGAAATGCTCGCCCTCGTCCTGACGACGCCGAACGGCAACGGGCACAAGCGCGCCGCGTAGCGATCGCCGCCGGCGGCTACTGTTCGCCGTCGGATTTCTTGTCCTGGGGCTGATTTTTGGGTTCGTGTCTCTTGCCCTCGGCCCGCTGGGGCTGATCGAGGCGCTGATTGTGCTGGGACTGGTGCTTATCCAGGTGCGGCGCATGCCCGAGCGGACCGGGGCCTACCTGGTGGGGATGAGCCTTATCCCGGTGGTCGTTCTTGCGTCGATCATCTTCCGGCTACCGGCGTGTCCGTCGCCCGTCCCGAAGGCAGCGACGCAGTGCTACGCAGCACTCGCTGTGCCGGCGCTTATCGCATACGGGGTCGTGGGCGTCATCGGGGCCGTGCTGTTGGGCAACGTGGTGCGGCGTCTATAGCCCAGCCACGCAGTGACCACTGATTTGTCTTTCGGTGGTTGACAGACAGCTGTCGCAATCCGGGTCCAGGATAGGACCATGGCCGTGGTCGAGGTCCCGCGTAAAACGCAAAAGGTCCGCTTCGAGGCGGCATTAGAGACGATGCGTTCCGGGGTCCGGGCCTTCGCAGCCTGGGTTGAGCAGGCCGACGACGAGTCGCTCGGTGAAGGTCTGATCCAGATCCGCGAAAGCGGCATCGACCCGCTCGAGGCCGTGTTCGCCAATGGGGTGCGGCGCTTCGACAAGTCTGGCGAGTACGCGGCGGACGGCGCGCTGTCTCTTATCGCCTGGCTCAAATGGAAGTGCAAACTCTCAGGCGCTGCGGCCGTCGAGCGGGTGGAGATCGCGCGCCAGCTCGACCAGCTGCCGAAAACCGAGGCGGCCTTTGCCAGCGGCGACCTCGGTTACGAGCATGTGGCGTTGATGGCACGGGCCGCCCAGCATGTCGGCGCCGCCGCGGTGCGCCAGGCTGAGTCGACACTATTGCAGGCGGCGCGGACGCATGACCCTGGCCAGTTCATTAGCGTCGCCAAGAATTTCGAGCATCGGATCGACGGCGAAGGCGCCCTCAACGAGGCCAACCGGGCGCATGCCCGGCGGTACCTGCATCTCGGTGAGCCGCAGGATGGCATGGTGCGGATCGACGGCTTACTCGATGCCGAAGGCGGCGCCACGGTACGCTCCGCGCTGCAGGCCTTTATGAAGCCAGGCAAGAACGACACGCGCAGCCACGGCCAGCGCCAGCACGACGCGCTGATCGAGCTCTGCCGGCACCGGGCCGGCGGCAAGCGCGATGGTGCCGGCCCACGGCCGCAGCTGATCATCCGCGCCAGCAGCGACACCCTGGCCGGCATTCGGGGCGCACCCGCGGGCGAGCTCGAGGGCGGCGGCACGGTGCCGGCGGCGACGGTCCAGCGCATCGCATGTGATACCGCGATCGCGCGGATCACGGGCCAGGGCGAGCTCGAGCACGAGCTGAATCACGCGACGCGAACGATCCCGCCATCAACCCGGCGGGCGCTCGAAGCGCGCGACCAGCATTGCGTCTTCCCAGGCTGCGACCGGCCGCTGAGCTGGTGCGACGGGCACCACCTGGTCTGGTGGATCAAAGGGGGCCCGACGACCCTGCCAAACCTGGCGCTCTTATGCCGAGGGCATCATCGAATGGTCCATGAAGAAGGCTGGGCACTCGAGCGCAAGGACGGACGCTTCAAAGTCACGCCCCCGTCGCGTCGAGTGATACCGAGCTCGCGATCGGCTTAGCAGCCCCTGCCAGAGGGGGAGGGAGAAAGACGGGCTGCTAGCATCAGCGGAATCTTCGATGGATGACGCCGCCTATTTTCATGCGATCCCCAAGGCGGAGCTGCATCTCCATCTCGACGGCGCGCTGAGGCCGCGCACGGTCCTGGAATTAGCCAAAGAAGGGGGCGTCCCCCTGCCGACGGACGACCTGGAGAAGCTCAAGGACTTTCTCGAGGCGACGGACAGGACAGCCTCGCTGGTTGAGTACATCGAGTACTTTCAACTACCCATTGCCGTGTTGCAGAGCGTGCCCGCGCTCGAGCGCGCGACCTACGAGCTTTGCGAAGACCTGAGCAAAGACAATGTCCGCTATGCCGAGATTCGCTATGGGCCTTGGTTGCATACCGAGCAGGGCCTGTCGCTAACGGACGTCATTCGTGCGGTCCTCGCCGGTTGGACCGCTGGACGCAAAGCCTTCGGCGTCGAGGGCGGGGTAATCGTGACGGCTTTGCGCGACATGCCGCCGGCGCAGAACCTGTCGCTGGCGCAGGTCGCCGGCCGCTTCGTCAGCGATGGCGTGATCGGCTTTGATCTGGCCGGGGATGAGGCTGGCCACCCACCGATCCTGCACGAAGACGCGTTTCGTATGGCCCGCTCGATGGGCCTGAACTTGACGATTCATGCGGGCGAAGCGGCCGGACCGGAAAGCGTGCGCCAGGCGATTGCGATGGGGGCCCGGCGGCTGGGCCACGGCGTGCGCGCTCAGGAAGACGCCGACGTCATGGCGACGATACGGGAGTTGGGCATCCAGCTCGATATGGCGCCCACCAGCAACGTGCAGACCAAGGCGGTTCGACGTCTGGAAGACCACCCGTTACGGCACTTCTACGAGTCGGGCATCAAAGTCACGATCAGCACGGACTCGCCGACGGTTTCGGCCGTCACCATGACCCACGAATTCGCGACTGCCGCTCGGGTGCTGCGTTGCTCGCGCGAACAGATCTGGGCGATGAATATGCAGGCCCTGGAAGGCGGCTTTGGCGACGAGGTCACGCGGACCCGGCTCCGGCGTGAGTTCGTCGAGGCGAGCCGCTAGACGCCGGGCGGGATCGTGTCGGGCGGGACGATCACGCCGTTGCGGATCTTGACACGGATATCCAGGACCTGATTGATCACGTCCTGGGGAACGATGCTGCTGGGCATGGTGAAGCCGGTGGCGTCCTCCTGCACTGAGAAGATCTGCTGACCGCCACGGAACTGGCCGGCCTCAAGTCGCTGCACGGTGAGTCCGACCACGTGGTCGACGCGCTTGAGTGCGCTGGTGATCACGGCGGGGCTGACAAAAGCCTCGTCGTTATTGCTACCGATCGCATACACCGATGCGTCGTAGGCCGCATCGATGTAGCCCGAGGCACAGCGCCCCGTGACTTCGAACACGATGTCCGCGCCGCCCGAGATCTGCGTGATGCCGAGCTGCTTGCAGAACGCCGGGTCCTGGGAGTCCGAGTAGGTAAGTTTCACGATCACGCCCGGATCGGTGGAGCGCGCCCCAGCGATAAAGCCGGCGATATACGGGTCGACGGCGGGACCGTGGTTGGCGCCCAGGATGCCCAGGACGTTATGGCTTGCGTTGCCGACTTTCTCCTTTTCCATGAGACCGGCGAGCGCACCGACCAGGTAGGCCGGTTCCTGTTGCTTGAATAGCAAGTCGGCCACATTGCCCAGGTCGACAGGCTGGCCGTTGTCGTCAATGGGAGTCGCATCTACAAGTGCAAATCGTTGAGTCTGATGCAGCTGCGCCGCCCGCCACACGGCCGTGGCCATGTCCGGTGAGATCGCAATCACGAGATCAGGGTGCGCGGTGGCGCAGCGCTGCAAGCTGGACAAGTAATCGCTGGTCGCGTGCGAGGCGACGATCTGAACCTGGGCGCCGGCGCCACGGGCACCGGTGATGGCAAGCTGATTGAACGTGTGGCTCGCCAACCCGTCGGCGTTGGTCGCGATGCACACGTGAGTCTTGGCGCTGTCTGGTGCCGCACCCGGCTCGCCGCACGCCGCCATTAGTCCGGCCATTAGCAGGAGCAGCGCCCACCAACCCTCCATCCCGACCCTGGCCACGGGAAAGTGGGCTGGGCTAGCCAGCTTTGCGCCGATCGCCGGATCCGCCTCCGGTCATCAATAAGCCGAGGCGTTCCTCGGGCGCATCGGGGGGTTCGATGCTCACGATCCGGCCCTCGTACATCACGGCAATGCGGTCAGATAGCGACCGCACCTCGTCGAGCTCAGCCGACACGAGCAAAATCGCCGCGCCGCCATCACGTTCGGCGATCAATCGCCTGTGAATAAATTCGATCGCGCCAATGTCCACGCCGCGGGTGGGCTGCGCGGCCAGCAGCACACGCGGCTGGGTCGCCATCTCCCGGGCGACGATGATCTTTTGCTGGTTGCCCCCGGACAGGGTCCTTGCCGGCGTCGTCGAACTTGGAGTCCGGATATCGAACTCTTTGATGAGCCTTTGGGCCCAGTTGAAGATCGCCTTCAGCCGCAGCACCAGCCCGTCCCAGGCGAAGACGCGCGTCCGTTGACGGCCGAGGATCAGGTTGTCGGCAACGGAATAATTCAACACCAGGCCGGCGCCGCGACGGTCTTCCGGGATATGACTGACGCCAGCAAGTCTTATCGTCGCTGCGGTCAGGTTGCTGACTTCGCGATCGGCCAGGAACATGTGTCCCCCGGTGGAGCGCCGTGTACCGGCGAGGGCCTCGACCAGCTCGCTTTGCCCGTTGCCTTCGACTCCGGCGATGCCGAGGATCTCGCCCTGGTGCAGCTCGAAGGAGACACCGCGTAGGGCCTGGACGCCCTGGTCAGAGTTCGCCGAGAGATTTTCTACGCGAAGCGCGATCGGCCCGGGCTGGGACGGCGTCTTTTCGACTCGCAGGAGCACGTCGCGGCCGACCATGAGTCTCGCGATCTCCTGTTCGTCCGTATCTTTCGTGACCAGGTGGCCAACGACTTTACCGCGGCGCATGACCGTGATCCGGTCCGAGATCTCCAGGACTTCTTTGAGCTTGTGCGAAATAAAAATAATCGTCTTGCCGGACTGAACCAGGCCCCGCAGCACACGAAAAAGCTCTAACGACTCCTGGGGCGTAAGGACGCCAGTCGGCTCGTCGAGGATCAAAATTCTGGCGCCGCGATAGAGGACCTTGACGATCTCCACACGTTGCTGCAGGCCGACCGGGAGAGCTTCGACACGAGCATCGGGATCGAGGGCCAGGCCATATTGTCGAGTTAATTCGCTGATGGCGGCTCGCGCCTTCGCATAGTCATAGAAGCCCCCCGGCCGCACCGGCTCGCTACCCAGGACCACGTTCTCGCCGACGGTAAACACCGGGATCAGCATGAAATGCTGATGCACCATGCCGATGCCTTGTCGGATGGCGTCGCGTGGGCCCTGCATCGGCGCCGGCTTGCCCTCGATCAGGATCTCGCCGCTGTCGGCGTGAATCAGACCGTACAAGATATTCATCAGCGTGCTCTTGCCGGCGCCGTTTTCGCCGACCAGGGCGTGGATCTCGCCCTGCCGGACCTGCAGATCGACATGGTCGTTGGCGACCACGCCCGGGAAGTTCTTGACGATGCCGCGCATCTCGACCGCCAGCCCGCCCTGTCCCGGGTTGGTCATTCTGCCCCCGGAACGTACGGAATGCCATCGGCCGCCGGCGGGCTACTGCGGCGGACGACGGCGGCAAGCACAATCAAGGTCAGTAAGTACGGCGTCATGCTCAACAAGTATTGCGACACGTGAATGCTCGAGTTGGCATCGTAGATGGCCTGGCCAAAACCAAAAATCAGCGTCGCGATAAAGGCGCCGATTGGCGTCCATTTGCCGAAGATCATGGCCGCCAGCGCGATGTAGCCCCGGCCGTCGGTCATGTTCGGAACGAACGTGTTCGCGATGCCGATGGACAGAAACGCGCCCGCCAATCCGGACAGTAACCCGCTGGTGACCACGGCGCCGTAGCGCAGTAGATAGACGTTGATCCCGGCCGTATCGGCGGCCTGCGGATGCTCGCCCACGGACCGTAGGCGCAGCCCAAGCCGGGTCCGAAAGAGCACGATCTGGGTGCCAATCAAGACAATCACCGCGACGTAGACCATGACGTTCTGTTGGAAGAAGACCCGGCCGAGGAACGGGATCTGGCCGAGCAGCGGCACGTTCCAGTTCGGCAGCGCATTACTCGACGGCACCTGCCCGACGTCGGCCAGGCCATAAAAACGGTTCAGTAAAAAGACCGTGATGCCGGCAGCAAAGATATTGATCGCGACGCCGCTGACGATCTGATCAGCCCGGTAACGGATCGACACGACGGCGTGGATCAAGGCCATCAGGCCCCCGGCGATCATGGCCGCCAGCACGGCGATGAAGACGTTATGCACGGCCAGGTCGACGGCGACGGCGAAGAAGGCGCCCGTCAGCATCATGCCCTCCATCGCGATGTTTACGACGCCGCTCCGTTCTGAGATCACGCCGCCCAGCGCTGGTAGCAATAAGAGTGCCGCGTACTGCAGGGAGGCGTGCCACAGATCCGGCGTCCCCATCAGCCGGAAGATATCGCCGA
>Ga0209807_1001752_pt1 | contig 10344 bp, 6 predicted proteins | sample GraSoiAngelo_154_FD_186168 | JGI IMG/M metagenome (GOLD analysis project Ga0209807, IMG submission 186168) | Grasslands soil microbial communities from the Angelo Coastal Reserve, California, USA - 14_1009_13_20cm (SPAdes) (version 2) | ecosystem: Environmental > Terrestrial > Soil > Grasslands ... | reverse complement strand
CGGCCGATGGGACCCAGCTGGCCGGTGCGGTCGGCGAGCGGCAGAAGATCGCCGGGAAGAATCAGTCCGTAGCGCGGGTGCTGCCAGCGGAGCAGCGCTTCGACCCGCCGACAGCTGCCGGTCCGCAGATCGAGGATCGGTTGGTAGTGCAGCACGAGCTGTCCCCGCTCGACCGCGTGAACGATGTCGCGTGCAAGGGCTTCCGTCTGCGTCGCATCACGGCTCCTGCCCGATCGCTCGGAAATCGCCAGGTCGCCGCGCGCGATCGTTTCGAGAACCCGCGTGCGCGCCCCTGCTTTCATTTCGACGAGCGTGCGTGCTAGAGGGCGAGAGGTATAGCCGTGGCCGCGGGACTCACGCACCCCGTGTTTGTGGTAGCCCGCCCGGCTGCGCCATGGGATAAGGGGGTCCGGTCCCACTCGGATGACCCGATGGCGCTACTGCCCTTTCGGGGCTGAGAGAACCTACGGATATCCGATGTACGGCAGGCGTTGCAGACCTAGCTTGGTCACCAATGAGCGCGCTCGTCCGAAAATTCACCGCCGGCGACCTGCTTACGCGCCTGCGTCGCGTGTACCTGGCCCTCGTCGCGGTCGTCTGCCTCACTACGGGGCTTCAGCTGGAGTTTGGACGGGGCGGGCGTGTGGAGCTTCGCGTCCTCGCAGGTGTGGGCGTCATAGTTCTTTTGGCAGTCCTCGTCCGTGCCCACCGTCGCGGGGGCTTCCATCCGGCCACGATCGCGATCGACGCGGTCCTTTTCATTCTGGTTGGCCTCGCGCTTGGCGATGCGACTCGAGCGCTCGGCCTCATCTACCCAGTCCTCTTCGTACGCTCCTCCTACGGGAGCGCGCGCGGACTCCTGGTGACGCTCGCGGGGTACGTCAGTTCCCTCGCCGTGGGTTACGCCATCTCAGGCGGCGCGCTTGAGGTCGTCTGGCCGACGTTCCTCGGGCAGCTACCGATCATGATCACCGAGGCGTCGGTCGGGCACCTCTTGGCCCGGGCCCTGACACGACAAGCCTCGCTTGAGAGCGAGCTGCGCCAAAGCGAGAGTCGTTTCCGCTCACTCGTGCAGAACTCGTCCGATGTGATCATGGTCGTCAGCCCGACCGGCGAGATCCGCTTCCACACACCATCGGTCGAGCGTCTTCTCGGGTACGCGCCCGACGCGCTCGTCGGCGCGCGTCTGGAGGACTATCTCCATCCGGACGACCGGGCCGCGGCATTGTCCTGTGTCGCGGATACCGCCGCCGGTGGCGATTGCACCGGGGGCGAGTGGCGAATCCTGCATCGTGACGGCATGTGGTTGCACGTCGACGTGCTGAGCAGCGGCATGCTGAACGATCCCACGATCCGCGGCCTCGTCCTCACGATGCGCAACGTGACCGAGCGCAAGGCCCTCGAGCGCCGTCTTACCCACGAGGCCCTGCATGACCCGCTCACCGATCTTCCGAACCGCGCGCTCCTTCAGCGGCGTCTCGCGGGGGCATTGGCACGCACCGACTCGACTGGCCTGGCGGTGCTCTTCGTAGACCTCGACGACTTCAAGGTCGTGAACGACACGCTCGGCCACGCCGCGGGCGATCAGCTCATCATCGCGGTGGGCCGACGACTTCGCGACGCGCTCCGCGAGGAGGATCTCGCGGCTCGGCTCGGTGGCGACGAGTTCGCGGTCCTGGTCGAAAACGTCACGAGTCCGGCCGAGGCGGAGGCTGTAGCGGCCCGCCTCACGACCGAGCTGCAGCGACCTTTCACGATCGCCGGCCGCCAGGTATTCGCGCACGCGAGCATCGGCGTCGCCGTCGGCATTCCCGGTGAGGTCACGCCCGACGAGCTGCTGCGCAAGGCCGATGTCGCCATGTACGGCGCGAAGGGACACGGCAAGGCTCGCTTCGAGACGTACGATCCGGTCCAGAACGCCTCGGTCGAGCGGCGCGCCTGGGCGGAGACCGATCTCGCAAGAGCGTTCGGTGCAGGCGAGCTCTTCCTCGAGTACCAGCCCGTCGTCGGGCTTGAGGACGGTGGCATCGTCGGCGCCGAGGCGCTGGTCCGCTGGCGGCACCCGCAGCGCGGCATCATCCCGCCGCTCGACTTCATCCCAGCGGCCGAGCAGAGCGGGCTCATCGTGCCGATCGGACAGTGGATCCTTCTTGAGGCCTGCCGTCAGGCGCGCGTCTGGCAGGACTCCGCTCCCGCGGACCAGCAGTGCAGCATCAGCGTGAATGTGTCGGCGAAGCAGCTGCTTCACCCCGACCTGGTCGCGCACATCCAAGTCGCGCTCGCGGAGTCGGGGATCGATCCGCGGACGCTGGCAGTCGAGGTCACAGAGACCGTTCTCCAGCACGATGCCGCCGCCGTGGCCCGCCGGCTTGACGAGATCAAGGCGCTCGGCGTCCGGATCGCGTTGGACGACTTCGGAAGCGGCTACACATCGCTTGGCTACCTGCGGCGCTTCCCAGTGGATCTGCTCAAAATCGACCGCTCTTTCATTAAGGGTATCGGCGAGAACGAGCAGGACCGTGCTCTCGCGAGCGCCATGCTCGGTCTCGGCAAGAGCCTGCGGGTACGCACCGTCGCCGAGGGGATCGAAACCCCCGCGCAGGCCGCTCTGCTCCACGCGATGGGGTGCGAGCTCGCGCAGGGCTATTACTTCGGTAAACCGATGAGTGGCAACGCGATCACCGCCATGGTGGCAGGGCGACTCGTTCCACTCGCCGTGACCGCCTAACTTACCGCCGCCGAAACCTGCTCGCTCTCCGGTCGATCGGAATTATTTCGGCGGGGTGAAGCTGAAAAGTGCGCCCTCGCCCGGGAGCGCGTCCTGGGTGTAGATGAGGTTGTTCGTTTCGTCGTAGGCGAGGTTCTTCGCGCCGCTGAACGATCCGGTCGGCACGTTCGTCAGGAATGCGATCGGGGAGCCGGAGAAGATCCCGATGGACGAGCCGTGCGGGAAGTTGTGCGCCCCGAAGTAGAACCGGTCGGTCTTCGGCGAATACGTGACCGAGTCGCCGGAACCGACCTGACCGAAGACGCCGACGAATATCCCCTTTGTGAGGTCCCACGCCACGGTCAGCGGCGTTCCGGTGCTCCCGGCGCGCCCGACGTTGCAGCCGAGGACCGCCTGGTTCGTCTTGGGGTTGATCGCGAGGCCCTGCGGGTTGCAAAGCACCGCGACGACATCCTTGCGCACGAGGACATCCTTGACGGGATCGAACACGAAGACCGCGTTCTGATCCGAGCTGGTCATGTACATGAGCCCATCGGCGCTGTCGTACTGCGGCTGTTCGAGGGCCGCACCGAGGTTGTCGAACTTGTGCACGATCGCATTCGTGGTCGCGTCGATGACCGTCACGAAACCGTCACCGCTGTTGGCCACGTAGACCTTGTTGTCCTTCGGGTCGTAGTCCAACTCGTCCGCGCGACCCTTGCCGCCGGTGTTCACTTTCGCGATCAGGGCCAGCGAGGTGAGATCGATGATCGCGACGTTGCTGTCGTTCAGTCCCGCAAACAGCTTGTTCACGTTCTTGGCGACGACGACGCCGTTTGCGCCGCTGCCGGCGTCGACAGTCTTGATGTATCTCGCTTCCTTTGTCGTGATGTCGAAGACGTCCACTCCGTTGGTGGTCCGGTCCGCCGCGAAGAGGCGGTGGGCCTCCTGGTCGATCACGATGAGATCAATGGATGCCGTTTTGCCGCTCAGCGGCGGGATCAGGGTCTTCGTGAGTGGCACCACCGTGGTGTCCGCAGCGATGGGAGGCAGCAGGGTCGGCTGCGGCGTCGGCGTTGGCGCACCGGACGCGCCCGCGCTGCCCGCTGCGGTCGGCGTCGGTGTCGCGGTCGGCGCCACCGTCGTTGCGACCGCCGCTGTTGTGGGCGACGGTGAGGGTGCGCTGGCGGAGCCACACGACGAAATCAGGACCGCCACCGCCGCCAGGCTCACTAACCGGCCAGCCCCGAACCGCACACCCATCGTCGTCCCCCCAACTTTCACCGGCGGTGCTCCCGCGGAAGCATTCTGCTACGGGAGAAACGCAAGATCTCGGGGAGAGATCGCTTGCTGTGATGCCTGGTAGCCGCGCAGCGGCTCCTCATAATCGGCATCGTCGCATCCGACCGACCGAATCCAGCGTAGTCACCGTGGGCGTCACGATTTTTGACGGGGGAGTCTGCCGTGAGACATAGAACGGTACTTGCGTTCTCGGTGGTCACAGCCTTGGCGATCGCGAGCGTCTTCTTCGGACTGACCGCAGTCGCGACTCCGCAACCGCTGCTCGACCCAGCGAACGGCCACCCGCACTTCGACAACGGAAAGGCGATCTCGCATCCGTCAGCCGGCGTCGAGGTCGCGTTCGACGAGGAGCGGGCCCAGGGCGCCGACGTGCAGTCGTCGGTTGGCTCCGACACGCCGCCCGACGCGAGCGCATCGTCCCTCGGCTGCGCGAATCGCGGTTCCCTGACGAATCCGCGCACCAACCGCGATTGCACTCTGCGCCGACAGGCGGAAGAGCAGGTCGCGGTGAACCCGACCGACGGGAACAACATCATCGTCGGCCAGAACGACAGCCGCGTCGGCTTCAACCACTGCGGCTTCGACTACTCGCTCAACGGCGGTGTTACCTGGGGCGACGGGCAACCGCCATTCTTCCAGCACCTCTCGCCGCTCGGCCACACCTACGATGCCGCGAGCGACCCGGCGGTGACCTTCGACGGTAACGGGCGCGCCTGGTACAGCTGCGTCATGTTCGACGTCAACAGCAATGCCAGCGGCCTCTTCGCCTCGCCGTCGACGGCGGCGCTCAAGGGTTCCGCGTACTCAAACATCGGCGCCGGTCCATCTCCGTTCGTCGTCGGGACCGAAGACGCCAGCGGGGCGCACTTCTTCGATAAGGAGTTCATCGCGGCCGACAAGCGAGTCGGTCACACCGAGGTCTATGTGACCTGGACCGACTTCCGTGCGGATCCCCGTTGTAAGCGCTCACAAAACCGCGGCGGCTTCTGTGAGGCGCCGATCATGCTGTCGAAGTGGGTCCAATCGTCGGGACACTGGACCACACCGATCGAGATCAGCGGACGTTCCTCGCTGTGCACGCTCGGCGACTCATTCAACCCACAGATCCCCGCGGACTCGTGCAATATCGACCAGGGTTCGATGCCCGTCGTCCTCGGTGACGGCAGCGTGTTCGTCGTCTTCAACAACTTCAACACTCCGACGCTCGTGAACCAGCAGCTCGGCGTCAAAGTCAGTGCTGACCTCCAGACAGTCAGCGCGCCGGTGAAGGTGGGCGTCGACGACGAGACCTTCGCGGCTCTCTGTGACTTCGGCCGCGGGCCGGAGCAGTGCGTCGAGTCGCTGAACATCCGGAGCCAGGATTTCCCGCAGATCGCGGTCGATCCGAGCAACGGGCAACACCTCGCCGCCGCTTGGAACGACACGCGCGGTCTTAGCGCGGCGAACACGGGCGCGTACAACATCATCGTGTCCGAGAGCACTGATGGCGGAGCCACGTGGACCGATGCGAGCGGCGGCGGCGCCAAGCTCACGCCGGGCGGCACAGCTGCGTACTTCGAGCCGTCGGTCGCTATCTCGACGACCGGCAAGGTGGTCGTCAGCACGTACCGCGCAAACACGGCCCGTCACACCACCTCGGTCGGCGACGGCACCTACGGATACGGCTTCCTGGTCAAGGGCGCGACTTCATTCGGCGCTTACCAAAACGCGAGTGACAGCCAGACCAATCCCAGCCCGCAGGCAAACGCCTCTCAGCGCGGGTTCCTCGGCGACTACTCCAGCATCACGGCCGGAGCGACCGGGGCGGTGTTCATGGTCTGGTCGGACACCCGCAACGCGAGCAGCGCCGGTCCGGACGAGGACATCTTCATCTTCAAGGCGACACCGTAGAGAGACCCGCACCAAGCGAACACAAGAGGCCGGTCTTCGGACCGGCCTTTTCCTTCTGGCGAACTAGGGCTATAGAGCACGGCTACCACTCCGCGATAGGCTCAGGGCATGGCCACGCGGACCAGGCGGCGCACCAACCTTCGTGTCGGTGCCGGGATCTCGACTCGTCGCTCCGGACTCGCGGCGACGGAAGACGCGCTCGGTGCTGCTCTCGCGGCGCTTGACGGGGCGATCCCTGATCTCGCGTTCCTATTTGTCGCGCCGCAGTTCGAGGACGAGCTCGAGTCCATCGTCGAAAGCGCGAACGCGAGCCTCGGCGGCGGAACGCTTCTTGGCTGCGTGGCCGGTGGGGTCATCGGCGGCGCTCGCGAGGTCGAGGACGCGCCGGCCGTTTCGGCGTGGGCGGCGACGCTACCGGGAGTCCGGGTCCGCCCCTTCACGCTCACCTACGCCGAGGAAGAGGAGCACGGCGTTTTCGACGGCCTCGAGGAGGTACCGACGCGTGCCCCCGACAGCGTGCTGGTCATGCTGGCGGATCCCTACACGTTCCCGGCGCACCTTCTTCTCGATCATCTGAACGAGCACGCGCCCGGCTTGCCCGTCGTGGGGGGCATGGCATCGGGCGGCATCGTCGCGGGCCGCACGCGCCTCATCGCGGACGACGAGATCCTCACCGAGGGTGCGATCGGCGCGATCCTCGAAGGAGCGCACGGCGCGACCGCCGTCGTGTCGCAGGGTTGCCGGCCGGTCGGCGAGACGTTCGCGATCACGCGAGCCGAGCGCAACGTCGTCTTCGAGCTCGGCGGGCAGCCGGCGCTCAAACGTGTCGAGGAGCTCTACACGACGGCGACCGAGCGCGATCAGCTCTTGATGCGACGCGGCCTGCATGTCGGTCAGGCCACGACGGAGCTCAAGCCTGAGCTCGGTCGCGGGGACTTCGTCATTCGCAACCTCGTCGGGGTCGACCGGGATACGGGCGCGATAGCCATCAGCGATATGGCCGAGGTGGGGCAGACCGTTCAGTTCCAGGTTCGCGATGCCGAATCGGCGCGCGAGGACTTGCGCGCGATGCTCGAGCCGGAGCGCGCCGCGCCGGTGGCCGGGGCGCTGCTCTTTTCGTGCAACGGGCGCGGTCAGAGCCTCTTCGGCCAACCCGATCACGACATCGGTGCGGTGAAGCGGGCCTTCGGGGATGTTCCGGTCGCGGGTTTTTTCGCGGCGGGCGAGCTCGGTCCGGTCGCGGGCCGCAACTTCGTGCATGGGTTCACCGCGTCGATCCTGCTGTTCCGAAATGGAGGCGGGCCGAAGCTATAATTCGCTCGTTCGGACATCGTCCGGATGAAACGCGGAAGTGGCTCAGTTGGTAGAGCATCACCTTGCCAAGGTGAGGGTCGCGGGTTCGAGTCCCGTCTTCCGCTCCGAAGTGATAACAACTGGCGAGGGGCCTCCTCTTGCCGCTGTCGCGCCAGAACCGCCTCCACGTAGGGCTCCCAAATTGGCCTCGGCCTGACTTCAAGCCGCCTGCAGGGCGGCGCCGTTGGCAAGCGCGATCAACTCATCCACGGACCACTGGTCATAGGCATGGGTCCCGTATTTCGCCGCTTTGATCTGCCCGGACGGCGCGATCAGAAAGTCGCCCGGCAGGCCGAATGGCCCTCCCGAAAGCCGCAAGCCAAAATGGCCATGAGCCATCCCGCGCATGGCGGCGCGTAGGGCCTTGAGGCTAATGAACCCAAGCGACGTTCCAACGCTAAATTTCTTGTAGAGGGTCTTCTTCGGATCGCCAACTAGCGCGAATGGAACGTCCTTCTGGTACGACCGGATCGATGTAGCGGAAGAGTGAAAGACGATCACCTCTTTGATGCCCGCCGCTTCGATCTCGCGAGCACGCCCGCGCAGCTCGGCAATGTGCGTGTTGCAGATAGGGCAGTCCACGAACCGCCGGAGCTGCAGATGGACGAGACGGTTAGGGTCGGGGAGTTTTATCGACTCGCCGGTGACGGATTCCAGAGTTGTAGCCGGAACAATATCGCCTGGTTTGAATTTCATGTTCATTCACTCCTTGTTGTTTGTCAGGCGCCGAGCCGGAGCTGGCACCTAGACGTGTAGACACCAGATCCCCGGCGAATTAGCTGGTGGTCCGACCGCCTAAATTTGGTCCCGGTCGGTGTCAGTGCTGATGTGGGCGTGTCCGCAACGAGATGGGGGCATAGGGCAGAGGATGGTGGCGTGCAGAGGGAGCAGGGGGAGCTACTCATTCGTGCGCGGTCGGGAGACGATGTGGCCTTCGAGGAGCTCGTCCGTCCCTATCATCGGGAGCTACAGGCACACTGCTACCGGGTTCTGGGATCCGCCGCCGACGCGGAAGATGCCTTCCAGGAGTCGCTTACCGCTGCCTGGAAGGGACTGGCGGGATTCGAGGGGCGAGCCTCCTTCCGCACATGGCTATACAGAATCGCCACCGGCCGCTGCTTGAATATGGTGCGCGCAAGCAAGCGGTCACCAGTGAATGCGACGCTGATGGATGTCGAGCCCCGTGAGCCCAGTCGATTGGGTGAGGTTCTCTGGTTAGAGCCGTATCCCGATGCCGTACTGCCAGAGGTCGCTGACCCGACGGCCGGACCGGAAGCGCACTATGAGCGACGGGAATCCATTTCGCTGGCTTTCATCGCCGCGCTGCAACTGCTGCCACCGCGCCAGCGTGCTGCCCTGATCTTGACTGACGTCTTGGACTTCTCCGCGCGCGAAGTCGCCGACATGCTCGAGACAACGGAGCAGGCGATCTACGGTGCGGTCAAACGAGCGCGCGCCACGCTCGCTCGCCAACTGCCGAAAGCTGAGCCGCCGCCACTGCCGAACTCACTAGACGAAAAGAAGGTGCTTGACCGACTGGTTCGTGCCTGGGAGGAATGCGATACGAACGCGTTGGTGGCGTTGCTGACTGACGACGTGTGGTTGCGGATGCCACCGAATCCTCTCGAATACCAAGGTAAGGAGACGGCCAAACGGTGGTTTGCGACAATTGCGTTCGGCGAGGGCCGACGCTTCCGGCTCGTCCCTACTCGTGCGAACGGACAACCCGCATTCGGCCTCTATCTCTTCAGCCCTATAACTCGCGTCGCCCACGCATTCGCCCTGATCGTGGTGACCTTAGCTGGCGATCGGGTCAGCGCAATCACGCGATTTGAGAGCGGCGTGATGGCGCGATTCGGCCTGCCGCGATCGGTCGCACGAAACTGATTCTGGGCGCACTGGTCGCTTGGCAGCCATACAAGAGTGTGCTACCAGCCTCCCGCGAGAACGAATCTTTACTTCGCGACAGCGATGGACACGTGCGGGATGCTGCGCGCCGCGCCCTGACGGCGCTAGATAGGCGGGGTGCGAGCGCGTGATCCGAGGAATGTCGGAGATTAGGAGGAAGCCTGCTGCCCGCCTCGTTTGTTGTTGGCCGCTTCTCTGACGTGCATTTTGATTCGAAGCCGGTGTCAATTCACGCGTGAGGTATTCGCTAGGCCGCTTCTCTCGACCTCATCCATTTCAAGCAAGAGCCCTTGATTTGATCACGGCCTCTGCCCACCCCTTTCGCGATCAGCCGCCCCTTCAGTTCAGCCCGCCAGCCGAAGCCACCCGCGCTCGTCCCGGACCAGCCGAGTTGTTTCAACATTGCGGACATAGAGTCCCGTCTTCCGCTCCGAGTACGCCCTCAGACCGCGTCCAACTACGATTGCCAACTGGCTGGGGTCATGGGATCGGCGCTGTCTCCGAGTGAGCGCTCGAGGGCGGCGCGCTTCTTTTTCACCGAGGGCGACGAGAACGACGTGGTGAGCTTAGAAGGCTCGCAGGATTGTTCCCCTTGTGCGCTAAATGGCGAAAACAGGCGTTCTCTGTTTTCCATTTTTGCCATTGTTTGCATCCTCGAGTCCTCAAGAGCGAACCCGAATGATCGTCTTCCCCGGGCGTCGCTCGGTTGGATTGAGGGCGGCGACGGCACCGTCGAGGGTGCAGACGGTGCCGATGTTCGTCCGCAGTCGCCCGTCCCGCACTCGCTGGACGATCTCACCCAGTTGGGCACGATCGGACTCGACAACGAAGTCGACCGCGAGGCCGTCGTCCGGCCGCGCCTCGGAGGGCCCGACGATGGACACCAGCGTTCCACCGGCTCGAACCAGGCGCGCGGACCGCTTCCCGACGTCGCCGCCGATGAGATCGAAAACCAGGTCGACGCCGCCGACGTCTTCGAGGACGTCGTTCTCGAGGTCGACGAACTCCTGCGCGCCGAAGTCGAGCGCCTTCTCGCGGTCGGCCGCGCGTCCGGTGCCGATGACGTAGGCGCCCGCCAACCGTGCGAGTTGCGCCACCATCGAGCCGACTGCGCCGGCCGCGCCGTGCGCGAGGACGCTCTGCCCCGCCTGAAGCCGGCCGTGCTGGAAGAGTCCCTGCCACGC
>Ga0209807_1001749_pt1 | contig 10353 bp, 10 predicted proteins | sample GraSoiAngelo_154_FD_186168 | JGI IMG/M metagenome (GOLD analysis project Ga0209807, IMG submission 186168) | Grasslands soil microbial communities from the Angelo Coastal Reserve, California, USA - 14_1009_13_20cm (SPAdes) (version 2) | ecosystem: Environmental > Terrestrial > Soil > Grasslands ... | reverse complement strand
TTGCGCCCGTCATCCCGCAAAGACGTCCAAAAAAACGCAGCGTTTCCGCGCCAGTCAGAAATTTGTAGAGATACGGGTTCTCTGGAAGAAAACCAACTGCTTCGCGACTTTCGACGAGGCGACTGTCTCGTCCAAAAATTTCGGTTCGGCCGCGTGTCGGCGACACCAGACCGAGAATAATCTTCAGTGTGGTGCTTTTGCCGGAGCCGTTCGGCCCGAGCAATCCATACACTTCACCTGGTTCAATGCGAAGGTTGAGGTCCTTTACCGCAACAACCCTGCGAGTGGGATGGAACGGAACAGGAAAAATTTTGGTCAGTCCGTGAACAGCGACGGCCGGACCCGCCTCCGCGCCGCTGCGGCTTGACGAGTTAGTCATGGCGAATCTCAAAGCCGCGCGCAGCCACCGGTTCGTTCAACTTGTTCTCAGTTTGTTTTCGAATGAGCGAGTGAAGTTCGCCTTGAGCGACCTGATCGAGAAAAGCGCGTAGCTCGTCCTCATCACCTGAAACCTGAAGTTCTACGCGACCATCCGGCAGGTTGCGCACCCAACCTGTCACGTCAAAGCCTTTGGCGATGTGGCGCACAGTGAAACGGAACCCGACCCCTTGGACGCGGCCTTCATAAAACACCTGAAGCGAGATCATCACCTGCTCCAAGAGAGAACCTGAGCATCGTCTATTTATACGAATAGACGAGACAGAAACTGCCTTCTTGGTCCTCAACCGAATCGACCGATACAAAGTACTGGCCGCTGTTCTCCGGCGCGAAGCCGGCCGCCGCTTTGTCCCCGTTGCTGAAGTTCTCGGTGGCCATTTGGTTTCCGGTTTCGTCATAAACGCTGACGGCAATTGTTTTGAGTGGCTCCGCCGTGCCCACAGAAAACCAATACTGATTTCCCGAATAAAGGTTCACCGCAATCAGGGCATGATCGTGTGGCTTAAGCACTCCGCACGAATGTCCATCTCGAATCTTAAACCCGTCATTTCCAAATGCTCCCGCAAGCTCGAGTGCGTCTTTGCGTGCACTCACTTCAGCATCTGTGTCTGCGCGGAGAACAACACTCGAGCTCAGCGCAAAAATCAAAGGAAAAAATTGCAGGCAACGTTTCATTTGGGCGACTCCTTGCTTTCTATTTTTGTCATCAGGTTGCCGACCGCCTCATTGAGTTTTCCCACGTCTTCCGCGCTTGGCGCCTTGCTCTCCGGAAACGAAACGAGTTTCTCAATTCCGGTAAGTTGCTCGCTTACGTCTTTGACCAGCGGTTCCTGGCGTAATTCAGGCGAAATTGCATTCAGCTTTGACTGCATGAAGTGAACCAGTGCCGGTTCGCGCAGAACCTTTGCGGCGGCGGCGTTATAATTTTTAGTAATCGCGCCAGTGACCACCTGCGTTCCGCGGATCCATCCGCCAAGAGTGACAAGGATAACCAGGTCTTGGTCGGCGTGCGATTGCATTGAGCATTTCACCTCGTTTTGCGTCGCTTCCAATTCCTCCTGAAGCGTGTCCCATTGGTTGTTCTCGGCAAATTCATTGATGCTGTTGCCGCGGCTGAGCAGTTGCTCACTCACACCGAGCGCCTTCCCGAGCTTCATGATGTCCGAGCCGGTATTCTTCACCTGCTGACCATCTTTGGCCTCCACGGCGATGAACCCATCCGCTATCAAACCGCCGAGGTTAAGGGCGATCTGCGCGCGATTGGCGTAGGTCACAGGAATTGGGGCACGATATTGAGCCGACCAGTTAATTTTTCCCGACTTTCCAAGGGCAGCGAATAGCTCGCCCGGCGTCGGAACAGTAATCGAATCGCTTTTGACAGCTTTTGCCATTTGATCCGGCGATAAACGTTGCCCTTTGTCGGCTGCCGCGGGGCAAACAGCAGCAAGCAAGGCAAGCACGGGCAGTGCAACCAAACGAATCACCGCGAAGATTATGCGCGCCTCAGCGAAATTGCCAATCGGAATCTCTCACGCTCTAAGCGGGTTCCTCGCAGCCTTCTCCATGGTGGCTCCAACTATACGGATTGCCTCGTGAAGCCAAAGCTGTTCTAGTCGCCGCAGAACATATGGCGAGCACCAGCATTACTCAGATTCACGCACGCCAAATTTTGGATTCACGCGGCAATCCGACCATCGAAGCGGATGTCCGAGTTGAAAGCGGCGCGCTTGGCCGAGCGGCTGTTCCCAGCGGGGCGAGCACGGGCGAACATGAAGCATTGGAATTGCGCGACGGCGACAAAAGCCGCTTCGGCGGCAAAAGCGTGAGAAAAGCGGTTGCCAATGTTAACCAGAAGATTGCGCCGATTCTCAAGGGACTGGACGCGCGAGACCAGGCAAACATCGATAAGAAACTAATCGAACTCGACGGTACGCCGACCAAGAGGAATCTTGGCGCCAACGCGATGCTGGCTGTTTCTCTGGCAGTCGCCCGTGCGGCTGCAGAGGCCGAAAACTTGCCGCTGTTTCGATATCTCGGTGGACCCGAAGCGCGAGTGCTTCCGGTGCCGATGATGAACATCCTAAATGGCGGGGCCCATTCGGATGCGCCAATCGATTTTCAGGAATTTATGATCGTGCCGCGCGGCGCGCCGAGTTATTTGGAAGGATTGCGCTACGGCACGGAAGTGTATCACGCGCTCAAATCTGTTTTGAAAGCGCGGCATCTTTCCACGGCCATTGGCGACGAAGGCGGATTTGCGCCGCAGCTCGGTTCCGCTGAAGACGCGTTGGAATCGATTTCCGCAGCTGTTGAGACGGCTGGTTACAAGCTGGGCGAACAGGTCTTTATCGCCCTCGATCCCGCTGCGTCGGAGTTTTATGACTGCGACCAGAAGCTTTACGTTTTCAAGAAATCGGGGGCCGCAAAAAAAACTGCTGAAGAATTGGTCGATTATTACGCCGAGCTTTGCGCGCGTTTCCCGATCATATCGATCGAAGACGGTTGCGCGGAGAACGATTGGGACGGCTGGAAAAAATTGACGAAGAAACTCGGCTCCAGGATCCAACTGGTCGGCGACGATCTTTTCGTCACGAACGTGAAATTTCTTCAGAAAGGAATTTCCGAGCAAGTGGCGAATTCCATTCTTATCAAGGTAAATCAGATCGGCACGCTGACGGAGACGCTCGCAACGATCGACGTGGCAAAGAAAAATAATTACACGACCGTGATCAGTCATCGCTCGGGTGAAACTGAGGACACGACCATTGCCGATATCGCGGTAGGAACAAACGCCGGCCAAATCAAGACGGGTGCACCATGCCGGAGCGATCGCGTGGCCAAATACAATCAGCTGTTGCGGATCGAAGAAGAACTTGGTGACAAAGCTGTGTACGGCGCTACAATCCGCTGAAGTGGAGCACGGTTACGCTGATTTCCGCGCGCGTCGCGAAGCCTCAGTCTGGCAGCGACTTAACCGGATTCTTCTCGTCTTGCTGATCATCGCCGTCTGGCTTGTTATCGTGAGTCTGTTCGTGCCTCCGTATAAGAAATTAATGCAGAGCCGCACGGAAATCGACAACCTCCAGCAACAGGTGAATGAACAGCAAACTTTGTTGGCGCGCCAGACACGCGAGGTCACTTTGCTGAAGACCGACGTGAGCTACCTCGAAACCATCGCACGCGATCGCCTTGACTTGATGAAAGAAGGCGAAACAATTTTTCGCCTCGAGACCGCGCGCCCCCAGGCGAAGCCCGTCGCCCCCGTGCGCAAAGTAAGGTAGCGTACGCTTCCCGCGTGCTGGTTTCGGCGTTGCGCCGAAACCAATCTTTGTTTGATCTTTGCCGGCTCTGAAGAGGAGCGCTGTAAAAGAAAGTTCGCGATCGCGAGGACGCGCTCGCCCGCACGCCAGACGCGTGGGCCACCCTTTGCGATTGCGGTAAGTTGAATTATTTTTCCTCATGCCAACGGAAATCTCCATTCCTGATGCTGAGGATCTGAAATCGCGCGTGCGCGAATTGCGGAGGTTTCTTTGACGTCGAGCAGCTGCAGAAGAGTCTAGCTGCAATTGAAGTGCGGATGGCTGCGCCCGATTTTTGGTCGAATCGGGAGCGCGCCCAGGCTGATGTCGAGGAAGTTTCGCGATTGCGTTCGTTGATCAATCCGTTCCAACAATTGGAGCGCGAGATTGAAGATTTCAGCGCACTGCAAGAACTTGCCGCGGAAGAAGGTGATCCGGCGCATCGAGCGCAGGCGGAGAAAGAAGTGGCGACCGAACACGACCGTCTGGCTCACAAGCTCGACGAATTTGAGCTGCGCCAATTCTTGTCCGGCGAAAACGATCGTGCGAATGCGTTTGTGACGATTCATTCCGGCGCAGGCGGCACCGAATCGTGCGACTGGGCCGACATGCTGCTTCGAATGTACCAGCGCTGGATTGAGCGCAGCGGTTTCAAATCGCAAACCGTCGACATTCAGCAGGGCGAAGAGGTCGGAATCAAATCGGTGACTTTGCTCGTAACAGGCGAGTACGGCTACGGACATCTGCAAACCGAGCGCGGCGTACACCGGCTTGTGCGCATTTCGCCATTTGACGCGAACAAACGGCGGCACACATCATTCGCGAGCGTCGACGTTGTGCCGGAAATCGCCGACACTGCGCCTATTGAAATCAATCCCGCCGATCTCGAGATCGGCACGTTCCGCAGCGGCGGCAAAGGCGGACAGAACGTGAACAAGGTGGAAACCGCGGTGCGGATTTTGCACAAGCCGAGTGGAATCGTGGTCGCCTGTCAGGCTGAGCGGAGCCAGGGGCGCAACCGCGAGTTAGCAATGAAAATGTTGAAAGCGAAACTTTATCAGCTCGAAGAAGACAAGAAACGCGCCGAGATAGAGCGGCAATACGGCGAGAAAGGCGAGATCGCGTGGGGAAATCAAATTCGTTCGTACGTGTTTCAACCATATCAAATGGTGAAAGACCACCGCACCGGCGCCGAGACAAGCAACGTGCAAGCCGTGATGGATGGCGACATCGAGATGTTTATCCAGGCGAAATTGCGCGGACAGAAATCCGGCAAAGGCGAGGGGATCGACGAACTCTAGCGGCGATGCGCAAACAGGCCAAACATTACGCGTCGCGCAGTTCCAAACGGCACGGACTGAGCGGAAGACCGGTGAGCACGCCGCTCACTGAGACGGCGCTTTATCAAAGATCGCGCAGAATCCGTCGTTTGTAATAACGCAGCCGGCAGCCATGCTCTTCGGCGAACAACGCTATTTTGGCTTCGCGCTTGTTGCCGTTATGCGGCCAGACACGCGTTTTCTCAGGTTCGTAAACCGCGCAATGTTTTGCTCTTTCTAATTCCTTAGCAATTTGGCTCGCGAGTATCTCATAACGGTCGTCAATGAGATGCTCACAGATGGGTAATTCTTAAACCCAGATATGTTTAGCATTCCCTGCTCCTGATGATAAAGCGAGGAAAGTACCGTTTAGCCTTTGATTCGGAACACATAATGCTCGCGGATGCGTCGCTTCCGTTCACCACACCAGAGTCGAATGAGCGGGCAGAACCGCATAAATCGGCGGCCGAGAATTGTAGAGGCGCTCGTGCCGCGCACCGGCGTTTGACACAAATGCCGCTACACGGTCAGCAGCTTCAAACGAAAACGAATATCAAATTCGCCGCAGTTATGGGCGCGGCAACAGGCGAGACATGCGACTGTGCACCTGACCTTCCGTACGCGAGGGAAATCGCGCCGGCAATTCGGGCAACGGTAGATGAAACGCGGCGTATAACGCCTCGGCGGAAACGGCAACGTATGACAGCGCTTTTCGTCCGCGATTCCCAAATCCTGACAAGCCTGCTGCCACTCAGGGCCGTGCGGCGCAATCTGCCGCCGACTCTTCTGTCGGAATTGCGCGAGGATGTGAGCAAGCTCGTGCCGCAGCGTGCGATCAATTTCCGCGGGATGCTCAACTAGTTTCGGGTTTAGCGAAATCAATTTCTGGCGATAATCAGCGCGGCCCGCGGCGGTTTTGAGACGGGAATTCCATTCAACGCGAAGTTCTGTTGCGATTCGTTTCGCGCCTAACGAACGCAAGAGCTGGCGGGCTTTTGCTTCAAGGACGCTGGCTTTGTAGGCGCTTTGCTGTGCGAAGCGGGGCGCATGCCACAGGGACGCGGCTACAGTTTGAAACGCGAACTCGAGCTGCCTAAGCGAGGGCATATTCTCGGGCGTCTTTCGTTCGCTTCGCGATTCGCCCAAGTGCATCGGCAGCATTAGCGATTTCTTCCGCAGTCGTCCGTTTGCCAAGCGAAAAACGAATCGCCGATCTGGCGCTTTCCATTGGCAATCCCATGGCGAGCAAAACATGCGACGCCCTCACCGAGCCAACCATGCAGGCCGAACCGCTCGACGCGCAAACGCCTTCCAAATCCAGCGCCATCAGCATCGTTTCCGAATCAAGGCCGATGAAACTTATGTTGAGCGTGTTGGCGAGCCGATGAGCTGGGTCGCCATTTTGCTGCGCGTGTGGGAAAAGCTTTGCGATGCGTGTCCGGAAATCATCACGCAATTGCGCTTGGCGTTGCCTCTCCTCATCGGTGTCGCGCAAAACCCACTCGGCGGCCGCAGCCATTCCCGCGACTCCGGCGACATTTTCTGTCCCGGGCCGCCGCTGGTTTTCGTGCGCGCCGCCGAACATGATTGGCTCAATCGCCAAACCGCTCCGCAAGAACAGAAATCCCGTTCCTTTGGGGCCGTAAAATTTATGCGCCGCAAAACTGGCCGCATCGACTAACGAGACATCGATGTCCAGTTTGCCGAACGTCTGGACCAGGTCGCTGTGAAACAACACGCCGCGATCGCGGCATATCTGTGAAATTTCGCGCATCGGCTGGATGACACCCGTTTCGTTATTCGCAGTCATGATCGAGACGAGTTTGGTCTGAGGCCGAATCGAATCGGCGAGCTGATCGAGGTCGACCATTCCGGTTTTGGAAACATTGAGCCAGGTCACTTCAAAACCTTCGCGATTCTCAAGATGTTCGACTGCGTTCAGCACCGCGTGATGTTCGGCTTTGTTCGAGATAATGTGGCCGCCACGTGAAGATGCACACCGCGCCAGACCGAGCACACCCAGGTTGCATGACTCGGTTGCGCCGCCCGTAAAGATGATTTCGCCGGGTTTTGCGTGCAGGAGCGCGGCCAGCTTGTCGCGAGCGTCATCAATGGCGGCGCGCGCTGCGCGGCCAGGGGCATGGATACTGGATGGATTGCCAAAATGCCGATTGAGATATGGCAGCATCGCCTCGCGCGCTGCATCGCATAACGGTGTGGTGGCGTTGTAATCGAGATAGATCATCAGTACTTCCTCTTCCTCTTACTTTTCTTCGTGCTCGTGGTCGAAAAAGGTTCGCGATGGCGAGGGTGCCATCGCCAGCACGCGGGCGCGTGCGCTCCCCAGACAGTCATTTCTGAAATTCATCGCGTGCGGTTGCGGACTCGTGTTTTCGTTTCGGCACGACACGAACTTCTTTTTCTTCGTAGTACACGAGCGAATGCGGTGGAATGCTTTTTGTCAGGAAAACGTTGGCGCCGATGGTCGAATTCGCGCCAATTACGGTGTCGCCTCCCATGATAGTGGTTCCGGCGTAAATGCAGACGCCGTCTTCGATCGTCGGGTGGCGTTTTTTTCCACGCAAGGCTTGTCCGGCCCCGAGCGAGCGCGCGATGAACGACACGCCCTGGTAAAGTTTCACGTGCGACCCGATCTGCGTCGTCTCGCCAACGACCACTCCGGTGCCGTGGTCGATGAAGAAATACGAGCCGATCTCCGCACCAGGATGAATATCGATCCCCGTGCGGCTGTGCGCCCACTCGGTCATGATGCGCGGAATCAGCGGCACCTTCCCGTAGAGCAGATGCGCCATTCGATAAATAGCGATCGCCTCCAGCGCCGGATAAGCGAGGATGATTTCCTCGTAAGTGGTGGCGGCCGGGTCGCCTTCGTAAGCGGCATCGATGTCCGTCCAAAGCATGCGGCGCACCGAGGGCAACTGCTTGAAAAACTCCGTCAACACTTCCTCGGCTTTTGCTTCCGTTGCTTCATCAGGAGGAATTTTGCCGAAGCTTCTGCAAATTTCAGTTTTGAGTCGGGCGTGCAAATGTCTGACGCGAATGCGCGTAGTATCGGCGAGATCTTCTGAGCTCACGAGCGCTTCACTGCGAAAACCGGGAAACATCAGGCTCATCAGCTCGGTACAAGCCGCTTCAATGGACAGACGCGAGGGCAGAGAAGCGGCAGCGGCCAGATAATTTATTCCGCCGGTCTCGCCATAAGTCTGAAGCAGTTCTTCCACGGCGTCGCGTGTGGTAGTGGCCATCTCGTGAAATATGCGCTCGCTGAGCGTGAAACAAAGTGAAAGTGTGACCGTGCGGGGAAGCCGTTGAAACGGCTTGCGAGTTGCTGCAGCAGTGAGCACCGGCTGAAGGCCGGTGTTAGTCAGAAAAAATGTGCGTTCGTGAGCGGTGTCGCCGCATCCATGTTTAAATCAACTGCCTGTGAGATCCGCGGTGCGGCCAGTTATCTCAATGTGTCAAAGAATAGCATTGAAGCGTCACACTGAATAAATTTTCCCTGGGCGACACAGCGGTTGCGATTTGGAGTGCCTGTAGCGGCGGTCTCGGTCCAAATCTTCCTAATTGCGCCCCGTGCATTGGCTACAAACACCCCAAACCGCACATCCTCTCGTTTCCATTCGCACCGGCTTTTAAAGCCGGTGTCCTCGCGAAGAGCGGGCAAAAGCCGTTTTAACGGCTTCCAATTGTGATTCGACTTGTCGGTGGACGAGCAAGTCGTTCGATCTTCGATGTTGATTTAAGTAATTCTTACGCCCCCCGGGCTTGGAGCCATTGCAGGGCGAAGCGGGCGACTTCGCGCGAGTTGTTCAGGTCGAGTTTATCTTTGATGTGCGCCCGGTGCGTTTCCACGGTCTTGGGGCTGAGATGCAACAGCTTGGCGATCTGGCGCACTTCGTTGCCTTTGCCGATCAGCTCGAGGATTTCGAGTTCGCGATCGCTTAGTCTCTCGACGGCGTCCACTTCGCCTTCGGCCTGGCGATGGGCGAATTTCGTGATTACCTGCGCGGCCATGGCCGGGCTGAGATATGGTCTTCCGTTAAACACTTCATGGATTGCCTGCACCACATTTGCCATCGCTTCGTGTTTCATCACGTAGCCGTCGGCGCCGGCCCGCATCGCGCGTAATGCGTAGAGCGATTCGTCGTGCATCGAGAGCACCAGAATCGGCAGCTTCGGATACTCCGCGCGAACATTCTTGATCAACTCAATGCCGTTGGCGCCGGGCAAACTGAGATCCACGATCGCCAGATCGGGATGCAGTTTGCGGATCACTTCCATGGCTTCAGAGGCGTTGCTGGCCTCGCCGCAAACCGCGAACGACGCATCGGAATGAATCAGTTCTTGGAGTCCCTTCCGAAACAGCGGGTGATCATCCACAATCACGATCCGTTTTGCTTCCGGCGAATCGCATTTCGGGTTCTTATTCATGGATCGCGTGGCACTCATCGGCTTCGAGGGCTGGCTCTGTTGCAGCATAATCGAGGACGAGAATCAAACCCTCTTGATCTCTTCTACGCATTCGCGGCTCCCTGCCGCGCCAGATGTTGCAAAGTTGAATCGCTGGGGAAGACTCGCGACTTTGAACATTTTCGCATGCCTGCTGCCGACGGATGGCCGTTTGGCGATTTACGCGACCGCGGTTCATCAACCGGCCAATAGCAGGACACGCGTGTGCCCCCTGTTTGTGGAGAATCAATTTCCAAGCGGCCGCCTATCAACTGGGCCCGGTAGTTCATGATATGAAAACCGAGGCCTTGCTGTGGGTTGAGATCTTTCGGAAATCCGACCCCGTCATCAATCACACGCAACATCATTTCCTTGCGGACTCGCTCCAGCCTCACCACGATTTGGCGCGCCTTAGCGTGTTTATTGGCGTTAATAACCGCTTCGCGCGCAATTCGGTACAGATGCGCAGCGGCCGCGTCATCGTTGATTTGAAACGACGGTTTCACTTCCAGCCGGCAGGGCGTCCTCCAAATTTCCCGGTCAACAAGATCCTGCAGCGCAACGATGAGGCCGGCTGCATCCACATCCACGCGGTGCAGCGCACGGGAAAGATTGCGTGTGTCGACGGCGGCTGTATTGACGAGTTCGGCGACTTTCTCGATGTCGGCTGCGTCAATTACCCGATGATCTCTCAGGCGCAAGGCGATCGAGCGCGTCATAAACGCCACGGCAGTCAAATGCTGGCACAGACCGTCATGCAGTTCCTGTCCCAGTCGTTGCTGCTCGCGATCGCTGACCGAGAGGATTTCTCCTTCGAGCCCTTTGCG
>Ga0209807_1001745_pt1 | contig 10363 bp, 8 predicted proteins | sample GraSoiAngelo_154_FD_186168 | JGI IMG/M metagenome (GOLD analysis project Ga0209807, IMG submission 186168) | Grasslands soil microbial communities from the Angelo Coastal Reserve, California, USA - 14_1009_13_20cm (SPAdes) (version 2) | ecosystem: Environmental > Terrestrial > Soil > Grasslands ... | reverse complement strand
GCGAGATCGTACTTCGCCGTGTTGCGGAAGAACGGCGACGAGTCGTCGCTGTCCCGGAAGATGCCGAGCGAGTGGTTCTTCTGCGAGTCGATCCCGGCCGTGAGCACGACGCCCCAGCCGAGCCGGTAGCGCTCGGACGGGTCCTTCTTGACGCTCAGCTCCGCGGCGTTGAACGTCCAGCTGTTGTCGTGGTCGTAGAAGCGCAGCTCGTTGACGTCGCCGCGCCCGGTCCGGCCGAGGTTCCCGACATAGCTGTTCTCGACGTAGGAGAACAGCATGATCTCCTCGAGATAGCTCTTCGGCTGACCCTCGGACGCAGCCGACCGACCGAGAACTTCGGCCACCGATCTCTGAGCCGACACGGACTCCGGGCGCCCGCCCAACAGCACGACGGCGCACAGGACCAGAGCAGACCGGGTTCGGGACGAAGGGCCGGGCGCGCCGACGACCCATCGTGGGAGGGCGACGCGCACCATGACGAAATTCTAGACGCGAGACGCGCATCCCGGCGACCCCGACTGGGGATTTTTACGGCTTTTTAACCTTCCCCGAGGCGCGGCGCCGTCAGAACCGCAGGACGACGTCCAGTCCGCCCATCCAGAGATAGTTCCGCTTGCCGAGGTCGAACGCCTTTGCGTCGTACGAATGGTAGTAGCCCACTTCGGGGCGAAGCTCGAGCACATCGCTCAGCTGATGTGTCCAGCCGAAGGTGTGGCTTGTGTACGATGTCCTGAAGCCAGACCGCTCGCCCTGCTCGTCGCGCCACCACTCATTGCGCAGGGTGAAGAAGTCCCGTTTCGACACCGCGTACATCGTGTAGTTCACGATGCCGTAGGTCTTGCTGAGGCCGGGAATGTCGGCTCCGATGCCACCGCCACCACCGAAGGACCGTACGGGCCCGAGGCTCGGCGTGCCGCCGACGACGGCATCGCGCTGCCACATGAAATAGGCTTCCGTCTTCGTGTGCCAGGCGGCGTCGAACTTGTGCTGCCATGTGCCGACCAGATAGTTGAAGTTGTCGTGTCCGGCGGGCTGGCCGTCCTGCTTGAAGCGCCGGAACTTTGCGTCGTTGATCGCATTGAGGACGAGGTAGATCGAATCGTTGTTCGCCTCCGAGACCCATCGCACGCCGAGCATCGCGGTTGGCGTCGCCCCCTTGTACCATGGCGCCATGTCAGTGCCGCCGTGGAGCGCCGCCTGAACCGTCCATTGCTTGTTGAGCATGACGGTGGCCATGATGCCCGTTTGCGTGTAGGTGTCGAAGGTGAACAGGATCGAGTGCGTGCCGAGATAGTTGTCCGGCGCGAACTGCGTCTCGATGTCCGGCGTGGCGATCCAGCGCCCGACGGTCAGGATCATTCCCTGGGCTACCCGTGGCACGTAGACGTTGACGTATTGTTCCGTCGGATCGAACCCGTACATGCGGTTGTGCTCCAGCAGCTGGTCGCTGAACCAGCCGCCGGACGTCATGTACCGATAGTCGGTACCATACAGCCACGTGGAGCGGAATCCCCAGTCGATGTGATCGGTCTGGACCGAGTCCACCTCGCGCTCGACCCGGAAGATGGCCTGGTTCAGCACTGGTTGATTCGGAAAGATCCAGTACGAGGTCGGCATGTTCGAATTATCGGACGTGCTCCAGTTACCCGACGCGTTGATCCATCCATATACCTTGATGCGCTCTTCCTTCAGAAAGCTCCCGATACCGGGCAGCGTATAGAGGGCCTTCGTCAGTGGATATTCCTTGGTGCCGTAGGGAGCCCCGATGAGCGGGAACCCTTGCCACTCCGAGCTCGGGAACGGCGGCGAGTCCAGGGGCGCCGGCAGCGCGCGCCGCGGCGGCTCGGCCTCGTCCGACGGCGCCGCCCGGAATTCGTCGAGATACGCTTTCCAGAACGTCCCGAAGAAGCCCTGCGACATCGGCTGAGATGTGGCCGCGGTATCCGCCGGCTGCTGTGCTATAGCACTGCTCGCCAGCATGAGCGTCACCGCGCAGCTCGCCACGAGACTCGTGATCGCGCGGCGAATCATCGTTCGTCTTGCCCCCTGTCGGCGCTGTGCTGTCCGTTCTCGATGGTGACCGTGTCGTCGAGTGACGAGACGACGATGGTCCCGGAGCTGTCGTGGCCGGTCTTGGCGGCCGCGGTGATCACCGTGATCGCCTTGTCCGCCCGGCTATTCGGGACCACGACCTCGAGCTTCACGCGCGGCGTGAAGTCTACCGTATACTCCTGACCTCGATACATCTCGGTGTGGCGCCCGTGGCAATCGGCTTCGCGCACCTCGGCCATGGTGAGGGCGGTCACCCCGATCTCGGCCAGCGCCTCCTTGACGTCCATGAGCTTGTACGGCTGGATCACGGCTTCGATCTTCTTCATCGGCGTTGGCTCTCCAAGTCGAGATCTGTGTTACCTGCCGTCACGGGCAGGGCTCCCGCCAAGGCAAAGGAGTGAACGACACTCAACGCTCTACTTGCGCTCCAGCGCGAGATTCAGCGCCAGCACATTCACACGCGGCTCGCCGAGAAAGCCGAGCTGCCGGCCCTCGGTGTGGCGCCCGACGAGGTCGCGGACGACGGCCGGATCGAGCTTGCGCGCCTTCGCCACGCGGTTGGCCTGGTAGAGCGCCGCCGCCGGCGAGATGTGCGGGTCGAGCCCGCTGGCCGATGTCGTCACGAGGTCGACCGGCACGCGCGCCGTGTTGCCCGGATCGGCGGCGCGCAGGGCCTCCACGCGCTCCTGCACCGACTTCACCAGCGCCGGATTCGTCGGGCTCAGGTTCGAACCTGACGACGACGCGGCGTTGTAGCCAAAAGGCGAGGTCGCCGACGGCCGGCCCCAGAAGTACTTCGGATCGTCGAAGGACTGGCCGATCAGGGTCGAGCCGACGACCTTGCCGTCCTTCACGATCAGGCTGCCGTTGGCCTGGTACGGGAAGACGAGTTGAGCGATGGCCGTCACGACCACCGGATAGACGACGCCGGTCACCCCGGTGAGGACGACCAGCGAGACGAGCGCCGCGCGCAGATGGCTCATGAGAGGCCTCCTACACCAGACCCAGCGCGACCAGGATCATGTCCACGAGCTTGATCCCCGGGAACGGGATGAGGATGCCGCCCACGCCATAGATCCAGACGTGACGGCGCAGGACGGCCGCGGCGCCGAGCGCACGGTAGCGCACGCCCTTCAGCGCCAGCGGGATCAGCGCGACGATGATCAGCGCGTTGAAGATGACGGCGGAGAGAATCGCGCTCTCCGGCGTGGCCAGCCGCATGACGTTCAGCGCGCCGAGCGCGGGATACGTCGTCGCGAAGGCCGCCGGGATGATCGCGAAGTACTTGGCCACGTCGTTGGCGATGCTGAACGTGGTCAGCGCCCCGCGCGTCATCAGCATCTGCTTGCCCGTCTCGACGACCTCGAGCAGCTTCGTCGGGTTGCTGTCGAGGTCGATCATGTTGCCGGCTTCCTTGGCGGCCTGGGTGCCGGAGTTCATGGCCACCGCGACGTCGGCCTGGGCCAGCGCCGGCGCGTCATTGGTGCCGTCACCGGTCATGGCCACCAGCCGCCCTTCGGCCTGGAGATCGCGGATCAGCTTCAGCTTCGTCTCGGGCGTGGCCTGGGCGAGGAAGTCGTCGATCCCCGCCTCGGCGGAGATCGCCGCGGCCGTGAGCGGGTTGTCGCCGGTGATCATCACGGTCTTGATGCCCATGCGGCGCAGCTCGGAGAAGCGCTCGCGGATGCCACCCTTGACGATGTCCTTGAGCTGCACGCAGCCGAGCACGCGCGCGCCGTCGGCGACGACGAGCGGGGTGGCGCCCGCCTTCGCGATGGAGTCCACCGCCGTGCGGACCTCCGTCGGCACCGTCCCGCCGAGGTGCTGCACGTACGCCTCGATGGCGTCGGCGGCGCCCTTGCGAACCTGGCGGCCGTTCATGTTCACGCCGCTCATGCGCGTCTGCGCGGTGAACGCCACGAACGTCGCGCCCAGCTTCTCGACGTCGCGCTCGCGGATGCCGTACTTCTCCTTGGCGAGCACGACGATGCTGCGACCTTCCGGTGTCTCGTCGGCGAGCGAGGCGAGCTGGGCGGCGTCGGCGAGGTCTCGCTCGGCCACGCCCGGCGCCGGGACGAATTGCGTCGCCTGCCGGTTGCCAAGTGTGATGGTGCCGGTCTTGTCGAGCAGCAGCACGTCCACGTCGCCGGCGGCCTCGACGGCGCGTCCCGACATCGCGATCACGTTCTTCTGGATCATGCGATCCATGCCGGCGATGCCGATGGCGGACAGCAGCGCGCCGATCGTCGTCGGAATCAGGCAGACGAGGAGTGCCACCAGCACGGTCACGGTGACGGGAGTTCCCTTGCCGGCCGCCTCCACGCTATAGAGCGAGAACGGCAGCAGCGTCGCGGTGGCGAGGAGGAAGATGATCGTCATTGCGGCCAGGAGGATGTCGAGCGCGATCTCGTTCGGCGTCTTCTGGCGCTTGGCGCCCTCGACGAGGGAGATCATGCGGTCGAGGAACGCCTCGCCCGGGTTGGCGGTCACCTCGACGATGAGCCAGTCCGACAGCACCTGGGTACCGCCGGTGACCGCGCTGCGGTCGCCGCCGCTCTCCCGGATGACAGGTGCGCTCTCGCCGGTGATGGCGGCCTCGTTGACCGAGGCCACGCCCTCGACGACGGTGCCGTCGACGGGGATGAAGTCGCCGGCCTCGACCAGCACGAGCTGGCCCTTGCGCAGCGACGTCGCCGGCACGATTTGGAAGTCGGCGCTCCGCTGCGGCCGGGCCAGGCGCTTGGCCTGTAAGTCCCGCCGGGCCTTCCGCAGCGACGCGGCCTGAGCCTTACCGCGCCCCTCCGCCATCGCCTCCGCGAAGTTGGCGAAGAGCACCGTGAACCACAGCCACATCGAAACCCAGAAGATGAACCACGCGGGGGCCTCGCCCTTGCCGACGACCGCCTGCGCCCACAGGAGCGTGGTCAGGATCGAGCCCACGTAGACGACGAACATGACCGGGTTGCGTACCTGGCGCTGCGGCGTCAGCTTGCGGAACGAGTCGACCACCGCCGACGTCAAGATTGACGTATCGAACAGCGCCCGCGCCTTCACCGTGGCCGCCATGGTGTCCTCACTTGGCGGCAATCAGGTTGAGATGCTCGACGATCGGTCCCAGCGCGAGAGCCGGGACGAACGTCAGCGCGCCCACCAGGATGACGACGCCGACCAGCAGCCCCACGAACAACGGGGTGTCGGTGGGCAGCGTGCCGGCGCCCGGCGGGACGATCTTTTTCCGCGCCAGCGAGCCGGCGATGGCGAGCGCCGGGATCGCCAGCCAGTAGCGCGCGAAGAGCATCGCGATGCCGAGCGCCGTGTTGTAGAAGGGCGTGTTCGCGCTCAGCCCCGCGAAGGCGCTTCCGTTGTTGTTGCCCGCCGAGGAGAAGCCGTACAGGATCTCGCTGAACCCGTGGATACCCGGGTTCGAGATGCCGGCCTTGCCCGCCGCCGTCACCACGCCGATCGAGGTGCCGATCAGGACGATGGCCGGCGGGATGAGGATCATCAGCGACGACATCTTCATCTCGTAGGCCTCGATCTTCTTGCCGAGATACTCCGGCGTGCGCCCGACCATGAGGCCGGCCACGAACACGGCGATGATCGCGAACGCCAGCATGCCGTAGAGCCCGGAGCCCACGCCGCCGAAGACCACCTCGCCGAGTTGGATCAGCCACATCGGCACCAGCCCGCCGATCGGCGTGAAAGAATCGTGCATCGAGTTGACGGAGCCGTTGGAGGCGCCCGTCGTCGCGGTCGCCCAGAGTGCGGAGTTGGCGATGCCGAAGCGGACCTCCTTGCCCTCCATGTTGCCGCCCGATTGAAGCGCGGTCGCGGTGTGATCGACGCCCTGCTTCACGAACACCGCACCGTTCTGCTCGGCGACGACGCACACGAGAAGCAGACCGATGAAGATGACGGTCATGGCCGCCAGCACCGCCCAGCCCTGGCGCGTGTCACCCACCATGACGCCGAACGTGTAGCAGAGGGCGCCCGAGATCACGAGGATCGACAGCACCTCCAGAAAGTTCGAGAGCGGCGTCGGGTTCTCGAACGGGTGCGCCGAGTTCACGTTGAAGAAGCCACCGCCATTCGTCCCGAGCTGCTTGATCGCGACCTGCGAGGCGACCGGTCCCACGGCAATGACCTGCTCGGTGAGCTTCGTCTTCTTCGTCTTCGGCTGCCCCTTGTCGTCCAGGACGCGCTTGCCGTCCTTGTCCGTGATCGGCTCGTCGTATGCAGTCGCCTGCACCACCGTGGCCTTCGCGTAGGGACCGAACGTCTGCACCGTGCCCTGCGAGACGAGGATCAGGGCGAGGACGAACGAGAGCGGCAGCAGGATGTAGAGCGTCGTCCGCGTCATGTCCACCCAGAAGTTGCCGATGGTCTGGGCGGATCGACGCGCGAAGCCGCGGATCATCGCGGCGAGCACCGCCATGCCGGCCGCCGCCGACACGAAGTTCTGGACGGTGAGCGCGAGCATCTGCGTGAGATAGCTCATCGTCGACTCGCCGCCGTAGCCCTGCCAGTTCGTGTTGGTGGCGAAGCTGACGGCCGTGTTGAACGACGAGTCCGGCGAGACGGCTGCGAGGCCCTCGGGGTTCAGCGGCAGCACACCCTGCAGCCGTTGCAGCGCGTAGACCGCCAGCAACCCGCTCAGATTGAAGAGCAGCATCGTCAGCGCATACGTCTTCCACGTCATCTCTTCGTCCGCGCGGACGCCCGCGAGCCGGTAGATGAGGCGCTCGAGCCAGCCGAGCGCGCGATCGAGACCGCAGCCGCGGCCCGTGTAGACGCGAGCCATGTACGCGCCGAGAGGCTTCGCGAGGGCGAGCAGGACGATCACATAGAAGCCGAGCTGGAGGATCAGGTTGCTGGCCATAGCAACACCCTCACGAAGACTCCGAGCATGAGGAGGAACGGCACCATGACGGCAGCGAATGCCGTCCAGCTCAGTCGCGCACCCGTCGGCGCGCTCACGCGAACATCTCCGGCTTCAGGAGCGCCAGCACCAGGTACACGAGCAGCCCCAGCGAGACGATAGCGCCGACGATAGAGAGGACCGGCATGACCGCCTCCTACACGCGCTCGCAGAGCTTCACGAGCGCCCACGTGAGGGCGAAGAACCCCAGGCTCAGTCCGACGTAGAGCATGTCCATCAGGACGACCATGGCCTTCCCCTCCATGCTGATTTTGCGGTCTCCACCATCAAAACGCCGTTAAGACAGGCCCCGGCGTCATCACTAAGACGTCAATGCTCCGCCGCGAGTCACAGGGCAGGGCATTCCTCGATTCGAACTAAATCGCGCAGTTCTGGCAACCACCGCGGCCAAACAACGCTCGCGCGCTCCCGTCAGGCGCCGACGAAGATCGGCACCGGGCACGAGCGGAGCACGGCGCGAGTCACCGACCTCGCGAAGAGGTCACGCAGCGGATGCTCGCGATGCGCGCCCATGACGAGCAGGCGCGGCCGCCGGCTCTCCACCTCCTCGAGCAGAACCTCCGCGGGGGCGGCGGACGAGCCCACCGTGTGCACGCGGTGGATCACGTCGTGCGCCGCGAGGAAGTCGCCGGCGGCGCGAGCGATGGCGCGCGCCTGGGCCGGGTCGCGGTGGATGGTCACGACGTCGAGCGTCTCGCCGGCCGCGAGTCCCAGCAACGCGAATAGCTGGAGGGTGCGGGCCGCCTCGCGGCCACCGCCGTACGCGACGAGGACGCCGGTACCCTCCGGCACCCTGTCGGGAACGAGGACCATCAGACGCGGGCTGGTCCGCACCACCTGGGCGAGCGTGGCGTCGCGCCGCTCCGGTGTTTCGAAGTTGAAGTGGGTCTCCCGACCAAGGATCACGACGTCGGCGCGTGGCGGGCGACGCCCCGCGACTGATGCGCGAGCTCGGCGCCGTCATCGCCATGTTCGTGCTCAGGCTGTGCTGTGCTGGCTCCGCGTGAACCGCGGGCGGATCGAGCTCGCCGAGACGCGGGTGATGCGCCGCGACGCGGTCGAGTTGCCCGCGCACGACGGCGCGCCGGCGCCGCGAGTGCCGCGTCGGATGTCGCTCGAGGGTCCGTCGCGAGGTGCCCGCCGCATCTCATAGTCGGCCCGCTCCTGCCGCCTCGGGCGGTACACTCGACTCACCATGCCGGATCGACGGCCCGATCCCGATGAGCTACTCGTTCGCGTCCGAGAGCAGGAAGCCCGGCGGACGCGCGGCAAGCTGAAGGTCTTCTTCGGCGCCGCCGCCGGCGTCGGCAAGACCTACGCGATGCTGGAGGCGGCCCGCGCCCAGCGCGCCGCCGGCGTGGACGTCGTGGCCGGCGTGGTCGAGACGCACCATCGCGCGGAGACCGAGGCGCTGCTCGCGGGCCTCGAGATCCTGCCGCGCCGCAGGGTCGAATACCGCGGCGCGACGCTCGAGGAGCTCGACCTCGACGCCGCGCTGGCCCGGCGTCCTGGGGTCCTGCTCGTCGACGAGCTGGCGCACACCAATGCCCCGGAGAGCCGCCACCCCAAGCGCTATCAGGACGTGCTCGAGCTGCTCGACGCGGGCATCAACGTGTACACGACGCTGAACGTCCAGCACCTCGAGTCGCTGAACGACCTCGTCGCGAAGATCACCGGCGTCGTCGTGCGCGAGACCGTGCCCGACTCCGTGCTCGACGAGGCCGACGACGTCGAGCTGGTGGACCTGCCCGCGGAGGATCTGCGCCGCCGCCTCAAGGAGGGCAAGGTCTACGTGCCGGAGCAGGCCGCGGAGGCCGCCGAGCACTTCTTCCGCGAAGGCAACCTCATCGCGCTGCGTGAGCTGGCGCTGCGCCACACGGCCGAGCGCGTGGACGCCAAGATGCAGCGCTATCGCCGCGAGCACGCCATCGACACGGTGTGGCCGGTGACCGAGCACGTGATGGTCTGCATCGGCCCGAGCCCCGCCGGCGCGCGGCTCGTGCGCGCCGGACACCGCCTGGCCGCGCAGCTGGCCGCGCCATGGGTGGTCGCCTACGTCGAGACGGCGGCGCAGCGCAGCCTCGGCGCGGAGGACCGCGCGCGCGTCGCGCAGACGCTGCGTCTCGCCGAGAGCCTCGGCGCCGAGACGGTCACGCTGACGGGCACGCGCATGAGCGACGAGATCCTGGCCTATGCGCGCTCGCGCAACGTCAGCAAGCTCGTGATCGGCAAGCCCACGCGCGGCTTCTGGCCGCGGCTGTTCCTGGGCTCGATCGTCGACACGCTGGTGCGCGGCAGCGGCGAGATCGACATCTACGTGATCAGTGGCGACGGCACTCCCACGCCCACGCCACGCACACGCACACGGCCGCGCGCCGGTCGGCCCCTGCCGTATGCGGCGGCGATCGCGACCGTGCTGTCGTCCACCTTGCTGGCGTGGCTCATGTTCCCGCGCTTCGAGCTTTCCAACATCGTGATGGTCTACCTGCTCGGCGTCGTTGTCGTCGCCATGCGCTTCGGCCGCGCCGCCTCGGTGCTGGCCTCCCTGCTCAGCGTGGCCGCCTTCGACTTCTTCTTCGTGCCGCCGTATTTCACCTTCGCGGTGAGCGACTCGCAATACCTGGTCACCTTCCTGGTCATGTTCGTCGTCGCGCTCGTCATCAGCGGGCTCACCGTGCGCACGCGGGATCAAGCCGAGGCCGCGCGCACCCAGGAGCGCCGGACGGCCGCGTTGTTCTCGCTCAGCCGTGAGCTGGCGGCCGCGCGAGAGATCGCTCCCCTGCTCGAAGCGGCGGTGCGTCACCTGATCGAGGTCTTCGGCGGCCGCATCGTCATCCTGTTGCCCGACGCGACGGGCCGGCTCGAGCAGCGCGCGGGGCAGCTGGCGCCCTTCAACATGGACGCGCGCGACCTCGCGGTGGCCCAGTGGGCATTCGAGCACCGCGCGGCCGCCGGCTCCGGCACCGACAACGTGCCCGGCGCGCAGATGCGCTTCGAGCCGCTCTCCTCGTCGCGCGGCGTCGTCGGGGTGGTCGGCATGCGCCCCGCGGAGCCACACGCCTTCGATGCGCCCGAACAGGAGCACTTGCTCGAGACCTTCGTGAGCCAGGTGGCCGTGGCCGTCGATCGCGCCCTGCTGGCCGACGAGGCGCAGGCGGCGCAGGTGCGCATGGAGGCCGAGCGCGTCCGGAATGCGCTGCTCAGCGCCGTCTCGCACGACCTCCGCACGCCGCTCACCGCCATCACCGGCGCCGCCAGCGCGGCGCTGGAGGACGAGGCGCGCATCGATGCCGTCACGCGGCGCGAGCTGCTCGAGTCGATCCGCGACGAGGCCGAGCGGCTCAACCGCCTCGTCAACAACCTGCTCGACGT
>Ga0209807_1001740_pt1 | contig 10388 bp, 8 predicted proteins | sample GraSoiAngelo_154_FD_186168 | JGI IMG/M metagenome (GOLD analysis project Ga0209807, IMG submission 186168) | Grasslands soil microbial communities from the Angelo Coastal Reserve, California, USA - 14_1009_13_20cm (SPAdes) (version 2) | ecosystem: Environmental > Terrestrial > Soil > Grasslands ... | reverse complement strand
AGAGAAAAATAGTTTCTTATTAAAGAAATCAGATGAATATTATTAATAATTGATATATTCGTTTTGGAAATAAAGTGGAATGACTTGACAAAGTTATTGAGGAAATAAGGATATTTCCTTGGCAATATTAGTGAAAATGATCAAAGGATTTTATAAATAAAAGATCATCGGTTTTCTAGAAAATCGCGACAGACTGGGTCACTGATGGGTAGCTGAAATGCTGCTTAATGCACAGGCGAAACTTTTTAATTGAAAATAAAATATAATTCAATTAATAGAATATACGAAAAAAGTAAGTTATTCTAAACAAATATAAGAAATTATTATTTCATCATCCCATAACCAAAGGTGGCGAATGGGATTCATTTCTTTTTTTTGTTAAAGTATGTATGTTTTACCTTATGGTCAAATGAGTTTATGAGGTGCAACTGTTATTACAAACTTATTATCTGCTATTCCGTGATTAGGGAAATCATTAGTTGAATTTGTGTGAGGTGGCTTAATTTATGAAGAGATTAACAAGTATAAATTTATACTTGTTGTTATTATCCTGTTATATGCTGGAAAATCTTGTAATATTAAAAATGTTATTGAATACATGTTTTCTTTATGTATTAAGCATGTAAAAAAGTCAATAATAATAAGACAATCAGCAGAGAATAAATTTCTTAATTATTTAAATAAAAATAATTATTCTACGAATTTAAATTTTTCTCAGAGACTAGAGTCAGGAAATTTTATATATCCATATTTAGTAGGATTATATGAAGGTGATGGTTGATTTAGTGTATCAAAAAAAGGTAAATATATTATGTATGAATTTGGTATAGAAGTATCGATTAGAGATATTCAATTAATTTATAAAATAAAAAAATTACTAGGAGTAGGAACTGTTTATATTAGGAATAAATCAAAAGGTAGTGAAAATTTAGAAATTGAATCTTTTTTATTATCAAAGAATTTAAGAAATAACGTTATATTTAGAATTAGAAATAAATCTCATTTGAAAAATATAATTCTTCCTATATTCGATAAATATCCAATGCTTACTAATAAACAGTATGACTATATTGAATTTAGGTCTGCATTATTATCTAATATTATATATAGTAATGAATTACTACCTTATATTAGACCTAATTCATTTAGTTCTCCGCGTCCCGAAGAGGGCCATGGATATTCAAGATTCACCCATCCCATTTTAAATAGACGGGATGGCAAATTTAATAATAAAATAGAAAGTATATTAAATACTTCCTATTTCCCTGCTTGATTAGTAGGTTTTATTGAAGCTGAATCCTGTTTTTCTATTTATAAACCAACAAATAGTCTTTCTTTTATTGCCAGTTTTGAGGTATCTCAAACAAATGAGGAAGTTATAATATTAGCAATACGTAAATTTTTAGGTTTGAGTCCTAAGGTACGAGTTGATAAAACTAATAATTATAGATTAAAAGCGTCTAGTATTAGGGCTATCGAAAATGTAATTAAATTTATGAGTAGAGCACCTATAAAGCTCCAAGGATATAAGAAATTACAATATGTAATATGACTCAAAAATATGAGAAAAATACCTAGATATTCTAACAAAATAAGTATACCTAATAAATATTAAATAAAAATATAAAATTATAATATAGTCCGATCAATATGGATACAAAACATATTGAAGATAATGAGAGTATAGAATTATTATATTATTATTCTAATTTTATATGGGATTATCAACAAATTAGTTCTGTAAGTTCAGCTACAATTAATAGATTTTTTTCACTTCATTTTACATTACCATTTATATTAGCAGCACTAGTTGCTGGGCATCTATTATATCTTCATGTAAGTGGTTCATCTAATCCAGTAGGAACTACATCTAATGCAGATAGAACAGCTTTCCACCCTTATTTTAGCTTTAAAGATTTAGTAACTGTATATTTATTTTTTATCATATTTACTGCTATAGTATTTTATGCTCCAGATAAATTAGGACATTCCGATAATTATATAGAAGCTAATAGTATGCAAACTCCTGCTTCAATTGTGCCTGAGTGATAATAAATGTCAAATATTAAATTAATTTAATATTTATACTCTACTGTTTGCTGGAAAGTCTATTATTTAAAATAATACCTTACTTAATAAGATAACCAGCAGGAAACAAAAAATTTTTAATTTTTTTTTGATCTTCAGAGACTAAACGTAGAGCATATACTTTAAAATTCTAATCCCTCATGGGAGTATTTAAATTATTATTAATATTTAAATAAAAATATTAATTCTATTATTTTAATAATTATATGATAATATAGTCCTCATAAAATTGATTTATATGTTGTTTTTTCCATCTTATTACACAAATAAATTAATTTTAATTTGATTTATTACCTTTCTACGCTATATTAAGATCAATACCTAATAAATTATTAGGTGTTATAAGTATGTTCGTTGCTATTCTAATATTATTAGTGTTACCATTTACAGATACAAGTAATATTAAAGGAAGTAGTTATAGACCATTATATACTATAATTTTTTGAATTTTTGCATTAAATTTTTTAGTTCTTATGTGATTAGGTAGCTGTCATGTAGAAGCTCCTTTTGTAATAGCTGGACAAATTGCAACAGCTTATTATTTTTCACATTTTTTAATTATTTTACCTATTTTGGGTATCTTAGAAAATATTTTAAGCTCTATTGGTATCTATTGAAGTGCTTCTTCTCATTATAATAATATATAATTAATTTAATGATTATATATATGTATTTTTTTTTGGTATTAAAAGAATATAATTATTATTCTACTCGGGGAATTATTTATTAAATTAATAAGTTTTATATATTAATTTATAATATATGTTATTTATTAATTTTTTTATTCCCTTATCGGTATAGTTTAAGTGGTTAAAACGATTGTCTCATATACAATAACTAAAGGTTCAATTCCTTTTACCGATACATCTATTTATATTTTTATATAATTTATTATTGATTTGTTTTTATTTATTATTTTGTTTATGGGCAGGCCTTGTCGTCTAACGGTTAGGACACAGCTCCTTCAATGCTGTTATACGGGTTCAAATCCCGTTAAGGCTAATTATTATCGTTTTTACTTCTTATTTATTATTTCTTTTAAATTAATAATGAAATTAAACAATAATAACAATATAACATTTAGGTTCGATAGTCCAAGGGCCTTATAATAGGGGATATATATTCTTTTCCTATTCTCACTTTTATTTTAATAGGATGGGTGTAATATTAATTTATCAATACTTTATTAAAAATTACCCTAAGTTATTATATAATATGGAAATAATTTTATTTATATTGATTATTTCATTATTAGCCTATTTCGCTTAACTGGTAAAGTCCCTGTTTTGTAATCAGGCTATGGGGGTTCGAGTCCGTCAGTAGGTATTAATACTTAATTCTTTTATTTATATTCTTCCGTTTTATTTTAATAGAGTTATTAGGGCTATAGCTTAACGGTTAAAGCTTGCCACTCATAATGGCATGATAAGGGTTCAATTCCTTTTAGCCTTAAATTAACACAATAATAAAAAATAATAGTTAGTTATATTTTTTATACATATTTAAGAATATTAATTAATTTATGGTTGGAATAAATTATATAACCTACGTGCTGGAATTGGTAGACGGGGCAGACTTAAGATTTGCTATATTTATATGTAAGGGTTCAAGTCCCTTCGTAGGTAATAAAGTATATGAATGTTTTATTAATTATAATAATTATTCTAATTATTCTAACCTAACGGCCCCTGGGCCACGGTTTTAAAAAGAAATCCCGCGAACCCCAGGGTTCGCGGGATTTCTTTTTTATTATGTTTCGGATAGTTGCACAGATTTATAATGTCTCTATTTTAAGAGTAAAAATTGTTGGGTTGATTCGAATTTGTTCGGCATATTAGTTGTCTAATTCATTAATATATTAATGAATTAAATTATGAAGATTAATATCTTTATTCCTTTTTTTGTTTTATAATTAAATTTTCTGTTATTAATTTGTGGAATTCTAATTATAAAATAAAAAATATATCTAATAACTTAAATTAAAGTGATTCTTAGGATCACTGGTAAATAATGTAATTATATGTAGGACACTAATTATAAAATAAATCTAATATTATATTTGCAGAATATTACTTATAGAAAAGATTAAATTTAAAATTTATAGGTTATTATTTATAGGTATGATATAATTATAAATTTAAAGGAAACTATTTACAGTACACTATATATAGAAAAGCGATCGGAGAGCAGCACAAATTGGTAGTGCGTCTACTTTGGGAGTAGGAGGCTGTTGGTTCGAATCCAACCTGTCCGACAAATAAGCTGCCGATGAAGTTAGTAATATTAATTTTATTATATAATGAAGTAAATATCTATTCATATAAAATATCTTAAATTCTTTTTATCTCTCTTTAAAGTAACCAAATTTTCTTTATTATTATTTAATAAAATGTTATGAATCATCTTTAGCTTTGTATTATTTAAGTAAAGAGTATAATTATATATTAAATAATAATGATTTATTAAGTAATATTTTTTATTTATATAGATTTTATATTGAATATTTTATAATTATGTACTTAGACAGTAGGTCACGAAGTTAATTATAAAAGTATACTGGATGGTTATTATAGTATAAAAAAAGTTTATTTTTACTAAAGTAATAAAAGATTAATATTAGCAAGTTTAATTGCATAAATAATCTAATTTTTTAGGCATAAGTTACAATAATTATTGTAATTTATAAATTATATTAAATAACAAATGTTAAATTTAATTAAATTTGTTAATAATATAATATATCAATGATGAATTACTTTATGGAGTATATTGAAAGTTAAAATGGATAATCTTCAATGTAATTTGATAAATAATGTAAATATAAATTCAAAAATTGTATTACCTAGTCATCCATATCACATAGTAGATCAATCTCCATGGCCGATAGCCCTTTCAGGAGTTTTATTATCATTAACAACATCCGCAGTATTATCATTTCATGGTTATCCCATGGGTAATTATTTATTAATTAGTTCTTTCATACTATTAAACTGAGGTATGGCATTATGATTTAAAGATATAATTACAGAAGCTAGTTATTTAGGAGCACACACTGATGAAGTACAAAAAGGTATTTCATTAGGTGTTGTATTATTCATTATAAGTGAAGTATTCTTTTTCTTAAGTATTTTTTGAGCTTATTTTCATTCAGCATTAGCCCCAGCTATTGAAATAGGTTCAGAATGACCTCCAAAAGGAATCGAACCAGTTAATGCTTCAGAAGTTCCTACAGCTAATACTACTTTATTATTATCATCAGGATCTGCTGTAACTGTTACTCATCATTCATTGGTAGATCGATTAATTGATTGAGCTAATAATGGATCTGTTGCTACTATTTATATGGCTTTTTTTTTTACACTATTACAAGGAATGGAATATTTTGGAGTTTCTTATACTATTACAGACAGTGTTTTTGGTTCTACTTTTTATATGGGGACTGGATTTCATGGGTTACATGTAATAATTGGAACAATCTTTTTGTTAGTTGGAGCTCTTCGTGTTTTTACATATCATTCCACGAATACCCATCACGTAGGTGTTGAGGCTGCTATCCTTTATTGACACTTCGTTGATGTGGTATGGCTTTTTTTGTTCGGAGCAGTATATTTCTGGGGAGGACAACAAACCATTACCGAAAATGCGGGTTATGTTTTTTAATTAATAATTACTTGTTTAAAAGCAGTTCTTTATATTTGTTAATTAATAATTTTAATAAATTCAATTTAGTTATATTCAGATTAATATTTAAATTGAAATCATTTATTGTAAATATTAATATATTAATCAAATTTTATCAAATGATATTTGCTTTAAAAAAAAATATAGATTTTTTTCTTTTTAATAAAATAAATCAAGGTAAAATTAGTTTTTCTTTTGTACTTTTTAATACTACTAATTCTATGTTCTATGACATTATTTTATATTTATTTATTTTCTTTTTATTAATAGGTATATATCGCTATGTAAAATCATTGAAAATAAATGTTTTTTCTGTTCATAATTTTAGTTTACTAGATATATTACATTATCTGTATTCTTGTAGATATATTTTATCTGCTTTTATTTTTATTTTTTACTTTATTAATGTTATTAATGGTTTAAATATAGATATTAAAGAAATATATAAAATCATTGATTTCTTAACAAAAAATGGGGGATTTAAGAATTATATATTAAATATTAATATGAATTTTGATGATAATATAAATATTAACTTTAAACATAATAATAGTTCAAAAACTAATAAAATTTTAGCTGCTGATAACAATAATAATCCTAATTCTAATAATAATGGTAATAATCCTAATTCTAATAATAATGGTAATAAAGCTAATGAAGTTGAGAGATCACCTAGCCCTATTAATATAGATAATTTACCTGTACATATGTCACCTGTAGTAGATGGTAATGGTTTTTCTTCTTCTGATGATTATTATGAATCTTCTTCTGATGAGGGTGAATTTAGCGAAAGAGCTCATAAGATTGAAGAGATAAAACAAGAAAGAACCGCTATAAAGATGGACCTATTTGATTTGATGATGAAGAGAAATAATGATATAGAGTCAATGAATTCAAAATTAGAAAAAGCAGAAATTATTGAGGAGACTAAAACAATTATACCTGAAAATAAACCAAAAGCGGATTTGAAAAGAACTTGAGATGATAGAGACTCTGACTCAGATAGTGATAATGATAAATCTAACATCGCTAATAACCAACTTAATAATGAATCTACATCTGTTAAATCAAAAAAAGCTAAATTTAATAATGATAATGATAAAAAAGAATTCCAGAAATTAACAAATACTATAGAAAAGGAATCTAAAAAACTTACTAGATGGATTGCAGAATATAATAAAAAAGCAGATATGTTGGAGGATTTATCATCTAATTATCAGGGAAAGGTAGATAGAATAACTAAAGGTATAAATAATATTAATACGAATAAGAATGATAAGAATGATAATTAAATTTTGTTCTTATCATTTTAATAGTAATTTTATGATATTTTTTTATTTTTAAAAAAGTTTATATTATATTATTAAAAAACTTAAATAAAAAAATTATGTCACTTATTTATTTATATTTATAATTTGCTTTAAATAAATTATTTATAATTTATTTAAAGCTTTACATTTAAAATAAGTACGATTATATAATAATTTAGAATAATTTTAAATAGTTTACGCTCATATTCATTTTATAGATCTTTTATATAACAGTAAATACTGTTTAATTATTAAATTAATTCATTAAATAAGAAAATTGTTTAATTTTTTTTATTTAATAATTTATATTTTTCTTTAATTATTAAAATAGATTTATAATTTCTTTTTCGGCCCCTCTGGGCTCGGATAATATTTTTCTTTGTTTTATCTCATTATGAAGATAGTTATTAAAAAAATTAGTCTTATGTATTTTCAATATTTGTATGTTAATATATTTATTATTGATTTTTATAAACGTAAGTGTGATAATAATTATGAATAAATATAAGGAAATATGAAGATAATTAAGGAAAAAATACTGTAATTATATTATAATCATTTTATAATATATTTCGCAGGAATACGATGAATATAGTTTAAAGGTAGAACGATTATTTGTGGTGTAATCAGTCCGGGTTCAATTCCTGGTATTCATCCATAATCTTATATATTAAGTATATTTTAAAATAAGTTCTATTAACTATGGTTTTATATAGTAAGTATTTTAAAATATAATTTTATATTTGATATGATGTAATTATATGAAAATAGAATTAATATTATTTTTTTTCTTTTCAAAATGATTATGATTGAATATAAAATAAGTATGCATTGTCTATTTATTAAGTGGTAAATAGAGTATCATGAGTTAATTTTTTACATATTAAATAAATATGATTAATTAAATATTAATTATTCTCTTATTAATTGTTATTATAATTAGTTTTCTTACATTTATGTTTAAATACTTTATGTATGTTAATATTAGCCGTTTTATAAAATAGAATTAAAATTAGTTATAATTTTTAATATCATTTGCAATGCAAAAGGTATATTAAAAATAAATTATAAATAGGAGTACTATATGGTGAATTAAAAATTTTTTATAAGAGTTTATATAATTTAATTACATATAATCATGATATTACAAGCAGCAAAAATTATTGGTTCAGGATTAGCAACAATCGGTTTAATTAATTTATTATTATCGTTGCTTAATCATAATAAAGACTTTTTATTATCTGATATAGTTTATTCTAAATTAGCTAAAAAAACTATTTTTACTTGTGAAGAAATGATAAAAAGTTCACTAGATACTAATATAATTTTGGGATTTTTAAACGAGGAAATACCTTTGTCAATTATATAAGTTAATGGTAGTATATATAATAATATAATACTGGTAAATGAAATTCTATCTTTAAATATTAAAGATAGAAAGAAAATTATAAAAAAGATATTTGGTCATGATTTTTTAATTGCTGGTATTTATATGTTTACAACACCATGATAATGAACAATATTTAGGATATACTAAATCCTTATTATATTAAATCTTTATTATTTTATCCATATATTTTATATGGATAATGAATGAATCAATAATATGTACATTAAAATTTTAATATACAATTTTTAATAGCTAGACCGATTTAAATTTCACTGTATGCTGGGATATTTTAATAAAACAATCAGCAGGTAATCGTTATTAAAATTTTAATAATTGAATCCTTAGAGACTGTACGTGAAAATAAAAGAATAAACTTTTATATTATATAGTCCGTATATTAATATGTAGTTATAGTATATATTAATATTTAATGTAGCAGGAGCAGGGGTAGGTATTGGATTAGTATTCGGTAGTTTAATTGAAGGAACAGCTAGAAATCCTTCATTACGACCTCAATTATTTAGTTATGCAATTTTAGGATTCGCTTTAGCAGAAGCTACAGGGTTATTCTGTTTAATGATGGCTTTCTTATTATTATATTCAGCTTAATAAAATTTATTGATTTATTAATTAATAAATTTTATGAATACATATCTTTTTTTATATTATTATTAATTATCTACAACTTATAGTTATACCAGGTACCCTCCTCAAAGAGGGCCGGGTTTATTTGTATAATTAATAATAATATAAAATTGTTAAAGAATAAATAAAAGAAAACGAATTCTTTTATATATTTATTATTGTCTTGTTATTTTATTTAAGTTAAAATTGATATGCTAACATTGGTTTTTACTCATATAAAGGATGTAAATTTATAAAGTTTTTATTGTTTAAAAATAAAATATGGACTTTGATTTATGAAAAATATAATTGTAATAAATAATAGTAATGTATTAAATAAAAAAAAAGTAGTTAATTTTTTCCTTTCAATTATTGATATATATATATGAATATTTTGGATAAAAGAGTTAATTGTTTTATATTTAAATTATAATTTAATAGTTTAAGTATTATTATTATTTTTAAAAATAAGTTCCTTCTTTTTTACTCAACTAAAAAAATAGTTTTATTTAATTTTTTTAGCTAGATATTTAAATTATAAGTATTCTTTTTATCTTTTGTACCTGACTTCTTTTATAGATCTGGGATTATTTCTCATTTATCTTTAATATAAGGAAATAATTATTAATACATTTATTAATAATTATTCTCAATATATTATTATCATTAGGAAATAATTAATATAAAAATATCAATTTTAATTATACTTTAATTTATATTTTGAAATGAATATTGGGTAGGTAATTATAAAATAATTATAAGAATGGACTTAGCTATAATATTATTTGGTTTAGGTGCAATAGGATTTATATTTAATAGAAATAATTTAATATTAATGATTATATCTATTGAAATTATTTTATTAGCTGTTTCAGTTATGACATTGTTTTTTTCTTGACAATTTAATGATGTATTAGCAGAAGTGTTTGGATTATATATTATTGCCGTTGCGGGTGCTGAATCTGCTATAGGATTAGCAATTATGATAGCATATTTTCGAGTTAGAAAATAAAAATAAATTAAGAATAAATTTAATAAAAAAAATTAAAAAAAAATATAAATAAAAAAATTAAAAAAAACGATGCTTAGGCATTATATCATCATTAATATCTTTTATCTTTTTATATTTTGATAAAAAGATAACGGTTATTAGTGTATTAATAAAAAAAACGGTTAAATTAAACGGTATGAGATTAATTGACTGATGTAATAATTACGCGCTTTCTTTTATTGGAAGCTTGTCTACTTTGAAAAATAAATGATCGGTATTATATATTGTATTTTAGTATTTCATT
>Ga0209807_1001739_pt1 | contig 10395 bp, 6 predicted proteins | sample GraSoiAngelo_154_FD_186168 | JGI IMG/M metagenome (GOLD analysis project Ga0209807, IMG submission 186168) | Grasslands soil microbial communities from the Angelo Coastal Reserve, California, USA - 14_1009_13_20cm (SPAdes) (version 2) | ecosystem: Environmental > Terrestrial > Soil > Grasslands ... | reverse complement strand
CTCGTTGCAAGCGCTTGCGAACTGTTTCGCTGGATGGCATCCTTAGAGGCACGATCGTGGTTTGCGGGCACTCTCGCTTGAGGAAGCGTTCGCATGCCGCTAGAATCGAGCTTGGTCAAATCTCGGGGAGATCATGGCGCAAGCCAAGAATGCCGATCTGCGAAACCTGGATGGAGTTGCCAAGAGGGCGGGCGTATCGACGGCCACGGTTTCCCGCGTGCTTAATAACCAAAACGTGGTTAAGAACTCGACGCGAGCACGGGTACTCAAAGCCGCGGAAGAATTAAAATATCATCCTAATCTCCATGCGCGGTCTTTAGCCAGGGGCAAGAGCCGCACACTGGGAATCCTCGTCTCCAACATGGAGAATCCCTTTTTCTTCGATATCTACCGCGCACTTGAGTCCGCAGCTCACGCGCGGGGCTACGAAGTCGTTGTCGCCAACACGGACTACAGCTCCGAGCAGCTTGTTTCCAGCGTGAGGTTGATGATTGGCTGGCGTGTGGCGGGCCTCGCGGCCATCGTGTCCGAGATGGACTCGCACCTCATGCAGGTGCTCACCGACAGCAAGATTCCCATTGTGTTCTACGATGTTGGAACGCCACAAAAAAACATCACAAACGTGCGCGTCGACTATCGAAAAGGGATGAAGAAGATCGTCGAGTATCTGCACTCGCTCGGCCATACTCGGATGGCCTTTTTGGGCCATCATTCGACGTTGGGACCGATCAGCGAGCGTAGGAAGACCTTCCTGGAAACAGTAGCTCGCCTTGCTCCAAATGCTGAAGCGCAAATTGTCGCGGCGGCCGACGGATTGGAGGGCGGACGTCAGGCAGCCCGAGAATTACTTTCGTCGGGCTTTCAGCCGACTGCAATCCTTTGCGTCAACGACTTTATGGCAGTAGGCGTTCTTCGCCATCTGCGCGATCAAGGGATGCGCGTCCCGGACGATGTTTCGGTGACCGGGTTCGACAACATCAGGCTCGCAGAGTTTTGCTCACCGGCGCTCACTACTGTTCATATTCCTCGCGAACGAATCGGTCAAACCATTTTTGGCAATCTCGTTCCTGATAAAGCCTCTGACCGATTGACCGGGCAAGAAATCCTAGTTGATCCGGAGCTCGTCGTCCGTGAATCCACCGGCGTTGCCCGCCAGACACAGGCGATCGAAAGCCGGCAGCGTTCTGCCTCAGGACTTCCCGTCTAGAGGGACACCTCCACCGGATGTCCGTCGAAAACGGTAGCGCGCGTATTCTGGCCGAGCTTGACTTCGATATTCCGGCGGAGGGGCGGGAGAATCCGCGAGCCGCTGGCCAAAGAGAGCTTCAGCACGCGCCGGGCATCGTGCCACGCCATCTGCACGCCCATCCATTTGCCTTTGCGGTAGTCGAAGGAACTGCCGTCGTCTTCGTACAACAAGAAGGAAGCATCGGCGCCGGGATAGATCGAGATGGAAAGCGGCTCGTCGACTTTGTGTTCGACATACTGTTTCGCGGGACCCAGAGGCAAGATCGCCCCGGCACGCACGTAAAGCGGTGTAGTCTCCAGGTCGACCTCACGGCTGATTTCGGCTCCGCCCTGCACACGTTCGCCAGTCCAAAAATCGAACCAAGCACCGTGCGGAAGATAGATTTTGCGCGAGGTAGCACCCTGCTCGACGACGGGTGCGACCAGGAGGTCGCGTCCCCACAAGTATTCGTCCTGGCGTGCGACCGCCTTGGGATCGTCGGGATGATGGAGCCATAAGGCGCGCAGGATGGGCATGCCTGTGGTGGCACACTCCCGTACGGCGCTGTAGAGATAAGGCAGGAGTCTGTAACGCAGTTCCAGGTATTTGCGGCAGATCGGCTCGACTTGCGGATTATGGAGTTGGCTCGAATCAGGAATGGCGGCACCGTTGTAATTGTTGATCTCGAGCGGTCCGGAATCACCTGTATTCCAACCCCATGGAAGGCGCAACTTCCAGTTCCGACCATGGGAACGGAAGAGCGGGCAGAAGGCACCAAACTGGAACCAGCGCAGAAACAACTCCGCCGTGAATTCCTTCGTGGGCACGAACCCGCCGATGTCCGTTCCCCAGTAGGGAATGCCCGTAAGCGCGGTATTGATGGCGATGGGAATGTGAACCTTCAACGTGTCCCAAGTGGAATAGACATCTCCAGACCACAGGAATGACCCGTAGCGCTGCATGCCGGCATAACCGTTGCGGTGGAGAGCGTACGGCCGCTCGTTCGGCCTTTCGAGCTGAGGGCCTTCCCAATACATTCGATTGCGAACGAGCCGCGACGTGGTGTCGAGCGGATCGCCTTCATCCGGCCACCAGCCATCAACACCCATCGCAAAATCTTTACGGTGCGCGTCCCAGTGGCAGCAAGCCTTTTCCTGGTCGGCACAACCCGGCTCGCAGGGATCGTGCACTGTCCCAGTGAGTTTGTTTGTCTTGATTACCACATGGAGCACAGTGCGAAAGTTCTCCTTGTGGAGTTCATCGAGGATTCCCTTGGGATCGGGAAACACGCGGGAGTTCCAGGAGAACGAGCCGTTCTCGGTATTCCAGCCGGAGGGGCAGAACCCGGTCCCCAGGTAGATCAGCGTGTCGCAGGGCAGTTTCTTGTCCCGAAACGTTTTCGCCTCGGCCATGATTTCCTCGCGGCTGGCGAGCGTGCGGTGGGACTGTTGATAACCAAAGCTCCAGAGCGGAGGCATCTCGGCATAACCCGTCAGACGCGCGTATTCGGCCATGATCGTCACGGGTTCGTTCGCGGCGACAAAAAAAATGTCGAGAGGTAACGCGGCTTCAGGGCCTGCTGGCTGGAACTTACTTTCTGTTCCCGAGAAGTCAAACGTCCCAAAAGGCTGGTGAATGAACATGGCCCATCCAGCGGTACCGATAAGCCAGGGAATGGGAACGCGCCCGCCGTGGGTGCGAAGCTGAAATCCTCCTTGGCCACTGTGCATCCGATCGATAGATCCGCGACGGTCGAATTGCGGCCCCCCCTCTCCGAGTCCAAGCAACGGTGAATCTCCAGTGATGAATGAAACGACGCCTGTGTCCTTGTCCACGGTCAGGTGCTGGACCATCGCGCCTCGCAACGTTTCAATGGAGAAAGCCACGGGATCGGAAGAAAGCTTCACAATCAAATTGCCAGTCTTGACCGTTCGCACGGCACTTGAGGTCCGCAGCTTCAAGATTGGCGCTCCCCATGACGTTTGCACAAGCGATCCATCTCCCCCGACGGTCATTGCCCGGCCATGCTCAAGGGAATTTGTGAGCGGCAAAATGGTGAGCCTCGCGGTGTGTTGGCTGACGGGAGCAATTTGGATCTCGACACTCTGACCGGCGATCCGAAGTGCCTGCTCCGTGGCTTCCGTTCTTGCCGGCAAAAGCAACGCTGCACAGGTCGCGGCTGCACCTTTTAGAATCTGGCGACGGTCAGGTTGTTTATTCATTGCGTCTCTCTTCTGAATTCACGATTCTCTAAATCTCGGTCGCGGCTAGTGGACGCCGAACTTGGAATCTTCGGAGAAGGCTCGGCCCCGCGCCGCGGGCAACGAACTGGCAGAAGCAAACGATTTCCTCCGGCTCAAGCGCACAATTCCGAATCGGCCATGCGTCGCGTCCTAGTGATCAGCGACCAGGTCAACCCAGGTTGGACCTTTAGCGAGTGGCACAATGTAGGCGTCTCGCTCGGTCTCTAGGGGCTTGGCTGGGTGAAAGATTCCAATACCTTGCAGCTTGGCGGGTTGCTCGACGCGCAGGCGAGCCGCGGATGTAAACTGCGTGGCAGCGCTGAGGCAAACGCGTACAGCGCCAGTTTTCGAATCCACTTCCACGCTCTCAAACTTTCCGGCATCAAGCGTCAGCCATAGCCCCTCAGATGCCACATAAATGCGCATGCGGAAAGAATCAAGCGGCGTGACCTTGACCGTGTTGCCATCGACTCTTGCATTGCCGCCAAACGTCACCCAGCCGAATTCGGGATGATGCACGATGTAGGTGGCAGTGTTGAAAGCGTGGCCAAAAAAATTCGGGCCATTGTCACCCGAAAGCGGATCGAACTTGAGCATGTCGGGAAAGGAATGGAATGCAGGAGATAGAAAGCCCTCGCGATCGATGTCCGTGAGGGTTCCCATGGTGCCGCCATAGCCGACGCGCAGAAGGTAGAAATCGTCGGGATGCTCGCGATACTCCGCGAGCACTGGGATAGCATTGAGACCTGACCCATAATGATGGAGCTGTCGTTCGAGCCGGGTGTACTTGGCGGCGAAAACAAAGTCCCAGTAGCGCCGCGCACTCCCGTTGTAACCCCAGTGCGGGATCGTGGGGTCGTAACCGAGGACGGCGTTAAGAGTTACATTGGCCTTGTCCTGGTAGCCGAAGTATTTCATCCACGCGTACACTTCCTCCTGGCCAGTGGAGTCCCATGGCATCTCGCTCCCAAACGGGTAGGCTTCAGCCTTCCAACGATTGGCGCGTGCCTGCATTCCGGCTTCGAGATTCTCAGCTTCCTCCGCCATGCCCTCGCGTTTGAGGTCGGCCAGAATCTGAACAAAGATGCTGCCCTCCATCTGGCCGAAAACGGAAAGACCGTGAGCAAATCTGGTCATGGCCATGGATGTTTCATAGGCATGCTTCAGATACCAGTCCCAAGGTTGGTTGGTAACGAAACCCTGGTTGTTACGCGCAAGACGATACAGCACCCAGTAAGCAGCGGCGACGTGGGGATAATTGTAGGAGCGATTTACTTGTTCAGACGCTTGCTTGTTCCAACTCGTCCAGCTGCTCCAATCGAAATCGCTGCGATAATAATTCGGTGGCATCTGATCTGGCTGATAGTAGAAGAGACTCTTGCGCACGCCATATTGATGCGGTCCATCCTTGAATTGCAGGCCGCCCCAGAGCACGCCACCCACGAACTGTTGAACCTTGTCGAGCTCTTCCTTGTTGGGCTGGCCCAGTTGTTTCATGATGGACGCGAGCCAGGAACCCGATCCGCCCTCGTCTCCGAGGCCAGCAATCCATACACGGCTGTCTTGCATAGCGATCTGGTTGGTTTCGCGATCATAGCTCATGACCGAGGGGCTACGGTGAAAAGGATCATTAGAATCGGCAAACCATTGCTTCGTTGTCAGAAAACTGCCCATGTTTGCGACGGCCTGCGCGGCGGGTTTGACGACAAAATACTGGATGGTCTGAACGAGTCCGTCCTCGTACGTGATCGTTAGGCGCGCGCGGCCCCATGAATTGCCTTTCAGTTGAAACCCTTTCCATCCTAAGGATGGAGCGTCTAGTTTGCCGATCGTAATGGCTCCGCTGGGTTCGGCCACCAACGACTTAATACCTTCGGCATATTTCAGGAACAGTCGCGCGTCGATATCCATGGGCAGCACATAGCCGGGGACGCCTGCTGCCACAGGCCGATGGTTTTCTACGAGGGTTTGCTCAATACTTCGGATCGAATCTGCTACAACAAACTTGAGTCCGTACATTTTCGACTCGCCGGGTGCTAGTGTGAACGATGTCGGGTGATTCCACTGCTGGGCAGCCTTCCACTCATTCTCCGCAAAGGCCTTGGTATGTACCATCCAATCGTAGAAACCTTCAAACGTGACCCAGCGCGGCGTAGGGTCGGTGAAGATTGCTTCCGGGCCCTTTCCGCGAGGTCTGCCTTTGCTTAAGATTGGGCCGTAAGCCTCGAACGGCGTCTTGCCATCGGGCACCACCAGCAGCGCTGGACCGTGACCGTTGAGCCGGGTGACCTGAAGATAGCCCGCGTCTTCTCCAATGTAGGGATCATAGAAAGAACACTTGGCATGGGCTTCTTCAAGCGAGCGATCATTGAGCACGTTGTTGAAAACCATGGGAATGCCCAGCGCCCCTACCTCTACCGCGTCGGACATCCTGTTCTTCAGCGCGAAACGCAGAACAAGCTTTCCTTCTTCAAGCGCCCATGTGCGCGAGATCTGCAAGGGAATGTCGGCAGGAAGCGTGGGTGAGAGATCGGCGACAGCTAAGGTTGTACCTGACGCTGGAAGAGCGATAACTGGTTGGCGGGCAACGGATGTCGAGTAGTTCTTCCACGCGCCCGAGTTTCCTATTCGTACGCGCAGGTTTAAGTCACCCAAGTGGTAGTAGCCATCCTTTGATCGCTCAACAAGAAGATCGCCGGGAGTGAAATCGAATTCGGGAGCCGCCTTAGGTTTCAGGCCTGCGACCGTCTGCGATGAACGCACAAGGTCGAGAGTAAATTCCGGAGTATCGAGGGTGATCCTGCCCTGAGCAAGCATGGGCCCCGGAGTCGGAGGCTCCTTGTGGGCGCGTTCCTGCGCGCCCGACTTCTCGCACAATGCTGGAATCAAGTACGGAGCCAGCAAGCATGGCAAAATCGCCTTCGCCAGCCGGAAGTAACCTCTTCTCATTGGCTACGCCTCATCCCGGTGTCTCCATTCCAACTCCGTGTCGATCTGGTTTAGGATCGCCGTATAAGCTGCGAACAGCGGGCCATTTCTGTAAGCGCTTTCAGGATGTTTCTGGGCCGAGCAGGCAGCGCAGCCTTCTGGATCGGATTCTCCCAGGATGATCGGAGTGTTCCTCCACTCGGAAACGAAGTAACAATCTCAAAACCACGCTGTATAGCGGCAAGTTGATTGCGAATCCCCATCTGCACGTGGCCGTTCTCGACTGACGGTGTTCCCTTCGCGTGAAAGCTGACAAAATCCAGCGGCGCACCAGTCTTGCTGGTCGCATAGTTGGACTGAAGCGCGTAATGATCCAGGAATACATGAAGAAACTCTGCAGCGCTATCCCCAAGAGGACCGGTAGTATCCGGACCTCCCACATGAGCGCCTGGCAGTGCTCTCAAAACCGCGGCGACAGCATAGTCATATAGTTTGAATTCATCTCGCGTTCCTTGCCAATAGCCGATATCTGGTTCGTTCCAGACTTCCCAAAGCCAGCCTCTGGTTGTGACATCGCCGTACCGCTCACGGAGATGTTTGACGAAATGAAACACAAGGTCTGCCCACTTTTGGTGGCTTTTGGGTGGATAAGCCCAGCCAGTGTAGAGCGGACCTTCCGGGAAATTGTGTCGGTACGGTTCCGGCTTGACGGAGAGTGCCTCCGGCATAAAACCAAGCTCCACAAGTGGCTTGATGGCAAGTTCTTGATACGTATCAAAAATCCGGCCGACAATCGTCCAGTCGTAGATCGGCTCGCCCGACGCGTCTTCCGTATAGACATTTGTTGAGCCCCACTTCACAGACGCCGACCCGTCACCGCTGGTGAACAGATTGTGGGTCCGAATATAGACGGGTACCGGGCTTAGGACTGCCAATTCACCCAGAAGCTTCTTGGCGTTCGGACTGTACGTGTGGTTCGGCTCGTCATAGCCGAAGTAGATCCAGGTGGGCTTCCACAGCCCTTGTTCTTGATTCCCATTGACTTTGATGTTGACACCGGCGCCAGCATCTTGCGCAGCCAGCCCATTGCTCGATACCAATGAGACGAGGCTAAGCAGCCAGGCACTGCGGATCCTCCCTCTCAATCTGTTGCGATTGGAATCGCGATTCCACCCCCGCCATAGAGCGGGAGCAGGCGGCTCATAACGCCGGGGCACGCTACGAAGGACCAGGCGAATCATCCTAGAATAATGTAACCGCTTACACATCGTGCGCTGCGATTCGCCCCGCGGTTACGGTGGGATCTTGGACTCTGGGATTCTAGCCGCATCACGGCCCACATGACAATCACTAACAAAACTGGAGTCAGTTTCACAGCTAAGGAGGTGGCATCTATAGCTGAGATCGAAAGAGAAGATGTCCTCCGGATGGATCCGGAAATACTCTCCGCCGCTTCCGGAGGACGTGGTTGAGAGGCAAGCGGGTTCACGAAGACATCAACAACTTCTGGATGGGGCGCACCCGATGCTATGTCAGACACTCACTCTCGCTTGGATCTGGAACTCAAGCTTCGTTTGCGGAAGCAGGGTCAATTCGCTTTGGTCCATCGTCCCACCCATTCCAATTGCTCCAAGTTGCTCCGTGATTTCGGAAGAATCGGATGTCGAATTGGCGTTGCAACTTTAGTAGAATCAATTGAGTAGGCAAGGAACTCAGTTGGATAGAGCTTCTGCCCATTCGGCAAGAAGGTCAATTCGTCCAAAGGTGTTGATGCGAGTCGTAAATGCTTTAGAATCAGAGTTGATAGTGCGCCCGTAGCTCAGTTGGATAGAGCGTCTGCCTTCTAAGCAGAGGGTCGGGAGTTCGAGTCTCCCCGGGCGCGCCATCTCAAATCCTTGGCTGTCGCTTTAGTGCCATCCCCAAATCCTTTTTGCATTTCCGATCGATTTGCATTCCATGGAATTGCCCGGCAATGTCGATCGCTTCCAGTTTTAATCGGTTACCAGACTTGTGCCACACCTCCCCTCTCAGTAAAATGGCGCGTCCTAGCTTCCCGCTGCTAATCTCTCTTTTGCGTCATACCGGAGTCATACCGAATGGGGCAGCAGTACGACGTTATCGTCATCGGCGGTGGCCACAACGGCCTGGTCAACGCCGCATACCTCGCGAAGGCCGGCAAGAAGGTTGTCGTCCTCGAACGCCGCCACGTTCTGGGCGGCGCCGCTGTCACCGAAGAAATCTTCCCCGGTTTTCTTTTCTCCGAATGTTCTTACGTCGTCTCGCTTCTTCGCCCCGAAATCATTCGCGAACTCGATCTTCCTCGCCACGGCCTGGAAATCCTCCCGCTCGACGGCACGTTCTCTCCCATGCCCAGCGGCGATTATCTCTGGCGCGTAAACGATCACGCTAAGTCCATCCGCGACATTCGCCGCCACTCCCGCCTCGACGCCGAAGCCTACGACGAATTCTCCAAGATGATGACCCCTATGTGCCGCTTCGTGAAGCCTATGCTCTCGATGGTTCCGCCCGATCCCACCACGCTCAATCCCAAAGATCTCAAGCAGATCCATTTCCTGCTCCAGCGTTTCCGCGAGCTTTCTTCCGACGAGCGTTACACTCTCGTTCAGCTCATGACCATGAGCTCCGCCGATTTCCTCGACCAATGGTTCGAAACCGACGTCCTCAAAGCGACCATGTCCGCATCCGGCATCATCGGCACCTTCCTTGGCATCCGCTCGCCCGGCACCGCGTACGTTCTCCTGCATCACTACATGGGTGAAATTGATGGCGCGTTCCGCTCCTGGGGTTTCAGCCGCGGAGGCACTGGAGCCATTTCAAACGCCATCGCCGATGCCGCCCGCGAAGCCGGCGTTGAAATCCGCACCAAGGCGCCCGTCGGCAAGATCCTCACCAAGAACGGCCGCGCCTGCGGCGTTGCCCTTCAGGATGGCGAAGAGCTCTCCGCGCAGGCCGTCTCCTCCAGCGTCGACCCGCATCTCACCTTCGAGAAATTTCTCGAACCCAGCGAATTGCCCGGCGATTTTCGCGAAGGCGTTCGCCGCTACAAATTCCGCGGCTCTTCCGGCAAGGTCAATCTCGCGCTCGACGCTCTTCCCAATTTCAAGTGCCTCCCAGGGCCGGGCGCGCATCTTCGCGGCGCCATCTCCATTTCTCCCGGCATGGAATACATGGAGCGCGCTTACGATGACGCCAAATACGGCCATTACTCGCGCCGCCCCTACATTGATGTGGTCATTCCCAGCGTCACCGATCCCAGCGTCGCGCCTCCCGGCAAACACGTTCTCTCTTGTTTCGTGCAATATGCGCCGTACAAACTCGCCGAGGGCACCTGGGACGAGCAGCGCGATGCCTTCGGCGACAACGTCATCAACACCATCGCCGAGTACGCGCCCAACATCAAGGACATCATCATCGGACGGCAGATTCTCACCCCGCTTGATCTCGAGCGCGAATTCGGCCTTACGCAGGGCAACATTTTTCAGGGCGAGCTTTCTCTCGAGCAGCTTTTCTTCCTTCGCCCTGTAGCCGGCTGGGCTTACTACCGCACGCCCATTCGCAACCTTTATATGTGCGGTTCCGCGACCCACCCGGGTGGAGGCATCATGGGAGCGAACGGCCGCCTTGCCAGCCAGGTCATCTTGAAGGATTGGTCGCTCGCTTCGCTGGCGCGCCGGGCAAAATCCGGTTCTTCCCGCTCAACTGCGGCTGCTTCGAAGGCGGCCAACTGAACATGGCCCTCGGACAACGTGTAGTCCTCATCGGCGGCGGCCACAACGCTCTCATCACCGCTTTTTATCTGGCCAAGGGCGGCTTCAAGCCCCTTGTGCTCGAACGCCGCGAAATGGTTGGCGGCGGCGCCATCACGGAAGAATTTTATCCCGGTTTCAAAGCCTCGACGCTCGCGCACACTCTCGGCCCGCTTCGCGTGGAGATCGCACGCGATATGGAAATCGATAAATTTGGGTGCGAAATACT
>Ga0209807_1001735_pt1 | contig 10425 bp, 10 predicted proteins | sample GraSoiAngelo_154_FD_186168 | JGI IMG/M metagenome (GOLD analysis project Ga0209807, IMG submission 186168) | Grasslands soil microbial communities from the Angelo Coastal Reserve, California, USA - 14_1009_13_20cm (SPAdes) (version 2) | ecosystem: Environmental > Terrestrial > Soil > Grasslands ... | reverse complement strand
ACGCCTTCTTCAAGGCCTGCCTCTTCCTCGGATCCGGGTCGGTGATCCTCGCCTGCCACCACGAGCAGGACATGCGGAAGATGGGCGGGCTGCGCGAGTACACGCCGATCACCCGCTGGACGTACCTGGCCGCCTGCGTGACCATCGCGGGCTTTCCGGTCGCGTCGGCCTTCTATTCGAAGGACGAGATCCTCTGGAAGGCATTCACCGCCCGGGGACTGGTGGCGCCCTGGATCGGGCCGGCGATCTACCTGGTGGGCACCATCGCTGCGCTGGGGACCAGCTTCTACATGTTCCGCTCGTACTACATGACCTTCACCGGCAAGTACCGCGGAGGCGAAGGGCACGAGATGAAAGAGACGGAGGAGGACCCGCACTCGGTGGCGGCGCACGCGCACGCCGCCGCGGCGGATCGGACCTTCGACGCTGCCGGGGCTGCCGCGCAGGCGGCCGAGGCCGCGTTGCCGCACCAGCACGGCGGCGGCATGCACGGCGCGGGGCCGGTAGTACACGACGAGGTCGATCACGGCGGCGTGCCGCACGAGTCTCCGAAGAGCATGACGTACGTGCTCATCGCGCTCGCCGCGGCCTCGGTGCTGGCGGGTTTCATCTTCGGCTGGCCGGCGGCCTGGGGTGGTCATGGACCACTCCTCGAGCATTGGCTTCTCCCCAGCCTGCCCGCGCAGGAGAGCGTGCCGTTCGCGCACGCCGATCGCTCGACGGAGCTCTTGTTCCAGTTCATCGGCGGCGTCCTGGTCGCGGGGGCGGGTTGGTTCGCCGCCTGGGCGTTCTACGCGGAGAACCGCAGCACGATTCCCGCGCGCCTGAGGTCGGTGTTCCCGCGCGCCTGGGCGCTCGTCTTCAACAAGTACTACGTGGACGAGCTCTACCAGGTCACCGTGGTGCGCGGCACCTTGCTCCTCTCCCGGGCGCTGTACTGGCTGGACCAGAACCTGATCGACAGGACCGTGAACTTCATCGGCTGGCTCGGCCGGACGGTCGCCTACCTCGACGCCGCGTTCGACAAGTACGTGGTGGACGGCGCGGTGAACGGCCTCGGCTCGCTCACCTGGAACAGCGGGCGCGCGCTGCGGCGCGTGCAGACCGGCCACATCCAGGCCTACCTCTACGGCGCCCTCGGCGGCGCCATCGTGTTCGTGATCATCCAGTACGTCATCCGATAACCACATGGACCATCCGACCACTTCCTTGCTACTGACCTGGATCACGTTCCTGCCGCTGATCGGCGCGGCCCTGATCCTTCCCGTCCTCGGCCTGCGCGCGAGCGGCGCGCTGACGAAACAGGCCGCCGACCAGGCCTCGCGCGTGATCACCCTGGTCGCCTCCGGCCTCACCCTGCTCTTCGCCCTGGTCCTCTGGAAGCAGTACGATCCCGCGAACCCCGGGCTGCAGTTCGTGCAGCACCTGCGCTGGATCCCCGCCTACAACATCGACTACTTCGTCGGCGTCGACGGCATCTCCATCACGCTGGTGATCCTCTCCGCGCTGATCAGCTTCATCGCCACCATCGCCTCGATGCCGTGGTGGCCCGGAAACGCGCACCTCGACGAGCATCACTTCACCCAGCACGGCGTGCCCGGCTACATGGCGCTGCTCCTGATCCTGCAGACGGGAATGATCGGCGTGTTCGTCGCCATGGACATGTTCCTCTTCTACGTCTTCTGGGAAGTGATGCTGCTGCCGATGTACTTCCTCATCGGCATCTGGGGCGGCTCGCGCAAGGAATACGCGGCCATCAAATTCTTCCTCTACACCCTGGCCGGCTCCGTGCTGATGCTGCTGGCGATCATCGGCCTCTACTTCAACGGCCCGACCGAAGTGGTGGACGGCCGGCTCATGCACACCTTCGACATGGTGAAGATGGCCCAGTGGGGCCGCGCCGGCGGGTACCTGAGCGCGCCGCTCGTGCTCGGATTCTCGTTCATCAAGGTCGCCTGGATCGCGCTGTTCATCGGCTTCGCCGTGAAGATCCCGATGTTCCCCTTCCATACCTGGCTGCCGGACGCGCACGTGGAGGCCCCCACACCCATCTCCGTCATCCTGGCCGGCATTCTCTTGAAGATGGGCATCTACGGCATCCTGCGGATCAACTTCGCGATCCTGCCGCAGGCGACGAAGTGGGCCTCTTACGCGATGGCGGTGTTCGGGACCATCAACATCGTCTACGCGGCGTTCGTCTGTCTCGGGCAGACGGATCTGAAGCGGATGATCGCGTATTCGTCCGTCTCGCACATGGGCTTCTGTTTGCTGGGGATGAGCGCGTTCACCCAGCAGGGCATCGATGGCGCCGTGTTGAACCTGTGGACGCACGGCTTGATCAGTCCGATGCTGTTCCTCATCGTCGGCGTGATCTACGACCGCGCCCACCACCGCAACATCGAGGGATTCGGCGGACTGGCCAAGCAGGTCCCGGAGTATGCCGGGCTCCTCGGCCTCGCCTTCTTCGCCTCCCTCGGCCTGCCCGGGCTGTGCGGGTTCGTGAGCGAGTTCACGGTCTTCCTCGGCTCGCTCTCCACCTGGCAGACGCTGACCATCGTCTCGGCGCTCTCGGTGATCATCACCGCCGCGTATTATCTCTGGGCCATCCAACGGATGATGCTCGGGCAGCTCAACCCGGCCTACACCGGCTTGCCCGACGTGAACTGGCGCGAGCGGCTCACGCTGTACCCGCTGGGCGCGTTGATCGTCCTCTTCGGCTTCTACCCCGCGGCGATCATCAACCTGATCGAGGGATCGCTGCGCAATCTATTGGTTCCGCTGCAATAGGCCATGGACAACATCCACTCGCTGCGGTTTTTCTGGCCCGAGAGCGTGCTCACCGTCGCGGTGCTGGCGATGCTCGTGCAGGACCTGATCGTCCGGCGCAGCAAGTGGCGGGTTCCGTCGCTGGTCGTGGGTGCCCTGTTCTGGCTGGCGCTCACCGGGGTCGCGACGGCGGTCACTCCGCGAGGAGATGTGCCGCTCTTCGGCGGCCTGCTCCAGCACGATCCGCTGCGGATGTTCTTCGCCTGGCTCTTTCTCGGAGCGGCAGTGCTGACGGTGATCATCGTTCCCAAGAGCGCGCAGATCTCGGTGGCGCGGATGGGGGAGTTCATCGCTTTGCTCTTCGCGCTGTTGCTCGGCATGTTCCTGATGGCGAGCTCCACCGATCTGCTGATGATCTACCTGTCGGTCGAAACGGTCTCACTGGTCAGCTACGTCCTCACCAGCTTCCGGCGCGCCGACCGCAAGGCCAACGAGGCCGCACTCAAGTACGTCATCTACGGCGGCGTCGCCTCGGGCGTCATGCTCTACGGGATGAGCATCCTCTACGGGCTCTTCGCGACCACGCGCGTGACCGGAGCGGGCGGAATCGGCTCGCAGCTCGCCGACGTCACCAGCCGCCTCTTCATGGCGCAGACGTTCGGCGGACAGCCGGCAGCGCAGCTCGCTCTGGTCGTGGCGGTGGTCTTCGTCCTCGCCGGCGTGGGGTACAAGATCGCGAGCGTCCCGTTCCACATGTGGTGCCCGGACGTATACGAGGGAGCACCCACGCCCTTCACGGCGTTCCTCTCCGTGGGACCGAAGGCCGCTGGCTTCGCGGTGGCCATCCGCTTCTTCTTCGCCGCCTTCGAGCGCCAGATGCCGGGCGGAGGATACGCGCCGATCACCGATCTTCCCTGGCCCGCGATCATCGGGATCATCTCCGCCATCACGATGACGCTGGGGAACCTCACCGCCATCGTGCAGAACAACCTGAAGCGGATGCTGGCCTACAGCTCCATCGCCCACGCCGGCTATCTGCTGATGGGCCTCGCCGCCGCGAGCACGGCCGGCGTGCAGAGCATCCTCGTCTACCTGATGGTCTACGTGCTGATGAATGTTGGCGCGTTCCTGGTGATCATCGTGGTGGCGCGCGTGACCGGCGGCGAGGACATCGGCGATTTCCGCGGCCTGGGGAGCAAGGCCCCCATCGCGGCGCTCGCGCTGACCGTCTTCCTCTTCAGCCTCACCGGCATTCCGCCGTTCGCGGGCTTCGCCGGCAAGTACCTCATCTTCGCCGCCCTCGTGCAGCGCGGTGGGTTCTGGAACGTGCTGCTAGCGGTGATCGGCGTGGTGAACAGCGCGGTCTCGCTCTTCTATTACGCGCGCATCATCAAGGCGATGTACCTCGAAGAAGCCGTGGACGAGCGGCCGCTCGCGGTGCCTGCGGTGTACACTGGCCTGCTCGTCGCCCTGGCAGTGCCCGTCCTCGTCCTCGGGATTTACTGGGCGCCATTGGTCCGGTGGGCGGCCGCTGCCTTTGGCAGCGGAAATTTGTCGTAATTATATACTTTTGGAAAGATTTACCGCCGGAATCGCGACGGCAGGTGAAAATCGGCATCTTTTCCGGTGAACCAGACCGCTGGGCTGCACTTTTTTCGGTCTTATCCGGCGGCGAACGGATCGGAATTGCCGTCCGCTGAGAGGAGAACGGGCTGGTGGCGGCCTTCTTGCACAACGAGCCCTCGTTGTGCGAGCGACTGTCTGGAGCGACTGGCTGACGGACTCCTTCTTCCGGGTACGGGCATCGCCCGCCGCCGCAGAGAAGCTGAGCCAGCTATCGCGTGAAATGCAGCAGCGATTGCGCCAGATGATCGAAGAGATCACCGAACTGGCAGATCTGACGCCCGCGAATACGGGCACGACGTGGGTGGCGGCGGGAGCGCCGCAGCTGCTCACGCTGCAGCTCGGGCGCGTGTGCGTGCGCTACTCGATTTCCGAGGACACGCGAACGCTCTCCATCGAGCACGTCATCGTGCTCGAGGAGGACGACGACCTTCTGGTGCGTAGCGCCTAGCCCGATCTTCCAGCGCGGCAAACCTTTCTGGCGACAGCGTTCGATCCCCGAGATGTCGATCCGGCTGAACGCCGGGGCCGTGATAGTCGCTGCCGGCGGTGACCACCAGGCCGAGCTCTTCCGCCCACCGCACGAACGCCTCCGCCTGGTTCGGCGGATGCTCGGGGTGCCACGCCTCCACGCCGTCGAGGCCTTCGCCGACGAGCGCCCGCAGCTCCTGCCGCGAGATTCCGTTCGCGCCGGGATGCGCGATGGTCGCGGTGCCCGCGGCGTCGTGGACGAGGCGGATCGCCTCGGGGACCGGTAGGCGGCGGCGATCGACCCAGAGAGAACCGTTGGTGTGCAGAAAGCGGTCGAACGCATCCTTGATGCTCTCCGCATGTCCGCAGTCGACCAGCGCCCGGGCGAGATGCGGGCGCCCGAGGTTCTCGCCGCCGCTCGCGGCGACCACGCGGTCCATGGTGACGCCGGAAAAGCCCATCCCCTGGGCAAGGCTGACCATGCGCTCCATGCGTTCCCGCCGCTCCGCCAGCATGTCGGTGGCGAGCCGTCCGAGAGCCGGCGATTCGAAGTCGATCAGATGACCGAGGACGTGAACCTCGCGCCCGTGCAGCTCGCACGAGAGCTCGATGCCGGGGACGAGCCGCACGCCGACCGCTTTTGACGCATCGCGACATTCCCCCAGGCCGTAAACGGTGTCGTGGTCGGTGACGGCCAGGACCTTCACTCCCGCCGCCTTCGCTTCGGCGAAGAGCTCGGCGGGCGAGCGATCGCCATCGCTGTGCAGGGTATGGGAGTGAAGGTCGATCACTCTGTTGACGCTCCTTTGCCTCGCTGGTTATCTCCCTACCATGCAGCATGTCCTGCAGATCAGCCGCAAGATCGACTACGGCTTGCGGGCGATGATCCACCTCGCCGGGCTACCGGCGGCGAAGATCGCGTCGCTGCAGGATCTTTCCGTGACGCTGCACATTCCCCGCGAGTTCCTTGCCAAGATCCTCAACGTCCTGACGGGGAAGGGCCTCGTCCGATCGAGCCGCGGCGCTCACGGCGGGTACCAGCTCGCGCGGCCTGCCCGGGACATCTCCTTCCTCGAGGTCATCGAGGCGGTGGAGGGGCCGGTGCAGCTCAACGTCTGCCTCGACCACAAGGACCGCTGCGACGTGAGCGCAGGCTGCACGATGTACCAGATCTGGAAGGTGGGGCAGGATCGGATGCTGGAAGTGTACCGGCGCACGTCGCTGGCGCAGCTCGCTTCCGAGCCGGCGGACCCGGTGCCCATCTCGCTCGGAATTCCCGCGAGGGGCTAAAAAGCCTTCAGCGCGAGATCGAGCGCCTTGGCGTGCGCGTTCCAGTGCATGGCGCTGCGCGCGTCCTTCGCTGACGCCCAGCGGTACCCGACGTGCTCGTCGGAGAGTGCCGGCGCAGCATCCTCTGCGACGCGGAGGAGAAAGGCACGCTCCTCGAACATCGCCTTCCTGCCGCGGTACCGGTGCGCGTATCCCAGATCGACGAGCTCGCCGCGCAGGCCGGTCTCTTCAAGCGATTCGCGGGCCGCGCAGTCCGCCGCGGTCTCGCCCGGATCGGCCTTTCCGGTGACGGGATGCTCGCCGCCGCCCCGATGCGGCGGCCGCTCGAGGAGCAGGATGGAAGGTCCGGAAGGTCCGGAACGCAGAATCCACACCAGCGCTTTGAGCCGCACCCGCGGCGATTGTACCGACAAATCTGTGGTAGATGGGCGGCGCCATGGAGAAGCTGCAGCTCGACCTCGAGGGCCCGGACCCTCGCCGCGGCCTCTCCGGCATGGCCAAGGGGCTGATCGGATCGGAGATCCTCCGCATCGCCTCGGAGATCCGCACCGCGATCACCGCCGGGCAGAAGATCGCCAACTTCACCGTCGGAGATTTCTCCTCGCGGGAGTTCCCCATTCCCGACTGCCTCCGCGACGGAACCCTGCGCGCGCTGGCCGCGGGCGAGACGAACTACCCTCCCAGCGATGGCGTCCTGCGCCTGCGGGAGGCCGTGCGCGAGTTCTGGCGCGAGCGGCTGCAGATCGAGGTGCCGCTGGAGAGCATCGTGATCGCAGGAGGCTCGCGGCCGGTGATCTACGCCACCTACCGCGCGTTGGTGGAGCCGGGCGATACCGTCGTGTACCCGGTGCCGAGCTGGAACAACAACCATTACTGCCACCTGGTGGGCGCGAGGGGCGTGCCGCTGGAGACGGCGCCCGAGCACGGCTTTCTTCCCACGGCCGCGTCGCTGAAGCCGGTGCTGAAGACGGCGCGCCTGATCGCGTTGAACACCCCGCTCAATCCCGCCGGCACGGTCCTCTCGCCGGAAGAGGTGGTCCGCATCAGCGAGGTGGTGGTGGACGAGAACCGCCGGCGCGATCGCGCGGGCGAAAAGCCGCTCTATCTTCTCTACGATCAGGTCTATTGGATGCTGACCTTCGGCAGCGCCCGCCACGAGATTCCCGTGCGCGCGCTCCCGGAGGTGGCCCGATACACGGTGTTCGTCGACGGCATCTCCAAGGCGTTCGCCGCCACCGGAGTGCGAGTGGGGTGGTGCATCGGGCCCCGGGCTGTGATCGGCGCCATCCGCGACATCCTCGGCCACGTCGGGGCCTGGGCGCCGCGCGCCGAGCAGGTGGCCACGGCGGAGCTGTTGCGCGACCACGCCGCGATGGACGCCTACCTTCGCGAGCACAAGGGCAGGCTCCAGCAGCGCCTCGACCGGCTCCACGAGGGGTTTTCACGCATGACCGCATCGGGGTTGCCGGTGCGCGACATCCCTCCGCAGGGGGCGATCTACCTCTCGGTCCAGTTCGATCTGATCGGGAAGCGCGGGTTCCGCACCAACGATCAGGTCCGCAAGTACCTGCTCGAGGAAGCCGGGTTCGCGGTGGTGCCGTTCCAGGCGTTCGGCCTGAGCGGCGAGAACGGCTGGTTCCGCCTCAGCGTGGGAGCGGTCTCGATGCGCGACATCGACGCCGCGCTACCCCGCGTGGAGACTGCCCTCAGAAAAGCAGTGGGCTGAGCGCTGCAGGGGGACCGCGGCCGGGTCCGGCGCTTGCGACGCCGTCCCGGCGGCGGTTACGAGGAGGCTCCACCGCACACCGGGACGGCGCCCGGGGACGCCTGCGAAATGCAGCCGTTACCGTTTCGTGTCCGAGCTGCTGCCGCTCGTGTCGCTCGAGGGGGGCGTCGAGCTCGGGCTGGTCGGAGTGGTCGGGCTGGTCGGGGCGCCCGGGCTGGTCGCCGGAGTGCCGGTGCCCGTGGTCATGTCGCTGCCTGCATCCGCGCCGCGCGCCCTCGGCAAGGTTTCGCCGCGGCGGCCCTCAGGGCTCGTCGTCTTCGTGCCGCCTCCGCCGGTATCCTTGCAGGCGCCCACGCTGGCGAGCATCGCGGCCGCGGAAGCGAAAGTGATCCATTTCCGAAGCGTCATCGGGTTGTCTCCTCTGGATGTCCGAAGGGAAGCTGGGTGCCGCATCCGACCCTCGCAAGCGCGGAGCGCCCGGGAGCCGGCCGCCCGTGCGGGCGCAAAGGTGCGGTATGCTGCTCGTCATGCCGAAGGACGACCGCACGCGCTCATTCCCTCCGTCCGGCGGGCCGAGGCGCATGCCGCCTGCCCGCGACGACATCAAAATCCTCACTCCGCGGCAGGTCTTCGACCACCTCGACCGGTACGTGATCGGCCAGGCGGCCGCAAAGCGCTCCGTCGCCACCGCGGCCCACCAGCACCTCAAGCGCATCGAGCAGCGGCGTCTGGGCAAGGCGACGCTGCTGCGCAAGTCGAACGTGCTGCTCATGGGTCCCACCGGCTCGGGGAAGACGCACATCGCTCGCAAGCTCGCCGACCTGTTCGAGGTGCCGTTCACTGTCGTGGACGCCACTGAATATACCGAGGCCGGCTATTACGGGAAGGATGTCGAGGTGATGGTGGCGGAATTGCTCTTCAAGAGCGGTCACTCGATCGACGCCACCCAGCGCGGGATCATCTTCATCGACGAGATCGACAAGATCGCGCGCCGAAGCGGAAGCGCGCGCACCGGCGCCGGCAGCCGCGACATCGGCGGCGAAGGCGTGCAGCAGGCCCTGCTCAAGCTTCTCGAAGGGCGCGAGATCTTCGTGCCCCTCAACGTGACCCAGCACTGGAACAAGCACGACTTCGTCCAGGTCGACACCAGCGACATCCTCTTTATCTGCGCGGGCACGTTCACCGACCTGCACCAGGTGCAGGTGGATCGCCAGGTTGGTTTCGGCAGCTCCGGGCGCCGCATGGGCGCCTCGCGTCTGCGGGTGAAGGAGCTGATCGAGTACGGGATGCTCGCGGAGCTGCTCGGACGGCTTCCGGTCCAGGTCCAGCTCGAGGAGCTGAGCTCGGAGGAGCTCTATCGCATCCTTACCGAGCCCCCGGATGCGCTTGCGCGGGAGTACCGGGAGGCGCTGCAGATCGACGGCGTGGAGCTGGAGCTGCAGGAAGGCGCGCTGCGGGCCATCGTCGAGTACTCGGTGGAGAAGAAGCTGGGGGCGCGCGCCCTGCGCAGCATCATGGAGGAGCTCCTCGCCGACGTGATGTTCGACGCGCCGGAGAAGCGCGGGGAGCAGCTGGTGATCGACCGCCGGTACGCGCACTCGCGCCTGAAGAAGCTCGACGCGCAAGCGCTGCGCGACTGAGGCAGGGATGCTCGCGTACACGTTCTGGCACTGGCCGCGCGAGGGAGCGGCCGACTACGAGCGGCATCTTGGGGAGTTCTTCCAGGCGATGGAGTCGGACAAACCTCTCGGCTACCTGGGCGGGCACTCGATGCGCCACGCCGCCGCTCCGTGGCTGCCCGGCCCGGCATATCTGGACTGGTATCGGGTCTCCGGCTTTGCCGATCTCGGGATGCTCAACGAAGGCGCGGTGAGCGGGTCGCGACGGGCGCCACACGACGACATCGCGGCCATGGCGGGCGGCGGCGCAGGCGGGGTCTACGAGCTGCAGCAAGGGCCGGCGGAGTTCGTCGACGCGAAAGTGGCGCACTGGTTCGGCAAGCCGCAGGGGATGCGTTACGCCGAGCTGTTCGGAGAGCTTGCCGGCGTGGCGGGCTCGCTCTGGATGCGGCAGATGGTGCTCGGGCCGTCACCCGAGTTCGTGCTGTTCGCCACCCGCGACGTCGCGCTCGGCGTCCCGGCCACGCGCATCGACGTCGAATGCATCTGGCCCACCCGCTGATCCGGGCAGTCAGGATTATTCCCCAATTCAAGATCAAACAACGCGCCCCTGACTTTCGCCTTCCCGTTGTTCTCACCTGCGGCACGAAGGCCAGCTAGGATCGGCGTGTGCCAGTTGCCAAGGGGAGCTTGCGGGAATTTTCGAGCACGATGGGGTATGGGTGTATCTCGTGTTCAATGCTGGCGTCGTCGCCTCATTCACGGGAGCTGCGGCACACCTTGATTTACCCGCCGCCGCCGCGCGATCGCGATCCCTCGACGATAGGTCATTCTCCGGCACCGCCTGCGCAGGAAGGCGCTACGTCTTGCGGGGACCGCGCAGCTCGGTGATCAGGTTCACCTCGCGGGCCACCGAAAGCTCGTGCGAGT
>Ga0209807_1001733_pt1 | contig 10439 bp, 8 predicted proteins | sample GraSoiAngelo_154_FD_186168 | JGI IMG/M metagenome (GOLD analysis project Ga0209807, IMG submission 186168) | Grasslands soil microbial communities from the Angelo Coastal Reserve, California, USA - 14_1009_13_20cm (SPAdes) (version 2) | ecosystem: Environmental > Terrestrial > Soil > Grasslands ... | reverse complement strand
AATAGACCTCGATCTGCCGGCCATTCGCATCGATGTCCTGGCGCCCGAACCCCTGCCTGTACAGCAGTCCGACCGCGACCAACGGGAGCCCGAGGTCGCTGGTCGCCTTCAGGTGGTCGCCGGCCAGGACGCCGAGTCCACCGGAATATATGGGCAGGCACTCGGACAGGCCGAACTCGAGCGAGAAGTACGCGATGGCGAGCGGCGCCTGGGCGTCCATGAACCGCGGATGGCGGTCGTAGTACTCCTTGTACGCGGCTTTAGCGCCTTCGAACGCCTGCCGGACCTCCGGCCGCTGCCATGCCCGCTCCACGCCATCCTCGCCCAGCTGGTTGATCAGCAGCACCGGGTTCTCACGGGTCGACTTCCACAGCTCGGGGTCGAGTGCGCGAAACAAAGCCTCGATTCGGGGTTGCCATGTCCAGAGCAGGTCGTAGGCGAATTCTTTTAGTTCTTCCAGCACGGAATTAAGATCCTAGTGAGGAAGGGGATATGAAAGCGGTGGTCATGGCCGGCGGCGAGGGGTCGCGTCTGCGACCGCTCACCAGCAGCATGCCCAAACCCCTGGTGCCGGTGGCGGGCCGCCCGATCATGGAGCACATCCTTCTCCACCTCCGCCGGCATCAGCTGCGCGACGTGGTGGCGACGGTGCAGTACATGGGCGCGTCGATCCGCAACTATTTCGGCGACGGCTCGGAGCAAGGCGTCGCCCTGACCTACTCGGTCGAAGATTCGCCGTTGGGCACGGCAGGGTCCGTCATGCTGGCGCGAGCTCAGCTCAATGAGACGTTCGTCGTCATCTCGGGCGACTCGTTGACCGACATCGACCTCGGCGCGGCAGCCCGCTTTCACCGCGAGCGGAAGGCCCTGGCGACCATTGTCCTCAAGCCCGTGCCCAACCCGCTCGAGTACGGCGTCGTGGTCGTGGACGAAGGCGGCGCTGTGCAGCGCTTCATCGAAAAGCCGAGCTGGGGCGAGGTGATCTCGGACCTCGCGAACACCGGTATCTACATCCTCGACCCGGCGGTGTTCGAGTTCTTCCGGCCCGGCGAGGTGACCGACTGGTCAGGCGACGTGTTCCCCAAGCTGCTCAAAGAGGGCGAGCACGTCTTCGGATGGATCGCAGACGGCTACTGGGAGGACGTGGGCAGCCACGCCGCCTATGTCAAAGCCAACTTCGATTGCCTAGAGGGCAAGGTCAAGGTCCAGCTGCCGGGGGATCGGATCGGCGACTCGACGTGGATCCATCCCGATGCAGAGGTTGATCCGGGCGCGCGTGTCGACGGACCCGCGCTGATCGGCGCCGGGGCAAAGGTGCGCGCCGGCGCATGGGTCAACGGTCCCGCAGTCATCGGCGCCTACACCACGGTCGACTCGGGAGTGAAGATCTCGAATTCAATCGTCTGGGACCACAGCTACATCGGGCTCAACTCGCGGCTGCGCGGATCGGTGGTGTGCCGGTCGGTGACGGTGAAGAACGGCTGCCTGCTCGAAGAGGGAAGCGTGATCGGCAGCGAGGTGACGATCGGCGCGGGGTCGACCGTCAACGCGAATGTGCGCATCTGGCCCAACAAGGAGGTCGAGCCGGGCGCCGTAGTCCATGAGTCGATCATCTGGGCCGGCTCGTGGAAGCGCGGGCTCTTCAGCTCGTATGGCCTCAACGGGCTGATCAACATCGAGATCACACCTGAGTTCGCCTCGCGCCTGGGCGCCGCGATCGGCGCGCTGACGCCGAAGGGGACCGAAATCGCTTTCTCACGCGACTACACGCGCTCCGCGCGCATGATCGGTCGCGCGCTGATGTCCGGGATGATTTCATCCGGCACGCATGTGATCGACCTGTCCGTGCTGCCTGCACCGGTTTGCCGCTACTGGGCCCGTCACAACCATGTGTCGGCCGTCCACGTCCAGACGTCGCCGGTCGACCCCCGGTCCGCGGATGTTCGCATCTTCGACGACCACGGCCTCGACGTCGACAAGCGGAGCGAGCGGCGGCTCGAGGGCCTGTTCTTCCGCGAGGACATCCGGCGCGTGTCGCACTACGAGATGGGTCGCATCACGCGGCGCGACAGCCAGACGGAGCGCTACATGGAGGACATGCTGGCCAAGCTCGACCTGGAGATGGTGCGCGGCGCGGCTTTCAAGGTGGTGATCGACTACAACAACGGCGCGGCAGCGATGGTGCTGCCGCAGATCCTGCGCGAGCTGAACTGCACGGTGATCCCGCTCAACGCGGCGCCGGCCGAGATCGTGATGGAGCAGGACGACCCGACGTTTCGCGCGCACCTCCAGGAGATGGGGGTGATCACCGCGGCCGTGAAAGCAAAGCTGGGCGTGTTCATCGACACGCCGGGCGAGCGCTGCTTCATCGTCGACGAAACGGGCGCCGTGCTCGAGCACGATGCGGCGTTCGCGGTCCTGGCCCAGCTAGCGCTGAGCAGCAAGCCGGGCATGGTGCTCGGACCCGCGTCCACGTCCCTCGCGTTCTCCATGATCGCGGAGCGGTTGGCCAGCCGTTTCGTCCCGACGAAGATCACGCCTGGAGCGGTGCTTCGCGGTGCACAGCATGCTGAGGCTGTGCTTGCGTCGGACGGCGCGGGGGGATATTGCTGGCCGGATTTCGCCGTTTCCTTCGATGCCATCTTCACCATCGCGCGTGTGCTCGAGCTGTTGGCGAAGAGCGGCGGATCGATTGGCGCGTTGCGGTCCCGCATCCCACAGGTAACACATCGCACGGCGGTCGAGTTCTGCCCCTGGGAGGTCAAGGGACGTGTGATGCGGACGATGATGGAGAGGCACCTCAAAGACCGCGTCGACCTTACCGACGGCGTGAAGGTGTTTGTCGATGACGGGTGGGTGCTCGTCGCGCCGGACGCGGACCGCCCCGAGTATTACGTCATCGCGTCGACGCTGGACGCCGGTCACGCGCAGAGCCTGGTGGAGGAGTATTCGCAGCTCGTCCGCTCGGTCGTGTCGGAGGCGGCGCCGCAGGCAGAGGCGGTTGTCGAGACCTAGAATCGATTACTCGGTCGAGCGGGCGTAGCTCACCCTGGTAGAGCGCAACCTTCCCAAGGTTGAGGTAGGGAGTTCGAGGCTCCTCGCCCGCTCCAATTTCTGATCTCGCTCTCGCTGCTGACGGTCATCGGTTCAAGTGGTTAATCTCCAGCACCCAGTGGAATCGGTGGACCTGTCGCTGCAGGACGCTCGGCGCATCGCCATCCGCTCCCAGAGGCTGGCGGGCCCGCGGCCTCCGGCCACGGCTGAGGGCTTGATGGAGATTGCCCGCTCGATCCGGGTCATCCAGATCGACTCCATCGCCGCGGCCGGCGCGCGGACACAGTATCTGGTGCCGTTTTCGCGACTGGGTCCATACGATCGTGCGATCCTCGACCGGCTCGTTTTCGAGGACCGCCGACTGTTCCACTACCTCGCACATGCCGCGTCGCTGGTCTTGACAGAGGACTTCCCGATCTTCGCCGGCAGGATGCGGCCGCACTCCAAACAAAAAAATCGGTGGGCGATTCGCGTTGCGGAATGGATGGAGGCCAATGCGCATTTACGGCGCCAGGTTCTCAACGCGATCCGGAAACGCGGACCGCTGCGATCACGCGATATCGATGACACGGCCACCGAGCACTGGCAGTCGACCGGTTGGACCGCCGGCCGAAACGTCAACCAGATGCTGGAGCGCCTCTGGATCGAGGGCGAGATCACCGTGGTCGGGCGCGACGGAAGTCAGCGGCTGTGGGACCTCGCGAATCGCTGGTTTCCGGCCTGGACCCCGCGCGAGAGGCTGTCTGCCAAGGCGCGCTCGGACCGCGCCGTTGAGCTTTCATTGAGAGCCTTGGGCGTCGCCACCGAGGGTCACGTCTACCAGCACTTCATGCGCTGGGCCTACGAGGACCTCAAAGGGTCGTTACGGCGATTGGTGGACCGCGGCGAAGCCATACCCGCGAGCGTGGCGGGTCGCCGCGGCTTTTACCTCCACCGAGACCACGTCGATCATGAAGCTGCGCCGTGGCGGGGCCGTACGGTCCTGCTGTCTCCATTCGACAACTTGATTGCCGATCGGGTGAGGACGAAGTTGCTCTTCGATTTTGACTTCGGCATCGAGATCTATGTGCCGGCCGCCAAGCGCAAGCGCGGTTATTACGTCTTACCGATCCTATCCGGCGACCGCCTCATCGGATCAGCCGACGTGCGGTTCGATCGACAGGCCCGTCGGCTCGTCGTCGAGAAGCTCCTGTTCGAAGAGAGTTTCGGCATGACCACTGCGGTGCAGCGTGCGATCGACGAGCTCGAGGTGTTCGTCAAACGAGGCAATTTGAATAGCGGGCTCCCATAAACTGGTGGCCCTGTTTTCCTCGCGAAAGGAGAGTGTGCCCATGGCGCGGACGCCGCTGCTGAGACGTCTTCAGGCCCTGTTCGAGGATTTCGAGGAAGCCGAAAGGTCGGGCCGTCCGCTGCGCGCGGTCCAGGAGGAGCGCAGGCAGACGCGCCTGACCCGCCGGGACTTTCTGAAAGTCACCGGAGCAGCGGTCGGCGCGGCGGCGTTCAGCGGGCCGGTGGCGGCACTTGCCGCGGGCTCCAACCCATCGGGCGCCCAGGGCCGGATCGCGATCATCGGCGGGGGCATCGCCGGTTTGAACGCCGCCCTGACATTGCAGGACGCCGGCATCAAGTCGACTGTGTACGAAGCCTCGAACCGCGTCGGCGGCCGCATGCACTCCGACACGACGTCATGGCTCAACGCTCAGACCAGCGAGCACTGCGGAGAGCTCATCGACAGCAAGCACAAGACCATCCTCGGCCTCGCCAGCCGGTTCCACCTGTCCACAGCCGACCTGCTCGCCGCTGAGCCGGTCCACTCCACCGAGACTGATTTCTTCTTCGGCCAGTACTACACGACGACGCAGGCCAACGTAGACTTCGGCCCCGTCTGGACTGCAGTCAAGAAGGACCTGAACTCAGCCCCGTTCCCGACCCTCTACAACAGCTTCACCCAGGCCGGCTTCGATCTTGACCACCTCAGCCTCTACGACTGGATCGAGAGCCGCGTGCCGGGCGGTCACACCAGCCCGATGGGCCGCCTGCTCGACGTCGCGTACAACATCGAGTACGGCAACGTCACGCAGGAGCAGAGCTCGCTGAACCTGATCTACCTGCTCGGCTTCCAGCCCGTGCCGGGCAACTTCCGGGTCTTCGGCGCGTCTGACGAGCGTTACCACATAGCGGGCGGCAACGAGCAGCTGCCTCAGGCCATCGCGGCGGCGCTTTCACCGGGGACCGTGCAGCTGAACACGGCGCTTACTGGCATCGTCCACAACGCCGACAAGTCGTACACCCTGAGCCTGAAGGCCGGAAATGTCAAAACGTCGAAGACGTTCGACCGGGTCATCGTCGCCATCCCGTTCTCCGTGCTGCGAGGGATCCTCACCTCCGACGCTGCGTATCGCGCCGCAGACTTCACGCCGCTCAAGCAGACGGCCATCACCCTGCTCGGCTACGGGAAGAACGCCAAACTGCAGCTGCAGTTCAACTCGCGCTACTGGAACTCGTCAGGTCCGTGGGGCGTCGGCAACGGCAGCACGTATTCCGACACCGGGTACCAGAACACCTGGGACGTGACGCGCGCCCAGGACGGCGCGACCGGGATCCTCGTCGATTACACGGGCGGCGGTGTGCCGCTTGCTTCGTTCTCAGGCAATGCCTCGGACCCCCAGGTCGCCCGCCGGTTCGCGAAGACCTTCCTCGGCCAGCTCGAACCGGTCTTTCCCGGCATTAGCCAGCAATGGAACGGCCGCGCGACGCTCGACGTGCCGCTCACGAATCCGTTTCTTCTCGGCTCGTACTCTTACTGGCAGGTCGGCCAGTACACGCAGTTCAGCGGATACGAAGGGGCGCGGCAGCCCGATCCCGTAATGGGCAAGTGCCACTTTGCCGGCGAGCACTGCTCCACGAATTTCCAGGGCTTCATGGAGGGCGGAGCCGAAGAAGGCGCTCGCGCCGCGGGCGAGATCTTGAGCGACTACAAGGCGGGCATCTTTCCCTAAAGGCCGGCTGACTGCACGCGGTCCGGGATGCGGAGCGACATGGCGCCCCACGCCATCGCTGCCGCGGCGGCGATGCCGGGGACGAACGCGAAGAGCGCCTTGCCCGAGGCATCCCACAACGCGCCCGCGAGCAGCGGTACGACGAAGGCGGTCGCGTACTGGAGGGTGAAGATTGCGGCGCTCATGCGCGCCACGTCTCCCGCCGGCGCCACCCGTGGCGGCAGGCTCAACACCACCACGAATGCCAGCGCGGTCGAAAAGCCGAGGACAAACGCCCATCCGAGCACGCCGGCCCCGGGCGTCAGGACGAGACCGAGCTGGGCCACGGCCATGATCGCGGCCGAGCCGATGAAGCCGGCCCGGCCCGTCAGCAGCCGCGGCCACAAAGCAACCGTCGGCGCGGTGAGCAGCTGCGATCCGTTGAGCAGCGCGAGCGTGGGGGAGATGAGGTTGTGGCGTCCGGTCTGGTCGAGAAAGTCGGGGATGTAAGCGTTGGCCCCGAAGTAGGCGGCCGACGCCATGCCCATCACGATCCCGATGCGGATGGCCTGGCCCTGCCGCCAGTCCGGCCACCAGCGCGAAGGCGCCGCGACCCGAGAGGCTCGCTTGGGCGCAGCCAACCCGATCGTGATGGTGCTGAGGGCGACCAGCACAGACCATGTCGCGAGCGCCCACCGCCAGTCGCCGTGCGTTAGGGGCAGCACGCCGAACGGTGTCGTCAGCACCGTCGGCAGGGTTTCGCCGATCAGGATGCCGTTGCTGTAGACGGCCGTCGCGATGGCGATCCGGCGGGGAAACCATTCCCGCACGAGCGCAGGAAACGCGGGCTGCGTCACAGCGACGCCGACGCCCATCAGGAATGTGGCGCTGAACAGGACCGGGGCGCTAGGGCCGAATCCACGCAGAGCACCGAACAAGGCGATCGCGCCGAGGCCTGTCACCAGCGCTCCGCGGATACCGAGCTTCGCGATCAGCAGAGAGCCTGGTACGGCCGCGATCGCGAGCAGCAGCACCGGGCCTGAGACCAAAGCACCGACGGCTTTTTCATCGAGGTGCAGCTCCCGGTGGATGAGCGGAATGAGGGGAGGCACCGCGAGCATGGTCAGCCGCAGGTCGATGCCGCCCAGCCAGAGCATCAGCAGGCGCACCCAATCGGCGCGGGTCAGCCTCAAGCTGTCGCGCTCCGATCGCCCATACTGGTGGCCGTGGCCGGGCTACTGATCGTCACTGCCGCCGGACCAGAGGATCCGACACGCGCGAGCGTGCCATTCCACATCGCGGTCAATGGCGCAAAGCCGGCCGGCACCGAGGTCGCGGTGGCGCTGGCGGGCGACTCCGCCGAGCTCGTCAAGCCGGACGTGATCGCCAACGTATTCGGTCTCGGCGTGCCGCCGCTGCGCGATCTGCTCGACAAATGCCTCGATCAGGAAGTCCCGGTCTACGTTTGAAAAGGGTGTGCTGAGGCCCGTGGGGTCTTGCCGGAGATGCTCACCCCGAACATGAAGTACATCTCGCCTCCGGATCTGGTGCGGCTGACCATGGAGGCCGACAAAGTCCTCAGCTTCTAGTGGCGCCGATTGCCGCGAGCGCGCTGGGATTCTCGAGCGACGACAGGTCTCCCGGATCCTTGCCGGTGTAGACGGACTTCACGACCCGGCGCAGGATCTTGGCGTTGCGCGTGCGCGGCAGGTCGTCCACGAAGTGCACGGCTTTGGGTCGCAGCGGCTTGCCCAACGCGACGGCCACGAGGTCCTGTAGCTCGCGGGCCAGCTCCTCGCCGGCGACCTGATTGGGCCGCAGGATGACGAAACACACCAGCGCCTCGCCCTTGAGCTCATCGGGCACGCCGATCGCGGCCGCCTCAGCGACCGCTGCATGTCCCACCAGCACCGACTCAACCTCGGCCGGCCCCAGCCGTTTGCCCGCGATCTTGATCGTGTCGTCTGACCGGCCGAGTACGTACCAGAGGCCATCCTCCGGATCGACGTAGGCCCAGTCGCCGTGCACCCAGATGCCGTCATAGCGGTTCCAGTACGTCTCGAGATAACGCTCCTTGTCGCCCCAGAAGCCTCGGGTCATGCCCGGCCAGGGGTTGCGGATGACCAGCTCGCCGACCTCGCCACGGATGGACCGACCCTCGGCGTCGAGCACGTCGGCCGCCATGCCCGGCACCGGGCCGGCGAAGGAGCAAGGGCGCAGTCGCGTGATCACGTTGCCGCAGAGGATGCCGCCTGAGATCTCAGTGCCCCCCGAGTAGTTGATGACCGGTATCCGGCCCCCTCCGATGTGGCGGAAGTACCACTGAAAAGGCTCCGGGTTCCATGGTTCGCCCGTACCGCCGAGGACGCGCAGGCTCGAGAGATCGTGATGCGCGGGCACCTCGTCGCCGTGCGTCATCAAGCCGCGCACCAGGGTGGGGGAGACACCGAGCACCGTGACCTTGTGCTGCTCCACCATGCGCCAGAGCCGGTTGGCCGCCGGGTAGTCGGGCGTGCCTTCGTACAGCAGCATCGTCGCGCCCAGGGTGAGCGTCCCGAAGATGAGCCACGGGCCCATCATCCATCCGAGGTCGGTGTACCAGAACACTGTGTCGTCGGACCCGATGTCGAACCCATGCGCCATGTCCTGGGCCGTCTTCACGGGGAAGCCGCCGTGCACGTGCAGCGTGCCTTTGGGTTTGCCCGTGGTGCCTGACGTGTAGATGATCATCAGCGGGTCTTCGGGGTCGAGCTCTTCCGTGCGAGCCCGGTCGGGGTGGTCCTCGAGCAGGACCTCCCACACCAGGTCGCGGCCATGCGTCCACGGGATCTCGCGCACCACGCGGCGGTGGACGATCACTTTCTTGACCGACGGGGCGCTGACGAGCGCCCGATCCGCCGTCTCTTTCATCGGGATGACCTGCCCTCGCCGGTAGAAACCGTCCGCGCAGATGAGCACCTTCGCCTCGCCATCGCGGAGTCGAGTCGCGATCGCCTCCGGTCCGTAGCCGGAAAACAGCGGGATGATGACTGCGCCGATCTTTGCCGCAGCCAGGACCGCGACCGCGACCTCGGGACACAGCGGCATGAAGATCCCGATGCGGTCGCCCTGCGCGACGCCTAGCCTGCGCAGTGCGCCGGCGAGCCGCGACACCTGCTCGTCGAGCTCGCCATAGCTGAGGGTGCGGACCTCGCCTGGCTCGCCTTCCCAGATGATCGCCGTCTTGTCCCCGAGCTCGCCGTCCCGATGCCGGTCGAGACAGCTCTGCACGATGTTCATGCGGCCGCCCACCCACCATTTCGCCCACGGCTTGCCCTTGGACAGGTCGACCACCTTGTCGTAAGGGCGGAAGAAGGCGATGTCGACATCCTTGATCGCGGCGTCCCAGAACCACTCGATGTCGTCGTCGGCGCGCTTCAGCAGCTCATCGAAGGTCTCAATGCCATGGCGGTCCATGAACCTCCGCAGCCGGCTTCGCTCGACGACCTCGCGGCTCGGTTCCCAGATCACGTCACCGATCACGACCGGTTGCATGGGTTTAATTGTCGCTACAAGACCATGGGTGAGCTGCCGGACGACTTCGCGGACAACCTGGCTCGGATCCTGGATCCGGACGACCACGAAGCCGCGGCCGAGATCATCGAGGCGGCGACGATGCTCGACGACGTCGGCCTCAGGCGCTTCCTGCAGCTCTTCGCTGCGCGCGTGCGCGGTTCAGACGGGCCGATCACCGCTGAGGAGATCCGAGCCTTCCTCCAGCAGGCCGCGCGCGCGAGGCGCTGAGTCGCTCCGTGACTCTCTCGGCGTCCTGCACCAGGAGCCAATAGTTGATCCAGGCGGCGCGCTCGACTGCGAGGGCGAGAAGCGGCCTGGTGTGGAGTCGGGCGGCACGGGTTGCCTGATGGTGCGCGTAGCACCACCGATCCCAAGCGCGCTCGACCGTTGACTCGACCAGCTCCATCCAGGCGGCCTCGTCACCGCTCGCCAGGGGTGGGGGAAGGGTGAGCACCTTCCACCTGCGGTCCTCGCGAACGACGGTGAAAACCGGCTGGCCGCTCGGCCGGTTGGCGTGACGCACCGGGCGCGGATTCTTCGGATTGGCTGCCATCAGCCGCTGCTGCACCGCAAAGACCAGTTCGTGGGCGGAATCGAGCGTTGCAGGTGGCAGCGGGGGGTTGCGCCGGCCCAGGCGGATCTGCAAAGCGCGAATGGCCTCCCGCAGCCGAAGCGGGGCTTCGCGCTCCTCGTGCAGCCGCAGCGTCTCGACGTCGTCGAGCAGGTCGTCGGATTCAGCGAGAAGAATGCGTCGACGCGTCTCCGCTGCCATCCTGCCAGCAAGATAACTGATACTTGACAGGCGTCAAGCGGCCGTTTACAGGCTAGGCGATTTCCAGTAGCCGTGTGCCG
>Ga0209807_1001731_pt1 | contig 10453 bp, 9 predicted proteins | sample GraSoiAngelo_154_FD_186168 | JGI IMG/M metagenome (GOLD analysis project Ga0209807, IMG submission 186168) | Grasslands soil microbial communities from the Angelo Coastal Reserve, California, USA - 14_1009_13_20cm (SPAdes) (version 2) | ecosystem: Environmental > Terrestrial > Soil > Grasslands ... | reverse complement strand
TCGACGCAGATGGTCGTCCTCGATAAAGAAGAGTTTCGCCGTCTTCCGGGATCGATCGCGATGTACCGTGCGGCCCTGGCGCTCGGCCGAGCTGATCTGCCCGCCGCGATGTCGTACGCCCGGAACGCGCTAGACCTCGTCCGCGAGGACGACCATCTCATCCGTGCAGGAGCGTCCGGGCTTTTGGGTCTGGCGTACTGGGCGACCGGGAACCTTGAGGAAGGCTATCGCGCCTACGGCACGTGCATGGCGGGTCTGCAGCAGGCCGGGCATGTGGCCGATGTATTCGGTTGCGCGATCGCACTCGCGGACATCCGCATTACACAAGGTCGCCTCGGTGACGCGATGCGCACCTATGAGAACGCGCTGCAGCTTGCTGCGGAGCATGGCGGCCCGGTGCTGCGCGGGACGGCAGACATGTACGTGGGCCTCAGTCAGCTCGACCGAGAGCGCGACGATCTTGATGGCGCCGCACAGCAGCTCATGAAGAGCCAGGAGCTGGGTGAGCACAACGGGTTGGCCCAAAACCGGTATCGCTCGCGCGTCGCGATGGCACGCATACGGGAGGCCCAAGGCGATCTGGCTGGCGCGGTCGCACTGCTTGACGAGGCCGAACGCGTGTACGTGGGTGACTTCTTCCCCAATGTGCAGCCGATCGCAGCGCTGAAGACACGGGTGTGGATCGCGCAAGGGCGGTTGGGTGAAGCTCTCGACTGGGCTCGCGCGCGGGGCCTCGCCCCCGGGGACGACCTCAGCTACCTGCGCGAGTTCGAGCACATCACGCTGGCGAGGGTGCTGTTGGCCAAGTCCAAAGGTGACCGGCCGGACGGCTCCATTCGTGAGGCGATGGGGCTTCTGGAGCGACTCCTAAGAGCTGCGGATGAGGGCGGACGGACCGGAAGCGCGATCGAGGTTCTGGTGCTGCAGGCGCTCGCCCACCAGATGCGTGGCGACATCGCCGCCGCGCTCATTCCGCTGGAACGCGCGCTGAGGCTGGCCGAACCCGAAGGCTACGTCCGAGTCTTCGTTAACGAAGGTCCGCCCATGGCGGAACTGCTGGAGGCGGCTGGGAAACATGGGATCGCGTCGACCTATGTCCGTCGCTTGTTGGCCGCTCTTGGCAAGGCCGAAGGCAGGGCGCCCCTAACCCAGGCGCTGGCCGAGCCCCTGACCGAGAGTGAGCTTGGAGTGCTCCGGCTGCTGGGGACCGACCTCGGCGGCCCAGACATCGCCCGCGAGCTCACGGTGTCACTAAACACGATCCGCACTCACACCAAGGCCATCTACACCAAACTCGGCGTGAACAGCCGTCGAGCCGCGGTGCGCAGGGCCGAGGAGCTCCACCTCCTCTAGCGAACCGCAGCTGATGCCTCCTCCCATATGAATCACCACATGCTGTGATGCCGCCTCACCACATCGGCTCCTAGCTTTCGGTCAAAGAACGTCGACAGCAGCACGAAGAAAGGAGTGCGATGAGCGAAACACCGGCATCACCTCGCAATCGTCACGAGGCCGGACGTTGCGAGATCCGCCTCAAGGGCCACCTCGATGGGCGCTGGGTCGGCTGGTTTGACGGCCTGAGCCTCACGCTTGAGAGCGACGGCATCACCACTATCCACGGCCCGGTCGTCGACGAGGCCGCGCTGTATGGGGTGCTCCAGCGGGTACGCGATGTAGGCCTGCCGCTGGTCTCGGTGACATACGTCGGACGCGACCAGCTTGATGTGCGCACCGCCCAGCCTCGATGACAACTCAAGAATTTTGAAAGGAATCCGAAATGACCATCACTGCTCGTGCCATAGCAACCAGTACCCAGCGCAAGATGAGTCCACATAGAAAGACCTCCCTCGTCGCAGGCGCGTTCTACCTGCTCACCTTTATCTCGATCCCGACCCTTGCTCTTTACGCTGGGGTGCACGATCCGAACTTCATCGTCGGCCCTGGTCCGGACACCGGCGTCCTCTTCGGCGCCATCTCCGAGCTCATCGTCGCCCTCGCCGGCATCGGCACCGCCGTCGCGCTGTACCCCGTCATAAAGAGACAGAGCGAAGGTCGCGCGCTGGGCTTCGTCACCTCCCGAGTCGTGGAAGGTAGTGGCCTCTTTGTCGGCGTCGCGTGCGTCCTGACGCTCGTGACCCTGCGCCAGGCCGGCATTGGACCAGATGCGTTGATCACCGGGCGTGCGCTGGTCGCCATGTATGACCGGATGTTCCTCGTCTCAGGGAGCCTCATGCCGGCCGTGAACGCCCTCTTGCTGGGCTCGCTGCTCTTCCAGTCGCGCCTGGTGCCGCGACTCCTACCCGTGATCGGACTCATTGGAGCGCCGCTGCTCCTCGCGGGCGACGCCGCCGTGCTGTTCGGTCTCATCGACAGGACTTCCTCTCCGGCGCTGCTCCTCGCAATTCCGGTCGCGCTCTGGGAGTTTTCGCTGGGCGTCTGGCTGGTCGTCAAAGGCTTCAGGCCTTCGCCGATCCTCTCCCGTGACATGCGACAGGCGGCGTAAACAGGCGCCTATCGCTGAAGCGGCAGACCGGTAGTTCTTTTCTCCACTGCGTACTCACTCGGAGCCCGGCATCGGCCGGGCTCCGACCCGTTTGGTGTTCCTCCCCAGGTTGGTCTGCTCTCGACTCGGCACGGATGGCCGAAGGCGTCTCTATATAGGTCGGCCGCCCTTTTGATTCATCCCGCCAGCCGGAGCCATCCGCGCTCGTCCTGGAGGAGGCGAGCTGTTATCACTTCCGCATGCTTGACCCCCGCGTTTTCGCTATCCATGCCGCGACCACAGCCGCGGTAACAATCGGTAGTTGTTCCCACATTTGAGCATCGCCGCGTCGTAGACGTTTCGGGCTCGAGGGAGCCTTTGGCGGCTGACCCCCGATCAGACGCCCGCAGATCTCAGGTCCGTCACATAGAAGTCGTTGTCAGTCGGCTGCATCGCCTTGCGCTTCGGATCGTCACATCAACCACTCGTTTGGTTACCCTAGTGCCGCATTCGTGTCTGGGCTAAGTGCGCCGGCTCAAGCCGTCGCTTGCAGATGACCGGTTTGCTTCGGCATCAGTCACAGTCGTGGGCTCGATCGCGGTCCGAGTACCAAGACGCGAGTCCCTGCGCGCTGCTCTTCATGCGCTGCCGAACGCGCCCTGGTCGGTCGCGGCCGCTTGCGCGCGCCATCGGGCATTGTCAACACCGCGTACGAGAAGCCACACGACCAGCGCGAGCTCTCCAAGAGCCAGCACGAGGTTGAACGGCGTGATCGCGGTCACGAGCGGCGGCCACAAGTTCGGCAGGTAGGCAGCGCCGGCGAGCATGAGGAGTCCCCCGATCAGGCGCGGCATGAACGACGAGCGCACCACCAAGTACCCAAGCGCGATACAGCGGAAGCCGAAGAGGACCAGGAAGACGTCCATGGTCTGGGCGCTCAGCCGCACAAAAAGGACGGCGAAGGCGGCGCGTTGCTCGTCGCCGAGGGCCGCGAGGTCGCGGCTCCGGAGCAACGTAAGCGGCGCCATTTCGAGCAACGCAGCCACCGCGCTCAGGCCGATCGCGGTAATGCTGAAGAAGACGAATAGCTGCACAGGGCCGCGCCCAATGGGTCCAAACAACGACGCGAACGCGGCGGTCTCAGCGATGAAGAACGCGACCGAGAGCAACGTGGCCGCGACCCCGAGCCGCAGGAGCGTCTCGTTCTCGAGGATGCGGGCCGCCGTCCCGGTAGGATCCCCTGCGATCAGCAGGCTGCCAGGCACGATCAGTTGACCAAAGACGGATGTAGCGCCTTCGCCGAGATAGAGAAGGCCCGCGAGGAGAGCGACGCCGCGTGGTGAGGGCGCTTTCAACGACCAGCCAATCAGATCGTTCTCCCGTCCTGCGGCCTGGGCCGCGTGGAGAAACACTACGTTTACGTCGTAAACAAGTCAAGACTGGAGGACATGACGAGGAGCACGACTTCTGGACGCCGCCGCAGTCAGCGCCTGACGCGCGAGCGCATCCTGCGCGCGGCCATCTCCATCGCCGATCGCGGTGGCGTCGACGCCGTGACGATGCGCGGTCTGGGTTCGGAGTTGGGCGTCGAGGGGATGGCGCTGTACCGACACTTCGCCAACAAAGACGAGCTGCTCGAGTCGATGGTTGATCTCCTCATCGGGGAGATCACCATCCCTCCAGTAGGCGCGCCGTGGCGGAGCGCCATCCGCGCTCAGGCATTCTCGGCGCGCACGATCTTGGGTCGACGACGCTGGGCGCAGCGGCTGTTGGCGACGCGCGTGGTGCTCGGGCCGGGCACGCTCCGGCACATCGAGGGGGTGACGCGCGCGCTGCGCGATGCGGGTTTCTCCCACGCGCTCGCTCACCACACGATGCACGTACTCGGGGCCCGCATATACGGCTTCACGCAGGAGCCCTCTGACGATGCCTTGACGCCCGAGGCGGTGCAGCGCTTTGTGGGGTTGATCCGCGCTGGCGACTATCCCGCCATGCAAGCCACCGCGCCGCATGTGCGGCACGATGCGGACAAAGAGTTCGTCTTCGCCCTCGACCTGCTGCTTGACGCCCTTGAGCGCGCACGGCGCAGCGAAGCCCGGACCGCGCCTAGCGCCGCCGCATCCCCGAGCGGCACGTCCGCGGTGTCAAAAACCCGCCGTCGCAACCGAGGTCGGCCGCGTGCGAACTAAGTCCGCGTCCGCCTGGACCCGAGCGGCCGGACTAACGAATTTGCTCACGCGCTCGAGGCCGCAATTTCGCGTACTTCAAGACCGGTGCGAAATACTCGTGCGGCGTAGCCGAGGTAGTTGCGTACGAGAAGTAGGGAGAGCCGGCCGAGGCCGACGCAGATGATGCCGAGCGCGAAGATCAGGATCTGACCATCTGGCGACGGCGGATTCAGCCGCGCGGTCAGCTCGGGCACCACGAATGTGGCAATACCGAGTCCAACACTGTCGGCCAAAACGTTCGTGACGTCACGGGACATGATCACGCATGCTGAGTAAGCCGCCGTTTGCTTACATCTGCAATTCATCTCATCAGCACGTCGCCACGTGACGAATCGTGCGGCAGAGGCAACAGCCCCGAGTTCTTAGGCTCGTCAGATGGCCTGCGAACGGTCGGCGATCGTGACCAGCAGGTCCCACGTGTTGCGCACCGCGATGGTGAGCAGCAGTACCGCCACCGGCACCAATCCGATCAATCCGTCCTTGTAGTCACCGGTCGCGAACAGCAGGCCCGTACCGGCGACCGCCACGAATGCGAACGCGCTGATGCCGAACCTGGCCACCAGCGTCCGCAGGTCGATGGCACGGCGGCCAGAACGCCCGATGCCGCTGAGGGCCGGGCGGGCGATCAACACCAGGCTCGTCACACCGAGGCTCACCATCCAGTAGAAGAGCCCGATCGAATCATTTTCGGGAGCCAGCACAGCCAGTGCGATCAGGACGATGACGATGAAGTCGGTGAGCGTCACCCTGGCGAGCGCGCGCACGTCGGGGTGCGAGACGACCACCCGAATGTGGAGAGACAGGCCTACAAAGAGAAGCCCTGCAAGGGTCGCGGCGGCTGCACCGAGCATCAGGTAGAAGTCGTGCCAGCTCTGGACCCCTTCGCTGAATCCCAATCCGGAAGCGGATGCTACCGCCCCTTTCAGATTCGGCTATCTGTAGACCACACCAATCGCGTAACTGAGATTCTCTGATCCAGTGCGAAGGACGGAAACGCCTGCTCGCCGTCCTTCCGTTGAACAATTTGTCATTGACCATAACCATGTGTCGTCGCGCTTGCGTTTCCGTGCGATTTCGCGAATCGCTGGGGACATGACCTGAAGAACCATGTGTCGCCAGTTCGATTCTGGCCCTCGGCACAGTGCGAGTTTCCTAGCAAATTCAAAAAACGCGATCCTCGCAAGCCTGCATCGAACACCGTCAAACCATTGCTCTACGCGACACTAAGAACCGGGGATGGGGTGGCAGGTCATCACTTACGTACAGCTTCAGCGATAAATCGCGTTGAGGCCGGTGGAAAATGGGTAACTAAGGCAACCGAAGATGCGGTCGTTGCTCACAGTTGTCGCGGGAGTGGCGGCGAATGCCGTCGGGCTGTATCTCCTGACGCACTCAGATCCGAGAACTTCGCCAACTGCAATTGTCTTCTTTACCGTTGTAGGGGCAGCTGTCGGGCTTGGGGTCGGAGGAGTGGGCTGGATAGCTGCACCACTTTCGCTATACATCGGATTGCTTGTGCCAACGATTTCGCCCAGTGTTGGAAATGAAGGTGTGCCCAATTACTTCGAGGCTTACAAATCGAACGTCGTTTGGCTTGTTCCGATAGCCTTGGTCGAAGCCGCCGCGGCGGCCGCCGCAAGTGTTGCCTCAAGAGGGTGGCGGCGTCTTCGACTCAACCGGCAGTAGCACCTACGACACGATGCGGCGGGCAAGACTCCGTGTAAGGCACGAGGATGGCGGTGCAAGGGAACGCGGAGTTTTGCCACCTCGAGTTTGAATTCGCCAGAACCATGACGATGCGACCTGCGCGCCGGGTCGCTTGACATCCGGCAGCGCTTATACATACTCAATATCTATATCGAGTATGTTTAGGATCGCAATTGTCGCTTAAGTACGGCGTCCTCGGCCTTCTGAAGGAAGAGCCACTCCATGGCTATGAGGTGAAAAACCGCTTTGAAGGGATGCTCGGTGGGACCTGGGAAGTCAACGTCGGGCAGATCTACACGACCCTCCAACGCCTCGAGCGGGACGGACTTGTACGCCCCGTGGGTGCGCGCGGCGACCGCGGTAAGCAAACCTATGAGCTGTCACCCGAAGGCCGCAAAGCGCTGGACCAGTGGCTCGGCGAGCCTGAGTCCGGGCCACAGCAGCTGCGCGAGGACATCTACGTGAAGCTGCTCCTTGCCGCGCGTATCGCGAACGGCGATCTCCGGGGAATGCTCGCGCGTCAGAAGCGCAGCTACCTGCAGCGTCTCCGTGACCTGAACCGCGTCGAAGAACGGGCGCGCCGCGACGGCCGCGTCGATCTCGCGCGACTCGTGCGCGGCGCGTTGTTGCACACCGAAGCGGATCTCAAGTGGATCGACGAGCTCGCATCCGAGCGTTTCGGGACGGAAGGGAAGGAAACGAAGTGAGTCAACTGGTCGTACTGAAGGACGTCACGAAGGTCTACCAGGCTGGGATCACCGGAGCCTTGAGTGGCGTGTCGCTCACGATCGAGAACGGCGAATTCACCGCGATCATGGGACCGTCTGGGAGTGGGAAGTCCACCTTGCTCAACCTAATCGCGGGGGTCGACCGGCCGACGTCCGGTAGCGTCGCGGTCGGCGGCGCGGACCTCGGCACCCTCGGTGAGACCGCGCTCGCGAGGTTTCGCCGCGACCACATCGGCTTCGTCTTCCAGTTCTTCTATCTCCTTCCGAACCTCACCGCGCTCGAGAACGTCCTCATACCAGCTCAGCTCAAGGGCAAGGTCGTGGCGGGGCGGGCGGAGGCGTTGCTGGACGAGCTCGGGATTGCCGATGTGAGCGATCGGTACCCCGCGCGCCTGAGCGGCGGACAGCAGCAACGCGTCGCGATGGCGCGAGCGCTCATCAACAGGCCGACCCTGCTACTCGCAGACGAGCCGACCGGTGCGCTCGACACGCACAGTGGCGACCAAGTCCTGGAGCTGCTCAGAGAGCTGAATCGCGACGGGCAGACGATCCTGCTGGTGACGCACGACGCGAAGATCGCGACGCGCTACGCGGCGCGGATCATCAGCGTCGTCGACGGGAAGATCGTCGATGACGCGCGCCTCGAGAGCCCGGATCGCGCCGCCTCCGAAGTGATCCGGGTCCGCGTCGCGGAGATGTCGTCGTGAGCGCGGTGATCGTGAAGGCCATGAGCGATCTGCGCCGCCGGCGCCTCCAGGTGGTCGTCATCTTCGTCACAACGCTCCTTGCCGTGGCGACCGGCACGATGGCACTGACGCTCCTCTCGCAGACGAACGATCCCTTCCAGATCGCGTTCGCTGCGCAGCGCGGCGCGCACCTGCGCGTGACGTTCGACGGGCGCACCGACCCGGGCACTCTCGCCGGCACTCCGTCACTCGTCGGTGCGGCCGCATTTGGCGGTCCCTACCGAGCGACCCCGATCCAGTTCCAATATCGCGGGCACAAGTACGCCGCGGCCGCGGTCGGTCGCGACGAGCCGGGTGGAGAGGTCGGGCAGCTCGTTCTGGTGGCCGGCCGGTGGCCGGTCGGCGACGACGAGATCGCGGTAACGCGTTCGTTCGCGGATTTGAGTCACGTCTCGGTCGGCGAAACGCTCAAGGTGGTCAGCGTCGCGGATGCGCCTGTGCTCACGGTCGCGGGCGAGGTCATCGACATCGACCAGGTTCGCGCGGACATCAGTGCGCAGCGCGCCTGGGTCCGCACCTCGGCAATCGACCGGTTGACGGCCACAGGCGGCGGTTACTACCTCATGAACTATCGCTTCGCGAGCGATCCGACCAGCGCCCAGCTCAGCACAGCTGTCGAGACGTTGCGGGCCGCCCTTCCGCCCGGGAGCATCACGGGCTCGATCAATTACCTTCTCGTGCGCAGCATCTTCAACGTTGTGAATCAGGTCCTCATCGGGATCCTCGTTGCCTTCAGCATCTTCGCTCTCGTGGCGACAGTGGCGATCGTCGCGAACCTCGTGACCGGGATCGTTATCTCTGCCTACCGCGAGATCGGGATCATGAAGGCGATCGGTTTTACGCCGCTGCAGGTTGCCTTGGTGTTCGTCCTTCAGATCCTCGTCCCGGCGGCGGCGGCGTGCCTATTCGGGATTCCGGGCGGCACGATCCTCAGTCAGCCGCTTCTGGCGAGCAGCTCGGATGCGCTCGGCCTTCCCTACCACGCAACGTTCTCGGTGCTGCTGGACTTGGTCGCCCTCGGCGGCGCGCTCCTCATCGTGACGCTTGCGGCACTCCTGCCCGCGCTTCGGGCCGGCCGCCTTAAGCCCGCGGTAGTGATCGCCAACGCCGCGGCCCCGCGCGGCCGGAGCGGTCGCTGGATCCGCCGCCTCGCATCAGGCCTCGGCCTGCCGCGACCGCTGGTCCTCGGCGTCGGCGATGCGGTCGCGCGGCCTCTTCGCGCGACCCTCACCGCGGTCGCGGTCTTTCTGGGGGTCGCAACCATCGTCATCGCGCTTGGTGAGACGCGCCACTTTGCGGACATCTATCCGTACGAGGCGCACGTCGGACCGGTGGATGTTGTCGTCTCGAAGAGCGCCGTCCTGACCGACCCTGAAGCCATGCGGCTCTTCGAGGCGCAGCCCGAGACGGAGCGAGTTGTGGCCGAGACGATAACGAACATCGTGGTCCCCGGGATCGCCGATCCCATTCCATCGGTCATGTACCGGGGCGACTCGGCCGCGCTCGGCTATCTCGTCACGACAGGCCGCTGGTTCAACGGTCCGGGCGAGGTCGTGGCGCCAAAGGGATTGCTCCGGGACGCGCACCTGCAGGTCGGCGATACGTTCATAGCCTCGTTCCGCGGAACGACCGTGCCGCTTCGGCTGGTCGGAGTGGTCTACGACTTCGCCGGCGGACCGGGCGGCCACGAGCTGATGCTCGACTCGTCGACGGTCGTGCCGGCGTTAGCGGACTTGAGCCCGTCGACGTACTTCGTGACCCTGAAGGCCGGCTCGAACGTCGCCCTCTACGTGGATCGCGTCGCCGCGGCGCAGCCGGACCAGCTCGAGGTCCAGGCGAACACAAGCGGGCCTACCCAGCTCGGGATGGTGAGCGCTGTCCTGCTCGCGATCGCGGCCGTTATCGCGCTCATGGCGGTCGGCGGTGTCTTCAACACCTTGCTGCTGAACGCGCGCGAGGGCGCGCGCGACATCGCGACGCTCAAGGCGCTGGGCATGAGTCCACGCCAGCTGATCGCGATGGTCGCCACATCGGCGGCTTTTCTCGCGCTCGTCGGGGGAGTCCTCGCGGTGCCCGCGGGGGTTCAACTCGACCACGTGCTGTTGGACCTGGTGAGCGCGTTCGGCGGCAACGACACGCCGCCGAGCTTCTATGCAGCACTCGCATCCTGGGAACTGATCGCGATACTGCTCGCCGGCGTGGCTGTTGCGATGCTCGCTGCTCTCATTCCTGGGCGCTGGGCCGCTCGCACGAACGTGGTCGAAGTTCTGCGTGCCGAGTGACTTGATCAAGGACGCTTGAGAGCATCGATTCGCCGTGCTTGGTGCACGCCGTAAGGCAGATAACGCCGGCCCCGTAGCCGCCCGAACCTGAGGTCGCAAATTGCGCCCTCAAGGATCGGCTTCGCCATGGGGCGAGGCCGCTCCCGACACTCGGCTAAACCGGTCGGTTTTTGGTCAACCATTTGCCTTCGAACGGCATTCCCCTGAGTTCGGCGAGCTGCCCTGGCGTGGTCAGCGTGCTTGACGATGAGCACACAATCGATGTCTGAACAAGCAGGCA
>Ga0209807_1001725_pt1 | contig 10463 bp, 10 predicted proteins | sample GraSoiAngelo_154_FD_186168 | JGI IMG/M metagenome (GOLD analysis project Ga0209807, IMG submission 186168) | Grasslands soil microbial communities from the Angelo Coastal Reserve, California, USA - 14_1009_13_20cm (SPAdes) (version 2) | ecosystem: Environmental > Terrestrial > Soil > Grasslands ... | reverse complement strand
TTAGCACGAGTTTTCCACCGGCGATTTGTGTACAATGCGTCGAACTGAGTCGCGCTTCGATCTCTTCGGGTTTCTGTGGAGCTCAAAAGCGGGACAACGGCAACCTCCCCCCTTAGTTCGGTTTTAGCGTGCCCAAAAACCAAAAAAATCCGGGAGAAGTAAATGAGACCGTGCCTTCGCCACTTCTGCTGCGTCTTGCTGTTCTCTGTTTTGAGTCTCCCAGCTCTAGCCGCCAAAATCCCAGTCGGTGTGATGAGATATGAGGGAGAAACCCCAGACGGTTCAAGCATCTTTCATATCCTCTTGAGCCCGCCTGCGGGAATAACCTTTGACAAGCTTACACCATCGTTTTTCACCGACGGAAATGGGCGTAGCTTCGCCCTGCCATCGCCTCAGCCTGCTCCTCCGCCGCTGTATGATTTTCTTTTCCTCACGACTCCGGACTCCGGCTTTACCAGTTGTCCCTGCCATTCGGCGACCTTCCTGTTCTCGGCACCTGTGCGGACCAAGGTCAGCTATCGTGGGGAGACGTTTGTGCTGACCCGGATCTCGGCCAGCTTTCTTGATCCCCCTCGGGGCAGCCGATTTCTTGTTCCGCAAGAGTCGGCTACGATTTATTTGATTACCCTGCAGTAGAACGAGTGACGAAATGGGGTAGTGGTGCAGTTTGCTGTCAGTTGGCTTTGCGTTTGGATCTAGGCTTGCGGAGTAAGTAGCGCCTCTCCATGCGGTTCATCTTGCGGCCTGTGACCTGGCGAAAGATGCGCTCAATTGGAGTCTCGGTGCGGTGCTTACGAGGGAACACGCTTCAGCCCTTTCCTGAGGTTATGCGGCCATCGCTAAGCGAAGTGGTGTTATTCGGATGGAAGCAAGTTTAGAAAAGGTTGCCACGATATTTTTGTATAGCAGTGCTTAATTTGAGCCTTAACTGCCGCCTTCAGTCTTTCCCATGCCACTTGTCAAGCGTGGAGACGATCACTATCAGCAGCTTGGCAACGAAGGCCTGACCATCGGTTGCACGCCAAACTGGCATGCGATAATTTACTGTCATCCAGACTGGCCCCGTAGCTCAGATGGATAGAGCAGCAGTTTCCTAAACTGCGTGTCGGCAGTTCGACTCTGCCCGGGGCCTCCACTCCTTTCAATCACATAGGCTTGCTCGAAGGGGAGCCAGGTGTCCAATTGGTGTCCAAAGCGGGGATGCTGTTTTCCAACTTCGTCATTGCATCCCGGACAGCCACGGGAACTGCTTTGATGTAGTACCCGGTTGTAGTGCTCACGTTCGCATGACGAAGGATGCGCTGAATCACGACATCAGGAACGCCGAGATGATTGAGATTGGTCCCAAGGCCGCGCCGGCAAGCGTGCCAGCCGTGCCATTCGGGGAGCTGATTGTCGCGCTTGTATTCGTGATCGGCTTTCGCGTGATCGCCTTCGGACTTGCGGCAAACTTCGCACCGGTTGAGCGCGGGACGAATCTCCCGGCCTAAAAGGTTGTTCATCATCCGCGGTGTTCCCTTGCCGGTCGGGAACATCGGGCCCAGTGCGGGATTGCCGGAGCGCAGGCGATGCATTTCCAGGCGCTCGGCAAGATGACGGATCACTGGAACAGGCGCGCGGCTCTTGGCGGTCTTAGGTTCCGTCTCGTGACCGTTCCATCTTGAATGTGAGACGTGGATCTCGCCATCGCGATAATCTTCCCAGCGAAGAGCTTCGATTTCACCCACGCGCAGCCCGGCATACGCGGCAATGGCAAAGGCAGTCGTGGCAGGCTCGGGGATGTGCGCCAGGATTGAATTCAACTCCTCGAGGGAGTATGCATAGGTTTCTTCGGGCTCTGGCGCCGAAGGACTGATGGCCGTGTCCATTACTGGATTAACACCATCGAAATAGCCCTGCTGTTTCGCCACTTTGAAGATCGCGCTGAGTGTGCTTTTGACATGCTTCTGGCTGTTGCGGCCCAGTCCCTTTTCTGCAATCTTATTGAGCCGACCTTGGACGTGAAAGGTGCGAACGTTCTTCATCCACACATCCGCACACACCGGCTTAAGATGATCTTCCCAGATATCGCGATAGCATTTCACGGTGGAGGGACGCTTGTGCCGCTCGATCCAGGGCAGATATACGCCAGTGACAAACTCCCCGATGGTAGTGATCCGCTCGGCTGGAATCTTCCCGCCGTTGACGGTTGCCATGTGTTGCTTCGGCCGCCTCTTCGATGTCCGCGGGCGGATGCTTGCCGCGGGTGGTGATCGACCCCAAGCAGTGTGAAACTCGCTTCTGCTCGACAGTGCTGCCGATGTTGCGCCGCTCCCAATAGCGCACGTACCAGCGGCCGCTAATTTTGACGATGTGACCCTTTTGCTTACGCATGGTTCCTCCCCTTTGCCACTTCCTCTACGTCGATTGACTTTCCAAGTTGCCGGTATCGGTTTGCGAGATTCTGACAGGTGCGACCGCAATAAAACTGATCGGTACGATCCGGGATGAACGCCTTCCGGCATCTGGAGTTGCGACAGCGCCTCAGCAAATGGCCCTCGCTTACGTGTTCCATCAGGCGCAAGAAAACCGCGTCGAGAACGCAGCCCGTAACTGCGCCCGGAACTATGACTCCCTGGAAGTCCACCGGCGCGAACCGGGCCGTTTGCAGCCCAACGGCGATGGAAGCGGTAACGAGTCGTTCCGCGTCATAGAGCGGGGCCTTGTAATCCTTGGCATGTTTTCCCGCTTCGTCGATCAGGCCGATCGTGTCATCAAAGAGGTGAAGGGACCCGACTTCGGCTGCTGCGGCGTTCTGACCGGGCGAAGAAAAAATGTCGCCTGTGTGGTAGGCCCAAGCGTCAACGGAAGCAGGAATCGCCTGTGCTCATGGAGCACGCACAGGTTTAATTGATGCGTCGAGGCAGCAACGACGCCGTTAGTCCTGTGTCGCGACCAGAAACGTCAGGCTTGAAGTCGGCACAAACAAAACGGGTGTCTGAATCTTCGATACCGCTGGTGCCCAAGCGGAATCTTGTTGCAACTCGCCCAACAACTGCGGAGCCTCGATCCAGAAGCCGGAACCGTCGGTCTCAACCACTCGAACGATGCCGACACTGACACGGTTAAGACCAACTAGTCGAAAAGCGACCTGCTTACCTTGGAGATGCGCCTTGTCAATCATAGCGCCGGAATTATACCCGGAATGACGCATTTTCAGCCCCAGCGTGACGCCTCCCAGCGCGAGGATGAGGGCGAGGGCCAGGAAACCGAAGCGCGGCTCTGCAGCCCGTGTGGCGGCGAATTTCGCCCTACGCGCGATTGGCAGAAACAGTGCTCCCCAAGATGCCGGCAGAGGGCGTATGTGCAGCGCCGGGCTGAGGGCGTTGTGGGGTACTACGGAGCATGAAATATGGAGGGACTGTGACAGGACAACGAAGTTTAGAGGAAACACTCAGGGAAGTTTTAACAGTGCTTCGAGCGCGGGCTGAATGTCAGTTCCAGATTCTATTGCGCGCCGCAAGGGAGCGAAGACCGAATCAACCGCCTGCTTCGCCTGCGGCAGATAGCCCCGACATTCTACGGTCAACGCTGGCCTAGATCGCAGCACTTCGCTCATGGCCATGTGCTCTTTGGTGATCTCGCTAAAATGGTCGAGCAGCTCCAGCGCCACTCGCTTGTATTCGTCAGCACTTGTCATAGCGGCCGAAATTATACGTCGCCGTGCAGCGGCAGGGGCAAGGGACTCAGTTCTGTTACGTGTTTCGGAATTGACTTTCGCCACACGCGGCGCAGCTTGGAAAGTTTGTGGGGAAGAAGTAGGAACTCCCTTTCCTCTCTGTTGCTGCCGTCGATGAACGTCAGGATGTCTTCCTTCTGGATGACCGCGCTGTAAACGGCAGGATTGGGCAAACCAAAACGATTCGCTCGAAGTTCCGCAAAACGCTTGGCAATACCTTCGTCAGCACTCCACGAATACCCGCGCACCCGACGCTTAGCGCCAATACCAGCAACGCCTCGATACACAATGAAGGAATCGCCCGGAGGTAGGGGATCACCTGTTCTTAGCATGGCGGCACGATCAAGCTTTGCGAGGATGGCGCGGCAGAAGGCAGGAGTCCAATTAGGACAACCCCACTTCTGAGCGCCCCACGCATCTACAAAAGCCTCTTCGAGTAAGCCTGCTTTCTGGAGCACAGGCCAGTTATCAAGCACGAGATCCAGCACGTGGTTGCTGTCAGCCCAAGCATATTCGCGCAGCAGCTTTTCGAGTTCCGTCGTGGGGTTGCGATGCTTCACTTCGTGGGCCATGTCCAGAAAACTCCGACTCATGATCGTTCCTTTTCGCCCGGATTCCAGGGCCGAGCCAGCTTCAAACTGGCAACTTCCACTAACACTTCCGGGCGCAGTTTCACTGACGCGCACTCGGTATAATCTAAGAGATTCCTGCGCTCCCGCTCATCCTGCAATCTGCGGTCCCTGGCTAGGATTTGGTCGAGAGTTAACGTACCTAGATTTGGCTTAAGGAGCATGGGGGGGCGCCTCCCGCGGCTGCTGTGTCAGTGGGTAGGCTTTAGCAGCGACTCGGCGGTTCTGCTTTCTACAAGAGCTTGTTGCGCTGTTGCATTCGAACGGGAGCCGCTGCTAAAGCCGCCCGCAGCTTCGTTGTATCAAAAAAGCAGCCTGTGAATGGACGTAGACGCTGTGCATAACCCGGCCCGATATTGACTTTCCGCACGTTGCACGTTACATGAGAGAGTGAGTGTTCCGAACCTGGAAACTCTGCCAACCCAGCCAAGCGTTTTACATGGCTGGGAATGCTAGGCTGGGTTGGTGAGTTGGGCCGAAGTGCTTAGGCCGAGGCGTCGTATTTCGAGCAGACATGCTGCTCAAAAGTGAATTGAGCGATCAAAGATAGTTGGGATGCCTCTTCCAGGGTTAGAGCGCGATATATCCAGTTGCACTCACTACAGCCGTAGACGAGCACCACTGGACCCTTCTCCGGTGATACAGTCATGTGCCGCACGTGCCCTCATGTTAGGCTCACGAAACAAGCTGTCAACGCCCGTTTTGTGTGCAATCGATCGTGTTATGCTCTGGTTTCCGACAATGGCAAAGAAGGGCGTGCTGTCCCAGTACCTCGCGGAATTGGGGCGTAAGGGTGGCAAGGTCACGGCTAAGAAGCTGACACCCGAACAGCGCAAGGAATCAGCTCGCAAAGCGGCCCAAGCCAGGTGGAACAAACAGAAGGCAAAGTTTTCGCGCGATACAGAGACCTAAAGGCTTCCAAGGTCACGCTGCGCCACTGATGTACGGCTCCACAGCGATTTCCCACTCCTCAAGCAGCCATTCCGGTATGTAGCACCGGTTCTTATTCCGCTCGCACCAATTCCGTAACGCCACTGAACGGGTACATGTTTTCTTCGTGAGTCCCAAGTGTCGAACTTGTACTTCGAACTCAGTAGCAACAGCTGGAGCGGGCGGAAGCGGCCTTCCCCAGTTGGGATTTCCACGGCGACGCCTGACCGGCTGGATGAATGGTTTCACCATGCCACAGATGATACTCCGCTCGGCTTGGGTTACAAGACTTTGGTGTCCAAACAGCTGTCCGAAAACTGTCTAATGACGTAACATTACGTCGCTTTGCAGTATCGGACACCACTCTAAATAACTGATCTCACGTAGCACTGCATCACTCCCGAGAATTCCTAAACTGCGTGTCGGCGGTTCGACTCCGCCCGGGGCCTCCACTTCCCTGCTATTGCTATCGCTCGTTGATCGCAATTATTGACTTGTCCCATGCTTTTGGGTGTATAAATGGCCCCGCGCCTGCTTGATGCGCAGTTGTCCCCCGGTTTGCGTCTCCCCCATCGTCGGTGGAAAGGAGTCCTCTATTATGGCAAGTGCCCGAGTTCCTGTTCCCATTAGAACTACTGAAGATCTCAATTCATTCCGCATTGCGATGCGCCAGTTCGATACCGCCGCCGAAAAGTGCGGCCTCGATCCTGGCATGCGCGAAGTGCTGCGCCGCCCGCGGCGGGCGCTCTCGCTTTCTCTGCCCGTCAAGATGGACGACGGCACGATTCACGTGTTCGACGGATTCCGCGTGCAGCACAACAGCGCGCGAGGTCCCTGCAAAGGCGGCATTCGCTATCACCCGGAGGTCACTTTTGATGAGGTGAAAGCTCTGGCTTCCTGGATGACCTGGAAGTGCGCCATCGTCAATCTTCCGTTCGGTGGAGCGAAAGGGGGGATTGTTTGCGATCCACACAAGCTCTCCAAGGACGAGCTCGAGCGCCTTACCCGCCGTTACGCATACGAAATTTCGCCAATCATTGGACCGGATAAAGACATTCCCGCGCCCGATGTCTACACGGATTCTCAAACCATGGCGTGGATCATGGACACCTACAGCATGACCCACGGCAGCAGCGCGCCCGGCGTCGTAACTGGCAAACCGTTGTTTCTCGGCGGGTCGTTTGGACGCAACGAAGCAACGGCACGCGGCTGTTTGTTCGTGATTCGGTCTGCATGCGAGGTCATGGGTATTAAGCTGAACCGCGCGACGGTTGCCATTCAGGGCTTTGGCAATGCGGGAAGCATCGCAGCCGAACTTCTCTCCCAGGTGGGCGCTACCATCATTGCGGTCAGCGACTCGCGCGGCGGAGTTATCAATCGCGCCGGACTGAACGTTCCCGAGCTGCTGGCGCACAAAGTGAAGACTGGTTCGGTCTCTGGTCTTTCCAACTCCGATCCCATTTCGAGTGAAGCCGTCCTGGAGCTCCAGTGCGACATTCTGATTCCTGCGGCGCTTGAGAACCAGATCACGATGGCAAATGTAGATAACATTCAGGCGCGCATTGTCGCGGAAGCAGCCAATGGTCCGACAACTCCCGACGCCGACACCGCGCTGCACAAGCGCGGGATCATGGTCATTCCTGACATTCTTGCGAATGCGGGAGGCGTGACTGTTTCCTACTTCGAGTGGGTGCAGGATTTGCAGGAGTTGTTCTGGGATGAAGACGATGTGAACCGCCGCCTGGAGCGAGTGATGGTCAAGGCCTTCGCCGATGTGCACGGCACGGCGAAGAAATACAACATAGACATGCGTACCGGCGCTTACATCGTAGGCATCCAGCGGGTGGCTACGGCGATGAGCACGCGCGGGATTTGGCCATAGCGAGAATTAACCAGGAAGGAAAAGCTGTCCATCCAAACATAGAGACACAGAGGTACACGGGAATTAGTGGTCGCACGCGCGAGGACGCGCGCGCCTACATCGATTAACACAAAAGGACACGAAGGGAGTTCTTCACTTCGTGTCCTTTGTGGTTTGATATGAACTAAGCAGTCTTTTTCTGCGCCTGCTGGGCCATCTGTGCAGCCCACTCCTTCGATCGTTTCTCCATCTCCTCTGGGCTGACGTCCTCAACGTGCGTGCTGAGGCTCCAGAGGTGTCCAAACGGATCGGTTACCTGCCCGTAGCGATCGCCCCAGAACATATCCGTGACAGGCATCTTGACGGTTGCGCCAGCGTCGGTTGCCCGCTTGAACGCCTTGTCAACGTCTTCGACGTAAAGGTACAAGCCTCCGGTAGAACCACCGAGAGTTTGCGGAGACTTGTTGCCCATCTGGGGGAACTCGTCTGCCAAAAAGATGATGGAATCGCCAATCTTCAGTTCAGCATGACCAATCTTGCCGTCGGGGGTAGGCATTCGCATAATCTCCTCGGCCCCTAACGCTTTCTTGTAAAACTCGATGGCGGCCGCGGCATCGCGGACTGTGAGGTAAGGAGTGACAGTGTGAAAACCAGAAGGGATCGGTTGTTTAGACCTTGCCATGTAATTGCTCCTTGGTTGAGGTAATTTACCGGCCAGAGTCAGAATTCATTCTTAGGACAGAAGGTTATTCTACGCACCGGGCGGGGGCCGGACTGTGAAAATTTGTAAAATTTTCGGTGCTCAAATTGCGCACTGGTCTTGTTTTTACAGGTGTGAACTTACGGGCAACGCTGGCCCTACGGTGTCCCGTATAACTGGCGGTATACGTTTGCATTGCGAAGGATTGCTTGCACGTATTCCCGGGTCTCAGTAAAAGGAATCGACTCCACAAATTCCTGCGGATCACGGTACTTTGCCTGACCCAGCCAGTCCTGCACGCGGTCGGAACCGGCGTTGTACGCGGCCAATGCATATTCGAACGCGCCGAATTTATCGACCATGATCCGGAAGTAGCGCGTCCCGAGTTGGAGGTTCACTCCCGGTGTGAACAATTGCTGAGTGGAAAAATGTTTGATCTTCTGCTGCTTGGCAACACCTTTGCCGACTTTTGGCAGCAACTGCATCAGCCCGACTGCGTCTTTGCGCGAAAGTGCATTGGGATTGAATTCCGACTCCTGCCGGATTAACGAAGTCACCAGGTATGGATCGAGCGCGTTCTGGGAAGAGAATTTTTTTACATCCGGCCAGTAAGGCTTGGGGAACAGCGCTTCCCAATAGGAGCGCGGCAGAGTGGGCAAATCCATGGCGAAGTAATTTGGCACCGCGTGTTTCATCGCTTCAACCGCGGCATCGTAACGTCCGGCATCTTCGTATACGCGTGCCATCTCGGCGGGAACCCAGCTTCCCTTTTCTTCATTCCCCGCCGCCTGGAGTTCGCGAACGGCAAATTCCAGCAAAGCCCCATTCTCCAGCAATTGTGCCTTCTGCACGCGCAGGTTGTCGGATGGAGTTTCATCTTCTTCTACTTTGGCTCCGCTGATCGGCGGAACTCGATCCAGCAAGGCATAATGCGGCGGGTCATCTCCGGCGTTTTCGGCATTCTTCAGTTGTTGCAGCCGCTGGCGCGCGAGTTCTCCGTAGTAATAATTCCGGAAGCGCTCAAATAATTTCTGGTAGTAAGCCCGCGCCATGACGGGATCGTTATCTTCTTCAGCCAGCCGCGCCCGCCAATAGAGCGCTGGGGGGAGCTCTGCGGAATTCGGATACAACGCAATCTGTTGTTCGAATGCGGCTTTGGCCTCCGCGTTCCGGCCCTGACGTAAAGTGAGCCAGGCTACTTTCCAGTGTGCATAGGCAGCACGCCCGGCATCCGGGAAGCGTTGCTGCAGTTCGCGGTAACTGTCAATCGCCTTGTCGTAATCGCGCCGCAGAAGATAAATGTTTCCGGCGGAAAGCAGCGCCTGCTCCAGCCAAGGACTGGTGGGCGCAGTTTCGCGCAGTTGGCCGAGTATTCGTAGAAAGCCGTCATCGTCATCAGTCGCGCGCGCGACCTCTCCCAGGTTGAATAGGCGTTGCCCATTAATTTCCGGAGTCGAACTGGGGAGTGACTCCAATGCTTTCTTCGCTTCTTTGTTATCCCCTGAGCGCCTCAGCGCCTCCGCCATTGCCAACTGGATTGCCGGGCGATCGTTGGAATCCACCTGGTTGAGAAGGTCGCGATATGCTGCGGCGGCATCGCTAAAACGCCTGCCTTTCATCAGCAGATCAGCGCGGGTGCGGCGGCCATTCACCCCGAGCGCTTTCGCCTGAATGTCCGCTGGTAATTTTCGCAGCTCGATTTCGGCCTGGTCCGCCTCTGAACTGAGAGGCATGGTGACGTACAGGTTCGCCAGCGTTGTGCCTGCCTTCTCAGTCTGGCCTGCTGCTGCATAAGCGCGGCCGAGCGGTAGCTCGACATCTGCGCGAGTTGGCTGCCGATCTTTTTCCAGCAGCGCGATGACTTCCGCGGCTCTGGCCTCGCTCAGCAACGCATTGGCGTAAAGAACGCGAGCGTCGCGAATCAACAGCGACTCGGGATATTTCTGATCAAAATTGTTCAGCGTGGCAATCGCTTCAGCGATGCGTCCACTTTGAAAGTAGGAAGCGCCGAGATAGTAATCGACGTAATCACCGAGGTCGCCGGCCTGTGGCTTGGCGCGATTGAATGCGTCGATGGCTTTGGCCTGATCGTGATCGAGCCAATGCGCATACCCGAGCACCAGCCAAGCCAGCGCGCCCGCATCTTCTTTCGTGTGGCGGCGCGCATAAGCCTCGACTCCTCGATAGGCGGCAGGCGTACGATCTTGCAGAAGCTGGCGCGCCATCGGCTTCAAAGTGCTGGAAGCGACGAACGCCTGATGCATGCGCCTCAGCCGAGGCGAGCTTCGCCGCCGCCGCTTGGTGACACCGGATCTTTTTTTGCTCTTCTTGGAATTAGCGGACGAGGCTTTATTTGTTGACTGCGCGACGGCCGCTGGAGCGAGCGCAGCAAAGCCAGCACACAAAATCAGAAGTGCCAGTACCCCAACCGATTGCCAACGCTTAAGAACCACTCTGTGTTTATTATCGCCGAAAATTGGCGCCCATAATGGAACTGTCGTCTTCGGCCAAGCTGCGTACCAGTTCGTTATCGAAATAATCGCCGCTCGCGGCCGCAGTATTGCCATAACGCTTCCGGTAGGTCGCACGGCTCTTCTCGATGTCATCCTTCAGGCGGTCATAGAC
>Ga0209807_1001722_pt1 | contig 10469 bp, 6 predicted proteins | sample GraSoiAngelo_154_FD_186168 | JGI IMG/M metagenome (GOLD analysis project Ga0209807, IMG submission 186168) | Grasslands soil microbial communities from the Angelo Coastal Reserve, California, USA - 14_1009_13_20cm (SPAdes) (version 2) | ecosystem: Environmental > Terrestrial > Soil > Grasslands ... | reverse complement strand
ATGCGGGAACTTGTGTGCGGACTATCCCCGGAGGTAAGTGAGCGAACCAGAGACGCCGCAGAAAACCTCAAATACCGCGACTTTCTCACGGTCATGCTCATCTTGAAAGATCGAGAGATGTTTGATGATAACTGGATCTACATTCACGACCCAAGCGTGAAGGTTGGTCGGGTGCAAAATTTCCGTTCCTGGTCTCCACAGATGGTGCCAGAGCCCGACAAGGTCTGTTACGGTCTGGAATATTTCTGTTTTGAGCACGACGGCCTTTGGGATTCAAGCGATAGCAACTTGATCGAGCTGGCCCAGCGTGAGCTGATTAAGATCGGCCTGGCCAAAGGGGGGGATTTGATCGATGGCTGTGTCGTTCGTCAGAAAAAAGCGTATCCCGTTTATGATGACGATTATGCCCGCCACGTAGCGATTATTCGTCAGGAGCTCGATCACCGTTATCCGAACCTCCACCTCGTCGGGCGCAATGGCATGCACAAATATAATAACCAGGATCACGCCATGATGACTGCCATGTTGTGCGTGGAAAATATTTTGGCCGAGACGAAGCTTTACGATCTTTGGCAGGTCAACGCTGATGCCGAATATCACGAAATTGGCGACGAAGTTAGCGAGGAAAAAAACGGCACGGGATTGCGGCTTGTGCCGACACGCGTGGTCGCTGCTCCCGAGCTTGCACCGGAAGGTTAAAATTGCCGCGCTGTTTTTCGGTGACAGACTGCCGCTAAACAGATTCCTCGAGGGGCGGGCAGGAGCAGAAGAGATTTCGGTCGCCGTAAACGTTATCGATCCTGGCGACGGCGGGCCAGAATTTGTGCTCGCATGTCCACGGCGCGGGAAAAGCTGCTTGTTCGCGTGAGTAAGGCCGGTCCCACTTTTCGGAAGCAATTTGCCGCGCTGTGTGCGGGGCGTTTTTTAAGAGGTTGTTTTTCCGATCAGTGTTTCCATTCGCGATCGTTTCAATCTCTGCGTGGATCGAGATCAGGGCGTCACAAAAACGATCAAGCTCGTGTTTCGGTTCGCTCTCAGTAGGTTCGACCATCATCGTTCCGGCGACGGGCCAGGAAATCGTCGGCGCGTGAAATCCATAATCCATCAAACGTTTTGCGACATCCTCCACTTCGATTCCGGCATCCTTCCATCGCCGAAGATCGAGAATGCATTCATGCGCAACCAGACCATGTTTGCCTTTGAAAAGGACTGGAAAATATGGATCGAGCCGCTTTGCAATATAGTTTGCATTTAAGATCGCGATCTTAGTCGCTTCGGTTAATCCGGCCGGGCCCATCATGCGGATGTACATCCACGAAATTGTCAGAATACTCGCGCTGCCGTATGGCGCTGCGGACACGTTTCCGCCTTTGCCGCCGCCATGTTGATAATCCGAGCCGATGTTTCCAGTCGGCGGCCGTTTCCCTCGTTCGCCTTCGCCAAAAACGATACGACCTGTTTCTGGATCGAGGACGAATTGGCGCGGTAGAAACGCCGCGAGATGTTTCGCGACACCGATCGGACCTACGCCTGGGCCGCCCCCGCCATGAGGAATGCAAAACGTCTTGTGCAAATTTAAATGGCAAACATCTGCGCCGTAATCGCCGGGGCGGCACAGCCCGACTTGCGCGTTCATGTTCGCTCCGTCCATATATACCTGGCCGCCGTGCGCATGCACGACCTCGCAAATCTCACGAATAGTAGGTTCGAAAACGCCATGCGTCGAAGGGTATGTCACCATTAACGCCGCGAGATCGCGCGCATGCTCATCTGCTTTTGCGCGCAGATCGGCAAGATCGATATCGCCATCTTTCAAACACGCAACCGAGAGAACTTTAAAACCGGCCATCACTGCGCTGGCGGGATTTGTCCCATGCGCCGAGGTAGGAACGAGACAGATATTACGATGAGCTTCGCCACGCGACGCGTGATACTCGCGGATCGCGAGCAGCCCGGCGAATTCTCCCTGGGATCCAGCATTGGGCTGCAATGAAACGGCAGCAAAACCTGAGATCTCAGCGAGCCATTCTTCCAATTGCTTGCAAATCTCCGTGTAACCGGTGGTCTGATCACTCGGCGCAAACGGATGCAACCTGGAGATTTCAGGCCATGAAATCGGAAACATTTCCGCGGTAGCATTCAATTTCATCGTGCACGAGCCGAGCGGAATCATCGAAGTGGTTAGAGACAGATCGCGCGATTCGAGTTTTTTAAGATAACGGAGCATTTCTGTCTCCGTGTCGTGTCTGTTGAAGATAGGATGCGTCAGGAAATCGGAATTGCGGATTGCGAATTGTGGAATGCGAATTGGCGGTTTGCCGAGATCATCATCAGCAAAATCGCGAACGTGAGTGCCACGGAAAATCGACATCAACACCTCGATGTCACGATTGGTAGTCGCTTCATCGAATGAGATGCCGACGGCGCGCGGCCCGAAAGGCCGCAAGTTGCAACCCGCCTTCTCCGCATGCTCGATGATCGTGCTGCTCGATTCGACTTCGACGCGGATCGTGTCGAAAAAGTTTTCATGGATAACGGTAAGGCCAAGAGCGCGCAGACCTTGTGCGAGCTGGCTGGTCAGGCGATGAACGCGCCCGGCGATTGCGCGAAGACCGCGCGGTCCATGATAAACCACGTACATCGAAGCGATGACCGCGAGTAGCACCTGCGCGGTGCAAATATTGCTGGTGGCTTTATCGCGCCGAATATGTTGCTCCCGCGTTTGCAATGCGAGGCGGTAAGCCGGCCGGCCTTCAGCATCGTGCGAAACGCCGACCAGGCGCCCCGGCATGTGACGTTTATATTCCTCGCGCGTGGCAAAGTATGCGGCATGTGGTCCGCCAAACCCGAGAGGCACACCGAAGCGCTGCGTATTGCCTACCGCCACATCAGCGCCGAATTCTCCCGGTGGTTTCAATAATGTCAGCGCCAAAATATCCGCTGCAACCACAACGAGCGCGCCAGCCGCGTGTGCTTGCTCAACAAATTGACTGTAATCGTAAATCGCCCCGTCCGTGGCGGGATACTGGACAAGTGCGCCAAAAACGGTGTTGTCGAATTTGAACTGCGAAAAATTGTCGATCTTGACCTCGATGCCGACCGGCTTCGCCCGGGTGCGAACGACTTCAATGGTCTGCGGATGGCAGTTGTTCGCGACGAAAAACATTTTCCGATTGGGAACGACCGCATGACAAAGCGCCATTGCTTCGGCGGCGGCGGTGGCTTCATCGAGAAGAGACGCGTTCGCAACATCGAGCTTGGTAAGATCGACAATCATTGTCTGAAAATTAAGCAGCGCTTCCAGTCGGCCTTGAGCGAGCTCAGCTTGATAGGGCGTGTAAGCGGTGTACCAGCCGGGATTTTCCAGAATGTTTCGCTGAATGACTGGAGGCGTGATGCAATCGGAATAACCAGCCCCGATGAACGAGCGGAGCACCTTGTTCTTTTTCGAAATCGCGCGCAGTTCCGCCAGCGCTTCGCTCTCCGATCTTGCTTCCGACAAATTTAATTGCCGATTCAGCCGGATATTTTTCGGAATCGCCGCTTCGATCAACCCATCGAGATTTTCGAAACCGACATCGCGGAGCATTTGCGCCACCTCCGCTTCGTTCGGGCCAATGTGACGACGCGCGAAAGAATTCAGATCAATGTCGTTTTCGCGCATCTGCATTTGAGAAGCCTACGGAAGGCGAATCACGCTTCAAGTTTGTGGGCAATGCGGAAGCTCAGTGGAGCCACGATCATCGGAACACCAAGGTCCCTACCACATTTATTTTGAGTCGTAGGTTTTGACGCCGTGGCTTTTCAATTTGGCGCGGAGTTCGGCCAGATGTTCATGGTTCCTTGTTTCAACTGTGCAAAGGACATTGACGGCAGAAACGTCCGAACTGGCGAACGCGCGATCGTGCACCACCTGTTTGATGCTCGCGCCGATGGAAGCCATTTGAGTGGCGAGATCGGCGAGGCCGCCGGGACGATCGCTAATCACAGCGGTGAATCGGCCGAGCCGACCGTCCGCGACCAAACCTCGTTCAATCACGCGACTAAGCACGTTGGGATCGATGTTTCCGCCGCAAAGCAAAAGAACGACTCGCTTACCCGCTAAATCTTTTAATTTTCCAGAAAGACACGCGGCGAGTGCAGTCGCGGCTGCACCTTCGATGACGCTCTTCTCTAGCTCGACCAAACGCAGGATCGCAACAGCTATCTCTTCTTCCGTAACAGTAATCGTTTGATCGACAAGCGAACGCGCAATCTCAAATGCATTTGATCCAACTTGAGGAATAGCGAGGCCATCAGCCAGCGTTGGATGCAACGCAACTTTCACTGGCTTGCCTGCCTCGCGCGCCGCTGAAAAACTTGCGACGTTTTCTGCTTCGACGGCGACGATTTTGGCGTCCGGTCGCAGAGTTTTGACGGCCAAAGAAACGCCAGCGAGCAAACCCGCGCCACCCACCGGAATGATCACCGCGTCCAGATCGGGAACTTGCTCGACGATTTCGAGTCCCATCGTCCCCTGGCCGGCAATGATCGCCGGATCGTCATATCCATCGATGTAGGCGAGTCCTTTTTCTTTCGCGATCTCGTGTGCGCGCCCCCTGGCTTCTCCGAAATCTTTTCCGTGAAGAACGACGGTCGCACCAAGTTTCTGACAATTACTTACTTTAACCAGCGGAGCGAACTTCGGCATCACCACTGTAGCAGGAATGCCGAGCAATTTCCCCTGGTAGGCAAGCGCCTGAGCGTGATTGCCCGCGGACGCGGCGATCACGCCGCGCTTCTGCTGATCCGGCGGCAATTGGGCCAGAGCGTTACGCGCGCCGCGTTCCTTGAAACTTCCGGTGCGCTGCAAATTGTCGAGCTTGCAGAAGATCTTCATACCCGTGATCTCATTCAGCGGAATGGAATCTGGGCAGGGAGAATAGTAGATCGCGCCGGTGATGCGTTGACGCGCCGCTTCGATATCGCCAAACCTGACCACGCCTCTAATCTCCGAGTGCTGCCTGGGCTGCCGCTAATCGTGCAATCGGAATGCGAAAAGGACTGCAGCTCACGTAATTCAAACCAAGCCGGTGACAGAATTTGACGCTTGCAGGCTCGCCGCCGTGTTCCCCACAGATTCCGAGTTTGATATCCGGACGAGTTTTTCGCCCCAAGTCGCGCGTTATCTCCATTAGTCGGCCGACGCCTTTCTGATCGATCGATGCGAACGGATTTGCATCGATAATATCGAGCTCGGCATAAGTGGGCAGAAAACTCCCGGAGTCGTCGCGGCTCATCCCAAGAGTCGTCTGCGTCAGATCGTTTGTGCCAAAACTGAAAAACTCGGCGTCGCGCGCGATTTGGTCGGCCACAAGCGCGGCGCGCGGAATTTCAATCATCGTCCCGACGAGATAATTGAATTTCGTCTCTCGCTCCCGAGCGATTGCCTCCGCGACGCGGCGGACGATGTCGATCTGAAGCTTTAGCTCGCGCGGAAATCCTACCAGCGGAATCATGATTTCAGGATGAACCTTGATGCCTTTGCGCTGCACTTCTGCGGCGGCTTCAAAAATGGCGCGCGCCTGCATTTCGGAAATCTCGGGATAAACGATGCCGAGGCGACAACCACGATGGCCGAGCATCGGGTTAAATTCGTGCAGTTCATGCACACGACGGGAGATGTGTTCAACTGCTACGCCGAGTTTGTTTGCCAATTCGCTTTGTTGAGCGTGATCGTGCGGCAGAAACTCGTGCAGCGGCGGATCAAGAAAACGAATCGTCGCCGGCAATCCATCAAGTGCGTTGAAGATGCCGACAAAATCTTCTCGCTGGTAGGGAAGCAGCTTAGCCAGCGCTCGCGCCCGCTCCTCTTTCGTGCCCGCGAGAATCATCTCGCGCATGGCGTCTATCCGGTCGCCTTCAAAAAACATGTGCTCAGTGCGGCAGAGACCAATTCCTTCCGCGCCGAACGCGACAGCGGTTATGACTTGCTCGGGGGTGTCTGCATTTGTCCGCACGCCGAGAGTGCGGAAATCGTTGGCCCACTTCATGAGCTTTGAGTATTCCTGATAGCTGATGCTCTTTTTCGCATTAAGCGAGCGGTCCACCAACACCTGAATAATCTCCGAGGGTGCAGTCGTCACTTCGCCGGCAAACACTTCACCCGCCGTTCCATCAATCGAGATATAATCCCCCTGCTTCAAGCTCATGCCGTTCGCGCTCAACGTACGTTTCTGGTAGTCGATTTGAATCCCGGTTGCGCCGCACACGCATACTTTTCCCATCTGCCGCGCCACCAATGCGGCGTGTGAAGAAACGCCTCCGCGCGAAGTGAGGATTCCCTCCGCCGCGATCATCCCGCGCAAATCTTCCGGTGAAGTTTCAATGCGCGCGAGCACGACCTTTTCGCCTTTTCCCGAGCGGGCTACTGCTTCTTCCGCGCTGAAAACGACATGGCCAGATGCGGCGCCGGGTCCGGCCGCCAGGCCGCTGCCGATTTTTTTCGCGTTACTGGCTGACTGTCGATCGAAGATAGGCGCCAAAAGATGAGCAAGCGAATCGGCTGGGATTCGTCGAACCGCCTCTTTTTTGCTGATTAATTTTTCGCCGACCATGTCGACAGCGATGCGAACGGCAGCATGGCCGGTGCGCTTGCCATTGCGCGTCTGCAAAATGTAAAGGCGATTGTCCTCCACCGTGAATTCGAGGTCCTGCATGTCCTTAAAATGCTGTTCTAGGGTTGCGCGGACTTTCATCAGGTCTCTGTGCGCCGCCGGCATTTGCTTCGCGAGATCGGCAATCGGATGCGGCGTGCGCACGCCTGCGACCACATCTTCGCCTTGCGCGTTGATTAGATATTCACCGTAAAAAACTTTTTCTCCGCTCGCTGGGTCGCGTGTGAAAGCCACACCGGTCGCGCTTGTCTCGCCCATGTTCCCAAACACCATCGTCTGGACATTGACCGCAGTTCCCCAGTCGTGCGGGATACCATATCTCCGGCGATAAACCATCGCGCGATCATTCATCCACGAGCCGAAGACCGCGCCAATTGCGCCCCAGAGCTGTTGCTTCGGATCTTGTGGAAATGATTTCCCGGTCCGCTCCTCGATTAGGGCTTTAAAGCGCTTTACCAGCTCCTTCAAATCGGCGGCCGTGAGTTTTACATCTGGGAAATCATGTTTGCCGTAACGTTGATCTTTTAAGTGTTCGATCACGCTTTCGAACGGCTCATGGTCCTCGCCTGGCCGCTTTTGGACGCCCATGACGACATCGCCGTACATCTGCAAGAAGCGCCGATATGAGTCCCAGGCAAAGCGTGCGTTTTTTGTTTTCTTCGCAATAATCTCTACCACCTCATCGTTCATTCCGAGGTTCAGGATCGTGTCCATCATCCCCGGCATGGAATCGCGCGCCCCTGAGCGGACCGAAACGAGCAACGGTTGCTCCTTGTCGCCCAACTTTTTCCCGACGGATTCTTGAACCCTGGCGAGTGCGGCGGCCAGTTGCGCTTCCAATTGGGACGGGTAGGTGCGCTTGTGATCGTAAAAATAACTGCAGACTTCGGTCGTGATCGTGAATCCCGGCGGCACAGGCAAACCGATGCGTGTCATCTCGTGCAGATTTGCGCCCTTGCCGCCGAGGAGCGGCTTCATGCTCCCAGCGCCGTCCGCATGGCCATCGCCGAAGTAGTAAACATAACGCGGCATTTTCCTTAACTTCGCGGAAGCCGCACGGCGGCTCGAGGTCGACCTTATTTTTGGGCGGCGAATTTTTTTGCGACCGGTAGATTTTCGTTTTGCGACCATGATTGAGGAACGCGGCCGAGCTTCGGTCGGCGAACGCGCCAAAGTAGTTCCACCAGTTTAGGTGTCAATGAGCCGTCCATTGGCGCGCGTCCCGGTAGTCAGCTAAGTGTAATGGCAGGCGCTTCGCCAGCGCGTCCCAGACTGTTCCAGCCCTGAAACCTTTTGCGATTAAACCGGCGCGGTTCCGTTATTCGTCAGAACTTCAGAGATCGCCGCTGTAAAATCGTCCACACCAGTGCTCGGTACGATGATGGTATTGCGGCGACCGTGAGCTTCCTCGGTGATGCGCAAGAATTTCCCGCGTTCATTCTCGCGGAGCTCCACGTAAAAACGCTTCCGCTCAATCCGCAGTTCTTTCGCCTCGATAATGTCATCTATCATTTCTGAAGCCGCCGACTTTACTGCAGCCGATTTGGGCAAGGGAAGGAAAATCGGCTGCTTTTGGCACTTTTCTCAGCCGGGCACCTTTGCCCTTTCGGACCGTTCAGAAAAGATTCGAACCTAAAACGCGACGTGCCTGCGTCGCTTAATTGCAACTACTGCTGACTCTCGATATCCAAGGCCGGTTCTGGTACGTCCAGCTAAAGGAGATTCTAAGAAACCTACTTGACGGAGTTTCACTGCGCTCGAGTTCGGCGTTGAATTCCCAGCCGCCAGTTCTGCCTTCAATTCAGCGTTGGAGCCATTTGACTTCGTTCAAGACAAACTGTGTGCTCGCGAGAAGCAAAAAGCTGCCAGGATGTGAAGCATGGCGGCTAATTGTGAATCCGCTATTATAACCTCGACCTTTCAGTGGTAAAGATACCCTGTCATTGCTTCTTCAGGAAAACCTTGTGCGCTAGTCGGCATCGTAAGTGACCCGTTCCCGTTAAGGTTCGCATAAGCGCCTGTGCCACTTACAATCTCCCACCTTCCCTTACCTTGACCAGTTGGATAGGGCGCGGGCATAGAAGTGGCAAATTGACATTGCTGATCAATTATGATCGTTCCCAGCCCATTTGATGGTGTCAACGTAACCACGCAATGAGCGCGAATACCATCATAATTAAGGCCAACGGCCATTGTAGAAGTCCCTGAAATTGTAAGGGCCCCGCTGGTGGTAAAGGTTCCAGTGACATTGGGGAATGTCGAGAAATCATATACACCAGTGATGGTAACCGGTACCGGTGTGGGCGTGGAAGCCGACGCGGAGAGCACTGAGCCCATCGCAAAGCAGCCAAGCACCACCAGAACTGTTGCGAATGTAATGTTTAACTTTTTCATATTTAATTTTCCTTTTTGTTTGTTGTTTTGGCCTTCTTTGGCTTCTCACTGTGAGAAGTTATTTCTGGCCGTTCATTAATGTACTGCAGGAAATCCGGCGCGAGGTTACGCGGAAAGTTGGGAAATCGTTGAATCGTTGAAGCGTTAAACCGTTGAAAGAGGAGACAACCTGGTTTCGCCGGCAATCGCGGGCTTCGGGCGGAGCAGGCCGCGGATTATGCGGATTTCACGGATGAAGGCCCACTCAGGCGAGGATTCTAAACAAAAGATAACGAAGGAAATGAAGATTCTGATCTAGCTATCTTCGGAAACCTTCGTTGCCATGCTGTTGCCTCCTGTTTATCTGCTTCGTTTTCTCCTGTTCGATTTGCTCTACACAGGCGATGGACTTCTCGTCAGCGCGCGCTCGAAGTTCTGCGGGAAGATGAAGTGTTACGTGTCCAGACACCGGCGCGGGTAGAACAATCGGGCGTCTGTAAGTTATTACCGTCTTGACGCGACCCATAAATATGGGCGACAGTCGCTTGTGAAAACGACCTTCGAAATTCCTCAACCGCTCTTTCGCAAAGCAAAAGCCATTGCCGCGCGGCAGGGATGCACGCTCAAGCAGCTGGTCCAAGAAGCGTTGTCGGAGAAGATCGCGCGCGTAGATGGCACCGGCAGCCGGCAAAAGCCGTGGATGGTCCTGGCCGGCGGGTTGAAGCATCTCCATAGCGAAAACAGCCGAATCGAGCGGGTGATCGAGGCGGAGTTCGAGAATATCGAACCAGAAGACCGGCAATGATTCTGGATACCAACGCGCTCTCGGCGTTTGCGGATGACGTGTCTCCGGTTGTGCAACAGATCGCCACTGCCGACGAGCTTCACATTCCGGTAATCGTGCTGGGCGAGTACCGTTTCGGCATCGCGACCTCCCGTCGCCGGCGTGAGTATGAAGCGTGGCTGGGGCGTGGCCGTGCGTTCTGGAACGTGCTTCCCATAGTTGAGGAGACTGCCACGTACTACGCGTCGATTCGGCAGCAACTGAAGAAAGCCGGCGCACCCTTGCCTGCCAACGACGTTTGGATCGCTGCCCTGGCGCGACAGCACGATCTGCCGGTCCTAAGCCGTGACACTCACTTTGACGCGGTGTCCGGTCTTAACAGGCTGTCATGGTAATAACCATGTAACGTTTTTAAGGAATCACCGGTTCACTATTTCTTTCGGCGCGAGGGAGGCGACGATTTTTTCGAAGCGCGGATCGCCGCGCAGCGGGTCCCAATTGGGACTAAGACGAATATCGCCGTAGGATGGACCTGCCGGGATTTTCGCGAGAGTTTTCAGTTGCTCAATCGCCAGGTCGCGCTCGCCAGTCCACGCACAGATCACGGCATAAACATAAAGGACGTCCACGCCGTCCAGGGAATCCTTCGCCATGGG
>Ga0209807_1001721_pt1 | contig 10469 bp, 8 predicted proteins | sample GraSoiAngelo_154_FD_186168 | JGI IMG/M metagenome (GOLD analysis project Ga0209807, IMG submission 186168) | Grasslands soil microbial communities from the Angelo Coastal Reserve, California, USA - 14_1009_13_20cm (SPAdes) (version 2) | ecosystem: Environmental > Terrestrial > Soil > Grasslands ... | reverse complement strand
CTGTTCACCATCTTCGTAAGCGCCAAAGTGGTGGGAGAAGTGTTCGAGCGGCTGAGCCTTCCCTCCGTGCTGGGCGAAATTCTTGCCGGCATTGGTCTCGGACCGTATGCGCTGGGCTGGATCACGCCAACCGACACGATTCACTCCGTGGCTGAAATCGGCGCCATTTTCGTGCTCTTCAGCGCGGGCCTGGAAACCAGCCCACGCGATCTGATTGGCGTAGGCCGTAAATCGCTGCTGGTTGCGGCCGCAGGAGTCGTGGTTCCGTTCATTTTGGGCTTCGCCTATATGAAAGCGCGCGGCGACGTGACCAGTGAAGCTGTTTTCGTCGGCGCTGCGATGGTGGCCACGAGCGTCGGCATCACGGCCCGTGTGCTCGGCGATATGCGCGTGCTCTCTACTCGTACTGCCAAGCTTATCCTTGCCGCCGCAGTTTTCGATGACATCCTCGGGATGGTATTGCTGGCTGTCGTTGCTGGTCTTGCCTCGGGAAGACTGGAATGGCTGCATCTGGGAATCCTGATCGGTGAAGCTGTAGCGTTCGCGCTGTTCATGATTTTCGTCGCGCCGCGCCTGGTACGCCGCATCGAGCCCCAGATGGCACGGCTGTCGACGCAGAACGCTTCACTCATTGTGGCTCTTGCGATTTGCCTGCTGCTCTCATGGCTGGCGGCAAAGATTGGGATTGCCGCCATTATTGGCGCGTTCTTCGCTGGCCTGATGTTCGCCGACTACGCCCCGCAATGGAACCTGCTGCCTCGCGTGGCCGGAATCACTGAATTTCTTGCGCCCTATTTCTTCTTCGCCATTGGCGCGCGGCTGAATATTCAACTCTTCAGCGGCAATGTCATGGTTGCGGCAATCATGATTTCGCTGCTGGCAATCATTTCCAAGGTGATCGGCTGCGGATTGCCGGTTCTGAATGAGGGCTGGCCTACGGTGTTCCGCGTGGGTATCGGAATGATGCCTCGAGGCGAAGTAGCCTTGATCGTCGCTTTGGTGGGATTGCAATCACAAATCGTGACGCAAGCGACTTACGCCATCGTAGTATTCATGACAGGAATTACCACTCTGCTCGCTCCGCCGCTTTTGCGTTATCTGTTCCGCGGCGAGATACCGCAGGACGCGGAAAGTTCTGAAGTCGCGGCTGTCCAGTTATAATTCCCGCTTTCTGGTGCAAGGAGAATTTCATGTCCCTTTCCGGACGTGTAGCGCTGGTCACCGGCGCGTCGCAAGGGATCGGCAAAGCCTGTGCCCTTAAATTATCCGAGCACAGCGCGACCGTGGCGCTGGCCGCGCGTAATCAGGAAAAGTTAAACGAACTGGTGGCAAAGATTAACGGGATGGGCGGGAAAGCGGCCGCATTTCCGATGGATGTCGCCGACGAGGAACAAGTCAAGAATACCTGCAAGGCCATTATCACTGAATTCGGCAAGATCGACATCCTGGTCAACAACGCCGGCATTACGCGCGATCAGCTTGTCATGCGCATGAAGCGCGCGGATTGGGACGTTGTGCTCAACACGAATTTAACTTCCGCATATCTCTGCATCCAACAGGTCGTAAGTTCCATGGTGCGGCAGCGCTGGGGAAGGATTATCAACATAACATCTGTATTTGGTCAGATAGGGCAAAGCGGACAGGCAAATTATGCTTCTTCTAAAGCAGGACTGATTGGCCTTACCATGGCCATTGCCCGCGAAGTTGCATCGCGAAATATAACCTGTAACGCTGTAGCGCCTGGATTCATCGAAACCGCCATGACCGCCGCGCTGCCGGAGAATATCAAGCAGGAAGGGCTAAAAATGATACCGCTAGGCCGCGTAGGTGCTGCGGAAGATGTTGCTAATGCGGTGGCGTTCCTTGCTTCCGAAGAAGCTTCCTACATTACGGGTCATGTGCTTAATGTGAATGGGGGGATGCTCATGGGGTAGCGCACGCCATGCCTCGGCTGACAATAGCACCCGCAAAAACACCTGCGCAGATTGCGCAAGCCCGCGAACTCTTTCTCGAATATGCAAACTCGCTCGGCTTCAGCCTGTGCTTCCAGAATTTCGATAAAGAACTGGCCGAGCTTCCGGGCGACTACGAGCCACCTGATGGCCGCTTGCTGCTCGCTCTATATGAAGAAGAACTGGCGGGATGTGTAGCTCTTCATAAGCTGGATGGAGAAATCTGCGAGATGAAGCGTCTTTATCTTAGGCCTAAATTCCGAGGCAAAGGGTTGGGGCGGGCGCTGGCAGAAGAGGTGATCAGCGAAGCTCGCCAGATTGGCTACAAACGAATGCGCCTCGACACGGTTGAACCGGTGATGAAGGACGCAGTTGCCATGTACCGCCGCTTGGGATTCAGAGAAATCACGCCGTATCGCCCGAATCCCATGCACGGTACGCTGTACATGGAACTTGAGTTATGACATTGGCGCCGACTGTCGGGCGGAGCCCCCGCCATACTTGAGGTTATTATGAAGACTCTTCCGATTCTCATGCTCTGCTTCGCGCTTTCTTCCTTTGGAGCCACCGCCAAATCCGTTTCCTACAAAAGCGGTGACGAAACTGTCCAAGCGCTGCTCTACGCGCCTGAGGGCAAAGGCCCGTTCCCCGGCATCATTGTGATCCACGAATACTGGGGGCTGAACGATTGGGTCAAGGAACAAGCTTCCAAGCTCGCCGATCAAGGTTACGTGGCGCTGGCGATAGATCTCTATCGCGGTAAAGTTGCGACCACACCGGATGAAGCTCACGAGATTATGCGCGGCGTTCCCGAAGACCGGGCTAAGCGCGACTTACACGCTGCTTTCGAATTTCTCAAATCGCAATCCAGCGTGAAGAAAGACCGCATCGGCGCTATTGGATGGTGCATGGGCGGGGGCTATTCGCTTGACGTTGCGCTGCAAGAGCCCACTCTGGCAGCAGACGTGATCAACTACGGCCACCTGGCGGTGGACGCCGACGCGTTGAAAAAGATCAATGCGCCAATTCTGGGGATCTTCGGCGGAAAAGACCGTGGCATTCCCGTTGAAGACGTGAAGAAATTCGAGCAGCAGCTAAAGCAGATGGGAAAGAAAGTGGAAATCGTTATCTATCCCGACGCTGGGCACGCCTTCGAAAATCCCAATAATAAAGACGGCTACCGTGCCGATGACGCCGCCGACGCCTGGAAGCGGACGGTCGATTTCCTAAAGCGAACACTGAAGTAGTGCGCGAAGCTGACGTGAGGTGCTCCCTTAGCGGATCCATCGCGCCTAATAAATGAACCTCTTTCGCTATGAGAAAATCTAACTAGCTGGTGAATTCACCTTCTAAACCCGCGACGAAACCTGGGTTCAGCGCCGAAAGGCTGCGCACAATCATCCCGGAAGTTTGGGAGCTCATGCGTCCACGCCGAGGTCTGCTCGCACTCGGCTTCTTGCTTATGGCCATCAACCGCGTTTCCGGTCTGGTGCTTCCTTATTCGACCAAATTCCTCATCGACACCGTAATCGCCAAACACCACGCCGAGCGGTTGCGACCATTAGTTTTGCTGGTTCTTTGCGCAACCATCATCCAGGGAATTACTTCGTTCTCGCTGACGCAGTTGCTATCAAAAGCGGCGCAGCGGCTGATTGCCGAGCTGCGGCAAAAAGTGCAGGTGCATATCTCGCGCCTTCCCGTGGCTTTTTACGATTCGAACAAGACCGGCACGCTGGTCTCGCGGATCATGAGTGACGTGGAAGGAGTGCGGAACCTACTGGGGACGGGCCTGGTGGAGCTTGCCGGTGGCCTGCTTACGTCGGGCATCGCTATGGTGGTACTGTTTCGGATCAGCCCGCTGATGACGGTGATTGCGTTCAGCTTCCTGCTTTGCTTTGGGCTTGCGCTGAAGAAAGCTTTTGGCACCATCCGTCCGATTTTTCGTGAGCGCAGCAAAATTAATGCCGAGGTGACGGGGCGCCTGGCGGAGTCGCTCGGAGGCGTGCGTGTAATCAAGGGCTACCATGCCGAGGAGCGTGAAGAGGCGGTGTTCGCCTCTGGAGTGCGGCGGCTGCTTGATAACGTGATGCGCACGCTTACCGCGACGTCTGTTATGAGCCTTTCCGCCAGCCTGCTGCTTGGCGTGGTTGGCGCGGTGATTATGTATGTCGGCGCGCGGCAGATCATGGCGGGCACGCTGACCATCGGCGGATTCTTTACTTACACACTGTTCCTCGGCTTCCTGGTTGCGCCCATCATGCAGATGGTCGCCATTGGCACTCAGCTTACCGAGGCTCTTGCCGGCCTGGAGCGTACCCGGGAGATTTTGCACGAGCGTCCGGAAGATCAGGATCCGAAACGAACCGTGCTGCTAAAAGATGTGTACGGCAATATTGATTTCTCTCATGTGAGCTTCAGCTACGATGGCAGCCGCACAGTGCTGAAAGATGTCTCGTTCCACGCTGAGCCGGGGACAGTGACCGCGCTCGTTGGTTCTTCGGGATCGGGCAAATCGACGATCATCGGCTTGATTTCGGCATTTCACACGCCTTCGGAAGGCGAGGTTGTAGTAGATGGCGTCGATCTGAGCACGATTCGGCTGGATTCCTATCGCACGCGGCTTGGGGTTGTGTTGCAGGAATCGTTTCTATTTGACGGAACCATCCGCGAAAATGTGGCCTTCTCGCGTCCGGAGTCGAGCGAAGAAGAAATCATGCGCGCCTGCCGGATTGCGCGCGTGGACGAGTTCGCCGAGAGCTTTCCCGACAAGTACGCCACGGTTGTCGGCGAGCGCGGCGTAAAACTTTCCGGCGGGCAGAGGCAGCGCATCTCAATTGCGCGCGCCATTCTCGCCGAGCCGCGAATCCTAATTCTCGATGAAGCCACATCCAGCCTGGATTCGGAATCGGAAGCAATGATCCAGCACGGGCTTTCATATCTGATGCAGGGCCGGACGACGTTCGTCATCGCACACCGGCTTTCCACGATCCGCCGCGCCGACCAGATTCTAGTCGTGGAGCAAGGAGAGATCGTGGAGCGAGGAACGCACGAGCAGCTGTACGCCGCCGAGGGACGCTATTACGATCTCTATACCCGGCAGCAGGGACTGGAGCAGAATTTATTTCTCGCGCCGGGTGAAGGAGACGCCGTGGTCGCGCCCGCCGAAGAAAATGATCGTGTAAAAAATGGCGACTCGGACATTCAACCCGCAGACGCGCTGCGGCTGATAAGAGATGTGCGGTAGGGGCTCCCTAGCGGGTATTGCCCTTCAAACCTCTGGTTATTCCTAATGTCCATAAGAAAATGCAAACTCCATATCGCCACTCCAACCTGCAAAGACCGCTAGCCCCGGTCTTTTCCTAATTACCTTAGTACTCCTCTTTGCGCGTCATCGGTACTCTTTGCGGCCGCACCGAACACTTGGACAATATCACCTTAAGTCCCAGTCCGCCCTGCAACCTTTTGTGAGAGCGGTGGAGGGTCTTAGAACTGGACACGAATGATCGAAGATCTCGACAGAACGAATCGCACCTTCGCCGGGCTGTGGTCTAAGAAAGCACAGCAAATGGTGCGCATCATTGCAACCATGGTGGTCTCTTTGGCGCTCCTCGGGCTGTCGAGGTACGTGTTCCACTCTGAACTTGCTCTAGGCGAGATCGTATTATTCGCGGTTTCAGTGTGGGCCCTGGCTTTGGCGCTTGATCGATCGAAGACCCCAAAAGTGGTCGCCCCAACTGACTTGCCTCAATCCGGAAAGCTCCTGGAGCAATCGCAGAAAATGGAAGCCATTGGGCGCCTCGCCGGGGGAGTGGCGCATGATTTCAACAACCTGCTGGCAGTGATTATCGGCTACAGCGACTTACTATTGGAAAGTCTCGGCTCGTCTGATCAAAATCGCGCGAAGGTTGAGCAGATCAAACAAGCCGCGAATAGCGCCGCTTCGCTGACGCGCCAGCTCTTGACGTTTAGCCGCCAGCAAGTTATTCAGCCGGTTGTCCTGGACATCAACCAGATCGTAGGCAACACAGAGAAGATGCTCCGGCGACTAATTAAGGAGAACATCGAGTTCACGGTAGTGCTGGACCGCAACCTCGATCGTGTAACGGCAGATCCGGGGCAGATCGAGCAAATAGTCCTAAACCTGGTGGTCAATGCGCGCGACGCAATGCCGAATGGCGGCAAGCTGCGCATCCAGACGAGAAACGCGCGTCTGGAAGGAGACTCCGCTCAGACCGGGACGCCTGTACCGGGCGGCCGCTTCGTCCTGCTGGAGGTGACCGACACGGGAACTGGTATGGACCAGCAAACCCAAGCGCATATCTTCGAACCATTCTTCACCACGAAGGCGGTGGGCGAAGGAAGTGGTTTGGGGCTGGCGACGGTCTACGCAATCGTGAAGCACAGCAATGGCCATATCGAGGTGCAAAGCACATTGGGGCGGGGCTCGTCATTCAAGATCTATCTTCCTGCTACCGTGCAAGCGGACGCGGATCGCGAGTCCAGCATAGATACGGCTAGACCTGCTTTTTTGGGTGCGACGGTCCTGGTGGTCGAAGATGCACGAGCGCTTCGTGATGTGATTTGTGAAGCTTTGAGCACGTCTGGCTGTACCGTGATATCCGCGCGAGATGGTCAGGAAGCTTTACGTATAATCAACGAACGGAAAAGCGCGATCGATCTGCTGCTGACCGATGTGATTATGCCCGGGATGAACGGCCAAGCTTTGGCCAAGGAAGTCCGGTCGCTACGGCCTGACACGAAAATACTCTACATGACCGGCTACAGCGGGGAGTTTATCCGAGCGGACATGTTGACCTCCGGCGTGTCGTTCATCCAGAAGCCCTTCACATCGGCCGACCTCGAAGGCAAGATTGGAAAGATGCTGGCCGACAAACGCCGTGAAAATTCGCCAGACGCAGCTTCCTCGCCAAACTCTCCGACCGCTCCAAAGGCGTTGGCAGCGCGGACATCGGGATGAGAGTGTACACGTTGGGGCAATCGGCCGGTTCGGAATCACACCTGTCACACGCCGATGTCTTCATTCCATAGCGTGGGATTACGTCGTATGAACTCCTGCATAAGCCGGATACATTCCTCGTTTTGAAGGACCTCAACCAACACGCCGCGGGAGCGGAGGAGTTCCTCTTCTCCCATGAAGGTGCGGTTCTCGCCGACGATGACGCGGCGAATTCCGTACAACAAGATGGCGCCGGAGCACATAGCGCAGGGTGAGAGCGTTGTATAGAGAACGCAGTCTCGGTAGATCGAGGCGGCCTGACGGCCGGCGTTCTCGAGGGCATCCATTTCGCCGTGTAGGATGGCGCTAAGCTTCTGCACGCGGCGATTGTGGCCGCGCCCGAGAATGGTATCGCGGTGGACAATCACCGATCCGATAGGAATGCCGCCTTCCCTGAGTCCTTGTTGCGCCTCTTGAATCGCCTCTTGGAGAAACGGGTCAGTCGAAGTCATTTGGGATTGCTCCTTTTGGCCGCTGGCAGCAGGACACACGCAAAGCAGCATACCGCAAACTGTTTCCTTGCCGAGAATTGTGTTTGTTGAACCTCTTCTCTCAGGGTCCTAAGCAAGGTCCGTGACCTGGACTTCACAAGAATCCAAGGGCCCCACAGTCGAAAATCCCCGATCCACAGCTTTCGAAGTGACTTAGGCAGACAAACCCGGATCTTTTTGTTTCGAGTGTAGTCGGCGTATGATGCAGGACACTCACTCATGCCGTTCAGGAGGACACCGATGAAACGCACAGCCACATTCGGCTGCCTTTTTTTCTCCGTATTCACACTGGCTCTGTGGGCGCAGGCCCCACCTCAAATGCCCAAGCCCGGTCCCGAGCATCAGCGACTCCACTACTTTGTCGGCGACTGGGAAACCAAAACTGAAGCAAAGCCAAGCCCGTTTGGCCCAGGCGGCAACATTACCGCAAAAGACCATAACGCGATGCTTGGGGATTTCTTTGTCCTGTTTCACTCGGATAGCACCGGTCCGATGGGACAACAGAAGACCGTCGCCGTCATGGGCTACGATCCCAAGGAGAAGGTTTATACGTACGACGGCTTCACCACGTCGGGAGAGCGCAACAAAGCAAAAGGCACCGTCTCGGGAAACGCCTGGGTGTGGACATTCAGCGGCGAAGAGCAAGGTAAACCATTCAAAGGACGATTCAATCTGACGGAGGATTCGCCTACTGCATATACCTTCAATGAGGAGATGTCTATCGACGGAGGGCCTTGGACCAAGCTCGAAGAAGGCAAAGCCACCAAGATGAAATAGGATCGATGGATGGCGAACTAACAGCAAAAACGTGGCGGGCTGCCCCAGTCCATGTAGGCATCCAAAGGTGGCCCAGCCAGCCATCGAATCACTGGTCGGTTAGCAGCGGTCGCAAATCATTCCGTCCGGAAGACCGGAACTCATCTTGCTCCTGCTGTTACTCGTCTGACGATTCCTGATTCCCATTGCTGCCGGATACGGCTTCCAATCGGAATTGACCGCCGAGAATCTTGGCCAGCGAATTTAAATCTTTGGCGAGGGCGTGCCGCCAACGTCCCACGGAATCCTGCGCCAGGTCTTCCATGGTTTGACCGAAAGATAGAAGAGTTCCTGCGACCTCAGTCTTCAGCAACTCGGAAACCGAGGTTTCGATTCCTTTCTGGGTACTCTTTAACCGTCCGCATGCTTCGCCGAGTTGCTTTTCGAGTTCCTTGGCGTTGCGCGTTCCCAGCTCTTTGAGAACCACATCCAGAGCGCTCTCCAGTTGAGTGCGCGCGCCGGATATGATGTCGCTGCCCATTCGCACCAGGCGGGCGTCCAGATCTGACTCAAGGCGGCGGGCAGATTCGTCCAGCTTGGTTATGCGGCTGGCGAGATCGGCGGTTTGCGCATGCAGCCGCGTTGCTTCTGACGCGACCTCAACGTGGACTTTCTGCATTTCGCGGCGATACGCTTCGTGCTCCTCGCCCAAGCGCTGTTGCATAGCTCGCAAGAACTCCTCGCTCCGACGCTCCAGGCGGATTCCCGCTTCCAATGCCTGGTGCTGAAGGCGCTCCGCTCCAGAGTGAACATGTTGTTGCACCTCACCCGCGATCTGCTCTGAGAGGCCCTGCGCGCGTTGCTCAACCATTTGCAGTTCTTGCCCCAAATGCTCGCGGAACTGATTCTGTGCCTCACGTATTTTCTTTGCAATTTCCTCTTTCGCCGCCGCAAATACTTGTTCCGACTGCTGACGGGTTTGCTGCAGGACCTGTGCGCCAAGATCCTCGCGCAAGCGTACCCACAACTTTTCCTCGACCTCCGGGGGAATATGCGTCAGAGAAATGTCAAATTGACTGCGCTTGGGTTGTGCTTGTGCCAGCTTCTGCCGGAGTTTTACCACCTCCGCTTGCAACGGCGCAACCAGTTCGCTGACCATGGTTCTCAACTCGCCGTTGGCAGGCGGTGCTTTGCGCACGCGCTTCTGTTCGGTCGACGAGGATATCTCCGGCAATCGTGCCCAATCTTCAGGACACCTTTCCAAGCCCCAGAAATTATCCGGCTCATCCAGCATCGCGCCCAGCTTCCAGCCCTGCTGACCAGAGTCCATGGGTTGGCAGTCCACAATGTGGGCCATCGTCCAGCGCCCTTCTTTGCTTTGAAATTGCACGGGAGCACCGGGTTCCAGTTTCGCAGAGGAGCGGATGGCGCAACCATGTGCGTTGACCACCAACGTTTCACAGACTTCGGAGAAGTCAGAGTCCGGCTCCATGCTGGTGACGAGTATCGGGAGGGCGAGCGGCAGCCTCGAGCTGCGCCGCAGGTCGGGTAAGTTTGGAGCGTGCATGGTTATCCTTTTGCGAAGCGCGCGCGGCTCGGGCAGTGGCCAGGGCCGAGTCTCCGGTAAGTTAACTCTAAGTTGGCTCTAATGCTTGACCCAAGAGTGTCTTTCTCTGTGTGCGAATGGGCAGTGCCCTGCGGTAATCACGGAGGAACTTGATCAGTCTTGTCAACGCGCAATTGTCATGCGCGATGAATCGACCGAACGTAGTAGTGGTGGCTTGGCCAATTTTCCTGGTTCGCGGGCAATGAGTCGGGTAATGAGACCCAGCACTGGCCATCAACCTACATCGAATGAACCAGAGAGTTAGGGCGGATTGTGAGTTCTTGGAGTAGGTTGAGATCACACGCAAACGCAGAGGACGCAAACAAAGATGACGACACCATGGTTAAGCCGACTTTTGGAAAGTTTTTGCCAGCATCGCTTCTCGTGGCCGCACACGGGCGTTCGTGGTCAGGATTACCAGGTATGCCTCATCTGTGGAGCGGCCTACGAATATGACTGGACCACCATGCGGCGCACCCGCCGCTTGGCGGCGCCAGCAAGCTCAGGCTACGATGCGCCCGGAAAACAGTCCGCGGCCAATAGCTGAGGGACGTAGTCGATCCATTCGGCGCTGGTGATTTCTACGGGCAAGCCTCGCCCGGATTTTAAGAAATTCTCGATGTTCGCTACTGCGCATTACACTTTCG
>Ga0209807_1001720_pt1 | contig 10470 bp, 8 predicted proteins | sample GraSoiAngelo_154_FD_186168 | JGI IMG/M metagenome (GOLD analysis project Ga0209807, IMG submission 186168) | Grasslands soil microbial communities from the Angelo Coastal Reserve, California, USA - 14_1009_13_20cm (SPAdes) (version 2) | ecosystem: Environmental > Terrestrial > Soil > Grasslands ... | reverse complement strand
GCGACGGCCGCCAGCACGTTCATGCGGCCGACGAAGCGTGCGACGAAGAGCGAGGCCGGCTCGGTGTAGGTCTGAAACGGCGTGCCGATCTGCTCGACCACGCCGTGGTTCATCACCACGATGCGGTCGGCCATGGTCAGCGCCTCCTCCTGGTCGTGGGTCACCATGATCGTCGTGATGCCGAGCCGCCGCTGCAGCGCCTTGATCTCCGCGCGCAGGGCGACCCGCACGCGCGCGTCGAGCGCCGACAGCGGCTCATCGAGCAGCAGCAGCGCCGGCGACGGGGCCACGGCGCGTGCCAGCGCCACGCGTTGCTGCTCGCCGCCCGAGAGCTGGGCGGGATAGCGATCGCGGTGGCGGGCGAGGCCGACCAGCGCCAGCAGCTCGTCCACCCGCGCCGCGATGCGCTCGCGCGGGACGCGGCGGGTCGCCAGGCCGTAGCCGACGTTGCGGGCGACGGTGAGGTTGGGAAACAGCGCGTAGGACTGGAACACGATGCCGTAGTTGCGCTCGCGCGGGGGCAGCCCGGACACGTCGCGCCCGGCCATCCGCACGGTCCCGAGGTTCTGCCGCTCGAGACCCGCGATGATCCGCAGCAGCGTCGTCTTGCCGCAGCCGCTCGGCCCGAGGAAGCAGACGAACTCGCCGTCGCCAACCTCGAGCGTCACGCGCTCGAGGGCGACGACGGCGCCGAATCGCTTGGCGATGCCGTCGAGGGCGACCGCGGCGGGCCGCCCGCTCGTCACTTCTGGTAGCGCTTGGACCACTCGGCCAGGATTCGATCGCGGTTCTTGGCCGACCAGTCGAAGTCGTTCGGATAGACGACCTTGCTGATGTCCTTGGGTAGCCCCTCGGGCACAGGAAAGCCGGCGACGGAGACGGCGGCGAAGTACTTGGCGTAGAGCGCCATCGCCTCGTCGGAGATCGCCCAGTCCAGGAACTGTTTGGCGGCCGCGTTGCTCTTGCCCTTCTTCGTCAGCCCGTTGGCCTCGATCTCGTACCCGGAGCCCTCCTTGGGCAACACCATCTCGACGGGCGCCCCGTCCTTCTTCATCTTCATGGCCACGTACTCGAACGACACGCCGACGGCGCGCTCGCCGGCCGCGGCGTCCTTGCACGGCTTGCTGCCCGACTTCGTGTACTCCGCCATGTTCTTGTCGAGCGCGTCGAGATACTTCCAGCCCTCCGCCTCCTTCATCCGCTGGAGGATCGACGCGACGGACAGATACCCCGTGCCCGAGGAGGCGGGGTTCGGCATGACGATCTCGCCCTTGTAGACGGGCTTGGTCAGGTCGGCCCACGACTCGGGCTTCGGCAGGTTCTTCTTCTTGGCGACCTCGGTATTGAAGCAGAACGCCGACATATAGATGTCGATGCCGACCCAGGCCGGCGCCGCCGCCTTGTCGCGAAACAGCGGCTGCACGCGCTCGAGGCCCTTGGGCGCGTACGGCTCGAGGAGTCCGGCGTTCTTGAACACCATCAAGTTGGTGGCCGCCACGCCCCAGATCACGTCGGCCTGCATGTTGTCCTTCTCGGCCATGAACCGGGCGGAGATGTCGCCGGTGGACAGCCGCAGCATCTTCACCTCGAGATTGGGCAGCGTCTTGTTGACCGCCTTCATGTAGTCGGTGACCTGCTCCGGTTCGATGGCCGTGTAGATCACGACCGTGTCCTTGGCGAACGACGGGGTCGCTGTCAGCAGCAGCAGCACCAGCGCGAGCAGCCCGAATCGGCGCATGAGCCTGTCTCCTTTCAGAGGAACCACACGGCGGTCGCCGAACGCTCCGGCAACGCGCGACGGAACGCCACGACGCCGACGACGACAACGGACAGCGAGGCGGCCAGCGCGCACGCGTCCCCGACGCGCCCGGCCGCCGCGTCCGCGACGGCGGCGACGGAGGCGACGCGATCGCGCGATCCGGCGAGCACCGCCACCACGCTCACCGCGACCAGCGCGCGGACGAAGAAGTAGACGAGGAGCGACACCGCCGCCGGCGCGAGGACCGGCGCCACCACCCGCGAGAAGACGCGGCGCCCGCCCGCGCCGAGCCCAACGGCCGCCGCGGTGGCATCGGCGTCCACCTGCCGCACGGACGCCCTGGCGGCCGCGGCCGCCGCCGGCAGGCGCGCGGCAATGACGGCGGCAACGACGACCCACAGCATCGTGCCGAGGTTGATCGGCGGCCGCGCGTATGCCAGCACGTAGCCCAGCCCGAGGACGAGGCCGGGCACCGCCGCCGGCAGCAGGGCGACGCGCTCGAGCAGCGCCACACCCGCGCCGCCGCCGCGGCGCTCCACGAGACCGGCCACGGCGAGGGCGAGCACGGTTCCCATCACGCTCGCGGCCGCCGCGAGCGCGACACCGGCGCCGAGCGGCGACCAATCGGCACGCCGCGCGGGCACCAGAGCCTCGACGACCACGATCGTCCACACGGCCGCCAGGACGAGGGTGACGACGGCCGTGACCAGCGTGAGCGGCACGGCCACGCCCAGCGGCGTGGTCCGCCGGGGCCGTCGCCCCGCCGCGGCAACCGTGAAGCCGGCACCGGCGCGCCAGCCTCCGAGCGCCGCGGCCGCCAGACACGGGGCGAGGAGCCAGAGCGCGGTCGCCACGCCCGCACCGAGGTCACCGCTCACCGCGTTCACGTACGTCTCGACGGAAAGCACGACGTGGTCGCCGCCGATCACCAGCGGATTCGCGAGGTCGGCCGCGCACAGAAAGAAGATTCCGGTCGTCGCCGTCGCGAGCGCCCGCCGCAGCTGGGCGAGGGTGATCCGCGTGAAGATCGTGAGCCGGCCGGCGCCGAGGCTCTCGGCCGCGTCTTCCTCGTCGCCGTTCGCGGCCGCGAGGGCGTGGCCGAGGATCAGGGACGCGAGGGGCAAGAACGCGAGGACCTGTGAGAGCACCAGCGCCGGGAAGCCGATGGCCGGCGCCATCCGCGCGGTCACCACGCGGAGCGCGAGGGCCGGGAGAAAGGGCGGCAGCACGAGCGCCAGCCGAAGGAGTCGCGCCGTGAGCGCGGCGCCGAACACCGTCGTCCGCGTCGATGCATACGCGACGGCGAGCCCCAGGAGCACGGTGATCGTGGTGGAGGTTGCCGCGAGCTTCAGCGTCCCGCCCAGCGCGCCGAGCGGCGCCAAGCCGACGCGCACAAGCTCGGGAACGCCGTACACGAAGACGGCGGCGAGTGGCCACACCACGAGCGCGGCGAGGACGAGCAACGCCGCCGCCGTGACCACGGCGGCGGCGGTCGCACGGGCTGGCGGTGAGGCAACGTGCGCGGTGGGGGCGCGCGCGGCCACTCGCTCAGCCGGCCGTGAAGCCGCCGTCGACGACCAGCTCGGCGCCGGTCATGAACGAGGACTCGTCGCTGGCCAGAAACAGCGCGACGTAGGCGATCTCGCGCGGCCGGGCGATGCGGCCGAGCGGGATGCCCGTCTCGAACTCCTTGCGGATCGCGTCGGTGAGATACGGCGCCTGCAGCGGCGTGTCGACGATGCCGGGGTGGATCACGTTGCAGCGGATCTGGTCCTTCGCGAACTGGATGGCGAGCGACTTCGTCAGGGAGATGAGGGCGCCCTTCGCCGCGGTATACGCGTCCTGAGCGCGCGTGAACCCGGCCAGCGCCGAGACCGAGCCCATCATGATGATCGAGCCGCCGCCGGCCGTCTTCAGATGCGGGATGCCGTGCTTGGTCACCCAGAAGACGGACTTGAGGTTGATGGCCATCACGCGGTCCCACCACTTCTCATCCGTCTCCAGCACCGAGCGGTCGCGGTCCTTCCACAGCACGCCGGCGTTGTTGTAGAGCACGTGCAGCGCGCCGAACTTCCGCACGCCATCGGCGATCATCCGCTGCACGTCCGCCTCCAGCGCGACGTCGCCGGTGACGGCCAGCCCCTGCCCGCCCGCCGCCTCCACCTTCTTGACCGTCTCCGCCGCCGCCGCGCCGTCGATGTCCGCGACAACGACACGCGCGCCCTCCTCCGCGAACAGCACGGCAGCCTCGCGCCCCATGCCGGCGCCCGCCCCCGTGATCAACGCGATCTTGTTGCGCAGTCGATCACCCATTCCAGCCACCGTGCGTCGGAGCGATCAAAACGGCCCAGATGCGAGGCGGCGAATCGCCGCTTCGAGCGCGGGCGCCGGAGCGATCAAAATGGTCCAGATGCGAGGCGGCGAGGAAGGGCCCGACTGAGGCGTAGGCCGCCTACGCCGCAGGGAGGGCCTGACGAGCCAACGAAGCAGATGGGCCATTTTCATCGCTCCGGCCTAGATCCGCTCGAAGTTGCGGATGAGTTCCCAGTCCGTGACCGCCTGGTCGAAGGCCTGCTGCTCGAGCCGCGCGGCGTGCAGATAGTGGTCGACGACGCGGTCGCCGAGCGCAGCCCGCGCGACCTGGCTCCGCTCCAGCTCGCCGATCGCCTCGCGCAGCGTCTTCGGCACCTGCGGCAGCGTGGCGTCCTGGTAGGCGTTGCCCTCGTACGTCTTCGGCGGCTTCAGCTTGCTCGCGATCCCGTGCAGTCCGGCCGCGATCGTCGCCGCGAACGCCAGGTAGGGGTTGGCGTCGGCGCCGGGGATGCGGTTCTCGACGCGAAACGCCGCGCCCTCGCCGCAGAGCCGGAAGCCGCAGGTGCGGTTGTCCCAGCCGACGGCGATCCGCGTGGGCGCGAAGGAGCCCGACTGGTAGCGCTTGTAGCTGTTCACGCCGGGCGCGTAGAAGTACGCGAGCTCGCGCGCCATCGCCATCTGGCCGGCCAGCCACTGGCCGAACAGCGGCGTCCAGCTCGTGCGGCCGTTGGCGCCGCGGGCGCGTCCGGCGGGGGCGAAGAGCGCCTTCTTGCCCGCGCGGTCCCACAGCGAGCTGTGCAGGTGAAACGACGAGCCGGCGGCGCCCATGTCGTACTTCGCCATGAACGTCAGCGAGCAGCTCTGGAGATGGGCGATCTCCTTGGCGCCGTGCTTGTAGAGGGTGGCGCGGTCGGCCATCTCGAGCGCCTCGGCGTACACGAGGTTGATCTCCTCCTGGCCGCGGCCCCACTCGCCCTTGGATGTCTCCACCGGCACGTCGGCGGCCTCCATCCCGTTGCGGATGGCGCGGACGAGCGGCTCCTCCTTCGTCGTCTGCAAGATGTGATAGTCCTCGAGATAGTCCGACACCGGCGTCAAGTTGTGATACCGCTTCGCCCTCGCCTGCTCGAACGTCTCGCGGAAGCAGTAGAGCTCGAGCTCGGCCGCGGTCTTGACGACGTAGCCGTGCGACGCCGCGCGAGCGATCTGGCGCTTGAGCACCCACCGCGGCGCCTCCTCGATCGGCGCGCCGTCGTCGTCGTACACGTCGCAGAAGACGAGCGCCGTCTTCGGCAGCCAGGGGATCACGCGCAGCGTGGCGAGGTCGGGGACCATCTTCATGTCGCCGTAGCCCCGCTCCCACGAGGTCAGCGTGAAGCCCGTCTGCGGCTCCATCTCCATGTCCACCGTGAGCAGGTAGATGCAGGCGTGCGCGCCGTCGGCGAGGACGTGGTCGACGAAGTAGCGGCCCACCATTCGCTTGCCCATCAGCCGCCCGTAATGGTCGGGGACGACGGTCAGGACGGTGTCGATCTCGCCCTTGCGGACGAGCGCGTCGAGACTGCGGGCGTCGAGCCGGCCGGGCATGTCGCGGATAGTAGCGCATGCGCGGAGGCCATGTCATCCTGCCCGCCGTGCAGGCATCCGCGCGTCGAACGATCGTGGCGTGGACGCTCTACGATTTCGCCAACTCCGCGTTCGCCGCCGTCATCCTCTCGACCGTCTATCCGGCCTACTACGCGAACGTCGTGGTCGGCAACGCCGAGGGGCGCGGCGACTTCTGGTGGGGCGCCGCCGTGTCGACGGCCATGGTGATCGGCGCGCTCACCTCGCCGCCGCTCGGCGGCGTGGCCGATCACGCCGGCGCGCGCAAGCCGTTCTTCGTCGGCTTCAGTGTCGCCTGCATCGTCGTCACCGCGCTGATGGCCACCGTCGGCCACGGCATGGCGCCCTGGGGTTGGACGCTGGCCGTGCTGGGCATCGTGACCTACGAGGCCGCGTTCGTGTACTACAACTCCTACCTGCCGCGCATCGCGCCGCCCGAGCGCATCGGCCGCGTGTCGGCGGCGGGGTTCGCGGTCGGGTACGCGGGCTCGCTCGTGGCCTTCGCGGCCGCCTACCCGTTCGCGGCGGCTCGCGCGTACGGGGGCTGCTTCGTGGCCGCGGCCGTGCTCTTCGCCGTCTTCGCCATCCCCTCCTTCGTGATCCTGCCCGCCGACGCCCGCCACCCGCTACGGCTCGCCACCGCCGCCACGCGCGGGGTCGGCGAGACGCTCGCGACGCTGCGCGAGATCCTTCACGATCCGACGCGCGCGCAGATGCGGCGCTTCCTCACCGCGTATCTCGTCTACGAGGACGGCGTGAACACCGTGGTCACCTTCGCCGGCGTGTTCGCGTCCAAGACGCTCGGCTTCTCGTTCACGGAGATCATCGAGCTCTTCATGGTGGTGCAGGTCACCGCGCTGCTCGGCTCGGCGGCGTGGGCGCGGCCGACGGATTCGCGCGGCCCGCGCTTCGTCGTGACGGTCAACCTCGTGCAGTGGGCCCTGGTGACCGTCGCCTCGTTCTTCGTCGTCACCAAGGGCCAGTTCTGGGTGGTGGCGGTCCTCGCCGGCACCGGCCTCGGCGCCATCCAGGCCGCGAGCCGCACCTTCATGGCCACCCTGGTGCCGCCCGGCCGCGAGGCCGAGTTCTTCGGATTCTATTCGCTGGTGGGCAAGACGGGGGCGATCTTCGGCCCGCTCGTGTTCGGCGGCGTCTCGTGGCTGCTCTCGGGCAACCAGCGCGCCGCGATCGTCTCGGTGGGGCTCTTCTTCGTCGTGGGGCTCGTGCTCCTGGGCCGCGTCAGCGCCGGCGGGCCGACGGCGGCCGTGCGTGAGCTCGGCGCCGCCGCTCACCCGTGACGACTCAGAGCTGGTAAACGAATCGCGGGAGGTCGAGGAGCGGTAATCAATCCGCCCGGATCAGCACGGGCGGCAGCATCAGGACGAGCAGGACGAGACAAGCGATGCCCACGACGCGCCGTCCACGCGTCAGCGGCTCCAGGGGGTCCAGCAGCGAGCCGTGGCCGTAGCCGAGCGCGAACCGGATCAGCGCGGCGAGGACGAACCAGTTCACGCCGGGGATCAGCGATGTCAACTCCGGCCGCGCGACGTACTGGAGCGCCGCCACCACGGCGCCGAGCGTCACCAGCGCGGCGACCGTGACGCGGCCAAGCGTTGCGTGATGACGCGGGAGCAGCGCGTAGCCGATGCGCCCGCCGTCGAGTTGGCCCGCGGGCAGCAGATTCAGCGCCGTCACGAGGAATCCGAACCACGCGGCGTCGGCGATGGGGTGCGTGGACACCACCATGCCGTCCGGCAGCGCGCCGAAACGCAGCCACACGAGCACGCGCGTGAGGATCGACTCGCCGAAAACGAGGTGCGGGCCCGGCGGGGCCGGCACGAGCGTGGACCAGGCGAGACCAAGCAGCGCCGCCGGGAGCGCCACCGCGAGGCCGGCCAGCGGGCCGGCGGCCGCGATGTCGAAGAGCGCGTTGCGGTCGCGCACGGCCGAGCGCATGCGGATGATGGCGCCGAGCGTGCCGGCCATGAAGATCACCGGCGGCGCCGGGATGAAGTAGGGCAGGCTGACGGCGGCGCCCCGCGCACGCGCCGTGAAGTAGTGGCCGAACTCGTGGACGACGAGGATGGCGAGCAGCGTGGCCGCGAACGGCAGCCCGCTCAGCAGCCACTGAAACGGCTCGCGCGACGTGCGAAACGCGTCGAAGGTCGGCGAGCCCGAGAACATCGTGCCCGCCAACAGCGTGGTGAAACAGGTCAGCACGAAGAGGACGATGTTCCAGACGGGGCCGCGAGAGCGCCGGCGCGGCGGTGCGGCCGGACGCGGAACCGTGTGGCCGTTGGTCGTCGTGAACGGATCGGCGGCCAGCGGACGCTCGGTCATGTCGTCAGCGTATCACGCGGCTGTACGCGCAGCGGGTGGTGTGGCGGCGAGGGCGCGACGGCGGTGGGCGCGGCCCTCCGAGACCACGTCAGCGTTCCATCGACGCGCGACGTGTGTGGCACGCTGACGCCACGTGAGTCGCGCGAGCCTCGCGACGGGGCGGGTGGCTACGTTGTTTCTGGAACGAGGCCGTCGATGGCGCGGCGGACGGCGTCGAGACCGCCTTCGAGATAGATGACGCCCAGCACCGCCTCGAGCGTCGTCGCCAGGATGGATTCGCGTGCACGGCCGCCCGTCTGGTCCTCGCCGCGGCCGAGGCGCACCAGCTCGCCCAGCCCCAGGGCGGCCGCCCAGCGCGCGAGGTTCGTGCCGGAAACGACCGCGGCCCGCGCGGGCGTCAGCACGCCCGCCGGCGCGTCCGGCGCGCGCGCGAGCAGGCGCTGGGCGATGACGAGGCCGAGCGCGGCGTCACCGACGAAGGCGAGGCCGTCCTGCGAGACCTGTGGCGGGTGCTCGTTGACGTACGAGGCGTGCGTGAGGGCCCGCGTGAGCAGGCCGAGATCGACGAAGCGATGGTCGAGCGCCGCCTCCAGCGCGGCGAGATCGAGGGGCGTCACGGCTCCGCCGGGGCGCGACGAGCGCTGGGGGAGTTGGGGGGCCATCTCGGGGCCCCCGTGTGCTGGCGCGAGATCGAGGCGCGCCACGGCTCCGCCGGGGCGCGACGAGCGCTGGGGGGTTTGGGCCATCTCGGGGCCCCCCATGTCCTGGCGCGAGATCGAGGCGCCGCCACGGCTCCGCCGGGGCGCGACGAGCGCTGGGGGGTTTGGGGGGCCATCTCGGGGCCCCCCATGTCCTGGCGCGAGATCGAGGCGCGCCACGGCTCCGCCGGGGCGCGACGAGCGCTGGGGGGTTTGGGGGGCCATGTCGGGGCCCCCCATGTCATCAGGCCCGGTACTTGCGGAAGGCCAGCGTCGCGTTGGTGCCGCCGAAGCCGAAGGCGTTCGACAGCGCCGTCTCGACGTCCTGCTTGCGCGCCTGGTTCGGGATGTAGTCGAGGTCGCAGTCCGGGTCGGGCGTCTCGTAGTTGATCGTGGGCGGCAGCACGCCGTGATAGAGCGCGAGCACCGTGGCGATCGCCTCGATGCCGCCGGCGGCGCCGAGGAGGTGGCCCGTCATCGACTTGGTGGACGACACGGCCAGCTTGCGCGCGTGGTCGCCGAAGACGCGCTTGATGGCGATGGTCTCGAACTTGTCGTTGTACGGCGTCGAGGTGCCGTGGGCGTTGATGTAGCCGATGTCCGTGGGCGACAGACGGGCGTCCTGCAGTGCGCCGGCCATGGCGCGGGCGGCGCCGTCGCCCTCGGGATCGGGCGCCGTCATATGGTGCGCGTCGCCCGTCATGCCGTAGCCGACGATCTCGCCGTAGATGCGGGCGTCGCGCCGGCGCGCGTGCTCGAGCGACTCCAGCACGAGGACGCCGCCGCCCTCGCCGCACACGAAGCCGTCGCGCCCGGCGTCGAACGGCCGCGAGGCCTTCTCCGGCTCGTCGTTGCGCGTGGACATCGCCTTCATCGAGCAGAAGCCCGCGATGGTCAGCGGCACCACGATGGCTTCCGCGCCGCCCGCGATCATCACGTCGGCATCGCCGCGCTGGATCAGCCGGAAGGCGTCGCCCAGCGCGTGGTTGCCGGTGGCGCAGGCGGTCACGACGGCGGAGTTCGGCCCCTTGGCGCCGAAGCGCATGGAGACGAGCCCGGAGGCCATGTTGATGATGAGCATCGGGATGAAGAAGGGCGAGACGCGGTCGGGACCCTTCTCGATGAGCTGCCTGTGGGCGTCGAGGAGCGAGGAGATGCCGCCGATGCCCGAGCCGATGAGCACGCCGAAGCGCGCGCCGTCCACCCGGGCGGTGTCGAGGCCGGAGTCCTCGACGGCCATGACGGCGCACGCCATCGCGTACTTGAGGTACGGGTCGTACCGCCGCGCGTCCTTCTTGTCGATGTATTTCAGCTCGTCGAAGTTGCGCACCTCGCCGGCGATGCGCGTGACGAACTGATACTCGCCGTTCGCCGTCTTGGTCTGGGCGTCGAACTTGGTGATGGGCCCGATCCCGGACTTGCCCTGCGTGAGCGCGGACCAGAACTCGTCGACGGTGTTGCCCACCGGCGTGAGGGCGCCCAGCCCCGTGACGACGACGCGACGCGGTTCCACGGTCCTAGGAGTTGTCCTTGATGTACTGGATGGCGTCGCCGACGGTCACGATCTTCTCGGCGTCCTCGTCCGGGATCTGGATGTCGAAGTGCTCCTCCAGGGCCATGACGAGCTCGACGGTATCGAGGGAGTCGGCGCCCAGGTCTTCGATGAACTTCGCGGCCGGAGTGACGTCGTCCTCCTCCACCCCGAGCTGCTCGATGATGATCTCCTTCACCTTATCCTCGACTGACTTCGCCATG
>Ga0209807_1001719_pt1 | contig 10474 bp, 9 predicted proteins | sample GraSoiAngelo_154_FD_186168 | JGI IMG/M metagenome (GOLD analysis project Ga0209807, IMG submission 186168) | Grasslands soil microbial communities from the Angelo Coastal Reserve, California, USA - 14_1009_13_20cm (SPAdes) (version 2) | ecosystem: Environmental > Terrestrial > Soil > Grasslands ... | reverse complement strand
ACGATCGCGATTCGGTCGGCGTGCTCGCGGATTACGTGACGCTCGACGCCGGAACGGGTGTCGTGCACACGGCTCCAGGCCACGGCGCGGACGACTTCCTCACGGGACGGAAGTACGGACTCGACATCTACGCGCCGGTGGACGCCGGCGGACATTTCCTCGAAACGGTGGGACTCTTCGGCGGCATGCGTGTGTTCGACGCCAACCCGAAAGTGGAAGAGGCATTGAAGGCGCGCGGCCGGCTGTGGCATCGCGAGCCGTTCGAGCATCAGTATCCGCACTGCTGGCGGTGCCACAACCCGGTGATCTTCCTGGCGACGTCACAGTGGTTCATCAGGATGGACGGCGAGCCCGTCATCGGAACAGCCGAGGGCAACGGGGAGGGGGCCGGGGGCCCGCGCACGATGTGCACTCGAGCCTGGAGGCGCAGGTTGATTCCCCGAGCTGGCACCTGGTGCAGGCACTGAACACGCTGGTCGAGAAGGATGGCCACACCCCCGCCGTGGACGGTTTTTTCGAGAAGGCGAAGCCCCTCACCGCAGCGCAGCAGCAGATGGTCAGGGACCACGCGGCCAAGACCGCGGAGGGCATGGTGAAGAAGGTGCTGGGTGTGCAGCACTGGGTCCACGACGCGAGCTGGGTCGATTCTCTGATGTTGCTGGAGTCCAAACCGACGATAAACATCGAAGGACTGGTCGGTGGATATACCGGTCCGGGCGGCAAGACCGTGCTGCCGCACAAGGCGGTGGCGAAGATCGACATGCGCCTGGTACCGGACATGACCGCCGCGGACACGCTCGGCAAGTTGAAAGCGCACCTGGCCAGGCGTGGGTTCGCCGATATCGAAGTCAACATGAGTGGCGGCTATGACCCGACGCAGACCGATCCGGGCAGCACGCTCATCCAGGCGCAAATTGCAACCTACCGCAAGCTCGGGCTCGATCCGCAGCTGTGGCCTCGTTCGGCCGGCTCCTGGCCGGGCTATGTGTTCACCGGCGCGCCGCTGAAATTGCCCGCCGGTCATTTCGGCTTGGGACACGGGACGGGCGCGCACGCACCGGATGAGTACTATCTGATTGAATCGACCAATCCAAAGGTGCAGGGACTGGACGGGGCCGTCGCCTCCTTCGTGGAGTATCTATACGCGCTGGCTTAGGATCGATGCGCGCCTGGTGGAGTCGTATAGATGAGTGATCCGCGCATCGGCTTCATCGGCCTGGGCAACGTCGGCGGCCAACTCGCCGGCAACCTGCTGCGCCACGGCATCGAGCTCACGGTGCGGGACCTGGACCCGCTGCGCGTGGCGTCGTTGGTCGAGCGTGGCGCAAGGGCGGCGCACTCGCCCCGCGAGCTCGCCGCGGGCGTCGACCTGGTGATCACCTGCCTGCCCTCGCCGGCCGTGTCTGCCGAGGTCATGGAGCAGCCCGATGGTGTGCTCGCCGGGCTCGCTCCCGGCAAGATCTGGCTCGAAATGAGCACCACCGATCACGCCGAGGCGCGGCGCCTGGCCGCGCGGGTCGAGGAGCGAGGCGCGACCGCCATGGATTGCCCCGTGTCCGGCGGCTGTCACCGCGCCGCCACCGGGAACATCTCGATATTCGCCGGCGGCACGCGTGCGGCCTTCGAGCGTGTCCTGCCGGTGCTGTCGATTCTCGGCCAGCGGATCCTGCACACCGGTCCGGTCGGCTCGGCTTCCATGCTCAAAGTCCTCACCAACTACCTGTGCACGGTGCATCTCGCGGCCCTCGCCGAGGCGCTCACGGTCGCCAAGGTGGCGGGCCTCGACATGAACACGACCTACGAGGGCATCCGCATCTCCTCCGGAAACTCGTTCGTGCACGAGACCGAGTCGCAGGTCATCCTCAACGGCAGCCGCGATATCAACTTCACCATGGACCTGGTCATCAAGGACGTGGGACTGTTCGACGCACTCGCCAGGAATCACGCGGTGCCGCTGGAGCTCTCCCCGCTGGTGCTCGGCATATTCAGGGACGGTGCGCGCCGCTACGGCGAGCGCGAGCTCTCCCCGAACATCATCCGGCGCCTCGAGGACGCCTGCGGCGTGCGGGTGCTGGGTGAGGGATTTCCGGCACAGATGGTCGACGACGAGCCCAAGATCCCCGGCTACGAGGTCGTGCCGCGACCTCATTCGCTTTGAGCACATGGGGAACGGCACGCTCATCGAAAAGCGCTCGATCGACTACGTGCCGCTCGCCGAGCGGCACGGTGAGGTCTGGCACCTGTGGCCGGTTTGGTTCTCCGGGGACGCGCACCTCGCCACGCTCGCCGTCGGCGTGCTCGGCATCACCCTCGGCGGCAACCTGCTGTGGACCGCGGTGGCGGTGGTGGCGGGGTGCCTGCTGGGCACCTTCTTCATGGCGTTCCATTCCACCCAGGGGCCGCAGCTGGGCCTGCCGCAGATGATCCAGTCGCGGCCGCAGTTCGGTTACCGCGGCGCGCTGCTGGTATGGGCGGCGGCCCTGGTCGCCTACATCGGCTTCAACGCGTTCAACCAGGTGCTCGCCGCCCAGGCGCTGCATCAACTCAGCGCGTCGATCTCAGCCACCTCGCCTGCGGCCATCGTCCTGTTCGCGCTCAGCGCCGTCGGCCTCGCCGCGGTCGGCTACGACAAGATCCATCTTGCGCAACGCGCTTTCGCCTACCTGATGATCGTGATCCTGACGGTGTTCTCACTCGGCGGGCTGTTGCTCCTCAGGTTCCCCGCTGCGCAGTGGGATCCGGCGGCCTTCCGCGGCGTACCGTTCCTGGCAGAGCTGTTCGCCGCGGCCTCCTACCAGCTGAGCTGGTCGATCTACGTGTCGGACTATTCCCGCTACCTGCCGCGCGACGTCGGCGTACGGGCGTCGTTCTGGTGGACCTACCTCGGGGCGTTCGTCGGTGGCGCCTGGATGATGCTGGTCGGCACGGTCGCGGCGGCCGCGGCGCCGACGCTCGACGTCGCCGCCGCCATGCAGCACGCCGCCGACCTCGTGCTTCCCGGCCTGGGCAAGGTGTTGCTGGTGGGGGCCCTGCTCGGCCTGATCACCATATCGGCCCTGAACTTCTACGGCGCCTCGCTGACGCTGCTGAGCTGCGCTGACACGGTGAGACCGCTGCGCTGCACGGTGGGCAAGCGCCTGGCGAGTCTCGCGGTGGCGTTCGTGGCGAGCAACGCCATCGCGCTCGGCTCTTCCAGCAACTTCGTCAACCGCTTCCAGGATCTGCTCTCGCTGCTGCTGTACCTGTTCACTCCGTGGACGGCGATCAACCTGGTCGACTTCTACCTCGTGCGCCGAGGCCACTACTCGATCCGCGAGATCTTCAACCCCAGCGGCATGTACGGGCGCTGGAACTGGCGTGGCCTCGTGGCCTACGTGGTGGGCTTTGTCGTCATGATCCCGTTCTTCAGCTCCGGGCTGTACACCGGACCCGTCGCGCGCGCGCTCGGCGGCGCGGATATCGCCATGCTGGTGGGCCTGCCGCTCGCCGCCGGCATCTACCTGCTCGCCTGTCGCTCGCTCGACCTGCACCTGGACAGACGGCGGGCGGCCGCCGCGGACACCGGCCTCGATCCGGACGACCGGGCGGCTGCCCAGACCGCGTAATTGCCAGTACCATCGCCTCATGCCCAAGATCGTCGATCATGCGCAGCGCCGGGACGAGATTGCCCTGGTCGCCTGTCGGGTGGTGGCCGAGCACGGTTTCGACGGAGCCAGCATGGTGCGCATCGCACGCGCGGCCGGTTACACCACCGGCATGCTGGCGCACTACTTCGATACCAAGCAGGACATCATCATCGCGGCCCTGCGGCTCATTCTGCGGCGCATCGACGAGCGCCTGACACAGCCGGTGGCAGCCAGGGCGCGGCCGGATCTGCTGGCGCTGCTCACCGAGGCCCTGCCCGTCGATGAGCATCGGCGCACCGAGTGCGCGTTCTGGACCGCCTTCTGGGGACAGGTCAGCACCGACAAGCGTCTCAAGCGCATCAACAGCTGGGTGCACCGCGAGTACCTGCGTGTGTTCGAGCGCTGCCTGACACAGTGCTGGCCGGAGTGCTCGCAGTGGTCGCCCGCCAAGCGAGAACAGGTGCTGCGCTCTCTGGTCACCTTCATCAACGGACTCACCGCGAGCGCGGTAGCCAACGAGCGCGACTGGCCGGCAGCGCGGCAGATCGAGCAGCTGCGCCTGCAGGTGCATCTGCTGCGCGCCTGGGCGAAGGGCGCCGCCGGCGCGCCCCTCACGCGGCAGGCAGCGGGCGCGTAGCGCCGACCGGCAGAGTGTCGGCGGCCTGCATGTCCGGATCCCCAAAGGCATCCGGATGCTGCAGGTACTCGAGCGCCATGTCGAATGCGTCGTGCCCCCAGAAGAGCTCGTCGCCGATCACCAGCGTGGGCACGCCGAATACACCCTGCGAGCTCGCCCAGTTGGTATTGTCGCGCAGGCGTTGCTTGACCGTCGCGTCGCCCAGAGCCGCTTGCGCGTCCGCGACGCCCAACTCACGCGCGAGCTCGGCGATCACCGCCGGATCGGCCACGTCGCGCCCCTGGCGGAATACAGCGCCAAGCACGGTGCCGGCGGCGCGTCCATCGCTGCCTGCGGCGATGATCAGCCGCAGCGCGGCGAGCGGGTTGAAGGGATGCGCCGGCGGCATGCGCATCGGCAGTCCCAGCTGGCGCGCCCGCCACAGGGCAAAGCGGTACGTGAAGCGCCGCTTGGAGGGAATTTCCGCCGGTCCCAGCTGCCCGAAGTGCTGCAGCAAGCCCGCGAACAGCACCGGCACGAACTCGACGCCCACGTGGGCAGGCAGGCGCGAGAGCTGCGGGAAGGCGAGATACGCGAACGGTGAGATGACGTCGAATACCCACGAGACTTTCACCACGTCCTGCATGAGCGTCACTCCGACACGCGCACGATGAGCTTGCCGAAATTCTCCCCGCGCAGCAGCCCCATGAGTCCCCGCGGCGCGTTCTCCAGGCCGTCGATGACTTCTTCGCGGTAGCGCACCCGGCCCTCGCGCAGCCATCCGCTCATGTCCTGTTGGAATACCGGCGCGCGGTGGTAATGATCAAAGATGATGAATCCCTGGATCTTCACCCGCTGGCGCAGCACCGTCGTCAGCAGTTGCGGCGTGCGGTCGAGCCCTTCGGGAAGCTTCTCGAGGTTGTACCAGGCGATGAGGCCGCACAGCGGCACCCGCGCCCCGATATTGAGCAGCGGTAGCACCGCGCCGAGAACCGCGCCACCGACATTCTCGAAATACACGTCGATGCCCTGCGGGCAGGCCGCCGCGAGCCGCCGTGGCAGCTCGGGCTCACGGTGATCGAGGCACTCGTCGAACCCCAGCGTCTTGAGCGCGTACTCGCATTTCTCGCGGCCACCGGCGACACCGACTGCGCGGCACCCCTTGATCCTGGCGATCTGCCCCACGACCGATCCGACCGCGCCGGTGGCGGCGGCCACCACCACCGTCTCGCCGGCCCGGGGCTGTCCGATATCCAGCAAGCCTACGTAGGCGGTGAGGCCGGGCATGCCGAGCACTCCGAGAGCGTACGAGGGCTGCGGCATCGACGCGTCGATCCTGAGCAGATCGCTGCCGTCCGAGAGGCCGTAGTCCTGCCAGCCGACGTTGGCCAGCACCAGATCGCCGGCCTTGAAGGCGGGACTGTGGGAGTCTTCCACCATACTCACCGTCTGACCGACCATGGGCGCGCCGAGCGCCACCGGCTCCGCGTACGAGCGTCCCTCATTCATGCGGCCCCGCATGTACGGATCGAGAGACAGGTAACGGGTGCGCAGCAGAACCTGGTTGGGACCTGCCACCGGCACCGGCTGGCTCTCGAGGCGGAAGTCCTCCGCGCTCGGGGCGCCCTTGGGGCGGCGTGCCAGCACGATGCGGCGATTCACCGAAGGCCCGGCACTCATCGGCGCGGCCTCACTTCAGCGCAGGAACTCGAGCTTCACGCCCGGCGGGGCGCTCGCCGCCGGATCGATGAACAGGTCCGCCAGGAGCGTCCCCCCCGGCTCGATGTTGTAGACCCCGAAGTCGCGCACGCCGGCCTCGTACAGGACACTGTCGTCGATGAAGAACTGTCCGGTGCACTCGCGCGCCGGCCGGTTGAGGATCGCGTGGGCGGCGTCCGCCACGATCTGCGGCTTGCGTGAGCGGCGCATCATCTCAGGCCCACCCAGAGCGAACTCCACCGCCGCGGTGGCGATGGTGGTGCGCGGCCACAGCGCATTGACCGCCACGCCAGCAGCCTTCAATTCGGCCGACAGGCCGAGCACGCACATGCTCATACCGAATTTCGCCATGGTGTAGGCGGTGGAATGCTCAAACCATTTGGCTTTCATGTCGAGCGGTGGCGACAACATAAGGATGTGCGGGTTCTCGGCTTTCTTCAGGTGCGGAATACAATATTTCGACACCACGAAGGTGCCGCGCGTGTTGATGCCCATCATCAGATCGAAGCGCTTCATGTCGGTCATCTGCGAGTTGGTCAGGCTGATGGCGCTGGCGTTGTTGACGCAAATATCGATGCCGCCGAATTCGGAGACGGTTTGGTCGACGGCGGCGATCACCTGGGCCTCTTCGCGGATATCGCAAAGGATCGGCAAGGCCTTGCCGCCAGCGGCGCGGATCTCTTCGGCGGCGGTGTAGATGGTACCCTTGAGTTTCGGATGCGGCTCTGCGGTCTTTGCGGCGATCGCGACGTTGGCGCCGTCCCGCGCCGCGCGCAACGCGATCGCAAGTCCAATGCCCCGACTGCCGCCGGATACGAACAGCGTCTTGCCTTTGAGGGTCGTCATGAGGCGAAGTCTCCCTTGATTAGCTCGCAATAACCCATCCCGAGTCACCGTTCACGTTACGCATCCGCGTGCAGAATCCGGCCGCGGGTTTCCGGCAGCGCAAAGGCGGCGAGAAAGAACACGCCGTACGCCAGAACAGCAAAAATCGCGATGGCGTTGGCGAGCGATGTATAGTTGGAGAGCGCGCCGACCAGGAACGGAAACAGCGCACCGATGCCGCGGCCGAAATTGTAGCAGAAGCCCTGGCCCGATCCGCGCAGCCGTGTCGGATAAAGCTCGGTCAGGAAGGCGCCCACGCCGGAGAAATACCCTGAGGCGAAGAAGCCAAGCGGGAACCCAAGCAGCCAAAGCACCTCATTGGTCAGCGGCAGTTGCGTATACAGCAGGACCACCGCGATCGCGCCAAGCGAGAAGATCAGGAACAGGTTGCGCCGTCCAATGCGGTCGGCAAGCCAGGCGCCGACGAGATAGCCGACAAATGACCCGATGATCAGCGCCGCGAGATAACCGGTGGAGCTGACGATAGAGAGGTGGCGTTCGGTGGTTAGGAAGCGCGGCACCCAGAAGGTGATGGCGTAGTAGCCGCCCTGGCAACCCGTTGCCATCAGCGAGGCCAGAATGGTGGTTTTGAGGATCGGGCCTTCGAAAATTTCCCAGAGCGCTGGCCGGTCGCCTTCCGCGACCTGTTTGGTGCGGGTGGCGGCGGCGATTTCCGGCTCCGTGACGTAGCGTCGAAGATAAAATACCAGGAAAGCCGGCAGGGCGCCGATGGCAAACATCCAACGCCAGGCAATCTCCGGCGCGAACAACGAGAACAGGACGGCCTGCGACAGCACCGCCAGACCCCAGCCGACCGCCCAGCCCGACTGCACCGAGCCCACCGCGCGTCCGCGATATTGCGGGCGGATCGCTTCGCCCATCAGCACCGCGCCAGCGGCCCATTCGCCGCCGAAGCCGAGACCGAGCAGGGCGCGAGCAATCAGGAGCTGGTCGAAATTCTGCACAAGGGCGCAAAGCAGTGAGAAAAACGAGAACCACAGGATCGTAAGCTGCAAGGTTCTGACCCGGCCGATGCGGTCGGCGAGATATCCGCCGAGCCAGCCGCCGACGGCGGAGGCGAGCAGGGTCACGGTGCCGGCGAGACCGGCTGTGCCGGGATCGACTTTCCACATCGCGATGATGGTGCCGATCACCAGCGGATAAATTTGGAAATCCATGCCGTCGAGCGCCCAACCGGACGCGCAAGCCCAGAACGTCCGTCGCTCCGGCAGGTTCATATCGCGATAGAATGCGAGAAGGCTGGTGTCCTCGATAGGGACGAGTTCGATTGTTTCCGATGGCCCGATGCTGCTCATTATGAATTCTCCTCAGGAGGTTTGGGTCCTGCTTGTTCCCCCTGCCGGCTTCTCGCAAGCTTCGCCAATCTTACGCCGAGCAGAGCCGGCGCTGATACAGATGCTAACAATCAATCCGCCGTTCGCAACGGGGCTATTGCGCCGCCGCTGCCGCGCCCCGGGTACGCCGATCCGGGGCTCCCAGCATTCCATGCGCGATAAACGCGATCGAGTTTGCCGAGGTTTGGCCAAGCGGCTCGACGAGTTTGTGGCCTTCGGCCCGCAGCACCGCAAGCGTATCCTCGTTGAAACCGCGCTCGATCCGCACTTCATCCGGCAGCCATTGGTGATGGAGGCGGGGCGCCGCCACCGCTGCCGCGACATCCATCTGATAGTCGAGTACGTTCACGATCACCTGCAACACCGTCGAGATGATGCGGCTCCCGCCCGGCGATCCCGTCACCAGAACCGGTTTATTGTCTTTCAGCACGATGGTTGGAGACATCGAGGACAATGGCCGCTTGCCCGGCCCCGGCAGGTTGGCCTCGAAGCCGACAAGGCCATAGGCGTTGGACGCGCCGGGCGCGGCGGTGAAGTCGTCGAGTTCGTTGTTGAGCAGCACGCCGGTGCCGTCGGCAACCAGGCCGACGCCGTAACTGAAATTCAAGGTGTAAGTATTGCTGACCGCATTGCCCTGACTATCGGCCACCGAAAAATGCGTGGTGTTGCTGCCTTCGTGCGGCGGGGTCGCCGATAATGCATCGGTCCACGGCGTAGCGCGCTCAAGATCGATGCTGGCGCGTTGCTGGGCCGCGTAATCCTTTGAGATCAGGGTCGCGACCGGTGCGCTGACAAAGTCAGGATCGCCCAGATACCGCGCGCGATCGGCGTAGCCGCGCTTCATCGCCTCGATCATGAGGTGCAGCGAGGGCGCGGAGCCCTGCTGCATTTCTCGCATCGGAAAGCCTTCAAGGATGTTTAGCGTCTCCAGCAACACCACACCGCCCGATGAGGGTTGCGGCATCGAGAGGACATCATAGCCCCGATAACTTCCCCGCACCGGAGCGCGAATAACAGCCCGATAGGATTTCAGATCGTCCGGCGTCATGAGACCACCAGCCTCGCCAATCGCCTTGACGAGCTTTTCCGCAACCGCACCTTCGTAAAACCCGCGCGCGCCCTGTTCGGCTATTGCAGAAAGCGTGGCCGCCAGGTCGCTCTGGACCAGCCGATCGCCTTCGCGCAGCGAAGTGCCGTCGGCGCGCGAAAAGATCTTTGCCGATGCGGGCCATCGCGCCAGCCTGCGGTACCAGCCAGGCAGTGTGTCCGCGGTGTCGTCGGTGACGTCGATGCCGTTGCGCGCAAGATCGATCGCCGGCCGCAGCAAATCGGGCAAAGTGAATTTTCCCGAGCCGTATTTCTCCAATGCCAGCGTCAATCCGGCGACCGTACCGGGAACGCCGATCCCGAGCGCGGAATCGCGCGATTTAGCGATATCCGGCTTGCCGTCAGGCCCAAGGAAAATCCTGGCTGTGGTCGCCGCCGGAGCGGTCTCGCGGTAATCTATCGCGACATCCTCATGGCGATCGGCCGAGTGAATCAGCATAAAGCCGCCGCCGCCGATGTTGCCCGCGCGCGGATAGCTCACAGCCATCGCAAACCCGGTAGCCACCGCGGCATCGACCGCATTGCCGCCACGCCGCAGTACGTCGGCGCCGATCGCGGCGGCGGTCTTTTCCTGCGCCACCACCATGCCGTGTTCGGCGACGACGGCGCTGATGGATTGCGCGGCCGATGGCGTGTATGAGCCACGGCCCGGTTGCTGCGCGGCTGAGGGAGCGAAAAACGCAACCAGCAGTATGATGGCTCCCAACATCCCGCGGCGGTCAGCTTTGAACCTCATCATCAAAATCCGCCGCGGGTTTAGGTTTTTCAAAACAGTAGTAGCAACGCTATATGGCTTTGCGGTACCGAGCGCAAAACGCCTGCTCGTGATCGGCTGGGACCCTTAGTGCCTGAAATGGCGGACGCCGGTGAATACCATCGCGATGCCGGCCTCATCGGCGGCCCTGATGACTTCGTCGTCGCGGACCGAACCCCCGGGCTGAATGACCGCGGTGGCGCCGGCCTCGATGGCGACCAGCAAACCGTCGGCGAACGGGAAAAAAGCGTCGGAGGCCACCACCGATCCGGTGGTGGCGGGCTCTTTCAATCCTCCGCGCGCGGCGTCTTGCGCCTTGCGCGCCGCGATGCGCGCCGCATCGACACGGCTCATCTGGCCGGCGCCGATGCCGACCGTCGCCAGGTCTTTGGCATAGACGATCGTATTCGAC
>Ga0209807_1001718_pt1 | contig 10478 bp, 6 predicted proteins | sample GraSoiAngelo_154_FD_186168 | JGI IMG/M metagenome (GOLD analysis project Ga0209807, IMG submission 186168) | Grasslands soil microbial communities from the Angelo Coastal Reserve, California, USA - 14_1009_13_20cm (SPAdes) (version 2) | ecosystem: Environmental > Terrestrial > Soil > Grasslands ... | reverse complement strand
CCAAGCCGCTGCCGCTACGTTCGCGGTAGATCGCAACCAGCGCCGCCTTGACGTCCGGTTCCATCTTGCCGCCGTCGCCGCAGACGTAAATGATCGCGCCTTGCTCGATCAGGCTCCAGACCCGTTCCTTGTTCATCGTGACCAGGTTCTGCACATAGATCTTCGCACCTTCCGCGCGCGAGAACGCAGTATGCAGTTCGGTAATGCCGCTGGCTTCGAACGCCTTCAACTCGTCGCGATAGAGATAATCCTGATCGGGATGACGGCAGCCAAAAAACAGCATCGCTGGACCGAGCTCCGCTCCCCTGGCTTTCATCGCGGCGCGCTCCTGCAGGAAACCGCGGAACGGTGCCAGACCAGTCCCCGGACCGACCATGATGATGGGGACTGTGGGATCATCCGGCAGCCGGAAGCCGGCCTTGGTTTCGCGAACCGTCGCCTGAACCGTTTCGCCGGCGCGGCGGCTGGCGAGATAATTCGAGCAGACGCCCCTGTAGATTCCGCGGCCGGAACTCGCCGCGCCCTCGACGACTCCGACCGTGACACTGCAGCGCGACTGTTCGAGAGAGGGCGAAGATGAGATCGAATAGTAGCGCGGCGCCAGCAGCGACAGCATTTCGAGGTATGCATGAAACGGCAATTCGCAGGCCGGATGCTCCTCGAGCAGATCAAACACCGATCTGCGTTGGCCGAGAATGTCGGAGCGGTAGCGTTCGGTGGAGGCCGCATCTTCGCCAACATAGGCCAGCAGTTTTGGCTTGGTCACGGGGCAGCGCGTGTGCTCCGACATGATCTGGATTTGCTTGCGGGTCGCGACCTGCTGCAATTCGACAAAGTCGGTCAATAGCCGGCCGACCGATACCGGTTCGCCGACCGGCAATTGAGCGCGCCGGCCTTCGGCGACCGCTAACCGGATCTGATCGGAGGGCAGAAATCCGAAACGGCGAGCAACGGAATCCACCAGTGCCGGATCATTGCGCGGGACAACGCTGAGGTGATCGCCGACGCGGTAGGCGATATCGGACGGCAGTTGCACCTCGATGTGCCGGGTCGATCTTTCGGAGGCATTGGCGCCGCTCTTGTTCTGCAGTTCGCTGTTCAGCAATACCTTCATTGGCGAAACGCCGCCCAGTGCAGCGATCGCGTTGACCGCCGTCGGCGCGACCGGCTCGACTTTATAGAGCGGCTCGTCCTCGGCGCTGCGGCTGAAATTCGATTCGATTCCGAATGCCTTTGTCGCAAGTGGCGCGAGCTTGGCGAACCAGCTCTCGAAGTCGCCCTCGAGATCGCTGCGGGCGTCGCCCTCGCCGCGGCCATACACGCTGCGCGCCCCGAGAGCCGCCATTTGCTCGTCGATCAGCCGCGGGACCGATTGATAAGTCGCGGCCCAGTCGCTGTTGCCGCAGCCGAACACGGCGTAGCGGACCTTCGCGAGGGCGTCCTTTGCCAACCCGCTGCCGAGCCATTTGATAAATTGCGTGGCGTTGTCGGGCGGCGCGCCGTTGTAGGAGGCGCAGAAGATCAAAACCCCGCCCTGCTCCGGCAGCTTGCCGGCGTACTCGTCCAGAGCTGCAAGTTTGGTGGCAAAACCGTTGACCTCAGCGAGATCGGCGACGCGGGTCGCGAGTTCTTCAGCGGTGCCGAGGTTGGATCCGTAGAGCACCAGCAGCGGGGTATTGTGGCCCGGACGGGTCCGCGCGCGCGGCGCAGGCGTGGCGGCGCTGGAGGCCGCCACCGTTGCCGTGCCGGGGCCGCTGTATGTTCCGCGCCCTTTCTCGTTGCGCGGACGGACCTTGATCTTGAAACCCTCCGGCTTGATCGTCAGCGTCTCCTTCAGGTGCATCTGGTAGCGATGGACATCCATCAGCTTGAAGCGCTGCAGGATCATTCCGGTCGCGAGCGCGGCTTCGTGCATCGCAAAGCCACGTCCGATGCAGGCGCGCTGGCCGTTACCGAACGGCTTCCAGGCATTGATGGGGCGCGCGGCCTCCGCCTCGCGGCTGAAGTTTTCCGGGTCGAACGCGTCGGGGTTCGGGCCCCACACCGTCGGATCGCGGTGCAGCGCCAGCACCAGTACAGTTACGAAAGTGTTTTTCTTCAGTGAGTATTTGCCCCCGATCATCTCATCTTTCAGCGGCGAGACGCCGTAGGCCGGCGCAGGCGGCCACATCCGCAAGGCCTCTTTCAGGATCTGCGTGATATATGTGAGCTGCGTGACCTGCTGGTAAGTCGGCTTGGCATTGATGTCAGGGCCGAGCACCCGGTCGGCTTCCTCATAAGCCTTCTTGAGGACGTCAGGATGCTTCAGGAGCGCATAAAGCGCGCATGACAGCAGGCCGCTAGTGGTTTCGTGGCCGGCAATCAGAAACGTGTTGATCTGGTAGCGGATGTTGACGTCATCGAGCTGCTCACCTGTCGATCGATCGACCCCCGTCATCATTGCGCCGAGCATGTCCTTCTTGTCGCCGGCGGCATCGGCGTTTTTGCGCCGTTCGGCTACGATCTCATCGACCATCTTGTTCATGAAGGCGACATCGCTGGCGAGATCGCGCCGGCGTTTTTGCATCCAGAGATTTTCCAGCGGCAGGCCGCGGATCATCATGATGGTTTCGAGCGAGCGCACCAGCGACTCGACAAAGGGATGATAATCGCGCCGGTAGAACGAATTGAAACGGTAATCGAAACCGCAGAGCCCGATTGTATCGAGCGTCAGCGCAGTCATATCATGGACGACATCGATCTCCTCGTCGGCGTTGAGCCGTTCCCATTTTTTTACGAGCTGCTCGGCGATGTCGACCATGCTCGGGTGATAGGACTGCATGGCGCGATTGCCGAACGGCTGCAGCAGGATGTTGTGCGCCTTGCTCCAGTTTGGCTCAGTGGTGTCGGCGGTGAACAGGCCATCGCCGGCGATCGCGCGCACCCGGCGCAGCGGCCCACGCACTGCCTTGTCGAAACGCTTCTCATCGCTCAATTCGTTGACGAGGTCGTGGCCGGAGACAACGACCAGCGGCGCGCCCATCATGTCAAGCCAGAAGATGGGCCCCAATTCCTTGGCCAGCCGCGCCAGATTTTGCACCGGCGCGGTCGAATCGAGCGACAGCATGTTGCCGACCACCGGTTTGGTCGGCGGATGGGGGATCGGGCTCAGTCGGTTGCTCGAAGCCATTGCGATTGTTCCCGTGCTTAGTCTTCCCAGTCATTGCGAATGAAGCGAAGCAATCCATTGCGCCGAAAAAAGCAAGCGTGGATTGCTTCGCTTCGCTCGTAATGACGAGGTCTTGGCATTTCCGCGCCCTAGCCGAACCGCTTCTTACGCCATTCCATCAGCTTGGCGCTGACCTCATCCGGCTTCTCCTGCTGCGTCCAATGGCCGCTGCCGCGAACCAGATATTTCTCCAGGTCGGGCACGATCTTTTCCATGCCGTCGGCCGATGAAGGCGGCAGCACGTGATCGTTTTCGGCCATGATCATCAGCGACGGCACCCGGACCGTATGATCGATCCCGGCCGAGCGCTGCCAGTTGCGCGACATGTTGCGATACCAGTTGATGCCGCCGGTGAAGCCGGACTTGCTGAAGGTGTCGACGAACACCTGCTTTTCCTCCACCGACAGGATCGGCGTGCGCGGATCGTGCTTGGCATCGTAGCCGGCAATCATCTGCGGAAACGCCAGGTTCAGCTTGGGCGAGGCTCCGACACCCGCCGTTGCCGGCTCGGGCGGCGTAGTTTCGCCGCGCGGTACCGGCTTGCGCATAAAGGCATCGAAAGTCTGCTCGACCCTGCCATTGAATATGTCGTCCACCTCACGCGAGGGGTTTTGAAACTGCACGATATACATGTGCTCGCCGAAGCGCTTGCGGAATAACTCGATCGGGTCGGCCGGCGCACGGTCGGTATGCGGCGTGTTGATGCCGACCACGCCCACGACGCGATCGATATGCCGCAAGGGCATTTGCCAGACGACAAAACCGCCCCAGTCGTGGCCGACGAAAATCGCCTTCTCGATCTTGAGATGGTCGAGCAGACCGACGAGATCGCCGGTCAGGTGCTCGATATCGTAGGCTTCGATAGGCTGGGGTCGCTCGGTAGCGCCATAGCCACGCTGGTCCGGCGCGATCACGCGAATGCCGGCCTCGCTGAGCGCCTTGAGCTGGTAGCGCCACGAAAACGCGATCTCCGGCCAGCCATGGCAGAGAACGAGCGGCGGCTTATCGCTCTTGGGACCCGCCTCGTAATAGCCCATGCGAATTCCGTTGGTTTGCGCGAACTGCAACGGCGGCATTTCTATCATCGTCAACTCACTTCAGATTTTCGGCTCTGGCTCTTTCCTTTGAACAAGATCTCAGGGAGAACCGGCTTCCGTTTCGCACGGATGAGACTTCAGCTTGCCACGCTCTTCAAATCTGCCGGTGGCGCAAACGCGGTTTCGAGCGCCGCGAATTCGCCCGGCAGCATGTCGCAGAGCACCTGGACGTGGGGGATGATATTGGCGCCGGCGATGAAGCCGAAGTCCAGCTGATCGCGATAGCTCTGCACGGTGATGTTCAGCGCAAGGCCGTGCGTCGAGATCGACACCGGGAAGATGTGCAGCAACTCCGCACCGGCCGCATACAGCGTCTGGCGCGGCCCCGGCACGTTGGAGACTGTGATGTTGGCTGCTGGTGGCAGCACGTCCGACAGGCTGGAGCGGCTGTATAGAAGCGCCAGAATCTGTACAAGGATCGGCGCGCCGAGCATCGAGAGATTGGACACCTGGGGCATCATGGCGCGCAGCGGATGCGACATCTCCTTGGATTTGGTGGACTGTGCGATGATCGCCTCCAGCCGGGCTTTGGGATCCTCGATGTTGGTGGCGATCGAGCAGATCATGCCGAACACCTGGTTGTTGGCATCGGTATTGCCTTCCTCGCGCAACGAGATCGGCACCGCGGCCGTCATCGCTTTTGTCGGCAGCGCCCCCTTCTCCAGCAGATAGCGCCGGACCACGCCACTGGCGAGCGCCAGCACCACATCATTCAGTTTGCCGCCAGCCTGCTTGGCCACTACTTTCGCGCGGCTGAGCGGAATGGATACGCCAGCAAAACTGCGCTCCGATGAGATCGATTTGTTGAGGATCGTCGGTGGCGAGGCCATGCTTGCGAGGCTGTCGCGCGATTTCGGATCTGAAATCTTTCCAACCACGTCAGCGACGCTTTTCAGCATGCTGGGGATGCTGCCGGCGAATTTCACCGCGCTTTCGATCTGGAACATCGCATTATCGAACAGGATCGATCCGAGGTCGCTTTTGCCGGAGCGCGGCAGCTCGATGCCCTTGGCGGCGGCCGAGGCATCGAACGGCTGGGTCCAGAGCTGCTGATAAGAATCGAGGAGATTGGCGGCGATATCGCGCGGCTCCTGCCCGGGCTTCGCCCGCGCCGTCGGCGGGTCGATCTTCCTTGGCACCGGCGTCACGTCGTAGATCATGTTGGTCAGCGCCGCGCCCGCGCCGCCATCGATGCAGGCGTGATGCATCTTGGAATAAAGTCCGATCTCGTTGTCCTTCATGCCTTCGAAGACATAGAATTCCCACAGCGGACGGGCGCGATTGAGAAGCTTGGCGTGCATCCAGCCGACGATGCGCTCGAGCGTCGCGCGGTCGTGGGGAGCCGGAAGACTGCCGCGGAAGATATGGCGGTCGATATCGAATTGGTCGTCCTCGACCCAGGAGGGATGATCGATATCGAGCGGCGCTTTCTCCAGCCGGGCCTTGAGGATCGGCGCGACGTGCAGCCGCGAGGCGATCATCGCCTTGAACTCCTCGAAGAAGTCGCCCTTGTAATCCTCGGGCAGACGGAAGATGGCCATGCTCCCGACGTGCATCGGCATTTCCGGCGTTTCCAGATAGAGAAACGACGCGTCCATCGAAGACAGCTTTCGGGCGTCACCCATAATTCCCTCCACTCACAAAATGACGGCGGCTTGACGACGCTTCTGGCCTTCGGACGCTCCTGAGTTCAGGAGGCCGGGTCAGGATTGTGCATTTTCCGGAGGCGAATATGCAATGGCAAACGGGCCTGAGCGATCAAATTGCCTGAATTCGCCCTCGGGCTGGGCCAAACGATCGGCAACTGCCCACAGCGCAGCCGGATTCACCCCCAAGCCTACATGACTGGCAAGGTGCACCTCGATGTTTTCGGCGGTATCGGAGGCACGTGACAGGCATGTTCGCCAGTTCACGATGCCGTCGGTTCGCGAATAGATCGAGGTGGCCGGAACCGGCAAGTCGCCGGCGATGGCGCTTCGCAGTTCGGGATTGTCCTCGACCGCTTCGCCTGACATCGCCTCATATAGCCAGGTGGCGTTGGTCGCCCTCACGTCGTTGGCAAAGGGACTTCCCAAGGTTATCACAGATCGCACCATCTCCGGCGCCTGCAGCGCCAGATCGCGCGCAAATATGCCGCCCAGGCTCCAGCCGACGATACTGACTTTGCGGGTTGTCACGCTGTGAATTGCGGCCAGGCGATCCCGCAGCGCCGCCCGCGTCCGCGAAACGCCGCGGGTGTTGCGGCCCATCTGCCAGGCATAGGTGTCGTGTCCGAGCTCCCTGAGATAGCGCCGCATCGGCGCCATCGAAAGATCGCCGGCAAGAAATCCCGGCAAGGCCAGCACCGGATGGCCATCGCCCCGCGGCGCGCGCAGCAATATCGGCGAAAGCAAGACACTGGCGTTGAATTCGAATATGCCCCGCGCTTCGGCGAGCAGCAGGCCGAGACCCGGCGGACGAAGCGGTCCCGCCGCCAGCGGTTCGCTGCGCTCAGGCGGCGTGGCTATTTGCTCAAGCGGCATGGCTATTTCTTGTCGCCGCCGCGCGTACCGCCCAGACCTGCCATGGTCACGAACATATCCTGAAACTGCTCGGCGATCTTCGGATTGAACGTGAACCAGCTCTGCATCAGCGCTTCCGGAGAGACCTTTTCGATGTTGCTGATCATCTGCTGCTGGAGCCTGTCCATGACAGCGGTCTGCATCCGCCGCACGTCCGGTAGTCCAAAAAACTGCCGGGCCTCCTCGGGCGTGCAATCTACTTCAACATTTACTTTCATGTCCGCTCCTGAGTGCTTCTTGATGCTCGACAGTATCGCCGCGACCGCCTGCACGACGCAAGCCACTTGGCCGCGCCGGCTATGCCCGGAAGCTCAACTTGCGGGTATGGTCAACCAAACCGCTCCACCGCAAAGGGCCCCGGATTGGCGAACGGCGTCTCGCCTGTCATCATTTCCGCCAGCAGACGGCCGACGGCCGGGCCTAACGTCAGACCATGGTGCTGGTGCCCGAAATTGAACCACAATCCGGCATGGCGGGGTGCCTTGCCGATCACCGGCAGCATGTCCGGCAAGCACGGCCGCGCGCCCATCCACGGTTTTGCATCGAGCGGCTCGCCCAGCGGAAATAGTTTGCCTGCCAGCGGCAGTACCTGCTGCAGTTGGATCGGGCTCGGCGGCGAATCACGGCGGGCAAACTCAACGCCGGTGGTGAGGCGAATGCCGCGGTTCATCGGCGCCAGCAGGAAGCCCAGATCCGCATCCAGAACGGGATGACGCAGCACGGCATTCCCGCGCGGCGCCAGATGCAGATGGTAGCCGCGTTTTACCCCAAGCGGGATGCGATATCCGAGCGGACGAAACACCACGTCGGACCACGGCCCCAATGTTACGACGACTTCGCGCGCGACCGCTGCACCATCTGGTCCGGCAAGCCGCCATGCCCGGCCATCCTGCTCAAGGGTTGTTGCGTCGCCGACCAAAAAGCGTCCACCCTTGCGCTTGAACAGCGCGGCGTAGGCCTTGCCCAATCCGCCAGGATCGGGAACGAAACCGGGCGCTGGCAGATAAACCGCGCCAGCAAACTCTCCGTTCAGGTTGGGCTCGCGCTCGGCGATCGCTTTGGCATCGAGAACCTCGCCCGCAACACCATAATGCCGGGCACGCTCCAATTCGGCCGAAGCGGTGGCGAGCGTAGCTTCGGAGCGGAACAGCTTCATCCAGCCGGTCCGCCGTAACAGCTCCGGCGCTCCGGCCTCGCCCATCAGCGCCTCGTGCTCGATCAGGCTGCGCCGGATCAAGGGCAACTCAGCCATCGCGCTGTGCATCGCCCGATCGGGTGAGGAGGCAAGGAAGTAACGCGCAAGCCAGGGCAGAAAGGCCGGCAGGTCGGAAAACTGATATCGCACCTGCGTCGAGCGATTCATCGCGTATTGCAGGATTTGACCGAAATCCCGCGGAAACATGTAGGGGAAAACCGAGGCGCATTCGATCAATCCGGCATTGCCAAAACTCGTCTCTTGCGCGGCAAGTTCGTGCCTGTCGGCGAGAATAACGTCGCGCCCGCGCTGCTGCAGGTGCAAGGCGGCACTGACGCCAACCATGCCTGCACCTAACACGAGAACGTCGGCTTTGAGTTCCGCCATTCCGGCACTCCGAATCGAATGTTGCGCGCTTTGTTTCGCGCTCGAACTGAAGCTAGTTATTCCAACGTCGCCGCGCAAACCGGCTTGGCTTCAACGAAATGGCGCTTGCGCGGCAGCCAAACTCTGGCAACATGGATCGGCCCTCAAGCTCGACGGCAGGATTACTACGCCCCAGTGGAGAATGTGAATAAATGTCGGTACGTCAAACCTTGCTTACGGCGGCAACTCTCACGATCGCCGCTATTGCGATCTCGCCGGCATCGGCCCAGACCTTGCGCTACGCCAACCAGGGCGACCTGAAATCGCTTGATCCCTATACGCTCAACGAGACTACAACCCATGCGCATCTCGGACAGGTCTATGACGGCCTGATCGCGCGCGACAAGGATCTCAAGATCATTCCCGCTTTGGCGGAAAGCTGGGAAACCCCGGAGCCCACCCGCTGGCGTTTTCACCTGCGCAAGAACGTCAAATTCCAGAACGGCGATCCCTTCACCGCCGACGACGTGGTGTTCTCGGCGGACCGCGTTCGCGCCAAAGGCTCGAACCTGCAAACCCGCATTGCCGCCGACGCGAAGGTCGTCAAGGTCGATGACCACACCGTCGATTTCATCCTCACCTCGCCCAATCCCATTGTGCATTACCAGTGGGATACCTGGTACATCATGGACAAGAAATGGGCTGAGGAGAACAACACGGCGGGCCCGACGCCCGCCGCGGCGACCTCGCCAAGCTTTGCCTCGCTGCACGCGAATGGCACCGGGGCCTTCACGATCGAGAGTCATCAGCCCGGCGTCAAGACCGTGTTCAAGGCCAATCCGAACTGGTGGCGCAAGCCGCAGCACAATCTCAAGGAAATCGTTTTCACGCCGATCGGCTCCGACGCGACGCGCGTTGCAGCTTTGCTGTCGGGCGAAGTCGACATAATCGAGCCGGTTCCGATCCAGGATATTTCGCGGGTGGACTCGAGTCCGAATGCGGAAGTGCAGAAGGGTCCCGAGCTGCGCACCATCTTTATCGGCATGGACCAGATCCGCGACGAGCTGCTGTTCTCGAACATCAAAGGCAAAAACCCGTTCAAGGATGTCCGTGTCCGCGAGGCCTTCTTCAGGGCGATCGATATAGAGATGATCAAGACCCGCGTCATGCGCGGACTTTCGACGCCTTCGGCGCTGATGATCGCGCCGCAGCTATTCAAGCTCTCGGGTGATTTTACGCGGCCGAAATTCGATGCCGATCGCGCCAAGAAGCTGTTGACCGAAGCCGGCTATCCCGACGGCTTCGAAGTCACGATGGATTGCCCTAACGACCGCTACGTCAATGACGCCGCGATCTGTCAGGCCGTGGTGGGTATGCTCGCCCGCATCGGTGTCAAGATCAACCTGCTGGCGCAACCCAAGGCGCAATATTTTGCGAAAGTGCTGAAGCCCGGTGGATACCAGACATCATTCTACATGCTCGGGTGGACTCCGGGCACATCAGACGCACACAATGTCCTCTACGACATCATGGGTTGCCGCGACGATCCGAAATCCCCACGCGGCGAAGCCAATCTTGGCGGCTACTGCAACAAGGAGATGGACGCCCTTACCGACAAGGTGCTGATCGAGCCGGATATGAACAAGCGCGACCTGTTGATCAAGCAAGCGTTCGAAATCGCCGCCAAGGATTTCGCCTATATCCCGCTGCATCAGCAGGCACTGGCCTGGGGTGTTTCGAAAAAACTAAAGGTCATACAACGCGCGGACAATTCAGTGATGCCCTACTGGATGACTAAACAGGAATAAGACAGCTTCGATGTTCAAGTCCCGGTGGCTTCGCGCCCCGGGACTTTTGCTTTCCGGTAGACGGCGGCGTCGCCGCGTCATTAGAGCCACCTCATCAGAGAGGTGAAAGGATCACATGCTCGCTTTCATTGTGCGCCGGGCGATACAGGCGATTGGCGTCATGCTTGCGGTCGGGATCATCTCGTTTTCGATGTTCCGTTTCGCGGGCGATCCGGTCAACCAGATCGTCTCGCTGGATACATC
>Ga0209807_1001717_pt1 | contig 10481 bp, 6 predicted proteins | sample GraSoiAngelo_154_FD_186168 | JGI IMG/M metagenome (GOLD analysis project Ga0209807, IMG submission 186168) | Grasslands soil microbial communities from the Angelo Coastal Reserve, California, USA - 14_1009_13_20cm (SPAdes) (version 2) | ecosystem: Environmental > Terrestrial > Soil > Grasslands ... | reverse complement strand
CAACCGGCGCATCGCGCTGCTTCGGCTCGCCGAGTCGCTCGGCGCGGAGGCAGTGACGCTCGGCGGCTCGTCGGCCGGCGAGGAAATCGCCAACTACGCGCGCGAGCGTAATGTCTCCCGCATCGTCATCGGCCGCCCGCGCCGGCCGCTGTGGCGGCGCTTGTTCCGGCCCTCGACCTACGGCGAGCTGGTCGCCGGCACCGAGGGCATCGACATCATGGTCGTGGGCGGCGCCGACGAGGCGAGTGTCCTGCGCAATCCCTTCTTCGCGCGCAGCCGCGCCTACATGGACCTGCGAAGCAAAAAGCTTCGTTGGCCGGGCTACGCGGTGGGCCTCGCCGCGGTCGGGCTGTGCACGGCAATCGGCACGGTGACGAGCCCAATGTTCGAGCTGGTGAACATCGCCATGGTCTACCTGCTGGCCGTCGTGCTCATCGCCGTGCGCTTCGGCCGCGGTCCGGCCGTCACCGCCTCGGTTCTGGCGGTCGCTGCATTCGACTTCTTCTTCGTGCCGCCGCTGCTGACCTTCGCCGTGAGCGACGTCCAGTACCTCATCAGCTTCGCGATCATGCTGACGGTCGCGCTGATCATCTCCAGTCTGACGGCAAGCGTGCGCCTGCAGGCGAGCGTCGCGGGGCAGCGCGAGCGGCGCACGGCGATGCTCTATGCCATGACCCGCGAGCTCGCCGGCACGCGCGGCCAGGAGCCGATGGCGCGCGCCGCCGTCCGCCATGTAAGCGAAGTGTTCGAAAGCCAGGCGGTGGTGCTGTTTCCCGACGCCGCGGGGCGCATTCGCCACCCGCGCGGCGCGAGCACGCCGGGCTCGCTGCGCGGCGCGGACCTCGCTGTCGCGCAATGGGTGCAGGACCACGGCGAGCCTGCTGGCCTTGGCACCGACACGCTGCCTTCCGCCGATTCGGTATACCTGCCCTTGAAAGGCTCGCAAGCGGTGCTCGGCGTGCTGGCCGTGCTTCCCGCGAACGTTCGGCGGGTGCTCCTGCCCGAGCAGTTCCATCTGCTCGAGACCTTCGCCGGGCAGATCGCGATCGCGCTCGAGCGCGCGCTCCTCGCCGAGCAGGCGCAGCGCGCCCAGGTCCACGCCGAGACCGAGGGCCTGAGGAATGCCCTGCTCGCCTCGATCTCGCACGACCTGCGCACGCCGCTGGCGGTGATCTCCGGGGCCTCGTCGAGCCTGGTGGAGCGCGGCGAGCGCCTAGGCGCCGAGGAGCGCAAGGCGCTGGCGGCGAGCATCTTCGAGCAATCGCAGCAGATGGGCGGCCTGGTCGGCAACGTGCTCGAGATGACGCGCCTCGAGGCGGGCGCGATCGCGCTCAACCGCGACTGGCACAGCATGAGCGAAATTGCCGGCGCGGTGCTGCGCCGCCTGCAGGACCGCCTGGAGTCGCACCCGGTCGAGGTCGACCTGCCGATGGAGCTGCCGCTGGTGCGCGTCGACGCCGCGCTCATCGAGCAGGTGCTCGCCAACCTGATCGAGAACGCGGCCAAGCACACGCCGCCCGGAACGCGTATCACGCTGCGCGTCGACAGGCAGGACGACGGCCTGCTGGTTTCCGTCGAGGACGCCGGGCCCGGATTGCCGGCAGGGGATCCCGAGCAGCTGTTCGCCAAGTTCCATCGCGGCAATACCGAGGGCACCGTCGCCGGGGTCGGGCTGGGTCTCGCCATCTGCCGCGCCATCGTGCGCCTGCACGGCGGCCGCATCTGGGCGGAGACGCGCGCCGAAGGCGGCGCCGCGTTCCGCTTTACCCTGCCGGTCGAGCCGGCCCACTAGATTTCGACTCGCGTGCCGAGCTCGACGGCGCGGTTGGCGGGAATGTTGAAGAAGTCGGTGACGCTGCCCGCGTTGCGCGCCATGGCGGTGAACAGGCGCTCGCGCCAGAACGCCATGCCGCCGCGCCCCGGCACCGGCACGATCGTCTGGCGCGACAGAAAGAACGACGTGTCCATGAAGTCGATCTCCAGGCCCACCGCGCCGCAGGCCTCCAGCGCGCGCACCACGTCGGGCCGGTTCATGAAGCCGTAGCGCACCCGCACGCGCCAGCACTCGCGGCCGAGCCGCTCGCAGGTAAGGCGCTCCTCGAAGGCGGCGTGCGGCACGTCGAGGAACTCGACCGACAGGAACACCACGCGCGAGTGCAGCGCCTTGAAGTGCTTGAGGCTGTGCAGCAGCGCATGAGGCGTGCTCTCAGGGGCGGCGGTGAGGTAGACGGCCGTCCCCGGCACGCGCAGCGGCGGCTCCAGAAACAGCGACTTCAGGAAGGGAGCGAGCGGCACCGACTCGGCGCGCAGCCGCTCGAACAGGACCTGGCGTCCGCGCCGCCACGTGCTCATCAGCAGGAAGATCGCCGATCCGATCACCAGCGGGAACCAGCCGCCGTCGGCGATCTTCAGCAGCGTGGCGGAAAAGAAGGTCAGGTCGATGATCGCGAAGAAGCCGGTGGCGAAGAGGGACAGCAGCAGCGGATAGCGCCAGCCGAAGCGGATCACGAAGAAGGTGAGCAGCGTGTCGACTAGCATCGTCGCCGTCACGGCGACTCCGTACGCGCCGGCGAGCCGCGACGAGGAGCCGAAGCCGATGACTGCGACCAGCACCGCGCCGCACAGCACCCAGTTGATGCCCGGGATGTACACCTGGCCCATCTCGCGCGCCGAGGTGTGGACGATGGTCATGCGCGGCAGGAAGCCCAGTTGCACTGCCTGCTTGGTGAGCGAATAAGCGCCCGAGATGACCGCCTGCGACGCGATCACCGTGGCCGCCGTGGCGAGCGCCACCATCGGGTAAAGGGCCCAGCCGGGAAACAGCAGGTAAAAGGGGTTTTGCACCGCCGCCGGCTTCACCATCAGCAGCGCGCCCTGCCCGAAGTAGTTGAGCACCAGCGCCGGGCCCACCAGCCCGAACCAGGCGAGGCGCACCGGAGCTTTGCCGAAATGACCCATGTCGGCATACAGCGCCTCGGCGCCGGTCACCGCGAGGACCACTGCGCCGAGCACGATGAACGAGGCGGCGCCGTGGCTGCTCAGGAAGCCGAAAGCGTGGACCGGATTCAGGGCCGCGAGCACCTCGGGCGCCTGCGCGATACCGTGCATGCCGCTCGACGCGAGCGCGATGAACCATGTCAGCATGATCGGGCCGAACAGCTTGCCGACGGCGGCGGTGCCGCTCGCCTCGAACGCAAACAGCGCCACCAGCACGACGACCGCGATCGGCACGACGTACGGCCTGAAGGCGCGGGTGCCGACTTCCAGGCCCTCGACCGCGGACAGCACCGAGATCGCGGGCGTCAGCACCGCGTCGCCGTAGAACAGCGACGCGCCGAAAATGCCGATCCCCAGCAGCGGCACGCGCCACTGCGGCTGACCCTTGATCGCCGAGAGCGCGAGCGCGATCAGCGCCATGATCCCGCCCTCGCCGCGGTTGTCTGCTCGCATGATGAGAACCACGTATTTGAGCGACACCACGATCATCAGCGCCCAGAACACCGTCGACAGTCCGCCGAGAATGTTGGCCGCGTTGAGCGCGATGCCGTGGTCCGGAGAGAAAGTCTCCTTCACCGCGTAGAGCGGGCTGGTGCCGATGTCGCCGAAAACCACGCCCAGTGCAGCGAGCGTCAGTGCCGGGCGCCAGGAACGTTTGGAGTGGCTTTCGCGGTCCAAGGAGCGCCGAAAACTACTCCCGCACCGCACAAAATGCAAATTGGATTACGATGGCTTGCAATGCGCCTGGCGCCTTCGGCCGAGGAAGTGCAAGCGCGGCTCGGCGACGCCTGGCCGATCTCCGGCGCGGTCGATTGCCATGCCCATGTCTTCGAGCGCGGCTTCCCGCTCGCCGCCGTCCGGGCTTTCGATCCTCTGCCCTATCCGCTCGAGTACTACCTCGCCTGGACGCAGGCGCTCGGCATCCGCCGCTGCGTGCAGGTCAACGCGAGCTGCTACGGCCTCGACAACTCGGTGACGCGCTACGCGCTCGACGAGTGCCGCGCCAACGGCGTCGCGGCGCGCGGCGTCGCCACCATCCATCCCGAGATCGGCTATGTCGAGCTGGAGAAGCTGGCGCGCGGCGGCTTCGTCGGCGCGCGCCTGATGACCTCGCGCATCGGCAGCCTGGGCCTGGAGGCGTTCGAGGAGGTGGCGAAGCGCTGCCTGCCGCATCGCTGGCACGTCGAGATCAACGTCGACGCCTGCGAGGAATGGGTGGCGCTCGAGCCGCGGCTCGCGAAATCCCCGGTGCCGGTGGTATTCGAGCATCTCGGGCGCATCGGGGACCAGCAGGGCGCCAGCGCGCCGGGGCTGTGCGCGGTGCTGCGGCTGCTCGACAAGCGCCCGGATTTCGTGCTCAAGCTGAGCAGCTTCTACCGCCTGCTGCCGAACGCGGGGTTCAAGGACGTGGCGCCGATCGTCAAGCTGTTCGCGCGCGATTTTCCCGACCGGCTGATGTGGGGCTCGAACCTGCCGCACCCGGGCTTGAGCGGCGGCGCGCCCGACGACCTCGAGCTGATCGGCGCGGCGCTCGAATGGCTGCCCGACTCGGTCGCGCGCCAGCGCGTGTTCGCCGACAACGCCGAGCGCTTCTACGGTTTATAAAACTCCAATTTGTAATCCAATCGCAGAGCCAGCGGTGGGGCAGCCGGTGCGTCGGCGGGCGGCTTCACCTCGAGAAGCCCGAGGAAGATGGCCACCGCCACGGCCGCGAGCGGCGCAATCAGCCAGGCGCTGCCGCCGCCCCTGAGCGCCTTCTCGGCGCTGGCATGCGCAGCGCGGGCGAGGCCAAGCTCCGCCGCCGTTTCGGTGCGCTGCTGCGCCGCCTGCGCGGCGCGGCGTTTCGCTTCCGCCGCATCTAGGGCTTTCCGCGTCAGCATCTCTTCCTCGCTGATCCTTGCCTGCAGCGTCGCGGTGGCGCGCGACTCGGCTTCGGCGCGCTCGGCGGCGAGCGCCTCGCTCCTGCGCTCGGCCTCGACGCGCGCCTGCAGCGCGGCGGCCGCTTTCGTTTCCGCCTTTTCACGCCGGCGCGCGATCTTGATCGCATCCTGGGCCGCTTCGGCCCGCGCCAGGGCGCCGCGACGCAGCTCGTCGTCGAGCGCCACGCGCTGGCGCATGCCCTCCAGCGCCGCCGCCTCCGCCGCCGCGGCTTCCTCGGCCTCGCGGCGCAGCGCTTCCTCCGCGGCGATGCGCGATCGCAGCTCGGCGGCATCGCGCGCGTCGGCCTCCGCCGCCTCGCGCTCGCGCGCCGCCTGGATCGCGGCCGTTTCCGCCGCCGAGAGCGCCTGCGCGCGCTCGTTCAGGCGGTCTTCCGCCTCGGCACGCTGCCGCGCGGCGGCGGCGAGGGCCTGCTCCGACGCGATGCGCGCCTGCGCTTCGGCGAGCGCGCGCGCCTTGACTTCCTCGCTCTCGCCCGCCGCCAGCGCGAGGTTTGCCTCGGCCTCCAGCCGCTGCTGGGCGCTGCGGCGCAGCTCGGCGTCCATCGCCTCGCGCTCGCGCGCGAGGCGCGCCGCGTCGGCCTCGACGTGGGCGCGCACGTCCGCCGCGTGCTTGGCCGCCTGCTCCGCCGCGGCCTGCAGCTTCGCCGCCTCGAGCGCCTGCGCCTCGGCATTCGCGCGCTCGCGCGCCTTCTGCTCTGCCGCGAGCTCCATGCCGCGGCGCTCCTCGGCCAGCACCGTCGCGCGCTTCTCCGCCGCGACGCGGGAGTTCGCCTCTTCGAGCGCGCGCATTTCGGCTGCCTGGCGCTCCTTCGCCATTTCGCCGGCCGCCGCCTCGGCATCGGCGCGCGCCTGCGCGCGCCGCGCGGCATGCGAATCCTGGGCCTCGCGCTCGCGCACCGCCGTCATGGCGTTGCGCTCGGCGGCGATCCTTTCCTCGGCGGCGACGCGCGCCTGCTCCTCGGCATCGGCGCGCGAACGCGCGAGCTGCGCGGCATCGGTTTCGAGGCGCCGGCGCTCGTCGGCGAGCTGCCCGGCGCGCTTCTCGGCATCGCGCCGCGCTTGCTGCTGCTCGAGATGCGCGCGCTCGATGTCGCCGCGCTCCTTTGCCAGGCGCCCCGCTTCGGACTCCGCCGCGGTGCGCGCCTCGGCCTCGCGCTTGAGCTTGTCTTCAGCCGCCGCGCGCTCTCTTGCCGCCTCGAGCGTCCGCTGCTCGGCTTGCAGACGCTCGCGCGCCGCGCGCCGCGCCAGCTCTTCGGCCGCAGCGCGCTCGCGCATCGCCGCGGCCGCCTGGCTCTCGGACTCGGCCCGCTCGCGCGCGTGCTGCGCGGCCTCTTCCTCCTTCTGGCGGCGGCCCTCGGCCAGCGCCGCGGCCTTCTTCTCCGCTGCCTCGCGCGCTTTCGCCTCGGCGGCCGCCTGCGCTTCGGCGCGCTGGCGCTCGGCGACCACGCGCGCCGCCTTCGCCTCGGCTTCGGCGCGCGCATTGGCGATGCGCCGCAGCTCGACTTCCGCCGCCTGGCGCTCGCGCGCCATGTCCAGCCCGCGCTTCTCCTCGCCCAGCTTCGCCTGCGCCGCCTGGCCGGCGCTGCGCTCGGCCTCGATGCGGTCGCGCTGCGCTCCGGCGCGCAAGCGGTCCGCTTCCTTCAGCTTGTCGAACAGCTTGCTCATCTGCTGGGCTTGGCCCTGGCCTTGGCGGGGGAAAAGTCTAGATTGATCATGTCCCCGAGGGAATCGGAGTAAGTCTCGCGCACTTTGGTCATGACCGATAGCGCCTTCTTGAAAGCCTCGACCAGCGCCGGGTCGTATTTCTTGCCGCTGCCCGAGATGATCTCCGCCGCAGCCTTCTCGATCGGCATCGCATCGCGGTAGAACTGGGTAGTGGTCATCGATTCGAAGCTGTCGACGATCGCCATCACCCGCCCCGGCCAGGGGATGGCGTTGCCCTTCAGCCGCTCCGGGTAGCCCGAGCCGTCCCAGCGCTCATGGTGCGTGAGCGCGAGCTGGCGCGCGAGCTGCAGCAGCGGGTCGTCGTGCTCGCCGATGATATCGGCACCGAGCTTCGGGTGGCGCTTCACCTGCTCCCAGTCCGGCGCCGAGAGCCGCTCGCGCTTGCGCAGGATCTCGGAGGGCACGCCGAGCTTGCCGATGTCGTGCAGCGGCGCGGCCTTCATCATCATGTCGCAGATCGCCTGCCTGGCGCCTGCCGCCTGCGAGATCAGCTTGGCGTACTGCGAAAGGCGCATGACCCGATTGCCCACCGCCGAGCTCTCGTGCAGCTCCATCACGCGCGCCAGGCGCCGGATCAGCTCGGTGCGGGTCTTGTCGAGCTGCTCGGTGCGCTCCGCCACCGCGCGCTCCAGCACCTGCTGCCGGCTGGCGAGGCCGAGGTGCAGGCCGATGCGCAGTTTCAGCACCCCGGCGTTGGCGGGCTTGAGCACGTAATCCACCGCGCCGATCTCCAGGCCCTCCAGCTGGGCATCGCCCTCGGCCTTGCTGGTGAGGAAGATCACCGGGATGTCGTAGGTGTTGCCTTCCGACTTCAGCACCCGGCAGACGTCGAACCCGGTGGCGCCGGGCATCTCGACATCGAGCAGGATCAGGTCGGGCCGCGGCGTGCCGGCCGCCAGCTCGAGCGCGGTCCCGGCGTCCTCGGCGGTCAGCACCTGGTAGTCGTCTGCCAGCATTCTCGTGGTCAGCGCAAGGAGATCGCTCGAGTCGTCGACCACGAGAATGACCGGGCGTTCCGCGCTCACTCGGGCGGGGTATAGCCGGAGGCCGCGAGCCGCGCGCGCGCCTCCGGTGCGCTGAGATGCGCAATGAAGGCGTCGACTGCAGGCTTGTTTTGGCTGTCGAGGACCGGAGCAGCGACGTAAACGGTGTATTTCTGCAGCTCGGGCGGCAGCGGGCCGGCCAGGCGCACGCCCTTCACCGGCAGGATCTCGCTGATCTGGTGGATGCCGAGCTCGATCTCGCCGCGCCCGACCGGCTCGGTGATATAGCCACCTTGTCCCAGCCTGGTCTTGGATTTCATTTGCTCCGAAATACCTAGACGTTCCAACACGTCGGCAACATGCTTGCCGCTGGTCCCGGTCTTCGGGTCGATGTAGACCACCGAGCGCGCCGCGAGCAGCGTGCGCCTGAAGGCTTCGGGGGTGGAAATATCGGGCAGCGGCGCCTTCTCGTTCACCGCCACGCCGATGCCGACGCGCGCGACCGGCTTGCCGCCGAGCGCCGCCACCCTGCCGTCGCGCTCTAGCTGCGGCAGCACCTCGCTCGTCACGATCACCATGTCGGCCCGGTAGCCGCCCGCGAGCGATTGCACCAGCTTGCCCATCGGCTGGTACTCGAGCTTCACCGCATGCCCCGGGAAGGTCGCGGCCAGGGGCTCGACAAACGCTCTCGCCGCGCCGCCGGAAAGCACTCGAATCTCCTCGCCGCGGGCGGCAACGGCAAGGACAGCCAGAAAAATGAAACTCAAGAGCCTCATGTTCAGCGCTGGCCCGACGGCAGCGTGACCACCGACAGCCAGAACGCGTCGATCGACTTCACCACGTGGATGAATTTGTCGAGGTCGACCGGCTTGGTGACGTAGCAGTTGGCGTGCAGGCCGTAGGTCTTGAGCACGTCCTCCTCGGCTTTCGAGGTGGTGAGCACCACGACCGGGATGCACTTCAGCTGCGGGTCCTGCTTGATCTCCTCGAGCACTTCGCGCCCGTCTTTTTTCGGCAGGTTGAGGTCGAGCAGGATGATGTCCGGGTGCACCGCGCCGGTAAACTTGCCCTCGCGGCGCAGGAACTGCATGGCTTCCACGCCGTCCTTCACCCAGTGCATGTTGCTGTAGACCTTGCCCTCCTTGAGGGCCTCCCGCGTCAGGCGCTCGTCGCCGGGGTTGTCCTCGACCAGCAGGATCTCGACCGGCCGGCTGCCCTTGGTTGCGTCATCCATTCGCGGCTTTCCTCTCCTTTGGCATGGTGAAATGAAACGTGGTGCCGGCGCCGGGCTGGGACTGCACCCAGATGCGGCCGCCGTGGCGCTCGACCACCTTCTTGACGATCGCCAGGCCGATCCCGGTTCCCGGGTACTCGCCCTTGTCGTGCAGGCGCTGGAACACCATGAAGATGCGCTCGAAGTACTGCGGCTCGATGCCGATGCCGTTGTCGCGCACCATGAATTCCCATTCCGCGCCCTGGTCGGCGGCGCCCACGTGCACGGCGGGCGCGGCATCGGGCTTGCGGAACTTCAGCGCGTTGCCGATCAGGTTCTGGAACAGCTGCGCGACTTGTACTTCGTCGCAAGGGATCGTCGGCAGCGGGTCGTGCGTCACCGTGGCGCCGGAGTCCTGGATCGCGGCGCGCAGGTTGGTGAGCGCGCGCCCGAGGGACGACCCGGCGTCGACCGGCTTGAAGTTCTTGTCGCGGGTGCCGACGCGCGAGTAGGCGAGCAGGTCCTCGATCAGCTGCTTCATTCGCGTCGCGCCGTCGACGATGAACGCCGTGAACTCCCTGGCGTCGCCGTCGAGCTTGTCGCCGTAGCGGCGCATGAGGAGCTGGGTGTAGCTCGACACCATGCGCAGCGGCTCCTGCAGGTCGTGCGAGGCGACATAGGCGAACTGCTCGAGCTCGGCGTTCGAGCGCTTCAGCTCCTCGTGCGCCTCGCGCAGCGCCGCCTCGGCCTTCTTGCGCTCGGTGATGTCGTCGAACAGCGCGATCTCGTATTGCGGCACGCCGCTCGCGTCGCACGCCAGCGCCACCGACAGGTCGACCCACACGATGGCGCCGCTCTTCCTGAGGTAGCGCTTCTCGAAGCGCACCGATTGCTTCTCGCCGCTGCGCACGCGCATGCGCTGCGAATCGGTCAGGTTGCGGTCCTCGGGATGCGAGATCTCCTTCACCGGGCGGCCGATCAGCTCCTGCTCGCCGTAGCCCAGGATCTCGCACAGGCGGCGGTTCACCTTCATGAAGCGGCCGCTGAGATCGACGTGGGCGATGCCGGCGGTCGCGAGCTCGAAAGTCTGCCGGTAGAGCGCCTCGCTCGCGCTCAGCGCGAGCTCGGCATGGCGCTGCTTGGTGATGTCGCCGATAGTGGAGACGACACCGTACCAGTCGGTGTCGCCCGGGCGCCTGAGGAACCCGGTGTTCACCGACACCCAGTTCATCGAGCCGTCCGCGCGGTAGATGCCGACGATCTCCCCGGTCAGCGGCTTGCCGCTCTTGACGGTGAGGCGCGTCGGCCGCTCGTCTGGCAGGACCGGCGAGCCGTCGGCGTGCACGCACGGCAGCAGCGAGGTGAAGCCGGCGGCGCCGATGATGTTGGCGAGCGGCAGCCCGAGGATGCGCTCGGCGGCCAGGTTTCCGGCAACGACATTGAGCTGCTTGTCGTAGACCAGGATGCCCTCATTCGCGGAGTCCACCACCGAGCGGAAGCGCTCCTCGCTCTCGCGCAGCGCCGCCTCGGCGTGCTTGCGATCGGTGATGTCGATCATCGCCACCAGTAGCCGCCCCCCCTTGCCCGACTCGTCAGCCAGCATCTGGCGCCGCGCCATCACCC
>Ga0209807_1001716_pt1 | contig 10481 bp, 10 predicted proteins | sample GraSoiAngelo_154_FD_186168 | JGI IMG/M metagenome (GOLD analysis project Ga0209807, IMG submission 186168) | Grasslands soil microbial communities from the Angelo Coastal Reserve, California, USA - 14_1009_13_20cm (SPAdes) (version 2) | ecosystem: Environmental > Terrestrial > Soil > Grasslands ... | reverse complement strand
CGCCCAGGGAATCACCGCGTAATCGGCGCGGAAGCGCTTGAACGGCGCGAAGAGCGCATTCACCGAGGCGTACCACGCCTGGTGCGAGGCGGTGTGCGTGAACTGGTAAGGCCCGGCGACGTCGCCGCAGGCATAGATGTTCGGATAGAGCGTCTGCAGATACTCGTCGGTGTCGACGGTGCGTGCCTTGGTCACCGGAATGCCAAGCTCCTCCAGCCCATAGCCGGTGGTGTTCGGTGCGCGCCCCAGCGCGCAGAGCAGCGCGTCGAACTCCAGGCGCACCTCGCTGCCCTGGTGCTCGCAGACCAGCGTCCGGCCGTCGTCGATCCTCACCGCCCGGTGCGCGCTGCGCACCTCGATGCCTTCGGCGGCGAATTGTGCGCGCACCAGCTCCGAGACCTCCGGGTCCTCGCGGCCGGTGAGGCGCGGCCCCATCTCGACGATCGTGACCCGGCTCCCGAACCGGCGATACATCTGCCCGAACTCGAGTCCGACATAGCTGCCGCCCACCACGATCAGGTGCTCGGGCAGGAAGTCGATGTCCATCATGCTCTCGTTCGTCAGGTAGGGCACTCGATCCAGACCGGGCATCTTCGGCACGAAGGGCCGGCCGCCGACGTTGATGAAGATCCGCTTCCCGTTCAGCGTTTCCGTACCCACCCTGACCGTGCGCGAGTCGAGGAATCTCGCGTGCCCTGTGTAGACGGTGACGTTCTCGAGCGATCGCAGCCACTTCTCCAGGCCCCTGGTCGAGCGCTGCACCAGGGCGTCTTTTCTCGCCTTGACCCGGACGGGGTCTACCTTCACGGGGCCTGAGATATCCACCCCGTATTCGGCGGCTCTCCGCGCCAGTCGCGCGACGTACGCGCTGGCCACCAGGGTCTTGGTCGGCGTACAACCATTGTTCACGCAGGTGCCGCCGAACTTGCCGCGCTCGATGATGGCGACCCGCGTCCCCGCCTTGGCGAGACGCTCGGCCAGGGCGGGGCCGGCCTGGCCGGTGCCTATGATGATGGCGTCATACGCGTTCATGGGGCTCGTCCTGCATCGCTTGCCCTGCCGGGAGGGTCCAGAGCTTACTGGAACTTCGAGAGGTGGGCGGGTCGCAGTATGATCAGCGGGTCGAATTCAGGTCTGCAACAAGAAGGAGACCGCCATGAGCCCGTCCGAATCCCGAGGTCCACTCGTCACGCCCACGGACCTGTCCTCGACAGCCACCAAAGACATCGCCGCGGCGATGAACGGCCTGCTCGCCGATGTGTTTGCGCTGTACGTCAAGACCAAGAACTTCCACTGGCACCTGAGCGGCCCGCATTTCCGCGACTACCACCTGCTGTTCGACGAGCAGGCCGACCAGATCTTCGCGATGACCGACCCGATCGCCGAGCGCGTCCGCAAGGTGGGCGGGCCGACGCTCCGCTCGATCGGCCACATCGCCCGGATGCAGCGGGTGATGGACAACGACGCGGAGTATGTAGAGCCCTCCGACATGCTGGCGGAGCTGCGGGAGGACAACAAAGCCCTGGCGGCACGGTTGCGCGAAGCGCACAACGTGTGCGAGGAGCACCGCGACATTGCGACCGCGAGCCTCATCGAGGTCTGGATCGATGAGACGGAGCGGCGCACCTGGTTCCTGTACGAGGCGGGCCGCCGCGGCGATTCAGGGGGACGCTGAAGCTCGGCGAGCCACGGCTCTTTCAGCGCGGGAGCTCGGGGGCCAGAGATTCCGGTAGTCGTGCAGCCGTCAGTCCCAGCACTGGAGGCAGCAGGAAGCACCACATGCCGAGCTGCGCAAAGACCAGCGCTGCCAGGGCGCACCCCAGCGCGAACATCACCACGCTCAGGGTCAGCCGCTTGAGGCGTCCGCGAGTCGCAGCCGCGGACTCTGAAGGCATGCCGTGCACGAGCTCTCCCACATCCAGCATGATCTGCGTGGTCGTCAGAGTCATCACGGTACTCGGCGGCGTGCCGGGAAGATGCAGCCGGTGCGCAGCGTTCTGGGTTGCCATGGCCGCCACCAGCGTCATGCCTGTGACAATGGCCGGAAGTTGATCCGCACTTGCGAATGGACCGAGCCAGATGGCGAGCGCTGCGCCCGCCACCAGCAATGTGAATTGCAAGGTCAGCAGCGTGCTGAGCGCCGAGTGGCCGGCGCCCTTGTGGCGCTGACCCAGTAGCCTCGAGAGAAACACGGTGAGGCAGAACACCGGAAGCGCCAGGACCTTCGCCAGAGCGCCTGAGGTACCGAGCACGAGTGAAGAGCCCAGCGTCACAAAATTCCCCGTGACGTGCGAGGTAAACAGGCCATTGAGCGCAAGGAAGCCGGCCGTGTCGACGTAACCGGCGTTCGCGCTCAAGACGTCGGGTAGCGAGATCCTCATCGAGCTTCCTCCAGCCGGGCGCACGCGCCGTGGCGTCCTTCTAGTCAGAGCCGATCACGCCGAGCAGCGTTGCGACGACCGCCTCGGGAGCATCCTCCTGCACCAAGTGTCCGGCGTTTTGCACGGACCGAAAGACGGCGCTCGGAATGCGCGCGGCGAGCGCACGACCTTGCACGATGGGAATCCACTTGTCGTCCTCACCCCAGAGAATGCACACGGGGCAGCGAATCTCGCCGTAACGACGCTCGACTTCATCGGTATAGCGCTGGTCCATCTGCGCGATCTGCCGGTAGAAGGCCGCCTGGCCCCGCTCGCCGAGCCATGGCCCTAAATAGAGCTCGAGGTCCTCCGGCGCGAGCGGGCGATGGGCGGCGCCCGCGATGTAAGCGCACAGAATCGCCCGGTGGATATAGGACGGAAGACCGTGGAAAGCCGCCTCGTGCTCGCGCACGTGCCACACAAACGGCGAGCCCCAGGGAGCGATCGCTACCGGATCGATGAGAGTCAGTGACTTGAACTCGCATCCTTCGAGCAGATGAGCCCGAAGCGCGGTGGCGCCTCCGAAATCGTGCCCGACGACGTCCGGCCGCGCGATGCCCCAGTGATCGAGCAGCGAGGCGAATACCCGGTTCTGCACGCCGAGCGATACGTCCTGCTGAGACCTCATTTCCGAGCGGCCATAGCCGAGCAGATCGTAGTAAAAGACCTGGCGGTGCCTGGCAACGTGAGGCGCGATGCGTCGCCAGACCAGCGAGGAGAAAGGGGTGCCGTGGACCAGGACCAGCGGCTTCCCCGCGCCCACGACCTCGTACCGGACCTCCTGACCTTCAAAGCTGAATGCGTGAGAGAGGGTCCACGACCCGATGTTTGCGCTGGCCATCGCGTTAACGACTCCACGCCAGCCGGGTACCCATCAGAATGAACAGACCTCCGGTCGCCCGATCGATGCCGCCGCGCGCGCGCGGATTGCGCACGAAGAAGCCGCGGAGCCGCGCGGCTCCCGCTGCGAGGATGAGGCACCAGATCGTGCCGGTCGTTATGAAGGTGGCGCCGAGCGCCAGGAAGGCGAGGGTCTTCGCGGGACTCGCCGGGCTGATGAACTGCGGAAGGAAAGCCAGGAAGAACAGCGCGACTTTGGGATTGAGCACGTTGGTGAGGATGCCCTGACCGAACGCGGTCCACGCCCCGGCGCGTGCCGGTGCCGCGTCGAGCTCGGGTCCTGCTGCCGTCCCGCGCTTCGCGAACAACAGTCTCCCTCCGAGGAAGACCAGGTAGGCTGCTCCGCATAGCTTCACCGCCGTGAAGGCCGCCGGAGAGCTGGCGAGCAGTATCGAGAGGCCGGCTGCGGCCATGTCATGGATACCGAGCATGCTGCGCTCCTGCCGGTGTGCTGCGGAAATTCGCTATAACGCGACCGAGACGGATGTTATCGTACCGCGGCCGTTCCACACCCGGGGAAGCGCGGGAATCGAGTGAGGAGACTGCCAATGCTGAACGCCCGCACCGCTGGGATTCTGCTCGCTGCCGTGCAATTGTTTTCGGGACGTTCCGCCCTCGCGGACTCCTACAGCGACACGGTGACTCTGTTCAAGAACTCGGGTGCGAGCGCCTCGTTCTTCAATACCTGCTACGGCTACGCCGTCTTTCCCACGATCGGCAAAGCGGGCCTCGTGGTCGGCGGTGCGCACGGCAAGGGCAGGGTGTACGTACATGGCAAGTACGTGGGTGACGCCTCCGTGACGCAGCTGAGCGTCGGCCTGCAGGCGGGCGGCCAGGCCTATAGTCAAACAGTGTTCTTCGAGGACGAGCGCGCCTTCAAGGACTTTACCAGTGGACATTTCGAGTTCGGCGCCGACGCCAGCGCGGTCGCGATCACCGCTGCCGCGGAAGCGAGCGCGGGCACCGCCGGAGCGAGCGCCGGTGCCAGCGGCGGAAAGAAGGACGCGGTCACGGCCGGCTCATATCACAATGGACTCGCGGTCTTCACCATAGTGAAGGGCGGCGCGATGTATCAGGCGACCGTCGCAGGGCAGAAGTTCAAGTTCACGCCACAGTCCCAATAGCCCGGTGGGCCAGTGCGATCGCGCCGAGCGGTCCGGCCCGCTCACCCAGGGCGGGTGCGCACAGGTAGTCCTCGTTCAGTGCGCTGCGCGGCACGTGCCCGTAGTCGGCGAGGCTTGCCTGCAATGCGCGCCGGATGCGCGGCAGCAGAGTCGGCTGTCCGAGCACGACACCTCCGCCGACCAGGATCCGCTGGGGCACAACGGTGAGGATCAGGTTGTGGAACAAGCCCGCGAGTGCATGCACAACCTCATTCCAGACCGGATGATCCGCGGCGAGCTCGCTGAAAGGAACACCGGCCCGCGCCCGAATCGCAGGCCCCGAAGCCAGTCCTTCGGCGCAGTCCCCATGAAACGGGCAGTTCCCTGGCCACGTCTCACCAGCAAGACGCGGCACCCGCAGATGGCCTGCTTCGGGATGGCCCAAACCGCGCAGTGGCGCCCCGCGGACGATCACGCCTACGCCGATGCCCGTGCCCACGGTCACGTAGGCCCAGGAGTCGAGGCCCCGAGCGCCGCCCCAGAGTCCTTCGGCGAGCGCCGCGCCATTGACATCGGTGTCGACGGCGACCGGCACCGAGAACGCGCCGACACGTGGCAGCAGGGCGACGCGCTCCCAGCCGCGTTTTGGCGTCGCCACGATGCAGCCGAAAGCAGAAGAGCCAGGGTCGAGGTCCAGCGGCCCGAAGCTCGCGAGTCCCAGCGCACGAAAACCGTGCTCGGCATGCCATTGCTTCAGTACCGCATCGATGGCCGCGAGGGTCTCGGTGGGCCCCCGCGTGGGCACGCGGATCTCTCCACGGATGTCATTGGGGCCGGCGGCGAGCAGACAGACGCACTTCGTGCCTCCAAGCTCCACCCCCGCTACGAGCGGCGCATCGCTCACCACGGGTACTCGCGGCCGTCGTAGTTGTAGAACCTGCCCGAGTCCTTCGGTCCCAGCCTTTCGATCAGCCGCCGCATGGCGCTCACGCTCTGCTCAGGCGTCAGCGTCGCGCCGCGTCCGCCCATGTCGGTCTTGACCCATCCGGGGTTGATCACGACGCAGGTGATGCGCTGGCGCGCCAGATCGATCGCAGCGCTGCGCATCACCATGTTCACCGCCGCTTTGGACGTCCGGTAAGGAATGTAGCCGCCGGAAGTGTTGTCCGCGAGCGACCCCATGCCGCTGGTGATCGTGATTATCGTCCGACGCGAGCTCTGAGCGACCCGCTCGAGAAACGCTTCGGTCATGCGCGCCGGACCCAGGACGTTCACGTCGAGCACATGCTCCCAGTCGTCGTAGTCGATCGTGCCGATGGTCTGGTCCGACTTTCCCATGACGCCGGCGCAGTTGATCAGCACGTCGATGGCGCCCTGGTCGCCCTCCACGGCAGCTCGCTGGACGCTGCCTGCGTCGGTGACATCTATTTCGACGAGGCTGAGTCTGCCCTCCATGTCCCGCATCAGGCGCTGCAGCGCCTGCGCGGAGTCAGGATTTCGGCAGCCGGCGAGAACGCGCCAGCCGTCAACGGCATATTGCCGCGCGAATTCGTGCCCGATTCCGCGGTTCGCCCCGGTGACCAGTACCGTCTTCATCGCGGCCGCGCCCCCTGGATGTCGCTCGCGAATCAGACTGAGTATACGTCGCCGCCCAGGTGAGGCTCTCGCCACCCTGAGCGAGCTCGAGACCTCCGGTCGTCGTGAACGTCTTCGCAGTTTCCGGGCGCCAGCGCTGATTATAGTGAGCCCGGAGCGAGGTATCGCTCCTGTCGGCGACTTGCGACGATCTTCTGTACAGTACACCCCGGCGGTACATGGCGGGCCTATGAGCGTGGAACCCATCGAAACAATGAGCGAAGCCTGGGCGAAGTGGGAAGGCCGCCTCATTGGCGCGTTCCCTCTGCGCCGCTATCTCGGCAGCTCGGATCACAGCGGGGTCTTTCTCACTGAGATTGAGGGGCGAGAGCCTTCGCAAGTGGCGCTCAAGGTCGTTCCCGCGCTTGCGACCCTCGTCGAGTCCCAACTCTCGAACTGGAACGATGCCGCCAACCTGTCTCATCCTCATCTGGTTCGTCTCCTTGGCACAGGACGATTCCAGCTCGACGGGCTGACGCACCTTTACGTCGTCATGGAGCTTGCCGACCAGAATCTTGCGCAGCTGTTGACGCAGCGTGCCCTGACGGAAGACGAAGCGCGCGAGATGTTGCGGTCGACGCTCAGCGCGCTCGCGTTTCTGCACGACAGGAATCTGGTGCATCGCCAGTTGAAGCCGGCGAATATGCTGGCCGTTGGTGACCAGCTGAAGCTGGCGAGCGACACCATCTGTCACTTCGGTGATGCCGGGGCCCGCCGCGGCGTGGCTTCCGTGTACGATCCTCCGGAAGCCCGGGACGGAATCCATTCGCCGGCCGGCGACATCTGGGCGCTCGGCGTCAGTCTCTTCGAGGCGCTTACCCGAAGCCGGCCTCCAGGCTTGGACGAGGGCCGGGAAGGCGTCGTGCTGCCGCACGAGTTCTCCCCGACGCTGCGCGAGATCGTCGCGCGGTGTCTCCAGCTCCGGCCGGAAGATCGTCCGAAAGTACCTGAGCTGGACGCCTGGATCCGCGGGAAGTCTCCCGGACCTGCGCCCGTTCAGCCCGCACGGCCCGCCGCGAGGCCACAGCCGAGCACGCCGACGCCGATGCCAGAGCTGAGCGCGCCGATCCCACAGCCGAGCACGGCGGTGCCACAGCCGAGCCCGCAGCACTCGCCGCCGCCTGCGCCGGCCGCTCCCACGCAGGTGCCCCGTGCATCGGCAGTGCCCGGGCCGAAAATAACGCAACCGATCCCCCGAGCTGCTGCGCCGATTTCCGCGGCACCGCAGACCGCAGCACCCAAACGGGCGGCGCCCGAGGCGACCGTGCCGCGGTCGCAGCCCGCCGTTCAGACCGTGCAGTCCGCGCAACGGCCGGCTGTCCAACCCGTCGTGAGCGAGGGGGCTGCCGCGGAGCGGTTCTGGAGGCGGTTGGCTATTCCAGGGCGATTCAATGTTCTGGAGCGATTGGTTGTTCCACAGCGATTCGTTGTTCCGTTGGGTATCGCAGCCGTCGCATTACTCGCCCTGAGTTGGGTTGGCCTGCGCGCGCTCAGACCTCATCGAACCCCCACCCCACCCTCGGTCCAGGCCCACCAGGACGCTCCGGCACAGACACGGAGCGAGGCCCCGACTGTGGCTGCCCGCAGCCCGGCGACCTCGCCTGTTTCCTCCGGCGTCATCACCCGATCCGCGCCAGCCGGCGGCGGCGCCTCGCCCTCGGGCGTCCACGAGGAGATCCCTGACGTGCCGCCCCGTGCCCGGCACACCATCCGCGGACATATCAGAGTGTCGGTGCGTGTGATGATTGACCAGGACGGTACCGTCTTCGCCGCTCTCGTGGATCAGCCGGGTCCCAGCAGGTATTTCCGGCGGCTCGCCATCGAGGCGGCGAAGAAATGGACGTTTCCGCCGGCCGACGGGGCGGACACCCCGCAGCGCCTGGAGTTGGTGCGGTTCGTATTTTCGCGCCAGGGTACGACGGCGCACGCCATCGCGCTCAAGTAAACCAAGCGCCTCACCGGGTATTTCAGGGCCCCGCGCCGAGCTCCACGACCGGGGAGAATCCGCCGAAGATCATGCGCTTGCCGTCAAACGGCATCGGATTGGCTTGCGGGCTCAGGCGCCCGTCGTTCATCACCTTCGCCATCGCCGCGTCCCGCGTGGCCTTATCCGGCCATTCGATCCACGAGAAAACCACCACCTCGTCATCCTTCGCCTGCACGGCACGACGAAAGTCAGTGAGCTTGCCGTCCTTCACATCGTCTCCCCAGGACTCGAGGACGCGCGTAGCGCCATGCTCAATGAAAACAGAGTCAGCCCGTTTGGCGTGTTCGATGAACTTCTGCTTGTTCTGCTTGGGTACTGCGATCACAAACCCGTCGATGTAACTCATGTGCCCACTCCTGCTGCGGCGCATCCACACCCGTGGCGGGCAACCCTACCCCTCGAGCTCCACGCAACGCGATGCTGCCTTCGGGCGGTCTTTTCCTTGCCCAAGAGGGGTAGACCAGCCTGGACGGAGGCTCGGCCGCACGGTGGAGTTCGGCGGAGGAGTCTACGGTCATAAAGTCTTCATGGTGCGTGCTGCCTCGTCGGAGGCGGGCCCGTGCGACTACACTCGCTGCACACGAGCCACTACTGTATGCCCACCCTGAGTCCACTCGCGTGAGGGCCTCCTTTTATACGGCGAAGGGGCCGGCCAGAGAGGTCCTGCAGGTCGGGGAGTTGCCGACACCCTCTCCGGCGCCTGGCGAGGTGCGAGTGCGTGTCGCGTTCTCGGGCGCCAATCCATCGGACGTCAAGGCGCGAGCGGGCGCGTCGGGTCCGACGATGCAATATCCTCGGGTGATTCCCCACAGCGACGGAGCGGGCGTCATCGACGCCGTCGGCAAGGACATTGGCAGTGGGTGGATCGGTCGGCGCGTGTGGATTTTCAACGGCCAGTGGGACCGGGCCGCCGGCACCGCGGCCGAATACATCGTACTACCAGCGTCCCAGGTCGTCGTGTTGCCGGATTCCGTGTCGTTCGAGCACGGCGCATCGATTGGAATACCGTTGATGACGGCGTACCACGCGATCGCCTGGTGCGGTGATGTCAGGAATCGCACGGTGCTGGTCCCGGGTGCCGCCGGATCGGTGGGCCAGTACGCCGTGCAGCTGGCGAAGCGAAACGGAGCGCGGGTCATCGCCACCGTGAGCAGCGAAGCGAAGGCCGCACGGGCTCGCGCCGCAGGTGCGGACGAGGTCGTGAACTACCGCTCGGAGAAAGTGGGACCGAGGGTCCGCGAATTGACGCAGGGCCACGGCGCCGACTTTGTCATCGAGGTCGATGCCGCGGCGAACGCGCCGGCGTATGGAGAGATCCTTGGGTATGGCGGGAAGGTGGTCGTCTACGGGTCCGGACAGGGCACCATCGGCATGCCCTTCAGGCCCCTCATCTCGAGTTTTGCCACCGTTTATTTCTTCATCGTCTATCGCCTGAAGGCCGATGTACTGCTCGAGACGATCCGCGCTGTCACCACGCTGCTCGAGGAAGGCGCATTGCAGCACCCCGATACGAAGATCTTTCCGTTGGAAGACATCGCAGCGGCGCACGAGCTCGTCGAGCGCGGCGCAGACGGCAAGGTGTTGGTGCGACTGTAGGAGTCTGCCAGCGCATCAACCGGGCGCCCGGGCGTCACCCGCATCGCGCCCGGCCAGGCCGCCCAGGGCGGACCAGTCGAGGCTCTCGCCGCCTTCGGCGAGCAAGCGCAGGAATCGGTCGTGCAACAGGCTTCCCAGCGGCATCGGCACGCGCAGGCTTTCCGCCGCGGCGAGCGCCAGGCGGATATCCTTGAGTCCGAGTGCCACCGTGAAAGCCGCCGGCTCGAACCGGTTTGCCGCGATCAGGCCGCCATAGGTCGCGTAGACTGGAGCGGGGAAGATGGTGGAAGTGAGCAGCTCGACGTAGGTAGGGCCGTCGACGCCGACCTTGCTCACGAGCGCAATGGCCTCGCCCAGCGCCTCGATCGCGGACGCCAGCAGGAAATTTCCGCTGAGCTTGACCAGATTCGCCGCTGCAGGCTCCGGGCCTATCGGGAGGGTCTTCTGTCCCAGGGCGTTGAGCAGCGGCAGGCACGTCTCGACCGCCGCCGGCTCACCCGCGGCCACGATGAACAGCTTAGCGGCCGCCGCGGCTTCGGGTCGTCCGAAGACCGGCGCCGCGATGAAGCGCTGTCCGGCGCCGGCGTGCGCTTTCGTCAGCTCCCGGGCCAGCGCGACGCTGATCGTGCTCATCGAAACATGGATCGCGCCCCTGGGAAGACTCCCGATGATGCCGCCGTCCGCCAGCGCGACGCTCGAGAGTGCGGCGTCGTCGGCGAGCATGGTAATGACCGCCTCGCCCCGGCACGCGTCGGCGATGCGGGCCGCCTCATGCGCTCCGAGCTCGACCAGCTTGCGGCGCTTCTCGGGGCTGCGATTGAAGACCGTGACGTGGTGTCC
>Ga0209807_1001711_pt1 | contig 10498 bp, 8 predicted proteins | sample GraSoiAngelo_154_FD_186168 | JGI IMG/M metagenome (GOLD analysis project Ga0209807, IMG submission 186168) | Grasslands soil microbial communities from the Angelo Coastal Reserve, California, USA - 14_1009_13_20cm (SPAdes) (version 2) | ecosystem: Environmental > Terrestrial > Soil > Grasslands ... | reverse complement strand
CCGACCTTTTGGACGTTCAATCCGGCCTACGCCCAGCTCCAGAACGAGCATGTCTGGCCGACCGGCTGGGCCGACATCATCCAGGGCGGGATGAAGCCGGCGGAGGCGGCGGAAAAGGCGTTCAAACGGGCGGAGGAAATCTTCTCGAAATACCCAATCGCGTAAAATTGATGGGGCCGGTGAGGCGATAGACCCGATGCGATAGCCCCGGAGCGACAAGCATTCTGCCGCATTGCGGGAGAAGGGCTATCGCCGGCGCCACGATAAGGCTTTGAGCCCGCCCGGCGGCTGTCTTATATTGCAAGACCAATAAAAAAAGCTGCGCTTGCGAGAGGGTTCGCGGGTGCGAACAGGAAGGAAACGGTTGATGTCCATCCTGACGCGGCGTTCGGTTATTCGCAGTTCGGTCGGATTTGCCGCGGCCGGAGCCCTGGCGCGTCCCTATATCGCCAATGCCGCCGCGAAAACCGCGGAGGTCTGGTGGGTCCAGGGCTTCGTGAAGGAGGAGGACGTCGCCTTCAAGAAGATGGTCGACGATTACGAGAAGCAGAGCGGCAACAAGATCGAGCAGAGCATCACGCCCTATGCTGCGCTGCGGCAAAAGGAGATCGCCGCGATCCAGACCGGTGTCGTGCCGGACGTCATGGAGATTGCCGATTTCGCCCTGGCGCCCTTGCAGTCCTGGGATGACAGACTTACCGACATCACCGATGTGGTCGAGCCGGTCAAAGATCAATTCATCAAGACCGCGCTATCCTCCTGCTACTACTACAATAACGTCACAAAAAAGCGTGCCTTTTACGTCGCGCCGATGAAGATCGCAGCGGTGCCGTTTCATATCTGGAAGTCGCTGGTCGAGAAAGGCGGTCAAAAGATCTCGGACCTGCCGAACACCTGGGACGCCTTTATGGACTTCTTCAAGCCGGTGCAGGACGGCTTGCGCAAGCAGGGCATGCGCAACGTCTATGCCCTCGGCTATCAGATCACCGCGAACGGGGTCGACCCGATCAACACCTTCAATGCGTGGATGATCGCCAATGGCGGGCTGAACCTGGTCACCGCCGACGGCAAGCTCCACACGGACGATCCGGCGGTGAAGCAGGCCTGCGTCAAGGCGCTCGTCAGCCTTGCCACCCCGTTCAAGCAGGGCTACGTCCCGCCCGGCTGCGTCAACTGGAACGATGCCGACGACAACAACGCGTTCCACTCGAAACTGATGGTCATGGATTTCGACGGTACGATCTCGACCGAGGTCGCGCTGCTGTCGATGGGCCGCAAGGACGATTTCGAGGATGTGTTGACCCACGGCCTGCCGCTCAGCAATGACGGCAAGGAATTGCCCAGCCAGGTTGCGCTGTTCGGGCCGGTCATTCCGAAGGGCGCGAAGAACGTCGAGGTCGCCAAGGAGTTCGTCAAGTACATGATCCAGCCGAAGGTGCTGAACGAGTACCTGAAGGGCGGGCTCGGCCGCTGGGCCCTGCCGATCCCGGAGATGGTCAAGAGCGATCCGTTCTGGCTCAAAGACGATCCGCATCGCTCGGCCTATATCGAGCAGTCGGTCATCAAGCCGACTGTCCCGATTTACGAGGCCTACAACCCGGCGATCGCGCAGGTCGGCTCGGAGCACGTGTTCATGACCGCGATCTTCGATTACCTGAATAACGGCATCGCGCCGGAACCCGCCATCGATAAAGCGTTCAAACGGGCGGAAGAAATCTTCGCCAAATACCCCATCCAGCAGGCTTGAGAGACCAACATGACAGTATCGGCTATCGAGCTCCGCCAACCGCCCATCCGGCGGCAATCGCTCTGGCGCTACTGGCGCGGCGGACTGCAAGGCTCCGAGTTCACCTGGGCGGTCGCGTTCGTCGTGCCGTATATCGCGGTGTTTCTGGGCTTCGTCATCTACCCCGCGTTCTACGGGTTGTGGATGGGCAGCAATCCGGCCCTGTACGTGGAAGTGTTCTCCGACCCGATCTACCTGAATACGGTCGTCAACACGCTCATCTTTCTGGCGTTCGGGGTAAACGTAAAGCTGTTCCTCGCGCTCCTGCTGTCGGGCTTTTTTATGCGCCCGGGCTGGTGGACGAAGGCGCTCTTGCTGGTCTTCGTATTGCCCTGGGCGATACCGGCCCTGCCGACCTTCATCTCGATCCATTGGATGCTGAACGGCGAATGGGGCCTGATTAACAATTTCCTGTGGATCGTGTTCGGCGTCGACGGACCGTCCTGGCTCAATTCACGGTGGTTCGCGCTCGGCTCGGCCGTGTTCTCGCATGTCTGGAAATGGACGCCGTTCTGGACCGTCATCCTGCTCGCCGGCCGGATGTCGATCCCGCAGGAGATCTATGACGCCGCCAAAGTCGACGGCGCGACCGGGCTGAAGCGGTTCCTCTATGTTACGTTCCCGCTGCTCGCGAACCTCTATCTGGTGCTAACGCTGCTGGCGACGATCTTCCTGCTCGGCGATTTCAACTCGGTCTATTTCGTGACCGGCGGCGGGCCGGCCAACTCGACGCATCTGCTCGCGACGCTCGGCGTCGTGCGCGATATGCTGGAGCTCGGCAAGCCGCAGCTCGGGGTGGCGGTGGTCATGTCGGCATTGCCCCTCTTGATCCCGCTGGTCATCATTCTGATGCGCAAATTGCGCACGGCGGAGGTGCAGCTGTGACAACGGCAACTCTGGAAACCCGCCGGCCCGCGGCCAACACCGCTGTCCCGGCGGCGCACTCGGCGGAGCGGATGCGGCGCATCGCCCGCCGCTGGCGCTATCTGACAAATGCCGGTGCGGCCCTGATCAGCGTCCTCATCCTGGTTTGGACTTTGACGCCGATCTACAACATCATCATGGTCTCGCTCGAGGCCGAGGGTGATGTGTCGGTGACGCATATCTTCCCGCCGCAGCCTTCGGTCGAGAGCTTCTGGGTCGTGATCACTGAAGGCCATTGGTATCTGGAAGCCTTCTGGCACCAGTTCGGCAACAGCGTGTTTCTGGCCGCGATGGTGACGCTATTGACGCTGGCGATCGGCTCGTTGACGAGCTTTTCGGTCGGGCGCATGCGGATCCGCAACGGCTGGATCATCACGAACGCGGCGCTGATGACTTACGTCATCCCGGCATCGTTCCTGTCCATCCCGTTCTATCTGATCATGAACCACTACGGGCTGCAGAATAACCCGTGGTCGGTCATCGCGGTGCTGGTGACCTTCGCGACGCCCTACGCGATCTTCATCTTCCAGGAATACGGCCGCAGCATTCCGATCGAACTCGACGAGTCGGCGCGCATCGACGGCGCCTCGCCGCTGCAGATCTACTTTCGTATTTACTTGCCGCTGATGGCGCCCGCTCTCGTCGCGGTGGGCACCTATGCCTTGTTGCTGGCGTGGAACGAATACCTCTACCAGTTCCTGCTGCTGTCGAACGACCAGAGCATGACCGTGGCGGTGGCGCTCGGGAAATTCCTCAACAGCGACGTTGCGCCGTGGAACTACATGATGGCAACCGCCATCATCTACGCCTTGCCGCCGCTCGCGACCTATTACGCGTTCCGGCACCGCATGAGCGGCGGTCTGACGATGGGCGGCGTCAAGGGCTAGAGCGTCGGCGCAAACGCGCTAACAAACAGGGCCCGGGCGCACCCCCCTAAGCCCATTCTGTGCCGATCGCGGCTGCACGTGCTCCGGCCAGACTCTGGTGCGTCGCGGTGGCGGTAGGAACCGGCAAGGCGGGGCTCGCGCGGACTCTCGCCGCCATGCTCGTGCTGTTGCCGGCTATGGCCGCCGCGCAGACCGCATCCGACACGGCGCCCGCGCCGGCGATTACGTTGCCGGCAGTCGAGGTGATCGCGCCGAGCCCGCTGGCCGGCATCGGCATCGATCGCGACAAGGTGCCGGGAACCGCCCGATCGTTGGGCGCCGAAGATTTCGCGCGCACCGCCTCGCCTTATGTGACGGATACGCTGTTCCAGCGGATCCCCGACATCTCGCTCTCCGACCCCAACGGCAACAGCGCCGTGCAGGAGTTGAGCTATCGCGGGTTTGCCGCATCGCCGCTGCAGGGCACCCCGCAGGGGCTCGCTGTCTATATGAGCGGCATCCGGCTTAACGAGGCTTTCGGCGACACGGTCAACTGGGACCTGATCCCGACCAACGCGATCGACCGCGCGGATGTGTGGACCAATAATCCGGTGTTTGGGTTGAATGCGCTTGGCGGCGCGGTCAGCCTGCAGATGAAGAACGGCTTCACATTCGACGGCTTTGAAGCCGAGATGCAGGGGGGCTCCTTCGGACGGCGTAGCGGCGCTGCCGAGTACGGGGTCCAGCTTGGCGATTACTCCGGGTATCTCGCGGCGCAGACGGTGCACGACAGCGGCTGGCGCTTTAAATCGCCGACCAATCTTGCGCGGGTGTTTGGCGATATCGGGTGGCGCAGCGCGGGGAGCGAGCTGCACCTGATTGCGATGGCGGCTTCGACCTCGGTCGGAGCCTCGGCGGCGACCCCGGTCCAGCTGCTCGAACGGGACGATCGGGCGGTCTACACAACGCCGCAGACGACCCGCAACCGCGCTGCCCTGATCGGGCTGAACGGCATGCAGTCACTGACCGATACCTGGTCGCTGCAGGGAAATCTTTATATCCGCGGTTTCCAGCAGCACCATGAGGACGGCAATCTCGCGGACACCGAGCGCTGCAGCAACAGCGCCAGCCCGCAGTTCCGCGACCATTTATGCCTGCAGGACGACGGATTCCCGCGGCCGAACCCGGTGACGACCGCGTTCCGCGACCAATTCGCCATTCTCGATCAGAACAACAACCCGATCCCCTGTCCGCCCGGCAGCGGCGATACCTGCGGCAGGACGCCCTATGGCACGATCGACCGAACCGCGACCCGCGCGACGACGGTCGGCGGGTCCCTGCAAGCGACGAACACCGGGCAGGTGTTCGAGCACGGCAATCACCTCGTCGTGGGCGGCAGCATCGACCGCAGCACGGTTGGCTTTGTGGCCGACAGCACGCTCGGTTTCGTCAACCCCGACCTGACCACGACAATCAATCCCGCCATTCCCGGGAATGGCGCGATCATTCACACGCTCAGCGGCATCGGATACGCGCCGCTCAGCATCGATACGCGCAACACCTATTACGGAGCCTATGCGCTCGACACCTTCGACCTTGCCGCGGGTGTCGCCGCGACCGCCGGCGCGCGTCTCAACCTGGCTGATATCACCATTCAGGACCGGCTCGGGACCAGTCCCGATCTCAACGGCAAGCACAGCTATGCGCGGCTCAATCCCGTGGCCGGGCTGACTTACAAATTCGCTGCCGGTTTGACCGCCTATGCCGGCTATTCGGAAGCAAACCGGGCGCCGACACCGCTCGAGCTCGCCTGCTCGAACAAGGCAAAGCCATGCCTTCTCGAAAATTTCCTGGTTGCCGATCCATCATTGAAGCAGGTCGTTGCGCGGACCTATGAGACGGGCGTGCGGGGAAATATGCCCATCCCCGGAGGGCGGCTCGAAGGCAAGGCCGGGCTGTTTCGCATCGACAGCACCGACGATATCGTCAATCTCGCGAGCCTCATCGCCGGGCGCGGCTTTTTCCAGAATGTTCCCGGCACGCGTCGTCAGGGGCTGGAAGCGAGCCTTCAGTACCAGTCCGACCAGTGGACCGCTTATGCCGGCTACAGCCTGATCGACGCGACATACCAGTTCACCGGCGATCTCCCCTCGCCGAACAACCCATTGGCGGACGCGAATGGTAACGTGCACGTGGTTCCGGGAAAGAGCATTCCCGGGATCCCGCTGCACCAGGCCAAGTTCGGGTTCGACTTTATGCCGACGCCGCAATGGAAGCTCGGCGCTGATGCCGTCGCGGTCGGCAGCCGGTTTTTCTTCGGAGACGACGCCAACCAGAACAAGAAGTTGCCGGGCTATTGGCTCCTGAACCTGCACACCTCCTATCAAGTGACCAAGGAGGTGCAGGTCTTTCTGTTGCTGAACAATGCGTTCGACCGGCGCTATGCGCTGTTCGGCACATTTTTCGATCCGCGGGCCTCGGCCAATGTCGGCTTGCCGATCGTCCTCACCGATCACCGCAGCGAAGTGCTGGGCCAGCCTCTATCGGTTTATGGCGGAATACGCGTGACGTTCTGAGGACACACCCGCAACGCCCGCATGCTTATTCCTGGGCGTAGCGCCAAACCTTTGCCGGCTGCTGCGCCGTCTCGTCGATTGTCCATTGCGGCAGCGCGATTCCCTCCGAGACATCGCTGAACACCATGCGGACGCGAGTGCCGACACCGACCCGCTTGACCATGTCGGGCGGCGCGAGCTGCCCGTCGGGCGTGCACAAATTGCCAATGACGCGCAATGCCTCGTCGGGGGTCGGCTCGCCCTTCTGCGTATCGAGATCGACCAGCAGCACCATATAGGGGGTCTTGGCGCGGAAAGACGGCTGAATCGCGTGATGCACCTCCGTGTAGGAATGCACCGCGCCCTTGCCCTCGACCTTCTTCCATGTCGACTCGCGCGACATGCACCACGGGCAAGCCGTCGTCGGCGGATAGCGCAGCCGGTTGCATTGAGCGCAGGCCTGCAGGTGGAAATCATGCGCGGCGCAGTGCTTGAAATATTCGACGTTCTCGACATCGAGGTCGTCGATGCGCAGCCCCATGCCGAGATATTGTCCTTCGATCGCCATCGCCGTCTCTCCCCTACCAGCCTTTTCGCATGACCATTGACGACGCGGTCGCCGGGTTAGCCCAACCGAGATTGGCGCTGACCTCGACATCCTTGACCTGCCGACAGCCGCCCTCGCGGTAATCGTAGGTGTGTTGCCGCTTGCCGTCCGCACCGACCGGGCAGGAATCGTCGACATCGTGGCGCAGCTGCCTTGTGTTCTCGATGACCATGTTCATGCCATGCGTGTAGCCCTCGCAGAGATGGCCGCCGGAGGTGTTGTTGGGCCGGCGCCCGCCCAAGGTGATCGACCCGTCGGAGACGTACTGGCCACCCTCGCCCTTTTTGCAGAAGCCGTAATCCTCAAGCTGCAGCATCGTTGTGAAGGTGAAGGCGTCATAGGAGCCGGTGACGTCCACATCGTCCGGGCCCAGCCCGGCATTCGGCCACAGGATGTCCTTGGCGTAATAGCCTGCGACTCGCGAGATCGGGCCGTGCTGGTAATGCATGTCGAGGCGCGGCTTGTTGCAGCGGCCGACAACCCCACGGATCAGGACCAGCGGGTGTTTGCAGTCCTTCGCCCGCTCGGCCGAGGTCACGATGATCGCGGTGCCGTTATCGGTCTCGACGCAGCAATCGAGGAGGTGCAGCGGCTTGCAGATAAAACGGCTGTTGACGACGTCCTCGACCGTGAAGCGCTTTTTGTAATACGCCTTGGGGTTGTTCGAGGCGTGATGACTGTGGAACATCTTAACGTGCGCGACCTGCTCGGGCGTCGTGCCGTAATCGTACATGTGGCGCATAAAGGTCGGCGCGAAGCTCTGCCCGGCGCTTTGCCAGCCATAGGCGCGGTTGTGCAGCATGTCGCCGGCGACGGGCGCCGCCGAGCGCGCCCCGGTGCCGCCGATCCGCACCTGGCTGTAGCCGTTCATCGCGCGGAAGATCGCGACGGTCTTGCAGAGCCCGGCCTCGATGATGCCGATCGCGATGCCGACCAGCGCCTCGGTCGAGGAGCCGCCGCCGACCACATCCATGTAGAAATTGAGGCGCAGCCCCAAATCGCCGGCGATAAAGGTCGCAGACGTCGAGTCGCCGCCGGAATAGTCGAGCATGCCATCGACGTCGCTCGGTTTAAGTCCGGCGTCCAGGATCGCGTTGCGCACTGCCCAGGTGCCGAGCGCCCGCGTGCTGATCCCCGAGCCGCGGGTATAGGTCGTCTCGCCGACGCCGACGATCGCGTATTTGTCGCGCAGGTATTTCGGCGTCGTCGCATCGACCTCTTGTCTGGGCAATGGCATAGCGCCTTCTCCTTCCGTTCCAATCGTCACCCCGAGGCAGGTCGGGGTCCACCTATCCGCGGCACGTGCGGCTGAAAGGTGGGTCCCGGCCTTCGCCGGGACGGCGGGGTTATTTTAGTACAATCGGTAAAATTTCAGCGCGGTGTTGTGGAACATCGCGTTCTTCTCGTCATTCGAATAATTCTCGGCGATGCGCTTGAACGCGTTCCACAGATTGCTGTAGCTGCACATCCCCTTGTCGACCGGGAAGTTGCTCTCGAACATCGAGCGGTCGGGGCCAAAGGCGGCGATGCAGGTTTCGATATAGGGGCGCCATGCCTTGGCGAGCTGTTCCGAGGAGGGCGCGGAGTCCTGGCGGCCCATCTCGAAGCCCATCAGCGACGGCATGCCGAGCCCGCCGAGCTTGATATAGACGTTGGGGAATTGCCCGAGCTTGGCGATCTGCTGGCTCCACTCGGCGAAGACTTCATCGCGCTTGTCGGTATAGGGACCGACCGCCAGCGCGCCGCCGATATGGTTCAGCACGATCTTGGTTTCCGGGAAGGCGCGCGCGAGATCGACGAGATCCCCGAGCTGGGTGTGGAACATCCACGCTTCGAAGGTGAGATTGAGCGGCGCCAATGCCGCAAAGCCCTCGCGCCAGGCACGGTCGAGGTAGAGGCCTTCGCCGGAGCCGGAGGTGAAGATCCTGAGGCTCGGATCCTGGTGCCAGGTCGCGCCGTTCCGGATGCCGCGGAAACGTCCGCCGGACAGGATGATGTGCTGCTCCAGAATGCCCTTGGCGCGGCTGCCGACGCGGAAATCGACATTGCCGATAATGCCGGCGCAGGCGCGCGCCGCGCCGTATTTGCCGCTCTCGCTCATCGCCGAGACGCCGGCGACGAATTGCGTCTCGCCGAGCGAGCGCAATTCGGGCGGGCCCTCGGCGCGGTACATCTCGCGGCATTCGAGAAAGACCGTGGCGCGGATATTGTGGCCGCTGTTCAGGTCTTCGAGGAGATCATGGAAGAGATAGCGGTTGTTTGGACGGTCCCACAGGTGATGGTGCGGGTCGATGATCGGCCGGTCGGGCTCGAGCGCGGGCTCTTGCGTCGCGGCGAGCCAGTCCTTGCGGATCGGCAGATGGCGGGACGCGGCGGCGGAGGATTGCATCGGCGGGGGCTCCCGATTTGTCGCGGCGCCAAGTCTGCGACGCCGGCGCGCCGAATGCCACGATTTTGATGGGCCTAGACCCGCGCCAGCACGCGGTCGCGGAAGGAGCACATCTCGGCGATCACATCGTCGGCCCGGGGGCGCTCGAAATCGAAATCGATCGCGGTGACGCCGAGATCGCGGAGGGTGCGGATGTCGGCGATGAGGTCGGCGTCGCTGCCGGAAAACAGGCGGCGGTTGCCGTCGGAGGCGATAGCCGGCACGGCGTCGCCGTAGCGCTTGACGCGGTAGGTCAGCGCAACCGCGTTCGCGTCGCGCCCGGCTGCGGCGGTCAGCTGACGCAGCCGAGCGACGCCGGCCTGATAGCGCGGCAACGTGTCGAGGAGGTGCGCGTTGTTGCTGCCGATCGGATACCACGCGTCTCCGAAGCGCGCCGCGCGCCGCAGGGAGGGGCCGCTCTCGCCGCCCACCCAAATCGGCGGATGCGGCTTCTGCGCCGGCTTTGGCTCCAGCACGAGCCCGTCATAATGAACATAGCGTCCGTCGATGCAGGGCTTTTCTTTGGTCCATAATGTGCGGAAGGCGGCGAGGTATTCATCCGTGACGGCGCCCCGCTCAGCGAAGGGTGTGGTAACGACGGCGTCGAACTCGGCCTTGAGCCAGCCGGCGCCGATCCCGATCGTCAACCGGCCACCCGACAGGACGTCGATCGTGGATAGCATCTTCGCGGCCAGTACCGCCGGGCGATGCGGGACGACCAGTACCGCCAGCACGACCCGCAGCTTTGCCGTCACCGCCGCCAGATAGGCGGCGAGCGTCAGCATTTCATGCCGATAAGCACTGTCGCGGGAGTAAAAGGCGCCGCTTTCTGAGTAGGGATAGCCCGGCTCGGCCATATCCGGCAACACGACGTGGTCGGTAACCGTCAAGTAGTCGTAGCCGAGCGTCTCCCCCTCACGCGCGATGCGCACAACATTATCCGGCGCGGCAAGCGCACCGGTATTCGGCAGGTTGAAGCCGAATTGCATCTCCGCCTCCCCGATCCATCCGGCGCCTCGCGGGCCGGCGGATAGTTTGCGCCGTTACCGCTGTTACGGACGAGCGCAAATTTCCGAGCAGGCGGAGCTATGATCGCGACGCCCTTACGAGGACGTCGAGTTCGACGCAGGCATCGCCGGTTTCGGTGTCGCCGAGGCTCTGCGAGTCGTCCTGCGAGCCGCCGTCTTGCGGGCGGGCGCCTTGCGCGCGGTCTTCTTGCGCGCGGTCGTCTTGCGCGCGGTCGTCTTGCGCGCGGTCTTCTTGCGCGCGGTCGTCTTGCGCGCGGTCGTCTTGCGCGCGGTCGTCTTGCGCGCGGTCGTCTTGCGCGCGGTC
>Ga0209807_1001708_pt1 | contig 10507 bp, 8 predicted proteins | sample GraSoiAngelo_154_FD_186168 | JGI IMG/M metagenome (GOLD analysis project Ga0209807, IMG submission 186168) | Grasslands soil microbial communities from the Angelo Coastal Reserve, California, USA - 14_1009_13_20cm (SPAdes) (version 2) | ecosystem: Environmental > Terrestrial > Soil > Grasslands ... | reverse complement strand
CATGCGAGTGGGTTTTGGCGATTTGACTCTTTGGTCGTTTATCATGGCATCAGCACACGGCGCAGGATTGATGCTTATCCCATTATTTCTCAAACCAGTGGACGCGCCGCTCGGAACAGCTGCGGGTGCAATGGGCTCACACATGCATTCGATGTCCGGTTTTGGATTCGGCAATGTCAGTTCACCATCTCTGCTGAGTGGTTCAGTCGTCGTCCACACCTTTGGCTATCTTCTGGCAACTGGCGCGGTAGCAATGTTGGTTTATGAAAAGCTGGGTGTGGGCTTGTTGCGACACGCCTGGTTCAACATCGATTTGTTCTGGATGCTTTCGCTGATGATCGCTGGTTTGTTTATTCTTTTTCTTTGAACCAAACTCCGAAATCGCGTGCGGAGTCAGACTTTATTCTAAGCGGCTATCGTCGAGTCGTGGACCAGCGTCCCAATTCGAATGATCCGCAAGGCCGTTGTATCCGTCGTTGACGCGCCGCTTAGTCACACTTTGAGCTTATCGTTTGTGGATTCCTGCCAGCGATGAATCTGATCGGCTAGACGAGAAATCACTGACGCGCATTGTTGGTCTTCATAAAGATTGCGCGTCTCCAGCGGATCGTCGTTCAGGTTGTATAGCTCATTCAGATCCTTGTCGCGCAAACAAAGCTTCCAACCATCTGAAGTGACAATCGTCCGAGTAGATTCCTCGACGGCACGCTTGACCAACCGTCGCCGAGCTAGCTTGGTGCCCTTTTTGACCTTCGTCCGGTTTGGCGCCCACTCCAGAAATACGTTCTGGCGCGGCGCTGCTTCTTCGGTAATTAACGGCAGCAGACTTTTACCGGCGCACTGGGGATTGTTTGGTTGGCCGAGAAGATCAAGCAACGTTGGCACAAAATCGATGTGACTAACTGGATGCTTAATCGTTTTGCTCGCTGTCTGGCCAGGTAGCCGAACCAGTAAAGGAACACGTGTGGCTTCTTCGAACATTGTTTCTTTCCCGAACAAGTGATGAGCGCCCAGGCTGTCGCCGTGGTCGCTCGTGTGCACGATAATAGTGTTGTCAGCCAGACCGACTCGTTCGAGGCAGGCGAGAATGGCGCCAATGCTTTGATCCACCAGCGTAACCAAGCCGAGATAACGCTGCTTAATACTCCGATATTCCTCAGGAGTGACGCCAAAAAACAATTGAGTGGGTAATCGTTCCCGATCGAGAACCGCTTCCGCTTGCTGCCATTCCCGCATCAAACGATAACGCAGCGGAATATCTTCGCTCAGGGGAAGCGTAGCCGTTGCGTCGAGTTCAATTTGATCGAGCGGATGTTCATCGTTAAGAGGACCGTTGTACGGCGAGTGCGGCTCTACAAAACCAACAACGAGAATGAAAGGTTCGCGTTGATGTTTTTCGATGAATTCGCATGCGCTTTTCTCGAGGAACTTTGGCCGTGATAGTTCGATCGGCAGATTGCTAATGGCTAGCTCTGAGAATCGTCCGTTCTGTTTGTCGGGTATGATGCTCTGTGAAATGAGGAAACTCGTGTAGTCACCGTGGTCGTCAGTAGAAATCCATTCGTCGAAGCCTCGTCCAATTGGTCCTTCCTCGCCCAGATGCCATTTGCCGATGTACGCGGCGCGATAATTCCTGTCCTCCATGAGCTCAGGGAAAACACGAAACCGGCGATCAAGTGGGACGCTGTTTCTTGTGCATCCGTTCGTGTGCGGCCAGGTGCCCGTCATGAGCGAAGAGCGCGAGGGAGTGCAAACCGGATGTGTGACGTACGTTCGCTCGAAAATCACCGATTCAGACGCAAGCTTGTTGAGATTCGGCGCATGAACTTTTACGCCTCCGTAACAAGCGATAGTATCAGCTCTCTGTTGGTCCGGCAGAAAAAGAACCAAGTTGGGCTTTCGATGTGCGGCCATATTTTCCGGTCACGCACTAAATCAGCCCTAATGAGTCTCTGCAATCGTCTAACGCTTGCTCGCCGCTTTCGTCGCAACAGCTGAATGATGTGCGATCAGTTTCAGCGCGCGTCCGAGCAATTCTTTTCCCGGCGCAACCTTGTGCCAGGGCGAGGCTCCGGAGGGATGCGGAAGCGGAATTACATCGAAGTGGTGCCCGGCACGCTCAACGCGAAATTTGCGGCCGATTACTTTTTCCAACTTCGCGCAATCGATGAATTGCGTGATAGCCAGCCGGCCGACGGGAATGATGAGAGACGGCCGCAGAATTTCGATCTCACTATCCATCCAGGAAGAGCAGTTGCGAATTTCGTCCGGAGACGGAACGCGATCAGTGCCGCCAGAATTTTTTCCGGGAAAACAGCGGCAGACCGCTGCGAAATAAATTTTGGAACGGACGGCAGCCTCATTCATCCCACAGAATTCTTCGAACCACCGAAAAAGAGTCTTACCAGCTGTGTGCGCAAACGGTCTTTGCAACACCGGCTCCCGTGGACCGGGGGCCTGACCTATGACCATTACATCGCTCACGATTGCGCCGCCCGAGATCGGCGTGGATTGCATGCGCGGGCAACGACGGCAGCGCAGCAGTTGAGCAACGTGGCGGGCCAGTTTGATCTCTTTAGGATGTGGCACGCTCATGAATGTAACGAGTAGTCAGTCATCTGTGATCTGTGATCCGTGAACGGAAAACTGATCACCGATCACTGTTCACAGATCACATCTTCATCAGCGCCGGAAGATCGACAACAGCAAGCTAAGTAGAATGCTAATAATGACGCAGGTGACGATCGGAAAATAGAATACAGAATGTTCGCGCTCGATTCGAATGTCGCCGGGCAATCGTCCCAGCCATTTTGGAGTAAACCCAGCCCATATCACCAACCCTACCAGCGTGGTGATCACACCAATGATCACGACGAATTTGCCCAGCTCACGCACTATTCAAAAAGTTGCGCGAATCGAGCGGAGGCACAAGCTTGAGACGGAATGCCTGTACAATTCCGAGATTATTACGAGACACTCGGCGTGCCGAAGACGGCCAGCGAAGACGAGATTCGCAGCGCCTTTCGCAAGCTGGCGCGCAAACATCATCCCGACGTCGCCAAGGACAAGAAGGCCGCTGAAGAAAAATTTAAGGAAATCAACGAAGCGTACGAAGTATTAGGAGACCCAGAGAAACGAAAAAAATACGATCAACTCGGCGCAGATTGGAATCGACCGGGCGGATTTCAACCGCCCCCGCAATGGGGCCCTCAACCGACGGAAGGTGGATATTATCAATGGGGCGGCGATGGCGGCGGCGTTCAATTTGAATTCGGCGGGACCGGCTTCAGCGATTTCTTTGAAGCGTTTTTCGGCGGAGGCCGCGGCCGCTCGGCTTTCGGCGGATTTGGCGGACGTCAGGCGACGGTGGAGCGCGGAGCGGATGTCGAGGCCGACATTATGGTCACTCTGGAAGAAGCACTGAACGGGTCCACGCGAACCGTCTCGTTGCGTCGGGCAGGTTCAAATAAAGTCGAAAATTATCAGGTCAAAATCCCGCGTGGAGTTCGCGAGGGCCAGCGAATCCGTCTGGCTGGCCAGGGCGAAGCCGGCGTGGGCGGTGGGAAAAGCGGCGATCTGTTCCTGCGTGTCCGGCTTGCGCGCCACCCCGATTTTTCGGTCGAGGGCAGCGATTTGATTCATGAGGTGAAGATCGAACCGTGGCGGGCGGTGCTCGGCGGCGAATTGCTCGTGCCTACCCTCGAAGGCAAGGTGCGCCTGAAAATTCCGCCAGGCACACAGGGTGGTCAGCGGTTTCGCCTCCGAGAACGGGGTTTGTCGGGAGTCTCCGGAAAGCGTGGCGATCTCTACGTCGAAGTTAAGATCAACGTGCCGAAGAAACTGACCGAACGTGAGCGCGAAATCTGGAACGAACTGGCGAAACTGCATGGGGCGTAACGTTTGTCATGTCGAGCGGAGTCTCCCGCTGCTGCGGGATGGCTATTCTCTTTTCAGCTCGACGGGATTCGAAACAACAATTAGAGCTTCCTCGACTTCGCTCGGAATGACAGACGTATGAAAATTTCACTCGGCTCGGATCATGCCGGTTTTCGTTATAAAGAAAAAGTTAAACACCTGCTCGGCACTCTTGGACACGAGGTTAAGGACTTCGGCACATTCAATGAAGACCCCGTGGACTATCCGCTTTTTATTCGACCGGCGGCGGAAGCAGTCGCTCGCGGCGAATGTGAACGCGGTATTGTGTTCGGCGGATCAGGAAACGGCGAAGCGATGGTGGCCAATAAAGTCCACGGCGTGCGTTGCGCGCTTTGCTGGAGCGAAGAGTCGGCGCGCCTCTCGCGGCAACACAATGATGCCAACGTGCTTTCGATGGGCGAGCGTCTGATTCCGGAGGATCTGGCGCTCACAATTGTGCGGATCTGGCTGGAAACGGGTTTCGACGGCGGCCGGCATGAGCGGCGCGTCGCCATGTTAAACGCGATGTAGCTTTCCTGTAGACGCTTCGCTCCGCGAAGCGTGGCACTGAGGTTGTTCATTCCACGCGCGCCGCGCCGCCCAGAGGTCGGCGTCTACAAAGTCCGATCTAACGCAATCGATCCACACAGACAGCAATCAGGAAAACCGCGCTGACGAATGCATTACTTTGGAAAAAAGCGCGATTGATCCCCGTGAGATCCAGTTTCTCAGTTCTGTGCTCGTAAAAAAGCGCTGCTCCGATGAATGGCATCGACCAGAAATAAACTCGGCCAAGCTGAGCCACCATGCCGAAAGCGATGAGCGCCACAAATGTCAGAAGATGCAATAACTGCGCCAGACGAAGGCTTCGCGTGATTCCAAGTTTTACAACGAGCGATCGAATATCTTCCCGTCGATCGAAATCGTAATCCTGCGTCGCATAAATCAAATCGAACCCTGCGACCCAGCAAATTACGCCTGCCGCGAGCACAACCGGGGCAAGATCGATCCGACCAGTTTGCGCGATCCATGCACCGATCGGTGCAATAGCCAGCGCGAGGCCGAGAAAGAAGTGCGTTGCGCTCGTGAATCGTTTTGTGACGGAATAGAAAAAAATCAGAGCCAGCGCAACCGGCGCAAGAATGAGAGTCAATCGATTGATGGCAGCCGCCGCAAGGAGAAAGCCACCAGAACTGACTGCAAGCAACACGATTGCTCCTGGCTTCGAGATAAGCAGATGCCTCGAAGCCGTGCGGGGATTGCGCTGATCCAGCGACCAGTCAACCAGTCGATTAAAAAGCATCGCTGCGGTACGCGCGAACACCATGCAGACGACAACCAGAACAAAAACTCTCAACGACGGCCAGCCGTTCGCGGCCACAATGAGCGCCCCGAGAGCAAATGGCAGCGCAAAAATTGTGTGGGAAAAACGAATCAGTCGCAGAAAACGCGAAACCCGTCCGCCGGCTCCAATCTCCTCCCCTGATTGATGCATGCCGAAAGATTTCTACAGAAGGCAGCGAAGAAAACGAAGATTGTAATGGCGGTGCGAGTCTTTGTTTTCTTCTCTTAGCCCAGTCGGCACGCCGGGCGCTCGCACCCTACCCTTCCGGATTCACCGGGAAATTTTTGTTCTTGAGATGCTCCGGGACCTGCCTGGTCTGTTCCATTTCGACTTTTTCGATCGCGGCATTCAACTCATCGTACGCTTCCCGACTCTTCGCGGCACGGCACATGTAAGCGGTGGCATGCGCCAAAGGGATTCGCGCTTCGGGCATGCCGACGAATTCCACCGCCTCTTGTGTCGCGATCGCGAGCGGCAGCGCTTCCGGATCGGCAAGGCCGACGTCTTCGCTCGCAAAGATTACGATGCGTCGCGCGATGAAACGGAAATCTTCGCCGGCATGGAGCATTTTGGCGAGCCAGTACATCGCGCCTTTTTCGTCCGAGGCGCGCATGCTTTTAATGAACGCGCTGATCGTGTCGTAGTGCGAGTCGCCGGCGCGATCGTAAACGACCGCTTTTTGCTGAATGCTTTCCTCGGCAACCTGAAGCGTGAAAGGAATTGCGCTGTTATTTCCTTTTGGCGGGGTTGTGAGAACGCCGATCTCTAGCGCATTTAAACATTTGCGCGCATCGCCGTCGCTAAGCTTCGCCAGGTGCCGACGCGCGTTCCTGGCCATCTTCACGTTGTAATTTCCAAGTCCGCGCTCTTTGTCGGCCAATGCGCGATCGATCAACACTTCGAGTTGCTCGACTGTGAGCGGCTCAAGTCGAAAAACCTGCGATCGAGACACGAGTGCGCTGTTTACATAAAAGAACGGATTGTAGGTGGTCGCGCCGATGAGACGAAGAGTCCCTGCCTCGACGTCTGGCAGGAGAATGTCTTGTTGTGCCTTGTTGAAATGATGGATCTCATCAACGAACAGGATCGTCTTTCGCCCAGACGTGCGCAGACGATTCACGGCTGCAGCGATGACCCTGCGCATCTCGGCGACATTGCTTTCCACGCCGCTAATCCGGATGAATTTTGCGTGCGTCACCTCCGCAATGATTCGGGCTAATGTGGTCTTGCCGGTGCCGGGCGGCCCGGAAAAAATCACCGAAGGCAATCGATCGGCTTCAATGGCACGGCGCAACAGTTTGCCAGGCCCCAGGATGTGCTCCTGGCCGACGAGTTCATCGAGCGAGCGCGGGCGCATGCGCGTGGCAAGCGGTGCATTATCGGCGCGCGCGACTTCAACATCTTCGTCATCTCCGAAAAGATCCTGCACGAGCGAAATTACGGCGCGCCCGCGACGCAGGCAATCGCGCCTGCGCCTATCCCAAGGAAGGTGGATTTCTAAGTTGACCATGCAGCCGGGATTTATCCCGAAGCGCCGGAACTTTCAAATCGTCCCGCAAACAGCATTGATTGCGTCACGATGTTGAGCTGATCACACGATACGCTGTGCGTGGCCTTGGCTTCGATTGGGCAGTCCTTCGCTACGTTTGGGATGACTTCTTCGTTGGAAGTTTTCTCTCACTTTTAAGATCTTGGTGATTGTGATCGCGCGATTGCGGCTTGCCTTGCCAAGCCCGGATAAGCGAAAAGCCGAGGGATGAAATTCCTAAACGCGCCGCGTCAGCCATTTGTTGGTTTGTCGCTCGCGGCTGCAATAGGAATTACCATCGCGGACGTCTTTCCGCTTCCCGATGCCGGCTTAGTCTCGGTGACGATCATTTTAGCGATCTGCACAGTCATCGTCGCGTGCAGACCTACGCTGCTCGCGACTTACGCCATCGTTGGAGTTGGCTTTTTCTTGCTGCACAACTTTGAGACGAACAATACAGAAGGCCAGCGACTTGCTGACGAACTTGGCGGCCGACCGCGGGTCGTCACGGCAATCGGGTCCGTCATCACTGAGCCAAAAGTCGCTCCCAGTGGGTTTGCGACGTTTCTGCTGAAGCTCAAGTCAATCGAATTTGAAGGCCGGAAACAACCGACACGCGCGGTCTGGCAGGTTCGTTGGAAAGGCGCCCCGGAATTTGGCGATGAGCTAAAGCTTTTTGGAATCGCGGAAGTAATCGAGTCTCCGCGAAATCCCGGCGAATTTGATATGCGCTCTTATCTGGCGCGTCACGACGTTCGTCGAATGCTCTTTGTTCGTTACACCGAGGACGGCACTCTGATTCGACGCGGCGGCGGCAACCCCATTCTACGCCTGGCGCAGAAGTCGCGCGCATGGATGCAAAACGCGCTTTGCAGAGGGTTGGAGAGCGCGCCTGAAGTGCAAAATTTTCTCAGCGGAATCGTGCTCGGCCTCAGGCATCAAGCGCCGGAAGATATTGAGGAACCATTTCAACAAACCGGCACGCTTCACCTTTTCGCTGTCGCTGGTTTGCACGTGGGAATTGTTGCCGCCCTGCTGTGGATGCTGGCAATGGTGGCGCGGCTCTCGCGCAAATGGGCGGCTGCGCTCATCATACCTCTGCTGCTCTTCTACGCCGCAGTCACGGGATTACACGTTTCGAGTGTAAGAGCCGCGGTAATGAGCTCGGTCTTGCTGGGCGGTTTATTTTTCGAACGCAAGGTTTTCGTTCTCAACAGCCTCGCTGCAGCGGCGTTCTTTCTTCTCTGCTGGAACACGAACGAACTTTTTTCGACAGGCTTTCAACTCTCCTTCGCGGTCGTTGGCGCCATTATATTGTTTGCCGATCCATTTGCGGAATTTTTGCAGCGCTGGACTGCTCCAGATCCTTTCCTGCCACGAAGCCTGTTGCGTGGTCCGCGACTCCGGATGCACGTTGCCTTTGAATGGCTTTGTCGCGGAACCGGCGTTTCCCTCGCGGCATGGGCCGGTTCGTTGCCGCTAGTACTTTGGTATTTTTATATCGTTACACCAATTTCTTTGGTGGCGAATTTGATCGTGGTGCCGATTGCTTTCTTCATTCTCGCGATCGCGCTTCTTTCCCTTCTTTCCACGCCGCTTCTGCCAGGACTTGCGATGATTTTCAATAATGCCAACTGGCTTTTGGCACAGATTGTCATCGGAATTGTACAATTCCTGGCGCATGTTCCGGGCGGGCATTTTTATGTCGAACATCCGCATTGGCCCGAAAAGCTCGTTGCAAAAATTACGGTCCTTGATGTCGGCGCGGGAGCAGCCGTTCACTTGCAAACTGGAAACGCGAACTGGTTATTCGACTGTGGTAACGAACGGACTTACCAGCGGGTCGTCCGTGAGTATTTGCACTGGGCCGGGATAAACCGGCTTTCCTGTTTGCTGCTCACTCACGGCGACGCGCTTCATCTGGGGGGCGCACCACAATTGCTGGACGATTTTCCTCGAATCCGCATCGTGGATAACGCGGCGCCCGATCACTCAGCTGTACACAGACGATTGCAACAGTTGTTCCGAGAGCACGGAATCGAACCAGACAATCTAGCTGCGGGGGACAGTTTCCGCATGTCGCGCGATGTCACCGCGCATGTCCTGTTCCCTCCACGAAACCTTAGCTCACCGATCGCCGATGATCAGGCCTATGTTATTCACTTGGTAGTCGCGCCGGCGACCTGGATCTTGTTCATGTCGGACAGTGGCACCAAGACGGAACAGGCATTGTTGGCGAGCGGTTTGAATTTGCAGAGCGACATCATCATCAAGGGGCAACATCATTCCGGAGAATCCGGTTCTGCCGCATTCCTCGACGCCACGCGGCCGCGCCTGATTATTGCTACTTCGCGGGACTTCCCCGGCTACGAGCGAATCAGCGACGCCTGGGCGGAGAATATACGGAAACGCGGCATCAAACTCTTTCGTCAGGATGAAGCGGGCGCAGTGACGCTGAGCTTTCGTCAAGACAGTTGGGAAGCACAAAGTTATTTCACCGGCGAAATCTTTCGCAGTTCCAGCCATTGAATGGGCGCGCCTTTTTCCCGGAAGATGCGTCCGAATTTGCTCGGTGGTAGATCGACATCAGCGTCGCCGATTGCAAAACTAGGATCTGATTCGGCGATCTCTTTGATTTTCCGAAAGTAATCAACGTCATCTGTCGCAATGTAAATGCTCCCATTTTTCTCGAGTGCGGCATGAATCGAGCCCAGAAAATCGGGCGTCACAATCCGGCGTCGATGATGACGGCGTTTTGGCCAGGGATCAGGAAACAACAGATAGAATCTTTCCACCGATTCGGCCGGCAACAGATAACGCACTGCATAGAAACTTTCCATCCGCAACAGCCGCACATTGTCCAGTGTGGCGGCTTTGCGCGCTGATGTGCGCACTCGATTGAGCAGCCGTTCGATCCCGAGAAAATTCTTCTCCGGCATCCGCTGCGCCAGCGCGCAAAGAAACGAACCATCGCCGCATCCAAGATCGACGTGCAAAGGCACTTTGCGTCCGAAAATCTTATCGAGATCCAAATGATCCGTGAGCGATTCGACTGTAATCAGTCGAGAAGGGACGCGCCTGCGGTGAGCTAAGCTACCCTCATCCGCAGGCACGCTGAGGAGAAAGTGAATCGGGGAGAAATCCAAGAATTCGAATGAACAGGGAGACAATGCCGAAAGAAGCGTGGCTGTTTTGATGATTTGGTCTCGCCCGCATTGAATTAAGGTAAAACCCGTTTATGACGGTCGCCCTGCTGATGGCAAGCAAAAAATAGGCTGAGTTATTCACAACGCGCCGATTGAGAAGCTGTCTAACCATCGAAAGTATATGAAACGAGCACTTATTCTCTTGGTGAGCTATGCATTGATCGCTGCGTGCCCTATCACGAGTAGCCAGGGGCAAAATTCTTCTTCTGCCGAAACCAAAACCGCGATCTTTGCGGGCGGCTGCTTTTGGTGCATCCAACCGGCATTCGATAAGGCAAGAGGAGTCATCAAGACCGCGGTGGGTTATTGCGGTGGAACCGAACCGAACCCGACTTACGAGGTCGTTTCATCCGAAAAAACCGGATACCGCGAGTCGATCCAGATTACGTACGATCCGGCAAAGATCTCTTACGACCAGTTGCTCGATATCTACTGGCGCCAAATCGATCCGACCCAGGCAGACGGACAGTTTACTGATATCGGACCGAGTTATCGCGCCGCCATTTTCTACGG
>Ga0209807_1001703_pt1 | contig 10512 bp, 11 predicted proteins | sample GraSoiAngelo_154_FD_186168 | JGI IMG/M metagenome (GOLD analysis project Ga0209807, IMG submission 186168) | Grasslands soil microbial communities from the Angelo Coastal Reserve, California, USA - 14_1009_13_20cm (SPAdes) (version 2) | ecosystem: Environmental > Terrestrial > Soil > Grasslands ... | reverse complement strand
GCGACGTCGAGGTCGGCCTGCTGAGCTCGTCGTGCTACTGCGATTACCACACCGCCAGCGGCGACCTCGAATGCGACGAGCCGGCCCGCATCATTCGCGAGGGCCGCAAGGATCGGACGATCATCATCGGGGACGGGCGCAGTCATCTATCGGTAAAGACCGTCAGCGGTGATCTCACGATCAAGGCGGCGTCGTCGTCAGTCCGTGAGGAACCGGCGGCGGCGCAAGATTCGCCTGAGGCCGAGGCGTACGCCGAGTCCGAAAACGAAAGCGATCGGGATCCGGAGCGGACCGCGCCGATGGCCCCGCCGACGACGGCGAAAGTCCGCGACCTTCTCGAGCGTCTCGCAAAGGGCGAAGTGAGCGTCGACGAAGTGGCGGCGAAGCTCGACGAGTCGCGAAAGGATCCCTAGTTGCCGAGCGAAGAAGGCAAGCAGGTTCTCCAGCTCCTCGCTGAGGGAAAGATCGACGTCGAGCAGGCGTATCGGCTCCTGCGTGCGCTCGGCGACGTCGAGGAAGGCGCGCCGCGTCCGCCCCGCGCTCCGTTCGCACCCACGCCGCCCACGCCGCCGGGCATGCCGACGCCGCCAGGCGCTCAAGGCGCCCGCGGACGCATCCTGCGGATTCGGGTCACGGAAGACGGTGCACAGAAAGTGAATGTCGCGATTCCGCTCGCGATCGCGAGGATCGGCAAGCTGAACCTCGCATCCAGCGGTCTTGTGCGCGGGCATCTCGGGAAATTCGGCATCGATCTCGACGAGCTGCTCCGCAGCGTCGACTTCCCCGGCAAGATCGTTGACATTGCCGACGATGAGGACCGGGTAGAAATTTTCGTCGAATGACCGCCGCGCCGGCGGTGGAGACGAAGGACCTGGTCAAGGTCTTCGAGCGCGGCAGGCGCACGATCTGGCAGCGGCTACGCGGCGAGGCCGACAAACGCGACCGCTTCCGTGCCGTGGACGGGATCGACCTGGTCGTGGAGCCCGGCGAGATCTTCGGTCTCCTGGGGCCGAACGGCGCCGGCAAGACCACCACGATGAAAATGCTCGCCACGCTGCTCATACCCACGAGCGGCACGATCCGCGTCCTTGGGATCGATCCGCTCGCGCGTCCGCGCGAGGTGCGCGCGCGTCTCGGCGCGATGCTCTCCGGCGAGCGGAGCCTGTATTGGAAGCTCACCGCTCGCGAGAACCTGGAGTACTTCGCAGCGCTGTATCACGTGCCACCGCATCAGACCAAGGCTCGCATCGCCAGCGTGCTCGCCGCCGCCAAGCTGGCCGATCGCGCCGACGACTATGTCGAGCGCTACTCGACGGGCATGCGGCAGCGTCTCGCGCTGGCCCGAGCGCTTCTGCCGGATCCGCCTCTCGTCGTACTCGACGAGCCGACGGTTGGACTCGATCCACAGGCGTCGCGCGATCTGCGCGATCGCGTCCGCGAGCTCAAGGCGCAGGGCCGCACGGTGCTTCTCACCACTCATTACATGGAAGAGGCCGATCAGCTGTGCGATCGCGTCGCGATCATCGACCACGGCAGGATCGTCGCGCTGGATACGCCCGCCGCCCTGAAACGGACGATCCGCGCTGAGGAGGTCGTGCATCTCGAGATCGGTCTCGAGGGCGATGAGGGCGGCGCCGTCCTGGATCGACTGGGTGAGAGCGCGACCGTCGCCCGCAGCGAGCGGTCGAACGGCACCCTGACCGTGACGGCCCACTGTGCCTCCGCCCGTAACTTCGTCCCCGCGGCTTTCGATGCGGCGCGCTCTACGGGCACGACCATCCGCCACGTCGAGGTCGTCCCTGTGACCCTCGAAGACGTCTTCCTCGCGCTGACCGGCCGCGCCCTTCGGGAATGAGCCTCCTCGCAGCCGACCTCCGGGCCTTCTTCGCGGCGGCGCTCAAGGAGCTGCGACAGCAGCGGCGCTACCCGACGCTTTTTCTGGGTCAGCTCTTCTGGCCCGCGATCCTTCCGGCTTCGTGGGTCCTGATGGGTCGGGCCTATTCCGGAGACGACCCGCAGGCGCTCGTCGCGTTCGCCGAGCGCGCGGGCAGCTCGAATGTCGCGGTCTTCGTTTTCGTCGGCTACGCCATGTACAACTGGCTTTCGGCCCTGCTCTGGGGCGCGGGGACGGCCCTTCGGCAGGAGCAGCTTCGCGGAACGCTGGAGGCCGTGTTCGTCACGCCCGCCTCCCGCCTCGTCCCTCTCTTCGGCCCGGGCGTCGGGACGCTCCTTCCGATGGCCCTTACCTTCGCCAGCAATCTCCTGGCTCTACGAATTTTCTTCGGGATCTTCCCACCCGTCGCTGCGGTGATCCAGGCAGCCGTCATCGTCGTGCTCGGGATCCCCGCGCTGTACGCGATCGGCGCGCTCTTCGCCGCGAGCGTTCTTCGCTTCGGCGAGGTCGCTCCGGTGGTGCAGCTCATTCGCGGCATGTTCGTGCTTGCATGCGGCATCACGTTCCCGGTCGCGATGCTCCCGCTCTGGGCGCAGATCTCGGCGAAGCTGATGGCGCCGACGTACATCGTCGATGACCTGCGCGGGGTCCTTCTTCGGGGCGAGACGGTCGCCGACGTCGCCGGCGACATCGCGATCGTCCTGAGCCTCGCCGCCGTGACCGCGATCCTCGCGGTCGCCGTCTTTGGCTATCTCGAGCGGAGCGCGCGCCGTACCGGAATGGTGGGGCGGTTCTGATGGGCGAGATCCGGGCAGCTTTCGCGATCGCTCGCAAGGAAATCCGCGGCTTCTCCCGCTACCGGATCGCGGTCGCGTCCACGGTCTTCACTCCGCTCTACCAGTTCATCATCCCGGCATTTCTGTTCGGCGCGGCCTTCGCGGTGAACGGCAGGGCGGTCGGGCTTGCAACGACTCTCGGGACGGATGACCTAACCGGTTTTATCTTCTTTGGCGGGCTCATCGGCGGTCTGATCGGGATGGCCTTCTGGGGCGTTGCGTTCTCGATCCGTGTGGAGATGGACACTGGCACGCTCGAGCCCACGTGGCTGACACCGACGCACCACGAGACACTCGTGATCGGCCGCGCGCTCGGCAGCCTGTTCTGGTTCGCGATCTCGCAGGTCGCGCTCTTCGCGTTCGGTGTCTGGGTCCTCGGGCTGCGGCTCAGACTCGAGATGTTCCTGGCGCTGCCCGCCGTTCTGTGCGCGATCCTGGCGATGGTCGGTATCGCGTATCTGCTCGCCGGGATCGTGCTGCTTATCCGCGAGGCGAACTTCTTCGTGGACACCGCGAACTTTCTGTTCGGGATGCTCTCCGGCACGGCGTTTCCAGTGACGCTCCTGCCCGGGGTGCTGCAGCCGATCGCGTTCGCGCTGCCGACGACATACGCCATCGACATCCTCCGGGTGCAGGCGCTCGGCTCCCGGCCGCTCTTCGATCCGGCGCTCGAATATCTCGTGCTGATCGGGCTCACGCTCGTGTCGTACCCGCTCGGTCGCTGGGTCTTCGCTCGCGCCGAGCAGGCGATGCGCCGCCGCGGGATGCTCGCCCAGTATTGATTTAGAGTTTCGCCGATGCGGATCATTTGGCGCGCGCTGATCAACGCGGTCGCCATCGCGGTCGCAGCCTTTTTCGTACCGGGCATCACCTGGGGAAACGCGACGTATGGGTTTGGCGACGCCGACAAATACGTCTCGCTGCTCCTGACGGGTCTGGTTCTCGGGATCGTCAACGCGTTCATCAGACCGATCATCGAGCTCATCTCTGCCCCGATCACCTGCCTCACGCTCGGCATCTTCCACTTCGTGATCGGGGCGCTGATGCTGTATGTCGTTTCGCTGATACCGGCGCTCGGGTTCAGCGTGAACGGACCCCTGGCGGCGTTCCTCGGGGCGATCGTGATCTCGATCGTCGGTGTTGTCCTGTCGTGGATCCTGCCCGACTGACCTCCGCGGGTCAGCCGGACTTCGTCGTCGTCACAGGACTCTCCGGCTCGGGCAAATCGCAGGCGGTGAAGGTCCTCGAGGACCTCGGCTACTACACCCTCGACAACCTTCCGCCGGCGCTGATGGCGTCGGCGATCGAGGTCTCCCGCAAAGGCGGCAAGCAGAAGGTCGCGTTCGTGATCGACGCGCGCAGCGGCCTGCTCTTCGCGGACGCGAAGAAGGAGCTCGACGCGCTCGACCGGGCCGGCCCGCGCGCACATCTTCTCTTCTTCGACGCCTCCGACGACGTGCTGCTCAGGCGGTACAGCGAGACTCGCCACCGCCATCCGGTCGACGCGCCGGGCGGCGTCCAGCCGTCGATCGACGAGGAGCGCCGCATGCTCGTGGACCTGCGCGCTCGCGCCGACAAGGTGATCGACACGACGCACCTTTCGGTAAAGGACCTCCGCGACACCCTGCACTCACTCTACGGATCAGGCAAGAGCGGGATGCTCGTCCACGTCGAGAGCTTCGGCTACAAATACGGGCTGCCGCCGGCTGCGGACCTCGTCTTCGACGTGCGTTTCATGGAGAACCCCTTTTACATACCCGAGCTGCGCGACCTCACGGGGCGGGATGAGCCGGTGCGCGCCTACGTCCTCGAGCACCCCGCGACGAAGGAATTCCTCGCGCATATCGTGCCATTTTTGAAATTCGCGCTCCCGCGCTACGAGAGCGAGAAGAAGGCGCGGCTCGGGCTCGCGTTCGGCTGCACCGGCGGACGGCATCGCTCCGTCGTGATCGCCGATGAGATCGCGCGCGCCACGCGCGAGTTCTGGCCCGGCGGGATCGAGGTCGAGCACCGCGACGTCGATCGGCCGGAGGTCCGGACCTGATGCGCGAGCGCATCGTCATCGGCAACTGGAAGATGAATCCGCCGACCGTCGCCGACGCGGTGGAGCTCGCGCGCAACGTCGCCCAGCGGGCCCCCGGCGGCGTCTCCGTCGGCGTGGCGCCGGCGGCCATCGCGTTACCCGCGGTCGCGGATGCGCTCCGCGATGCGAACGTCGATGTCTACGCGCAGGACGTGCACTGGGAGGAGCGCGGAGCATTCACGGGGCAGATCTCGGTCTCCATGGTGCGCGGGCTCGCGGTGGGAACCATCGTCGGACACTCCGAGGTCCGTCGCGACCTTGGCGACACCGACGAGCGCGTCGCGATGAAGCTCGCCCGTGCCGTCGCGGCGGGCCTGCGTCCGGTCCTTTGTGTTGGCGAAAGCGCCGCCGAACACGCGGCCGGCAACGCCAGCGTCGTTGTCATGCGCCAGATCATGGCCGACCTGAAGCAGGCGCCGCGGCGCGGACTCGAACGCCTGGTGATCGCGTATGAGCCGGTCTGGGCGATTGGGACGGGGAATCCGGCCACCGGCGTATGGGCGACCACCCTGGTACGCGCGATACGCGCGGCGATGAAGCAGTCCGGCCTCGACGCGGATGCCATACCTGTCCTGTACGGGGGCAGCGTGAGCGCACGCTCCGTCGGCGAGTTCGCGAGGGCTGAGGGCATCGACGGCGCGCTTGTCGGCGGAGCCTCGCTCGACCCGGAAGAGTTCGCGGAAGTCGTCCGCGCGTTCGCTTGAACGGCGCGCGCAAGGCTCCGTACCGCCCGGTGGTCCTCTGCGTGCTCGATGGATGGGGTATCGCGCCGGATTCGCCTTCGAATGCCGTGACGCGCGCGAACACACCTCGTCTGCGCGCGCTTTTCGAAACGTACCCGCATGCGACCCTGCGCGCGAGCGGCCGCGACGTGGGACTTCCCGACGGTGTGATGGGCAACAGCGAGGTCGGCCATCTCACCATGGGCGCCGGCTACGTGCAGTACCAGGAGCTCGTCCGGATCAACGACGCCATCGAGAATGGGTCGTTCTTCGCCAACCCCGCGCTGGGCGCGGCGTGCACGGCCGTGCGCGGCAAAGGCACCCTTCACCTCATGGGGCTCATCTCCATTGGCGGCGTGCACGCGGACATGAAGCACCTCGCCGCGATCGTGGAGCTCGCTCGACGAGAGCATGTGGAAAACGTCGTCGTGCATGCGTTCCTCGACGGTCGCGACATGCCCCCGCGTAGCGCGCTCGAGCTCCTGCCGCGCGTTCCGGCGCCGATCGCGACGGTCCACGGCCGCTACTTCGCCATGGACCGCGACAAGAGGTGGGACCGCGTCGAGCGCTCGTACCGCGCGATCGTCGATGCGGACGGGCCTCGCGTCGCGACCGCGGAGGAGGCGGTCCGCGAGTGCTATTCGGCGCCTGACTGCCGCGACGAGCTGCTGGAGCCGCATGTCGTGGGCGCAGGTGCCCCGATCCGCGACCGCGACGCCGTCATCTTCTTCAACTTCAGGCCCGACCGCGCGCGAGAGATGACGTGGGCGCTGATGAAGCCGGACTTCGAGGGATTCAACCGGCCGCGCGTCGTTCACGATCTTACGTTCGTGACGCTCACCGACTACAGGGTCGACCTGCCCAATGTCCTCGTCGCCTTTCCTTCGCAGGAGGTGACGCCGATGGCCCAGCTCCTGGCCGAAAAAGGCCTGCGGCAGTTCCACACCGCCGAGACGGAGAAATACGCACACGTCACGTATTTCTTCAACGGCGGACGTGAGCGGCCGTTCGAGGGTGAGGACCGCGAGCTCGTGCCGTCGGCGAAGGTCGCGACCTACGACCAGAAGCCGGAGATGAGCGCTGCGGGAGTGGCCTCCGGACTCGTCCGCGCGATCCGGCGCGGTACGTACGATTTCGCGATCGTTAACTTCGCGAATCCCGACATGGTCGGCCACACCGGAGATTTCAACGCAACGCTGAGGGCGATGGAGGCGACGGACAGGGCAGTGGGTGAAGTCGTCGACGCAACGCTCGCCGCCGGCGGTTGCATGCTCCTGACAGCGGATCACGGGAATGCCGAGGAGATGGCTTTTGCCAACGGCGAGCCGAACACGCAACACAGTACGAACCCCGTCCCCGTCGTCTTCATCGCGACGGATGCCCGCAACGTTGCGGTACGCGACGGCGGGCTCGTCGACGTGGCGCCGACGTTGCTCGGCCTGCTGGGTCTGCCGGTTCCCTCCCGCATGACCGGGCGCAGCCTGCTGGACCGGCCCCGGGCCTGATGCGCTCGCGCGCGACGCTCGCTTGGGCCGCGTATCTCGTCCCCGCGGCGGCCCTCGCGCTCTACGCGGTTGGTCGCTGGTTTGTCGCGCTCGCCGAGCGAACTGCCGTGCTGTACGGGGAAGGGGCCGTAGCCAACGCGGCGGGGCTCGCTCGAGCGGGCGTCGCATACCTCGACGTCGATCCCGAGCGCTTCGTCGCGGCGAACTACCCGCCGCTCTATTTCCATCTCGCGTCGATCGGCGATCCGTTTATCTCGGGGCGCATCGCAAGCATCGCGGCCACTCTTGCTGTCGCGTGCATTCTTTTTGTCGCAGCACGTCCGGCGGGCGTGCTTGTCGCGGCCGCGCTCGGAGCCGGATGGCTGGCGCTCGCGCCGGTGATGATCTGGGGCCCGGCCCTGAAGCCGGATCTCGTCGCTCTCGCGTTGACAGCCCTGGCCGTCGTGACGCTCGACCGCCGTCGGGAGCTCGCTCCCATCGCCGGATTCGCGCTGGTGTTCGCGGTGCTCGCGAAGCCGACCGCGTTGCTGCCCGCCGCCGCGCTCGTCGCTTGGCTGGCGTGGTCGGATCGGCCCACTCTCGCCCGCTTCGGCTTCGGCGCCGCCGTCGCCGTGGTGGCCGCGGCAGTGACGGTGTATCTCGATTCCGTCCCTGACGTATGGCGACACGTCGTGACGTGGAATGCGCTCTCCTGGTCCCCGGAGCAGGCATCTTCTGTGGCGATCATCGGATTGTTGGTGATCGGCCTTCCCATCTTTATCGCAGCAATCGTGCGCGGCTTCGGAGGAGCGCGCGCCGCGTATCTCGCGGGTGCGGTCGCGATCGTGGTCGCCGCCGGACGCGAGGGCGCGACGATCAACTATCTCCTCGATCTCACGGTCGCAGTGATGCTCTCCCTCGCCGCGGTCGCGCCGAGGCTGCGGGCGAGTGCGCTCATTCCGCTCGTACTGCTCGCGCAAGTTCTCGTCGGGACGTTTGTGCTCGACCCGCTCGCGGTGCTGCCGGGTCGCGCTCCGACCACTGGTGCGTGGTCGGACCCGCTTCGCGGCGGCGCCGTTGCTTTTGGCGTCCACTTGGACGGCCGCTATCTCGCGGAGGATTCCGGGTTGCTCGCCTATACGGGGCTGTCGCCCGTCGTGGACGATCTGTTCTTGTGGTCTCGCCTTGTCGATCGCGGGACCATCAGCGCCGATCCCATCGTCAGGCAGGTGCGCGATGGTCGAATCGATGCCGTGATCGCGTTGGCCGATCTCGAGCATCTTGATGCCGCACCCGGGTTCGAGCGGCAGCGCTGGTCCGCGACACTCGTCCGCGCGGTCCTGGACCGTTACCGGCTGGCCCAGCACCTCGGCGATCTTTGGATCTACGAACCCCGCTGACCACTTACACTGAAGTCATCCATGGACGCCCTTCAGGTAAGTCAGATCGTCATTGCCATCGCGGTCGCGACCTCGATCCTGCTGCAGGCGCGCGGTACGGGGCTCTCGTCCACCTTCGGTGGTGAGTCGACCGCGTATCGCAGCCGCCGGGGTCTGGAGCGAACGCTCTTTCGGCTGACGGTCGTCCTCATCGTCTTCTTCGTGCTGATTTCGCTCTGGGGCGCTCGGCAGGCGACCACCGGCTAGCGTGACTGGGCGCGACAAGGTCATCGTTGTCACCCTCATTGGGCTCATGGTCGTCGCCAGCATCGCCGCGATCGCAGCCGATCAGAACCCCGCGAGCGGCGATCCGGCGTACGGCGGCACGTACGTAGAGGGCGTCGCCGGCGTCCCGCAGTACCTGAATCCGGTCATCGCCGCCACCGACGTCGATCAGGACGTCGCACGACTCGCATTCAGCGGCTTGACGCGATACGACCAGGCTGGGGCGATCGTTCCCGACCTCGCATCCACGTTCCACACTGAGAGCGACGGGCGCATTTGGACGTTCGACATCCGCGACGACGCCACGTGGCACGACGGCCAGCCGGTCACCGCGGACGATGTCGTGTTCACGGTGAAGCTTCTTCAAGATCGCGGTTACGTCGGACCGTACAGCGACGCCTTCCGCGGGGTCACGGTCGATCGGATCGCCCCACGGACGGTGCGTTTCACGCTGCCCGACGTGTATGGCCCGTTCGCAGACAGCACGACGGTGCCGCTCCTTCCGTCTCACCTTCTTGGCAACGTGCCCTACGCCGAGCTCGCGCGGCAGTCATTCAACGCGAGCCCGATCGGCACGGGCCCCTTTCGAGTGACCGAGGTCGATGCGCGGCAGGTCGTGCTTCTGCGGAACGACGACTTCTACCGCACGCGCCCGGCCCGCGGCCGTCCGTACCTCGACAAGGTCATCCTTCGGTTCTACCCCGACCAGACCGAGGCGCTGCTCGCGCTCTCGCGCCGTGAGATAGACGGCGTCGGCGGTCTCTCGAGCCAGGACGGCGAGCGCGCACGCTCGTTGAAAAGCGCCACCCTCTATAGCCTTCCGACCGACAACTTCGTCTCGCTGTTCCTTAACGTCCGGCCGGAAAAGGTCGTTTTCCGCGACCGCGCCGTGCGCCAAGCGATCGCGACCGCGATCGACCGCGGCCGTGTGCTGCAGCTCGCGGCGGACGGCCGCGGCACGATCGCCGACGAGTTCGTTCCCTCCAGCTCGTGGGCGTACGTGAAGGACGTCACGCGCTACATGTATTCCGTCGAAGACGCCGCCGCGCTCCTGGACGCGGCCGATTGGAAAGACCACGACGGCGACGGCATCCGCGACAAAGGCGGGCAGAAGCTCGCCTTCGCGATCTCGACGTCGGACGAGCCGGCGCGGACCGCGGCGGCGACGCAGATCCAGCGCGATCTGAACGCGGTCGGGATGAGCGTGACGGTCAATTCGATGCCGTTTGGGCAGCTCGTCGACAGCGTGGCGCGCCAGCGGGCCTTCGACGCGCTGCTCGTCGAGATCGCGGTCTCGGGAGACCCCGATCCGTACACGTTTTTCCATTCGACCGAGGTGAATGACCCGGGCCACAATTTCTCGGGCTTCTCGACCCTACCGATCGACCGCAACCTCGAGGCCGCGCGCCGGACCTTCGACGAAGGGGCGCGCCGTGACCTCTACGCGCCCGTGTTTCAGGCGATCTCGAAAGAGGTGCCGGTCGTGTTCCTGTACTTCAGCGACTACCTCTATGCGCAGAGCGCGCAGCTGCAGGGACAGCGCATCGCGCCGTTGACCGACCCGCGCGAGCGCTTTTGGAATGTCGAAGACTGGTACGTGCGGACACAAACGAAGCGCTGATGCGTCTGTCGTCAATTTTGACGACAGCTTTCGCACAATCTAGGACCTTCCCATCACGACGCGCACGTGCATAGATATCCGCGTGAGCGGAGTCAAAAAGCCACGCGCGAGACGATACCGTCGGCACGTCCCGGTCGAAGAGGACAAGCGCATTCGTGGCTATCGAACGCTCGAGCTCGAGTGGTCCGAACTGATGGCCTACGTTGTG